>OFGV01000172.1_pt1 | contig 12087 bp, 10 predicted proteins | sample 1521911 | NCBI WGS metagenome assembly OFGV01 (sample SAMEA2553413, study PRJEB24118) | soil metagenome
CTGACTGCGCTGGACCCCTCCCCGCGTGGTGGGACGACACCCCCGCGCCCGCAGCCGATCCGACCACCGTCCACGCCAAGGTCGCATCCACGGCATGAGCCTACAAACAGCGAACCCACGTGATCATGACGCACTTTATTCGGCTACTCCGGTCGATCTCGGCGCGCAGAGCGACCTGATCGGCGCACCTGAGCCGATGAGCATCGAGGCTGTCCTGGCCGCCCCGAACGGCGGGTCGGGCACGTTGAGTGGCTGACGGCGTGATCGCGAAGTGTGACGGGCGGCTGAATCCCGGCGCGGCCGTGCCGGTCTTGTCGTAGCGTCCGTTGGGTGTGGATGCATGGGCATGATCTAGGTCTGGGCACCGCGGGAAACTACCGGGCGTTCGCCGAGGAGGCCAGCGGCCGCAGCCCGGTCTACGAGCAGCTGGCCGCCTCGGTCGCTGAGGACGCTATCGTCCTGGGTTTCCTCGGTTCGCTGCCGCCGGAAAAGCGCCAGCCCAACCTGCTGTTCGCGGCGGCCCGCTACCTGCTGGGCGTGCCAGCCGGCCTGGAAGCGCTGCGGGCACTGGTCAGCCAGAACCAGGCCGAGCTGGCCGGGGTGATGCTAGCCCGGCGGACGCAGACCAACGAGCCGGCCCGGTGCGCCACGCTGCTGCCCGCCCTGGCCCAGCTGCGCCCGCCGCTGGCCCTGATCGAGGTCGGCGCCAGCGCCGGGCTCACGCTGCTGTTCGACCGCTACTCCTACGATTTCGCCGGGCACCGGATCACCGGCGGCGACCCCCTGGCCCCGGTCCTGTCCTGCCAGCCGCACGGCCCGGTGCCCCTGCCGGACCGGATCCCCGAGATCACCTGGCGGGCCGGGCTGGACCTCAACCCCCTGGATGTCACCAGCGACGATGACGTCCGCTGGCTTTCCTGCCTGGTCTGGCCTGGTGAAGGCGACCGCGAGCAGCGGCTGGCCGCCGCGATCGCCACCGCCCGCCGCGACCCGCCGGTCATCCACCACGGCGACCTGCGCGACGGCCTGCCCGCGCTCGCCGCTCAGGCGCCGCCCGGTGCCACCCGGTGCCACCCTGGTCATTTACCACTCCGCCGTGCTCGCCTACCTCCCGCCGGCCGGCCGGCGGGAGTTCGCTGGCGTGGTCAGCGCACTGCCGGCGGTATGGCTGTCCAACGAAGGACCAGGCGTCGTGCCAGAACAACCCATACCGCCCCACGGGGGCAGCCCGTTCGTGCTCGCCCGCGACGGCTGCACACCCCTGGCCCTGACCGACTCACACGGAACATGGCTGAACTGGCTCCCCAGCCCAGGGCCGCGGCATCCCAGCCCGGCCGCCAGCCTGTAACCGGCCGGGCCCGGCGGCCATGCTCGGTAATCGTCCGCGTTTTCCGGTCACTTCTTTGACTCTGCAGCAGCGGACGCATCACCGGATTTCGAGCCCGGCGAGGCTAGCTGTTGCCTGAGTTGGTGATGTGCCCACCGATGGTGTTGTCGCTGTAGATGAAGCCTCCGGTGTTGCTGGTTATCACCAGGGAGCCTGTGATCGTGTTGCTGGTGAACGAGACGCCGGTGTTGGTTGTGACGGTGGCGCTGCCGGTCGCTGTGTTCCCCGTTAGCGTCTCGCCGCCGCTGTTGCCGGAGATGGAAAGCGAGCCGCCGACCTGGTCGCCCTGGATGGTGAGTCCTGCGGTGTTGCCTGACGCGTGGATGGCGCCGCCGATGGTGTCGCTGGTGCAGCCTGGTCCGCCGAGGATGACCGGCCCGGTTGAGCCGGTGACGGTGACTGACCCGGTGACTGTGGCGGCGCATAGTGTGAGTGCCGCGGCGCTGGTGGCGTGCAGGGAGCCGCCGATGGTGCCGCCTTTGATCCACAGCGCGCCCCCGGCCGTGATCTTCACGGCTCCGGTGATGTCGCCGCCGGTGCTGAGGCAGATGGCCTGGCCGTTCCCGATGGTCAGCGGTCCGCTGACGGTCGTGGTGATGCATGGCTGGGTGAAGTTCACCGCGATGGTGGCGGTGGCGGTCACCTGGGTGTAGTCGGTGCTGTCCGTGGGTGTGAAGGTGACGGTGAGTGCCTGGCTGCCGGGTTGCAGGACGGTTCCGGCCGGGGGGCTGTAGCTGAACGTGCCCATTACGGTCGATGTCGCGTTGAGCTGCGCGGCGGTGAGCGGGGTGCCGTAGGTGATCGGTGTTGGCGCGGGCCAGGTGATGGGCGGGGCGGCCGGGGTGATCGTGACGGTGCCCGGGACGTAGCTGATGGTGTAGCTGGGATCGTCGGCGCCGGAGCAGGTGGCGGGGTAGGTGCCGACGGGTGAGCTGCTGGTGGCGGTGGTGGAGCAGGCCGGCTGGCTGGTTAGGCTTGCCGGGTTGTCGCCGTTGACGAAGCCGGCGTAGCCGGGCGTGATTGGTGGCACGGTGCTGCCGTAGGTCAGGGTGGGTGAGGATGCGGTGATGGTCAGGTGCGCCGGGCTGACGGTGAAGCTCTGGGTGGCTTGCGGGGCTGGCTGGTAGGAACTGTTCCCTTGCTGGCTGGCGTCGATGATGCAGGTGCCTGGGGGTGAGCTGAAGCTGACCGTTGAGCCGGAGATCGCGCAGCCGGAGGTGGAGGCGGGGTCGATGGCGAAGGTGACGGGGTTGGCGGATCCTCCGCCGGTTGCGGTGACCAGGTAGGGGGTGCCGCCTATGGTGGCGCTGGCCGGGGGCGTGGACGTGAAGCCGATGGTCTGCGGTTGCCGTGCCTGCAGGGTCTCGATCAGTCCTTGCAGGTTGCCGGAACTGTCGATGTAGCCGCCGACGGCGATGCACGTGCTGGCGTCCGCACATGCCACGTCGTTGAGCGGGTCACCGGGCCCGCCCGGGCCCGGTTCGGGTCCTGCCGCGGGGCTGAGGCCGGTGACCGGCTCGGTGATCGCGCTCCAGTTTCCGCTGGCCAGGGTGGCTATCAGTCCCTGGCGATGACCTGCGGCGTCGGTGTACTCGCCGACGGCGACGCATGAACCGGGAGCCGGGCAGGACGGGTCGCCGGTCATGCCCACGGTGTAAAGGTAGGGCGGCAGCGGATTCAGGCTGCCAGTGTCCAGGGCCGTGGTGGTCACGGTCCCGTCCGAGAGAACGCTGATCGGCGCCGGGCCGCCGGTGAAGGCGCACCACCCGGCAACTGGGCACGACATCCTGTCTCCTACCAGTGAGGGGACGGTGATGACCGACCATGTCCCATCCGAGAGTCTGGCGATGAAACTGTGCTCACTGCCGGAGGAGTCGGTGTAGTACTCAGGGACCGCGCACCAGGCTGGTGTCGGACACGCCACCTCGCCCGCGCTCACGGCCTGTCCGCTCGGCGGTGGGTTGAGCCCGGTCACCGGAACCGAGGAGGTCGTCCACGCGCCGCCCGACAGGACATCCAGGACGCCGTCGTCTCCGGCGGCGACACACGAGCCGGGTGCCCCGCAGGAAATGCTGTTAAGCCCGGTGGGCGCGTTGGCCGTGGTCCAGGACCCGCCGGACAATGTCTCGATCGCGCCGTAGACGTGCGGAACGCCCGCCGAGTCGTAGGTTATGTAGCGGCCGAGAGCCACGCAGAAGCTGGCAGCCGGGCAGGAGACATTGGTTAGCTGGAGGTATTGCGAGGGCGCGGGACTGAGGCCGGCTTGCGGGGCGGTGGTCGCTGTCCACGTCCCGCCGACGTCGGTCTCGATCAGGCCCTCGATGCCAAAGTAAGAGGTCAGGTAATAGCCGACAGCCACGCACTGCCCGGCGGACGGGCATGACAGGTCCGACAGCCGGTCTCCGCCGGTGTCCGAGACAGCGTGTTCCGGGGGGGTGAGGGCATCGAGCGGCGGGCTCATCGCTGCCCAGGTTCCATCGGCGAGCGTTTCGATAACCGGATCGGCGTTGCCGTTATCAGGAGAGCCCTGATAGCTTCCGACGGCCACGCACGAGCCCGCCGCCGGGCACGACACCCGGGCCAGATTCACCTGAGGATTCGGATCGGCTGCTGGCGGGTTGAGGCCCGCCACCGGAGCGGCTGCTGGTATCCAATCGGGCGGAACTGCTGCACCGGCCCGCGCCGCCGACGGCAGCACGATGACGGCGGATGCCAGCAGCAGGCTGCCGACGAGCCGGGATGATAAATGATGCGCAAAGGCGCGAGCATGACCAGACCATCCGCGGCATCCCGTGCCGGTGATTGCTCGCGCGGCAAGTGATCGGCGCACCGCGCGCATCAATACGTCAGGTCGCCTTAGCATCGTGAACTCCTCCGAAACGGCCCGGCGATGAGGAGCGCTCATGCCAGACAAGACCCAGCTCCGGCCCGGTTCCGCGACGGGCATCTGAACGCCGGACGCTACCGCGACCAATCGACCAGCCGCAAGCGCCAAATCACCGGATAGCGCAAAAACTATCGCCGCGTTATGAGCATCCGCATATGCGGTAGAGGCGATGCGCTGCACGCCCACCTTTGGCCTCATATTGGTCCCCCCGGCTGCAGTGAACAACACGTAGAGCGTCGGGCACTAAGACCTCGGCTGTCAAGGCCACTACAGAGTGCGGATGCACCGGCCACTGAGACAGAGATCAGTGCCAAGACCGCTGCCGCGATATAGGCACAGCTCACCCATATCTGCGCGGTCAATGCCTTTTCAGCATTGACCAGAAATCCGCGCCCATATCGGCGGAGTGTGCGCTTCGCCCGGATCGGATACTGATCACAAGAAGGACTCGTGAATCCACCGGCTGCGGCACGCGGCGCCGCGAGGCGGCATCCGGCATGGCACAACACCAGCGACAGACCCAACATGCACCATTCCTGCTCACACCACGCCTGCTGTCGTCCAGGTGTATTGGGTGCTGCAGTCTTTCGCGTCCTGATCATCTCCTCGATGTTCCCGGTCAGGGTTCCGGACGCACAGCTGGCTATGGCCTCATGTCCCGTGTGTGCTTCCAGGCTGGCGGCGTCCAGACCTGAGCACAGCGGTCGCCCGGCGGAACTCCACGGTGGCGTCAATGTCGGCTACGGTCAGCACCAGGTGGTCAAGGCGGTCGATGCGCACGTGGACGATCGCAGGCGGTGCTGTGACTGGGGCCGGGGCAGTGGATTCGGACTCTAGCGGCGTATGCCCGGGAAGGGCGGATGGGCGTCATGTGCGCCGGGGTCTGGTTCGATCTGGCGGGTGGCTGGCATGCCCTGGCTGCTTGGTTCTGCGGCGTTGTGAATTTCTGGCTTCGCGCTGCTGGTGCCGGTGGCACTGCTGTGGGTGATCTGCGGCGGCAGCGGCGGCCTAGGGGCCGGGCTGGTCACCGGCGTCATGATGGCGCCTGCACCGTGCTGGCGCAGCTGTCGATGCGCCGTGTGCTGGCCGGCCTGGGGTGGCGCTGGACGCTCGTGCTCGGGTCCGGCTTGCTCGGATTGCCCGCCCTGGGCCACCTGGCATCTGACCGGCTGTGGTCGGTCACGGCCCTGGCCGCGCTGCGCGGACTGGGATTTGGCGTCGTTACGGTTTGCGCAATGACCGCGTTCGCCGGACCCCGACGCCGCGGAAGGGCCATCGGGGCGCTCGGGCTAGCGACTGCCGCGCCTCAGGTGGTCCTGGTCCCGGTGGCGCCTTGGCTCGCCGAGCGAGCCGGGTTCGGGCTGGTTTTCGTGCTCGCGGCGCTGCCGGCGCTGGCCATCCCGCTGGCCTGGCCGATCGCGCGGGCGGTCGGCGACAGTGGCCGCGGCCCGGCCGACGGTTCCGGACCGGGCACCACCGCAGCGCTGTGGCGCGCGTTGTCCGGGCCGATCGCGGCACTGGTCGTGATCACCGCATCGGGCGGGGCCATTCTGACGTTCACACCGCACATCCTCGCCAGCCCGGCGCTGGGGTTCTTCGGGCTGCTCGCGTTCACCGGGGCGGCAGCGGCCAGCAGGTGGGCGGCCGGCGGGATCGCCGACCGTTTCGGGGCCGCAGCCGGGATAGCCCCGCTGCTGTTCACCGGCGCACTGGGCCTTGCCGCGATCGGGCTCAAGGCCGGCAACATTCACGACGCCCCGAGCCGCGTCCTGGTCATATCCGGCCTGCTCCTGACCGGGGTCGCCTACGGCGGCCTGCAGAACCTGACGCTGGCGCAGGCGTTTACCGCGGCGGGGGAACAGGTACGGTCCTCGGTCAGCATCGCGTGGAACCTGAGTTTCGACGCCGGGACCGGGCTCGGCGCGTTCGCGGCAGGCGCCATCGCCACTGCAACCTCGTACTCGACCGCGTTTGCCTTACTTGCGCTTGCCGTTGGCTTGGTGGGCGGCTTCTGGGCATTGCGGAGGCTGGCGCGGACACGGCATTAGGGCATCCATCCCCTCCCCGGGAGAGCTACATCAGCGCCAGATCGCGTATAGCCCGGCAAGGCGGGATGTAATCAGAACAACCCGATATGCGCGCTCATCACAGCCCAATCGGGAAAGCAGGACTTGCGACAGATCGGCGGCGATGCGCGCTTGGCACCGGCCAAGCCGGGTCACGGAAGGTGATCCCCATTGCTGGCCGGTCTCCGGCCGGATCGCCCGGCTCGGTATGACTGCCGGTGCGCGGTCCTGTGAACTACGTCCAGTGCAGCTCCGCCCTCTGGGCGGAGCTGCCGCTTCGGCCATGCGGCCCTCTGGGCCGCAATTGGATCGGCTACCGGCGCTGTGCCTTAATGTGGGCGGCCAGGCGGTCGAGGAGGAAGGCTTCGGTTCCGGCCAGGCCGACGGAGAAGAATATTGTGATTCCATCGGCCCTGGGTGTGGGGGCCTCGCCGGCGCGGACCGCTCCCAGGGAGACGAGCCGCTGGTGGTGCGGGGTACCGGCCAGCACATTTGGCGGGTGGTAGGCGCCGATCTGGTCCAGGGAGTCGGTGACCAGCAGCGACGCGGCACCGGGCAGGTCCAGGCCGAACTCGGCTCGGCCACGCTGTTTGGGGCCGAGGGTGGTGACGTAGGTGCCTGGGGCGATCCAGGCAGCCTCGATGACCGGGACCGGGCTGCTGGTAGCGAGGATCACGATCTGGGCGCCGTTGACGGCGGCGCGGGCGTCGGGGGCGGGCCGGCACAGGCCAGTCACCAGGGGCTGCGCCCGGGCCGCGAAGGCGCTGCGGCGGGCCGGGTCCCTGGAGTACACCCGGACCTCGCGCAGGTCCCGGACGGCGGCCAGCGCCCACAGCTGGGTCCAGGCCTGGGTCCCAGCGCCGATGATGGCGGCGATCCCAGCGCCGGGCGGGGCCAGGGCATCAGCCGCCACCGCCCCGATGGCTCCCGTCCGGCGGGGGCCGAGTTCGCTGCCGATGGCGACCGCCCGGACCTGGCCGGAGGTCTCGTCGTGAACCACGACCACCTGGGCGCCGGGGCCGGCGGGGAAAGTGTCATAGGAGCGGTACCCGAACCAGGACCCGCGCAGGTGGCCGGCGGTGAACACCAGCCGGCCATCGCCGAGGTCCGCATGAATCCTGGGCGGCGCGGCCAGCTCACCTCGATGGCGGGCGTCGACCGCCTCGCCCGCCCACCGCACAGCATCAGCGGCGGTCAGCCAGGACAGCACATCACGGTCACGCAAGACCAATTCCACCAAGACATCCTCGCGCACGACCCTCCGGCCGCGACATCCGCCCGGAGGCAGCGGCGGCCGCCAGGCTGACACCAGCAGCCGGGCGCCAGATGCCCGACCTTGAGCCCTCGCCCGCCGAATGACCATCCGGGCGCGGCACGAACAGCCAGCTGGGCGATAACGCCGTCCACGCAGAACGACCCGTTCCACGCGTCCTGGCTCAAAGATGCGGCGATTCCCGAAGCCGGGCGAGTCGGCGGGGGGAGTCTCACCCCCCGCCGCTCTCAGGACCGGACGTGACGATCTCCCGTCATCCGGCCCCCACGGTCCGGCCGGAGGTGAACGCGATGAGCTGCCAGTGGGCGAACAGGCGCGGCTGGTGCTGGTAGACCTTCTGCAGCCAGGCCATGGCCCTGGCGTACTTGCCCCTGAACCGTTTGTATTTCTGCATGGCCCACCTGGTGAGGTGCTCGTTGATGCGCCATGCGAGGAAGCGCAACTCGGAGCGGTAGAAGGCTCCGTAGTAGTTGATCCAGCCTCGCACCTGGGGGTTGATCGCGTCGGCGAGGCCGGACAGGTCCGTACCGCTGCGGCGGTTGAGGTGCCAGTCCCTGATCTGCTTGCCCTTCGCTTTCCTCGCCTTGGTGCTGATGGCCGGTGAGAAGCCAGTGAAGTAGCCCCTCGGGCCTTTGGCGAGGCGGCCCCGGAAGGTATAGCCGAGGTAGTCGAAGCTGGTGTGCTCGTAGTCTCCCCGGCGGTTCGCGTCCTTGCAGTACACGATCTTCGTCTTCACGGGGTGCAGCTCAAGGCCCAGGGCCCCGAGCCGTCCGGCGATGGCGGCCCGCAGCTGGCGGGCCTGGTCCTCGGTGTCGCAGTGCGCGATAACATCGTCCGCGTAACGCTCGAACGGGCAGCCCGGGAATTCCCGGGAATTCCCGGTCCATCCAAGTGTCGAACGCGTAATGCATGAACAGATTAGCCAGGATTGGCGAGATCGGGGAACCCTGCGGGGTCCCCTTCTCCCGCGCCGCGATGGTTCCGTCCGGCATCTTCATCGGCGCGACAAGCCACCGGGAGATGTACAGCAGGACCCACCGCTCGCTAGTGTGGTGAGCTACCGCTTTCATCAGCAGGGAATGCGGCACGGAGTCGAAAAAGGCGCGGACATCAAGGTCCAGCACCCAGTCCTGCTTCCAGCACCGGCGACGGCAGGCGGCCAGCGCGTCATGGGCGCTCCGGCCCGGCCGGTAACCGTAGCTGTCGCGATGAAAAATCCGCTCCAGCCTGCCTTCCAGCAGCATCGCCGCCGCGGTCTGCGCCACCCGGTCGCCCGTATTGGGCACCCCGAGCAAACGCACACCTTCTCCATGATCCTTCGGTATCTCCACGCCCCGCACCGGCCCCGGGAAATAACTCCCCGAGGACATCCTGTCGGGTCGCCCGGGGGAATTGCACCCCCGGGCTCCCACGGATCCCGGCGTGAAAGTCTCCCTTCACCGGGCTCTTCTCATCAAGTCATCCAGGCAATGTCCGTCCATCGCCAGTGGGTGAACAGGAGTGGTGCACGTGCGACCACTGTCCGCCACCACGCTAGCGTTTTCTTGAACGCACGTAGCCGCTTGTACTTCTTGCGGGCCCACCGCAGGAGGTAGGCATTGATCCGGCGGAGGAGCGGCCTCATCGCGGTCCGGTAGAACCGGCCATAGTAGTTGAGCCATCCCGATACTACCGGGTTGACCCAGGCCGCGAGTTCGCTCAGTGACAGCGTAGTCCAGTCGTGCAGCCGCCAGCTGTGCACGACGCGGTTCATCTTCTTCATTGCGTCTTTGCTGACGGCCGGGAGGAATCCGTTGAAGATCCCCCCGTCTGCTCCCTGGGCGGAGCGCCTGCGGAACGTGTAGCCGAGGAAGGTGAACGAGGTGTGCTCGTAAGAGCCCGCTCGCCCATCCTGCTCGCAGAACACGACCCGCGTCTTACCGGGATGCAGGCGCAGCCCGCACTCGACCAATCGCTCAGCAATCCGCCGGCCCGGATACTGGGCCTGCGCCTCGCTGAAGCAGTGGACCACGAAATCATCGCAGTAGCGCTCGAACGGGAGACTCGGGAACTCCCTGGCCATCCACATATCGAACGCGTAATGGAGAAAGAGATTCGCGAGCAGCGGGGAACTCACGCCCCCAACACAGTGAAGTGTTCTCAGTAAGATTGAATCGGTCACACGACGCATAACGCCTATGTAGGCAGACACGCGGACAAAGGCGGGCATCCCTGGGGGAGGCGCGGAGCTCCCGGTAGAAGAAGTCTCGCCAGAAACATCCGCCTGCCGGGAGGCTCCGCGTTGATCACCTATCGTGTCAGACTCGACGTGCCCGGGGAACTGGTCCTGTACGTTTCGCGGCTGCTGGCCCGGCGCCGCGGGGAGATCGGCACCCGGAAGAACACCCGCAGCCTGGGCTGTTACCGGCAGGCGCTGTTCGTCCTGGCCTGGTACCGGGATAAACCGGACATCCCCCGGCTAGGGGCGGGGTTCGGGCTGTCGCAGGCGACGTCGTACCGCTACGTAGCCGAGGGGACGAAGGTGGTGGCCGCGGAGGCACCCGGCCTGGAGGAGGCGCTAGAACGCGCCGTGGCCGAGGGGACGCCGTACGTGATCCTGGACGGCAAGATCGTCTCCTCCGACCGGTGCCGCGAGAAAACCGTGAGCCGGAAGGGCCGGGAAATCGACTTGTGGTACTCGGGGAAGAAGAAGGACTTCGGCGGGAACATCCAGGGCCTGTTCTACCCCGGCGGCCTGCCGATGTGGGTCTCGGACGTGCTGCCGGGGAATGTCCATGACCTGGCCGCGGCCCGGGAAACGGTGCTGCCGGTGCTGCGGAATTACACGGGGAAGATGCCGGTGCTGGCCGACTGCGGGTACGAAGGCGCAGGTCACGGCGTCCTCACGCCGGTGAAGAAGCCGAAGGGTGTAAAGGAGCTGGATATTAACGCGCGCACCAGGAACATGCTGCTGAGCTCGGCACGGTGCCTGGGGGAAAGAGGCTTCGCGCTGCTTTCCCAGCGCTGGAAGACACTCCAGAACGTCACCGCGAGCCCCGGTGAAATAGGCCCCATCGCACGCGCCGCACTCGTCCTGGTTCTATTCGAGCACAAGATGATCATGTGAAAGTCGCTGAGAAAACTTCATTCGATGAATCGGATGAGACGTACGGGTACCGGCGCGTCCACGCGGACCTGGTGGCCTGGGGCGTGCCTGCCGGGCCGGAGCTGGTGCGGTCGGTGATGCGCGAGCTGGGCCTGGAGCCCTGCCAGCCGCGGCCGTGGCGGTTCAGCCTCACCGAGGGCGACGGCCAGGAGCACGGCATTCCCGACCTCGTGAAACAGGATTTCACCGCCGCCGCACCCGGCGAGAAAATGGTCGGCGACATCACCTGCATTCCGACGTGGGAGGGCTGGCTTTACCTGGCGACGGTTATCGACTGCCATACGAAAGAAGTCGTCGGCTGGGCGGCTGACGATAACTACAAGACGCCGCTCATTGAGAAGGCCATCGAGATGGCCGCCCGCAATTATCCTCTCGCCGGGAATGCTATTTTCCATTCCGACCGCGGCAGCAACTACACGTCCCAGCAGTTCGCTAAGACGCTGAAGAAATATAGCCTCAGGCAGTCCGTCGGCCGTACTGGAATCTGCTACGATAATGCGATGGCCGAATCGTTCTTCGCCGCCCTGAAGAACGAGCGCGTCCACCGGACCCAGTATCCGACTCGTGAGCATGCGCGCCGGGACGTTGTGAGGTACATCGAATTCTGGTACAATTCAAAGCGTCGGCACTCCGGGCTTCAGTACCGGACCCCGAAGCAAGTCCGCGAGGAATATCTGGAACGGCAGTCCGCAGCGTGAATTAACCACAAATCCGCTGTCCGGAAAGCTCGGGGCAGATCACAAGCCCGCTACGGCTACACCCCAGTCCTGGCCGAAACCTACGTCGAGACCAGCCGGTTCACCGGCGCCAGCTACCGCGCCGCCAACTGGACCCGCATCGGCCAGACCAAGGGCAGGGGCAAGCTAGACCGCCACCACGACCACGCCCTGCCCGTCAAGGACATCTACATCTACCCCCTGCACCGCCGCTGGCGCCAGATCCTCACCACCCCGCCCAGCCAGTGACGCACGGGATCACCGAATACTTACGGACGATCTCCCGGTCTCATTGGCTAGGCTACCGGCCGAGGTGTGGTCCGAATTAGCTTGCTGTCTGGGAAAAGCAGGGGTCTCCGGTCTGTCGGCCATTGCATGGCGCTGGGCGCTGACCGGTGCCTGCCCGTCACCGATCACTCTGGCGATGGCTACCGGTCAGGCACCGGACCGGGCTGATCTTGTTGCCGAGGCCCAGGGTCGGGCCGAGCTGGGCGACAGCCAGGTCGACCCCGAGGGTCAGGTCGAGCAGGCGCGCCTGGTCCTCCGCTGGCTTGCGGGTGAGCTTGATGACTTGCCGTCGCGCATAGGCGCCGGGAAGCGGGACGGGGAGAGC
>OFGV01000176.1_pt1 | contig 12005 bp, 8 predicted proteins | sample 1521911 | NCBI WGS metagenome assembly OFGV01 (sample SAMEA2553413, study PRJEB24118) | soil metagenome
GCATACTCCAGGGCACGAGCAGTTTCCTGGTCCCACGGGACACGCCAGGACTGGAGGTCACGCGGTGCAACGAGACCGTTGGCAGCCGCTACATGAACAACGGCGAGATCGTCTTCGAGGACTGCCGGGTGCCCGAGGACCATCTTCTCGCCCACGGCGACGCGCTGGGCAAGGCAGGTGTCTACTTCCGGCCCGGCAAGATCATCGTGGCGGCGAAGAACCTCGGGACCGGCATTGCCGCGTTCGACGACGCGGCCGCGTTCGTCCAGCAACGCGTCCAGGGCGGCCGGATCCTCATCAAGCACCAGGCCGTCGCGCTGCGCGTCGCCACGATGGCGACCAAGCTGGAGGCGGTGAGCGCGCTGCTGCGCCGGGCGGCCATCGCCGTCGACGAGAACGCCCCGGACGCAACCCATTTGTGTGACATGGTGAAGGTGTTCGCATCCCAGGAGATCCTCGAGGTCTGCCAGCACGCCGTCGAACTGCACGGTGGTTATGGAGCGATGCTCGAGGTCGGGGTCGAGAAGTATTTCCGGGACGCCGCTGTTTACCTGCATACCGACGCGACGGTCGACGTGGCGAACTTCAAGATCGCCAAAACGCTGTTTCCCGCCACCGCCGGCACCTACGCCGGCCCCGAGTGAGAACCGCGGCGCTCGCGGGTGAGTCCCGGGTGAGTCCCCGGGCGGTCAGCGGGTGAATTCGGCGCGGACGCCCAGCAGCCGGACCGGCCGCCGCTCGGTGAACTGGCCCAGCGCCGCGAGGGCTGCCTGCTGGATCGCCGCGGCGTCCGAGGTGGGAGTCCCGAGTGCGTGGCCGTGGGTGCGGGTGATGAACGGTGCGTAGCGGACCTTCACCACCACCCGCACGGCAGGCCGCTGCTCGCTGGCGACGTCGGCCGACACCTGATGGGCTAGGCGCACGACCTCGTGCCGCACCTGTGCCCAGTCGGAGATGTCCTGCTGGAAAGTGATCTCCCGGCCGCGCGAGCGTGGCACGTACGGTGTGCTCACCACCGGTGAGGGGTCGAACCCGCGGGCGGTCTGGACCAGCCATGGCCCGATCACCGGGCCGAGGTGCGATGCCAGGGCCCGCGGGTCGGTGGCGGCGAGATCGGCGACGGTGCTGATGCCCAGTGCGGCGAGCCGCTTGGCGGTCTTGGCCCCGATCCCCCACAGCGCATCGGTCGGCCGGTCGCCCAGCACCTGGTACCAGGTGTCGCGGGTGAGCCGGAAGATCCCGGCCGGCTTGCCGAATCCGGTGGCGAGCTTGGCCTGGAGTTTGTTCTCGCCGATGCCGACCGTGCATTCGAGGCTGGTCGCGGCACGGACGCGGTCCTGGATCTGCCGGGCGACTGCCTCTGGATCGCCGGTGTCCACAGCGAGGAACGCCTCATCCCAGCCGGACACCTCCACAGTCGCGTCGAATTCGGTCAGTGTCGCCATCACCGCCGCGGAGGCGTCCTCATACGCTTCCCGGTCCACGGGCAGGAAGACAGCGCCGGGGCAGCGCCGGTAGGCGGTGCGCAGCGGAAGGCCCGAATGCACCCCGAAGGCACGCGCCTCGTACGACGCGGTGCTGACCACACCACGCTTGGCCGGATCGCCGTCACCCCCGACAACCACCGGGAGCCCCCGCAACTCAGGATGCCGCAGCACCTCGACAGCAGCGATGAACTGGTCGAGGTCGACATGCAGCACCCAGCGGGCCACGCTTCAGTCTCGCCCCTCGGGCTGCCAGACCAGCAACCGAGGCCAATGCCGGGGCCCGCATGGTGGTCAGGTACTGGCGAAAGAGGTCTTTGGGCCCTGGCCCGGACCGGTGGGCAGTGATCGGGTGAGCAGAACACGAGGGGATGTGCCCTGTGACTAGCGCGCGCGCCCCCTCCGTTGCTGCGCTGTGGTGGTGGGGCGTCGTCGCGTCTTTCGGCGCCCCCGCCGGCGCTTACGTCCACGGGCCGTTGTGCCCGTGGATTTGCCCGTTTTGCCCGTACAACAGGGTGCTCGGGGAGGATGATCTGGCCCGCCGGTATTTCGCGGCGCTGCGGCGTGAGGTCGGCTGGTACGTGGCGGCGCACCGCGACGCTCACGGCGCACCGTTCACCTCGCTGTACATCGGTGGCGGCACACCGACGCTATACCCGGACGAACTGGCCGATGTGATCGGGCGGATCCCGGTGTCCGGCGAGCGGGCGGTGGAGGTCCTGCCGAACCACGGGACACCGGAGCGGCTGGACCGCCTGGCCGTCATGGGGATCACGGCGGTCAGCATCGGGGCCCAGTCGTTCCACGACGGGGTACTTCGCCAGCTCGGCCGGCCGCATGACGCGGCGGCCAGCCGGGCGGCAGTCGAGAACGCGCTCGGCCGGTTCGCCTGCGTGGACGTCGACCTGATCGTCGACGTGGCGTGGGAGGACGAGGACGCGTTCCCGGGGGCGTTCATGGACGACGTGCGCACGTGTCTCGAGCTCGGCGTGGACCAGGTGTCGACGTATCCGCTGATGCGTTTTGGCTTCACGCCGTTCGGCACGGCCCGCCATGACCGCCGCCGGGAGCACGCGGTACTCGGCCAGGCGACGGAACTCGCGCGGTCGATGGGCTACGAGCGCCGGTCGGTCTGGACGCTGAACAAGCGAGGGTCCGCGCCGTACACGTCGATCACGCGGCGCCGGTTCCTGGGGATGGGCGCGGGCAGCTCCTCATTCGCCGGGTGTGACTTCTACGTCAACCATTTCGGGGTCGCCACTTACGCCGAAGCGGTCGAGCACGGCCGGCTGCCGGTCGCCCGGTGGCTGCACCTGGGCCGGTGGGGTGGCGCGGCGTACGACGCGTTCTGGCAGGCCTACGCAGGCGGGGTCGACCGGCATGCCCTGAGGCAGTCTTACGGCCCGGCCGTGGCAGCGGCGGCTCGCGCCGGGCTCGCCCCGTTCGTGCTCGCCGGGATGCTGCGCCAGGCCCCGGGCGGCTACCGGCTCACCCCGCGCGGCTTCGACGTTTACCACGACCTGGAGCGGCTGGTGACCTACCAGTTCATCGAGCCGCTGTGGGCCGAGATGCTCACAGAGCATCTCGCGGAGCCCGGCGCGGCGGAGGGGCGCGCGCGCTGGGTGGCTCCGGAGCGGGCTCGCCCCGGCCGAGCCTGGTCGCTGGCACGTCGCCTCTTCGAGCGGTAGCCGGTGACCGCGCGCCGGAGTTCCCGGCCGGATCGGCTTGCTGACCGCTGGTGGACGTTCGCCGCGCCCGGCAGGGGCGCCGTCGTCCGTGCCGACGTCACCGCGCTGCCCTTCCGGGACGCGTCCTCGCCGAACTGGCCGAGGCCGGCCTGGCGCCAGAGGTTCGCGGCGCACCACTGCCCGCCGGGGTGTACTCCGTGGTCCGCGCGACCAGACGCTGACTCGCGGCATCACGTCTGGCATGCCTGTCCCCGGCGAGGACGCCCGGCATGCCCTCGGCCGCATATGGGGCAGACAGGACGGGCGGGCCAGGTGGGAAACTGTGCTCGCGCGGGCCGATTCCCATCCTGCGGCGGCCCCATAGGAAGCGAGGCGTCATGGACAGAATTGGCGAGGTGCCGGACAGGTATCTCTCGCAGGAGCAGCGGCTGATGCGGGAGACCTGCCGTCGCTACGTCGATGATGTGGTCCGGCCGTTCATCGAGGCGGACCGGGAACGCGAGTGGTCGTTCGACGCGGCTGCCCGGCTGCCGGCGCAGATCCTCGCGGAGGCCGACCGGGCGGGGCTGCGCGGCCTGGGGGTGCCGGAAGAGTTCGGCGGTGTCGGGCTCGATCCGGCCACCCAGTCCCAGACCTTCTCGATCATCGCGACCGAGCTCGCCCGCGGCGACTCGGGGCTCGCCGACAAGCTCGTCCAGAACTGGAAGATCTCCGTGCTGCTGCGCGCGCTCGCGCCGCGGCACCTGCAGGAAGAGTGGTTCTCCCGTTACCTGGCGGACCCGCAGTTCCTGATGGCCCACTGCCTCACCGAGCCGCGGGGCGCCTCCGACCGCTGGCTGCCCTACAACGTGCCGGAGGCGGGTATGGACACCCGGGCCGTCCACGAGGACGGCTACTGGAAGATCAACGGCCGCAAGCAGTTCATCAGCAACGGCTATGACGCGAGCCTGTTCGTGGTGTACGCCAACACCGATCCGTCCGTCGGCATGCTCCAGGGCACGAGCAGCTTCCTGGTGCCACGGGACACGCCGGGGCTCGAGATCACCCGGTGCAACGAGACCGTGGGCGCCCGCTATATGAACAACGGTGAGATCGTCTTCGAGGACTGCCGCGTGCCCGACGATCACCTGCTCGCGCACGGCGACGCCCTGGGAAAGGCGGGTGTCTACTTCCGGCCCGGCAAGATCATCGTGGCGGCGAAGAACCTCGGGGTCGGCATCGCCGCCTACGAGGACACGGCGGCCTGGGTCCAGCAGCGCGTTCAGGGTGGGCGGATCCTCATCAAGCACCAGGCGGTCGCCTTGCGGGTGGCCACCATGGCGACCAAGCTCGAAGCGGTCGGCGCACTGCTTCGGCGGGCGGCCATCGCGGTCGACGGGGACACCCCGGATGCGGCCCGCCTGTGCGACATGGTGAAGGTGTTCGCATCCCAGGAAATCCTCGCGGTCTGCCAGCACGCGGTCGAACTGCACGGCGGTTACGGGGCAATGCTGGAGGTCGGGGTCGAGAAGTACTTCCGGGACGCCGCGGTCTACCTGCACACCGACGCGACCGTCGACGTGGCGAACTTCAAGATCACCAAAGCGCTGTTCCCCGGCACCGCGGGAGCCTACGCCGGGCCCGGGTAGGCCCGGTCAGCTTCCTCTCCCGCTGGCCCAGCCCGCTGGCCCAGCTCGCTGGGCCAGCTCGCAGGGCCAGGATCAGCCGCCCGATCCGGGCCGGACCGCGTCCACGGTCAGGATGCGGACCGGCTTGGCGCAGGCGGTGGAGGTGTAGCCGAGATAGATCGGCACGGTCTGGTTCGGCGGGATGATCTGGAGCCACTGGGTGGCGACCGGCTTGCACTTGGTGGGCGGGTAGCTGGCCGCCTCGACTATCCGCAGCAGCGCGTTGGCGTCCTTGTGCGGTCCGAGAATGACCAGTTCCCGGGGGGTGGCCGGGTTCTCAGCGGCGGCCAGGCCGACCTCGGTGGCCGGCTTGCCGGCGTCCAGGGCGACCCCGGGGTAACCGTAGAGGGAACAGGGGTAGTTGTTGAGGTTCTTGAAGACGATCACGACGTAGGTGCTGCCGAGCCCGCCCTGCGACAGGCCGGTCTTCGCCCCGAGGTAACGGGTCAGGCAGGGAGCGGGTGGCGGTGCCGGGGCGGGCGCCTGCGCGCCGGCCGGGGCGGCCGCGGGGGCTGTTCCGGCCGGCTGGGATGCCTGGGCCGGCGGGCTGCTGGTGACGGCGGTCTGCGCGTGAGCGGTCACGGTCACCGTGGCCTGCGGCGTGGCGGAACTGCCCTGGCTGGTGCATGCACAGGTCATCAGGCCGACGGCGGTGAGGGCGGCGGTCAGGAAAGTCTTCATCGGGAGGTCCTCTTCACAACGGGTGCGGACACTGGTAGGAGCCGGCCGCAGCCGCCATGCCAACAACAAACCGCGGAAAGATTCTCCGCCTACCCGGAGTCCGCGAGCGCCTGCCTGGAAGAGGCCGGGCCACCGGGCGACCGGAAGATGTTCCCGGAGCCCTCGGCATGTCCGTGCCGAGCAGCGCGTAAGGCCCAGTGCACGACTCGCCCGGGTTGAAGGTCGCTGTCACGCCGGGGCATCCCGGTCCCCAGGTTGCCGGCCCCGGTACCGGAAACGATCGCCGCCCGGATGGACGCCCTGCCCTATCTGGAGGTTTACAGCGCCAGGCGGCGGGCACGGCCCGGGGGCAGCGGGGCAGGAGCGGTCAGCGCGTCGCGGATCGACTCACCCAGGGCCCTGGCTACCGGCGGCGGGAACGCGTTGCCGACCTGGCGGTAGGCGGCAGTCTTACGTCCGGAGAAGGCCCAGGTGTCGGGGAAGCCCTGGATGCGCGCGACCATCCGGGTGGTCAGCTTGGGCAGGCCGCCGGGGGGGAAGTCCGGGCCCGGTGCCTCGCCGGCTATCCCCAGCCCGTCCACCCCGAGCCGCTTCCATGCCGCGCGTGCCCGGGTGGGGCCGAGATCCGGGCCACCGTGTTTCTTGCTGCCGCCGACGATCGTCGGCGCGATGCCGTGCGCGCCGTCGCGCCATGCGTCCGCTCCCGGCCAGCCACGGCCGCTCATGAGGTCGTGCAGGGCGCCGCCGACGGTGGGCGGGGGGCAGGGCGAGGGCTGCGGCCACCGGAAATAGCCAGCCCAGGGCTGCCTGATCGCCACCAGCACGAACCTGGGCCGGAGCTGAGGCACACCATGGTCGCTGGCCTGGACCAGGTCCCACCAGGTCTGGTACCCCAGCGCCTGCAGCCGCGCCAGCACCTGGGCCCGGTAGGTGCCGAACCGGCTGGTGGCGAGCCCGCGAACGTTCTCCAGCAGGACCGCACGCGGGCCGGCCTCTGCGATCAGCCGCAGCGCCTGCGGGAACAGGTCCCGTTCGTCATCGGCGCCGAGTTGCCGGCCGGCGATGGAGAACGGCGGGCACGGCACGCCGCCGGAGAACAGGTCGATACCCGCGTACCCGTGCCCGTCCACGTTGCGGACGTCGTCTTCGATGATCTTCCAGCGCGAGCCCCGGTTGCGGCGCAGCGTCTCACACGCGTCCGGGTCCACTTCGACGGCCGCTTCGTGGCTGAATCCCGCCTGCTCCAGGCCCAGGGACTGGCCGCCGGCCCCGGCGCAGATCTCCAGGCAGGTCACCTCGGCCACAGGTCCGTCCTCCACCGCTCGGGCTATGCCTGATTGTGCCTGCGGGCACCGGCCGCTGAGCGTATCCCACGCCGCGCCGGCGGCATGAAGATATGTCCGGCATCAGATCCGGCGAACAGTATTCATCATTATGTATGCTGCAGAATCGTATATCCCCTGCGTCGAGCCGATCCCGGGCCAGCGGAACATATGATAATCCTGCCGTACACCAACGAAGCGTTCCCCGGCTCGCCGCTCGGTTCCGGAATTGGCGATGTGACCGGTCTTCCTGTGTTAGTTCGGAAACTGGTAGCGTCCTGACCTGCGAGTATGCCTCGCGATATGTATCGGGCACAAAGGCCGTGCGCCACGCGTCATCACGAGGGGGAAAATTATGCTTATCTGGCACCGAAACCGCCTCACCGGATTCACCAGCCTCATCCTCGCCTTTGTGGCAGCTTTTGTGATGCCCGCCTTCGTGTGCCCTGCCCCCGCGCAGGCGGATGAAGACGTGGTCCAGATCGTGCACCTGCCAGCCTCCGAACTCCCCGAGAGCATCGCCATCGATCAGCAGGGCAACAAGTACCTGTCGATATACACGAAGGCAGAGATCATGAAGATCACCCCTGGCGGCGATCGATCGGTCTTCGCGACGTTCCCGGCCGGCTCGTCCCCGCTGGGGATCAGGCTGGATGCGGCCGGCAACTTCTACGTCGCCCTTGTCGGCAGCACCGCCGCCGACACCGGTGTGTGGCGGATCCCGGCCGGTGGCGGCACCCCGGCCGAATTCGCCCCGATCCCGGGCTCTTTCCCCAACGGCCTCGCCTTCGGCCGCAGGGGCATCCTGTTCGTATCGGAGTCGGTGGGCGGGGTGATCTACCGCGTCAGCCGCGGTGGTTCGGTGTCGGTGTGGTCGAACAGCTCCCTGCTGGCCGGAACGGCCGGGGACGGGCCGTGCGGCCAGCCCCATCCGTCAGGGTTCCCGCTCGGCCCTAACGGCCTGGCCTTCAACAGGCATGGTGACCTGCTCGTCGCCAACACAACTCTGGGCACGATCGTCCGCATCCCGGTGGAGAAGGACGGCGGCGCCGGCCCCGCGAGCGTCTTCGCGGGCCCGGACTGCCGGCTGTGGGGAGCCGACGGCGTCGCCATGGACACCCGGGACAACCTCTACGTCGCAGCGAACGCCGAACGCGACATCGTGCGGGTGAGCCCGGCCGGCAGGCTCCACGTGCTGGCGTCGTCCGCGGCCGGCGATCCCCTGTACACGCCCTCTGACATCGCCTTCGGGACCGGCCGGGGTACCCGCGACCACATCTTCATCACGAACTTCGCGCTGTTCACCAGCGGTGTGGGCGCGGGTGTGGCGACCACCGACGTCGGCATCCCCGGCCGCCCGCTTCCCTAGCAGCACCGATGGGCCGCCCCGGGCCTGGCTGCGCCATGGCCCGGGGGTGCCCCTCAGGCGTTGCGCACGAAGGCGTTGGCAACCGGCCCGGAGGCATCCGCGCCGACGCCCCCGCCTTCGACCAGCACCGCGAAGGCCAGGTCCCCGCGGTAGCCGACAAACCAGGCGTGGGTGGGGGGGTTGGGGCCGGAGCCATACTCGGCGGTGCCGGTCTTGCCGTAGACCCCGGGTGGGAAGCCGACATGGGACGCGGTGCCGATGGTGACCACTGCCCGCATCATCGGCCGGAGCGCGTTCAGGATGGTGGGACTGAGTTTGTGTGGCCCGGTCGTCTGCGGCGGCGCCGGGCTGATCACCAGTTGCGGCGGCCGCCAGCTGCCGTCCTCGATGGCGGCTGCCATGCTGGCCTGGCTGAGCGGATTGACGATGTCAGTTCCCTGGCCGAAGGCGTCCGCCGCCAGATCGACCGGGTCGTGAGGCGTCGTGAACCGCCCCAGCGTGGCCGGGATGCCCAGGGCCGGGCTGGCGTTGAAGCCGAACCGGCGCGCCATCGACGCGAGCGACGACCCGTTCAGCCGCTGCGTGGCAAGCATGGCAAAGGTGGTGTTGCACGAGATCGCGAACGCGGTCTGCAGGCTGGTCGTGCCGAGTTGCTCGTTGTCGAAGTTGTGGAAGGTCCTGCCCCCGATGTTGGTCTGGCCCGGGCACTGCACAGTGCTCGACGGCCCGAGCCCGGTCTTCGCCAGCGCCGAGGCGGTCACGACCTTGAAGGTCGAGCCGGGCGGGAACTCTCCCTGGAGCGCCCGGTTGAACCCGCCGGGCCGCTCGACCACGGCGAGTACCCGGCCGGTGGAGGGCTGGATGGCGACCAGGTCGATCGGCTTGGATGTCGCCGCGGACGCCACCGCGTGCGAGGCGGCGATCTGGTCGGCCATGACGATGCTGGTCCTGACCGGCGTGCCGGGGGAATTGGGGAACCGGGTAGCGGTCGCGTCGAGACGGCTGCCCGGCCCCTCGATCTTGATCGTGAGGGACGGGTGCCCGGCCAGCTGCTTCTGGTAGGCCTGCTCGATCCCGCCGAGGCCGACCTGGTCGCCGGCCTGGTATGGCGCCCCGAGCGCCTTCGCCTGGGCGGCGGTGGCGCTGGCCACAATGCCGGTGAGCAGCGCGAGGGAGCCGGACTGCGCGGTCGCGGCGGGCGAGCTCAGGACGGTCCCGTCGGCCGCGAGGATCTGCGCCCGGGGCGGCCACACGGCGCCGAGCACGAACCGCTCACCTGCCTGCAGGCCCGGGTAGATATCGCCCGGGCTCCAGCTCACCCACCAGTGACGGTTCCGCTTGATCAGGCGCAGCTGTCCCGGGTAGGTCCATGCCTGGCCGGCGGCGAGGTCAGCGCTGGCCGTGAAATGTGCCACCGCGGTACCGCCGCCGATCGTCACCGCGCCGGGCACCAGGCGGATGCTGCGCATGCCGAGCTGGACGGCCGCGGCGCGCAGCGGGCCCGCGAGCCCGCCGGGCGGCTTGTTCACGGTGATCTTGTCCATGGCGGCGTATTCGCTCCGCTGCCAGTCGCGCAGGTAGCTGGCCGCGGTCTGCTGCGGGCTGCCGATGGTACGCAGCAGCAGATAGCCAGCCGCCGCCCCGGCGGCGGCCACTACCAGGACGGTCACCATCACGAGGACGAGAAGCGGCGGCTTCCCCCGTCGCCGCGCTGCCGGGGGCAGGCCGCCGCCGGGCACCGGGCCGCCGCCATGAGCTGGCCTGCCGCCGGGCACCGGGCCGCCACCGGGCGCTGAGCCGCTACCGTGCACCGGTCCGCCCCTTCCCGGATCGGGACAGATCGTTCCGATCCCCGCCCCACCATATCCGCGGTGCCGACGGCGAGCGGCTCAGTTCACCTGATCGACGCCAGCGGCCCAGCCAGCGGTGATGGTCTCCGGCGGGCCGGCGGCTCACTCCGCCGTGATCGTCTCCAGCAGGCCGGCCGCGATGCGTGCGGCCGGGGGATGCAGGCTCGCGTGGGTCTGCCGGAAGATCTGCTGGGCGCGCGATGCGGGCCAGTCGGCGGGCAGATGCGCGAGCGGCAGCCGGGGATCGGCGCGGATGATACGCAGCCACTCGGCCATCAGCAGCAACTCCCGTGCGAGATCATCGGGCAGGCCGGGCAGCGGCCTCCGGCGGTCCCACCGGCGCAGGAAGCCATGGTACTGGCCGGTGAGTTCGGTCAGGTGATAGGCATCCCGGATCAGCCGGCCCAGGTCGGCGGGGTGGACGGGTTCGGCGGCGAAGACCCGCACGTAATCCTCCAGGCCGAGTTCGGCGATCAGCCCGGTGACGTCGGCTTGTGACGGCGCGATCCACAGCCCGGCGTGCAGCATGCCGAATCCCGACCAGATCAGGCGGGACCGCAGGTCGTGCCGTGGCCGGTGCCATGCCTCCGGCAGGGAGAAGCTGACCAGGGTCCAGGACCGGCCGGATTCGGCGTTGACCGCGCTGGTGTCCCACATCCGGGTCCCGCCGTCCCGCAGGATCGCCTCCGAGCGTGACGTCAGCCCGAAATACATCCTCCGTCCCTGGCGGCGGCGCTGGAGGAGGCCGCGGTTGACCATCCGGGTAAGGGTGGAACGGGTCGCCTGCTCGGAGATGCCGACGCGGGTGAGCGCCTCGATGTAGCTGCCGGAGTAGACGTAAAGCCCGCGGCCGAGAACGTAGTCGCCCAGCAGCGCCAGCATGATCGATTGTGGCCGCGCCGACGGCGGGCCAGCCTCGGGGTCGCTGCTGGTCACGTCACCGCTCGCTTCCCGGTCAGCGGAGCCCCAAGTGCGCTGCGCCACATCAGCTCCCCGATCAGGGCAAATACCATCGTCCCCTTCCCCATGTTGGGCAGCTCACTTACGATAGTCAAGATTATGCACAACATGAGCAGCCCGCAGACCCGTGCACAGGGGGATCCATGGACGTCGATTCGCTGGCAGCCATCGACGTGCATACCCATGCCGAGGTCTCCTCGCGGGGCAGGGCTTCCCTCGACGATTCCCTGAACGTGGCGTCCGCCGCGTACTTCAAGGTGGATGCGGCGACCCGTAAGCCGACCCTGGAGGAGATCGCCGGGTACTACCGCGAGCGGGACATGGCCGCGGTGGTGTTCACCGTGGACGCCGAGCACGCAACCGGCGTCCCGCCGGTGCCGAACGAGGAGATCGCCGAAGCCGCCGCCGCCAGCGGTGGCGTGCTGATCCCGTTCGGCTCTGTTGACCCGTTCCGCGGCAAGGCCGGGGTGAGGCAGGCGCGCACGCTGGTGGAACGTTATGGCGTGAAAGGCTTCAAGTTCCACCCCAGCATCCAGGGTTTCTTCCCGAACGACCGGGTGGCGTACGGCCTGTACGAGGTGATAGAGGAAACCGGGACGATCGCGCTGTTCCACACCGGCCAGACCGGCATCGGGGCGGGTGTGCCCGGCGGCGGCGGCATCCGGCTGAAGTACTCCAACCCGTTGTCCGTCGACGACGTGTCGGCGGCCTTCCCCCCCCGGAAGCTCATCCTGGCACCCCCCTCGTCCCCCTGGCAGGGGGGGGCGCTGAGCGTGGCCCCCCACAAGCCGGGCTTCTACATCGCCTTGTCGGGGTGGTCGCCGAAATACTCCCCGCCACTGCTGGTGCAGTACGCCAACAGCCTGCTGCAGGACAAGGTCATGTTCGGGTCGGACTTCCCGCTGCTCACCCCCGATCGCTGGCTCGCTGACTTCGCCAAGCTGCCCATCAAGGACGAGGTCCGGCCCAAAATCCTCAGGCAGA
>OFGV01000178.1_pt1 | contig 11949 bp, 13 predicted proteins | sample 1521911 | NCBI WGS metagenome assembly OFGV01 (sample SAMEA2553413, study PRJEB24118) | soil metagenome
CGGCCGCGCGCAGGGGTCAGCATGGAGTCGTCCACACCACACGCGCGGCGACCGCACCACACGCCCGCCGGTCAGGCGCGGGGCCGCCCTTCTTGCGCGCGCCGGAGATGGCTCAAGAGCACACAACCGACCTGGCGGGACTTCAGCATGCCGGGCGCTGGCTGGAAGAAAACCAGGGCGACCGGGCCGGAATCGTGGTTCAGTTGCGGGCCAACTCCCCATTCCGCCGCGTCGCTCACATCGACCGGGCGGTGCGCTGCTTGCAGGAACGTCCGCAGGCTGACTCGGTTCGTACGGTCTGCGTGCCTTTCCAAAACCCATTCAAAATGTGGCGCCTGGCTGTGGACGGCTTCATGCAGCCATTGCTACAAACCGGCGACCCGGAGCCTTACAACCTGCCACGCCAGGCGCTGCCCGAGGCCCAGACCGCAACCAGCAGCTGACGGCTGGCCGGCTCGTCCGGGGCGGCTCGCTCGCCTCGCGGGCAAGCCGCACGGCAGTGCCCGGAGGGCTCCATCCCGCCAAGCGGGATGGAGCCCTCCGGGCGTTCAGCGCCCGCGCCGGTAGCGCAGCAGCACCCGGCCCTCGATCAGGACGGCCGGCACGGCGCCGAAGGCGCGGCTGTCTACCGCGCCGGCGCCAGGATTGTCGGACTCCAGCCACCAGCCGCCGGGATCGCGCCTCGCCGCGCGTTTGACGATCAGCAGTTCCGGCCGGCCGGGGTGGCGTGCGACCACGAACTGGCCCGGCCGTACCCGCAAGGTGCGCCCCGGCCGTATCGTCCGGCGGACAATAATCCAGTCACCCGGGTTCAAAGCAGGCTGCATGGAGCGCTCGGCCACCGCGATCCGCCAGATCGGCCAGCGCATGCATCCCTCCCGGACTACCAGGCGCCCGAGGGGGTAGTGTCGGACACCGGTACCCATGATCCGACATGAGAGAAGGAGATCGATGAGGCTGCTCGCACGTCTCCTCGAGCCGAAGGCAACGGCGTACGCGCACTGCGACCTGCCGTGCGGGGTGTACGACCCGGCGCAGGCGCGGATAGAGGCCGAGTCCGTCAAGGCGATCTGCCAGAAGTACGCCGACAACGCCGACCCCGAGTTCCGGACCCGCGCGCTGCAGATCAAGGAGGAGCGCTCCGAACTCGTCAAGCACCACCTGTGGGTGCTGTGGACCGACTACTTCAAGCCACCGCACTTCGAGAAGTACCCTCAGCTCCACCAGCTGTTCAACGAGGCCACCAAGCTCGCGGGAGCGGGTGGCACCAAGGGCAGCGCAGACGTGAGCAAGGCAGACGAACTGCTCGGCAAGATCGAGGAAATCTCCAAGATCTTCTGGGAGACCAAGCAGGGCTGACACCGGACTGCACCGATCCTGACGCCGGAGGCCGCGCGGAGACCCGCGCGGCCTCCGGCGTTCACGCCACTCCGGCACGAGCCGTCTGGCCAGGCGTAGCAGGCATCGTAGACGTTCGGGCGGGGCGGCGCGTCAGCCCCCCCCGCTGTGGACGTTAGGTTGCAGGCAAGAGCCGACGGCGGCCGGCCCCGATGGGGCGGCCACCGCCAGTGGAGGACAGACGTGACCGGAGAGACGACCGCGCGGCGGGCTGGGACGGCGCCCACGGCAGTTATGGCTGAGGGTGGCCCATCGCCCGACCGTGACGTGCAGGATCAGGTAACCATCCGGATGCCGGCCGAGGGGGCGTACCTGTCAGTCCTGCGGACAGCTACCGCGGGCCTGGCGGCCCGCCTCGACTTCACGCTGGATGAGATCGAGGATCTGCGCATCGCGGTGGACGAGGCATGCGGCATGCTGCTCGCCCAGGCCGCGCCTGGCGCCGATCTGGAATGTGACTTCACCCTCGGCGAGGACAATATGAGCATCGCCGTCTCCACCCTCGCCGCGCAGCCCCGCCCACCAGCCCGTGACACGTTCGCATGGACTGTCCTGTCAGCGCTGGCAGGCAGCGCCGACGCGTGGGTGGAGCCGGGCGACAAGGTCACGGTCATGCTGCGCAAGACCCGAGAGTCGTCGAGGCCCGGGTGACCGGGGAAACCGACACCCAGCTGCCCGAGGGCATGGGCGCGCAGGTGACCGACGACATCGATCTCGCCGTCGCCGAGGGTTTTGACGCCCAAGCGGATGAAGCCGGGCTGCCCCCGCCACCGAAGATCCAGCACGCGGTACCCGACAGGGGCCGGGCCAGGGAGCTGTTCGAGCAGCTCGCCGCCCTGCCCGAAGGGGACGAGGAGCGGCTGCGCCTCCGCGGCGAACTCGTCGAACTGCATCTGCCGCTGGTGGAGTACCTGGCCCGGAGGTTCCGCAACCGGGGCGAATGGCTGGACGACCTGACCCAGGTCGCCACGATCGGCCTGATCAAATCCATCGACCGGTTCGACCTGGCGCGGGGGGTGGAGTTCTCCACCTACGCCACGCCCACCATCGTGGGTGAGATCAAGCGTCATTTCCGGGACAAGGGCTGGGCGGTCCGGGTACCGCGCCGGCTCCAGGAACTCAAGCTGGCGCTGACGAAAGCCATCGGTGACCTTGCCCAGCGAGAAGGCCGGGCACCGACCATCGCGGAAATTGCCGCCCACCTCCAGATGACCGAGGAAGAGGTGCTGGAAGGCCTGGAGTCGGCCAACGCCTACTCGACCGTGTCCCTGGATGCCCCGGACTCGGGTGACGATGATGCGCCCGCGGTCGCCGAGTCGCTGGGGATGCTGGACGATGCGCTGGAAGGCGTGGAGTACCGCGAGTCGCTGAAGCCGCTGCTGGAGCAGCTCCCGTCGCGCGAGAAGCGGATCCTGCTGCTGCGCTTCTTCGGCAATATGACCCAGTCACAGATCGCCAGCGAACTGGGCATCTCCCAGATGCATGTGTCCCGGCTGCTCGCCAGGACGCTGACCCAGCTACGCGCCGGGCTGACCGACGAGGACTAGCGTGGCGCGCTGTGCCGTCCCAGGTGGCTCGTGGGGCCGCGCTGGCAGCCCCGGGTGCCCCGGTGGGCCACCGCGCCTACGGGGGCCCGGGTGGGCCAGCGCGCCTACGGGGGGCCTCTCCGCGGGACAGCCGCGCCCGCGGCGGCCACTGCGGGTTACCCGCCAGGCGGCTTAGGTCCGGGTTCGGGCTGCTGATCGGCCATCAGCGCACGCAGGCTGGCGGGGGTCAGCAAGGCGATGAACCCGGCCACAGCCAGCACCACCGATGGCACCCCCCAGTCGAACCGCTGGCCCTGGAGCAGGTAGATACCCACGATGCCGACGAACAACTGGGTCAGCAGGGCTGGCGTGCGGCTCCACCGCCGGGCCCGGGCCAGGCCGGCCGCTACGAAGGCCAGCGCACCGGCCGCGGCCACCCCGATCACGGTGATCGCGATGCCGCTGCTGAGCTGGTAGGACCGCCCGGCGGCGGTAGCGACACCAGCGAGCACGGCAGCTCCCAGCACGACGGCCGACTCGGCCGCCTCTATCCCAGCGGCGGTGCGAAGCGCTGGCGGGCTATGCCCCATTCCCCGGGTACCTCCTCGTTCTCGCCTACCCTGGCAGGGTGCGCGCGCTGCTCATCGTCAACCCACGTGCAACGTCTACCACGCAATTGCGCAGAGACGTCATCGCACGGGCGCTGGCCTCCGAACTCGTTCTCGAGGTCGTGCTGACACGGTACCGGGGACACGCATGCACCTTCGCCGAGGAGGCGGCACAGGCAGGTTACGGCCTGGTTCTCACGCTCGGCGGGGACGGCACTGTCAACGAGGCTGTGAACGGGCTCCTTCGTGCCCACCCGCCGGGGCCCGGCGCGCAGGCAGCGCGGCCAGCCCTGGCTGCGATACCGGGCGGGAGCGCGAACGTCTTCACGCGTGCGCTCGGGCTGCCTGCTGACGCGGTGGACGCAACGGGACGCATCCTCGCGGCGCTGGTCGCGGGCAGGGAACGGAGCATCAGCGTCGGGCTGGCAGACGACCGGTACTTCACCTTCAACGCCGGGCTGGGCTTCGATGCCGAGGTGGTCCGGGCGGTAGAGGGCCTGCGCGCGGACGGGCAGACAGCGACCGCCGCGCTCTACCTGTGGACCGCGATCCGCCATTTCTATGGGGTCACCGACCGGCGCCAGCCCTCGCTCACCCTCGAGCGCGACGGGAAGCCAGTTGCCGACCGGTTGTTCTTCGTGATCGTTTCCAACGCCGCCCCCTGGACCTACCTGGGCCGCCGGCCTGTCAACCCCAGCCCCGCGGCTGGCTTCGACACCGGGCTCGACGTGTTCGCCTTGCGCTCCATGAACACGTTTCACGCGCTGAACACGCTGCGGCAGATGCTCGGCTTCGGGGGAGGCAGCCCCGCCGGGAAGTACAACCTCAGCCTGCACGACCAGACCTGCTTCACGCTCCGGGCAGCCCGCCCGATCGCGTTCCAGGTTGACGGGGAGTACGTGGGCGAGCGCGAACATGTCACCTTCCAAGCGGTTCCTGATGCTTTGCGGGTGATCGCCTGAGGGCCGGCCCCGCTGGCGGCCTGCCTGGGCTGGCGTGCCGGGAACTTCCCCGCTGGTGGCGGGCATGCTGGCGGCCGGGCGGAGCCGCCGCCGGGAGCCGGGCAGGAAGAAGGACAGAAGGGGACACTTCCACCGGAATGTGACCCATCTGACACCGGAAACAGCCAAGCCTTTGCCAAAGGGTCTTGCGATTGATCCACGAGATTGAGAGGCTTGGTCTGGTTCGAGCGAGCAGGATGCGTGTTGCATGCTGTCGTCTGGAGGGCCGGGTACGTGACCTGGCCTCAAGGCCTCGGCCGGGAGCCAAGCGGGGGCGAAGGCTCTATGACCCAAAGGTATTATGCGATTTCCAGGACCCGATGAGGTCCTGACATATGGCCTAGCTCGTGAAATCCTTCACAAGCAGAGCTGGGGCCAGCGGATCCGGGCTGTGCCCGGCAGTCGTAAAGGAGTGGAGCGCATGGACTGGCGTCACCACGCCGCGTGCCGCGAGGTGGACCCGGAACTGTTCTTCCCGATCGGCAATACGGGCCCTGCCCTGCTCCAGATCGACGAGGCGAAGCAGGTGTGCCGGCGTTGCCCGGTGATGGAACCGTGCCTGCAGTGGGCGGTGGAAAGCGGTCAGGACGCGGGGGTCTGGGGTGGCCTGAGCGAAGACGAACGCCGTGCATACAAGCGCCGGGCTGGCCGCATCCGCGCCCGCGCCCACGCCTAGGGCGTAACGGGACCTGTCTCAGTCGGTGTCTTCTGGTGCCCGTCTGCCCACCGGGGCAGCGGGCACTTCCAGCGGGAGGTCGACCAGGACCGCGGTGCCGCCCTTGGCCCTGGGTGAGATTTCCAGGCGGCCACCGAGTTCGGACTCCACGAGCGTGCGCACGATCTGCAGGCCCAGCCTCGTCGCAGTGTCAAGGCTGAATCCCTCCGGCAATCCGACGCCATTGTCCTCAACGGTGATGGTGAGCCGATCGGCCGTGCGGCTGACGATCACCTGCAGTATTCCCGCCGTCGCGGGACCGGGCCACTGAGCAAGGCCGTGCTGGAGCGCGTTCTGGAGCAATTCCGTGAGGACAAGCGCCAACGGCGTCGCCACGGCGGCCGGCAGCAATCCGAACTGCCCGGAAATGGCCGGGAGGACACGGACTTCCGGCGCCGACACCTCCCCTGCCATCGCGACGACGCGTTCAGCGATGTCGTCGAAATCGACGATCTCATCGGGGGTGTGCGAGAGGGTCTCGTGGACGATCGCGATCGACCCGACCCTGCGCACCGCCTCCTCCAGCGCGGCCCGGGCCTCCGGTGCGGCCAGCCTGCGCGCCTGCAGGCGCAGCAGCGCGGCAACGGTCTGGAGGTTGTTCTTGACCCGGTGATGGATCTCACGGATCGTCGCATCCTTGGTCATCAACTCCCGCTCGCGGCGCCGCAGTTCGGTGACGTCGCGCACGAGAATCAGGGCACCTGTCCGCAAGCCGCCCACAACCAGCGGTATCGACCGCAGCTGGACAACCGAGCCATTCCCCTCCACCTCGGTCTCCCGCGGTGCCCGCCCGCTGGCCGTCACCATCAGCGAGTCGTCGGCAGGCCGGCCGGGGGCGCACAGCCTCGCGGTCACCGGGCCTAGCTCCGCTCCGACCAGGTCCGCGGACAGACCAAGCCTGCGGTAGGCCGACAGCGCGTTCGGGCTGGCGTAACTGACCTTGCCGGACCGGCCCAGCCGCAGCAGCCCGTCCCCTACCCGGGGAGAGCGGACCAGGGCCGGTTCCTCGCCGGAATGCGGGAACATGCCGACCGCGATCATCTGAGCAAGATCGTCGGCGCCCTTGAGGTAGGTCAGCTCCAGCCGGCTCGGGGTGCGGGCCGAGCTGAGATTCGTGCTCCGCTCGATCACAGCAATCACCCGGCCCTTGCGCGTCACCGGGATCGACTCCCGCCGGACGGGTACACCCCGGGTCCACTCCGGGTCGCCTTCCCGGCAGATGCGCCGCTCCCCATACGCCGCATCGACGAAGGGCCGCTCTCCGGTAGCTGCCCTGCTGCCGACCATGTCGTCGTGGAAGGTGGTCGGCCCGGTGGTGGGGCGCATCTGAGCCAGCGCCACCCAGCCGGACCCGTCCCGCATCGGCGCCCACAGCACCAGGTCAGCGAACGACAGGTCGGCGAGCAATTGCCAGTCCGACACCAGCGCATGCAGCCACTCGATATCGACCTCGGTCAGCGGCGTGAGCCCGCGGGCCAGATCGGTCAGGGTTGGCACGTTTCATCATCGCATCCTGGCCGCCCAGCTCCGGCCGTCCAGGCTTCGCCTGTCACCAGCCCCAGGAGCGGCTGGCCCATCACCCTGGGGAGTACCTTCCCACCTGAGCAGACCTAGCTGGGAGGATGCCCCCATGCCTGCGGTGCGTGACCCACTGATCAGCCTCCGGGAGGCAGCTGCCGCCCGGGAGGCGGCCGGCCTCCAGCGCGCCCTGCATCCCCGGGACACCGGGGGCGTGGGCCCGGCCGGGCCCGTTGACCTGGCCTCCAACGACTACCTCGGCCTGTCCACGAACCCGGAGGTCATCGAGGCAGCCATCGTGGCCGCCCGTCAGTGGGGCACAGGTGCCACCGGATCGCGCCTGGTCACCGGCAGTACTGTCCTGCACGGCGCGCTGGAGCACGCCCTGGCCGGCTTCTGCGGCGCGCAGAGCGCGCTGGTCTTCTCCTCCGGTTACCTGGCCAACCTCGCTGCGATCACCGCCCTGGCGGCGGCGCTTGGCGCCGTGGCGGCACCAGGCCCGGCCGGAACGCCTGGCCCGGCCGGAACGCCTGGCCCGGCCGGAACGCACCGCCCGCAGACAGCACCCCACCGGGCGCCGGCCACACTCGTGGTTTCCGATGCGGCCAGCCACGCCTCGCTGGTGGACGCCTGCCGGCTGGCGAGGGCGCGGGTCGAGGTCGTCGGCCACCAGGACGTGGCTGCGGTGGAGCGTGCGCTTGCCCGCCGGCCCGAACCCGCCGCGCTGGTGATCACCGAGTCGGCCTTCTCGACGGGGGGCAGCCTCGCACCGCTCGCCGCGCTGCACCGGGTGACCCGCGCCCACGGCGCGATGCTGGTGATCGATGAGGCACACGCCCTCGGCGTGGTGGGACCAGGAGGCCGGGGAGCCGCCCTGGCGGCTGGGATCGCCGCCGAACCCGACGTCGTGCGGACCGTCACCCTGTCCAAGGCGCTCGGCGGCCAGGGAGGCGCCGTGCTGGGTGCCCGGGAGGTGATTGACACTCTGGTGAGCACAGGCCGGTCCTTCATCTTCGACACAGCCCTGGCCCCGCCCAGTGCCGCCGCAGCACTGGCCGCCCTGCGCCTGCTGTCAGCCCAGCCCCGGCTGGCCGGTCAGGCCCGCGAGAACGCCCGGCGGCTGGCCGCCCTGGCCCGTGACTGCGGCCTGGCCGTCACCGAACCCGCCGCCGCTGTGGTCGCGGTCGTGCTGGGCGAGCCTGAGCTGGCCGTTGCGGCCCAGCGCATCTGCGCCGGCGAAGGCGCACGGGTTGGCTGCTTCAGGCCGCCCTCGGTCCCGGCCGGCGGCTCCTGCCTGAGGCTTACCGCCCGGGCCGACCTGACCGAGGACGACTTCGGCACCGCCGCGCGGGCACTGGCCGCAGTGCGGGATCATGTCCGCACGGCATCCCCAGCGGGAAGGAAGTGACAGTGACCGCCTTCCCCGCTCCCGGTGACGCCGATGAGGGCAGGCCCCCGCCCGGCCAGCCCGGCGCGCGGGTCCCCAAGTACTACGTGGTCAAGCGGCAACTGCTCGAACTGACCCGGGCGATGCCGCCCGGTACCCCCGTTCCGCCGGAACGTGAACTCGCCCTGCGCTACGAGACGTCCCGCACCACGGTCCGGCAGGCACTGGCCGAACTGGTGGTGGAGGGGCGGCTGCTGCGGATGCAGGGCAAAGGCACATTCGTGGCCATGCCCAAGGTGGCCCAGATGCTGGAACTGTCCAGTTACACGGAGGGCATGCGGGCGCAGGGCCTGGACCCGCAGACGGTGGTCCTGGACACCGGTTACGTCGCCGCCGACGACGAACTGGCTGGGCTGCTCGGCATCAGGGCAGGCAGCCGGGTGCTGCGTATCCACCGGCTGCGGCTCGCCGACGGGGAACCGATGTCCGTGGACGCCTCACACCTGTCCGCGCAGCGGTTCCCCGGGCTGCGCCGCAACCTGGACAGGCATCCGTCCCTGTATGAGGCGCTGGCCACTGACTACGGCGTCGAGATCGCCGAGGCGCAGGAAACCATCGAAACCGTGCTGGCCGACCCCAGGGATGCCCCCCTGCTCCGGGTCGACGTCGGCATGCCGCTGCTGCTGCTGTCGAGGCACGCGTTCGACGCCACGGGCACACCGGTGGAGTGGGCGCAATCGCGTTACCGCGGGGACCGGTACAAACTGGTGACCCGGCTGCACCGGGGTAACCGGCGCGGCGGGGACGGAGGGTAGCCATCAGCGTCCTGGTCGTCACCGGTACCGGCACCGGCGTGGGCAAGACGGTGGTCACCGCCGCCCTCGCTGCTCTCGCCTGCGCCCGCGGGGAAAAGGTCGCGGTCGTCAAGCCGGCGCAGACCGGGGTGGCCCCCGGTGAACCGGGCGACCTGGACGAGGTCCGGCGGCTGGCGGGGATCCACGACACCCACGAACTCGCCCGTTTCCCCGATCCGCTGTCACCGGAAGCCGCGGCCCGCGCCGCCGGGCTGCCGCCGCTGGACCTGCACGCCGCAGCCCGGCAGGTGCGGGCACTGGCGGTCAGCAGGGACCGGGTCCTGGTCGAGGGCGCGGGCGGGCTCCTGGTCCGCTACGACCCCGCCGGAGCCACCCTCGCCGACCTGGCGCGGGCGGTGGCCGCCACGGTCCTGGTGGTGACGGCGCCCGGCCTGGGCACACTCAATCACACCGCCCTGACCCTGGAGGCGCTGGCCGCCCGCCGCCTGCCACTGGCCGGCCTGGTCATCGGGTCCTGGCCCGGGCAACCCGGGATGGCCGAACGCAGCAATCTCGCCGATCTCGCTTCCCTTGCAGGCGCGGCACTGTCCGGGGTGCTCCCGGAGGGTGCCGCCAGGCTGGACCGCGCCGCGTTCGGGTGCCTGGCCGCCGAAGGGCTGGCCTCCCCACTGGGTGGCCGGTTCGATCCGGCAGTATTCCGGGAGAAGAACACGCTGGTGAAGGAGCTCATGTGATCACCGACATCCTCGACCAGGCCCGCAGCCAGGTCCTCGCCGACGGCACCGGGCTGGACGCAGATCAGGTGCTGCAGTGCCTGCGCCTGCCCGGCGGCCGGCTGGACGAGGCGCTCCTGCTCGCCCACGAGGTGCGGATGCGCTGGTGCGGCCCAGAGGTCGAGGTCGAAGGGATCGTGTCGGTGAAGACCGGCGGCTGCCCGGAGGACTGCCATTTCTGCTCCCAGTCCGGGCGGTTCGAATCGCCGGTCCGCTCGGTCTGGCTTGACACCGCCGAACTCGTTGCCGCGGCGAAGGCAACGGCGGCTGCCGGGGCAACCGAGTTCTGCATCGTGGCCGCCGTCCGCGGCCCGGACGGGCGGCTGATGTCCCAGGTCAGCGAGGCGGTCCGGGCGATCACCGGCGAGGTGCCGATCAACGTGGCCTGCTCGCTGGGCATCCTCACCCCCGCGCAGGCGGATGAGCTCGCCGCCCTGGGCGTGCACCGCTACAACCACAACCTCGAGACCGCCCGGTCCTACTTCGGCCAGGTGGTGACCACCCATGGCTGGGAAGAGCGTTACGCCACGTGTGAACTGGTGAAGTCGGCCGGGATGGAACTGTGCTGCGGGGGCATCATCGGCATGGGCGAGACGCTCGAGCAGCGGGCAGAACTTGCCGGGCAACTGGCCAGCCTGGGGCCGGCTGAGGTGCCGCTGAACTTCCTCAACCCGCGTCCCGGCACACCCCTGGCCGGCCGCCCAGGCCCAGATGCTGCCGATGCGCTGCGGACGATCGCCGCCTTCCGGCTGGCGCTGCCGCGCACCGTCCTGCGGTACGCCGGGGGGCGCGAGCTCACCCTGGGCGATCTGGGCACCGAGGCCGGCCTGCTGGGCGGCATCAACGCCATCATCGTGGGCAACTACCTGACGACCCTGGGCCGTCCCGCGCAGGACGACCTGGAGATGCTCGGCCGCCTGAGGATGCCGATCAAGGCGCTCTCCGCCATCCTCTAATCAGCTGGTCATATCACCTGCCCGAGGGGCAGCTGGCAGCCCGGGACGCCCGCCAATCACTTGGCCGGCGTGAAGATCCTTCCATATTTCGGTAGCTTGGCCATTGCCCCCTGTGATCTTTGGCTGCACCATAGACATCATCACGCGACATTAGTCGCATCGCGCCCGCCCAGCGATGTGGCCAGGCGGACGTACGCTAATCATGTACGCACGATGGAAGAGGACGTGATGGCGCAGCCCCCGCCCCAGCGCATGCACGTCGGGACCTGGATCCCGGTCATCGTCCCGTTAGCTGCCGCCGCAAGCGCGCTCACGGTCTTCCGCTCACACCGGATCCTGGCTCCGGGGGGACTCCCCCTCGTCCACTGGCGCCCGCCCGGGCGGGCGCCGATCATGACGGTCCTGTCCCTGTGCATGTCGCCGCTGACCAAGCGGGACACCCCGGGGACGACCTTCACCGGCACACAAGTGGCCACGCGATGAAGCGATGCGAGGAGGTTGTCATGAGCCATAGCAGAGACAATTCGCCCCCCGGATTCACCCCCGCAGGGGCACAAGCCGCGCAGCCCAGCCGGCGCGATTTCCTCAAGAGGGCGGGGACCGCCGGAGTGGCTCTCGGGTCTGGCTCGGCCCTGCTGTCGGCCTGCAGTACCGCGGCCGGGGTTGGTGGCGCGAAGAAGACCAGCAGTGGCACGATCAAGATCTTGCTGTGGAGCCATTTCGTCCCGCGCTACGACACGTGGTACGACCCGTGGGCGAAGGCCTGGGGTAAGAAGAACGGCGTCAATGTCATCGTCGACCACATCAACCAGGCAGACCTGCCTGCCCGCACCGCGGCTGAGTTCGCGGCGGGCGCCGGCCACGACCTGATCGAGTGGATCACCCCGGCCTCGGCGTATGAGCCCAGCGTCCATGACCTGACCGACGTGGTCACCGAGGCGCAGGCGAAATACGGCGACCAGATCAGCTTCTGCAAGCTGTCCAGCTACAACCCCAAGACCAGCAAGTACTACGCCTTCTGCCACTCGTGGACGCCCGACCCGGGCGACTACCGCAAGGGCCTGTGGACGAAGGCCGGCCTGGCCAATGGCCCGGCGACATACGACGATCTACTGACCGCAGGCACCGCGAGCTACACCAAGCAGCCCGTACGCATGGGCAGCGGCATGTCACCCCGCGTACACTCCAACCTGGACGCACGCGCGCTAGTCTGGTCATCTCGCAGCAGCGCTCAGGACGCACAGCGCACGCG
>OFGV01000182.1_pt1 | contig 11880 bp, 15 predicted proteins | sample 1521911 | NCBI WGS metagenome assembly OFGV01 (sample SAMEA2553413, study PRJEB24118) | soil metagenome
CCATAGACCTCGTCGGAGATGATGGCGATGCCGCGGGCGCGCGCGAAATCGAGCACGGCCTGCTGTTCGGCGCGCGTCGCCACCCAGCCGGTGGGATTGCCGGGCGAAAATTTGCGCGAGATTGGCCGAAATGAACGACTTCCCTTCACCAGGAGAGGCGCTCGTAATCAGCACAGTACGCAGCGGTTGCAAATCGCGTAGGCCGTAGAGGCGCGTGCGCAGAGTTCGGAATTCCTCAGTCCCGGGTGCGTAGGATTCCTCGCCGAAGAAAAGCATGGTCTTGAGATCGGGATTCCACTTAAAACGTCGGACCTGGGAATTCAAGACCTCTATTGTCAGAGGTTCGAGGCCGTCCTCAAACTCCGGCCGGATCACAACTCCACCATCCTCCGGAGGCGGGGGGAATACTTCCTTCTCCGTCCCCGGCCCGATGTCCGGCAGCTGATCGCCCAGGTGCGGGGAGCCCCGGTAGACCTCCGAGCTGCCGTCGGGTCCCTGGCTGGCGGTCAGGGGAGGGCTCTGCTGGTCACCCAACAGTGGGGAGCCCCGGCAGCAGCCCCCGCTGTCACCGGCTGGCGCCCGGCCTCGCTCGTGCGGGGAGCCAGTGGCACCCGGCCCCCGGCCCGGGGGCGGCCGCCCGGGCCGGGCCGGCTCCCGGCCGAGGCAGACCCGCTGGGCTCCCCGGTCGGCGCGACCCGCCCGCGGGCGGGACGGCTGTGGCGGGCCGAGCCGGCCAGCCGGGGAAGTGGACGCCGTTCCGGGGCAGCCAGGGCTGCCATCCGGTTCACGCCGAGGACCCTCCCCGAGGCGCGTCCCGGCTCCACGCCCCGTCCCGGCTCCACGCCCCGTCCCGGCTCCACGCCCCGTCCCGGACCCACGCCCCGTCCCGGGCCCACGGTGCGCCCGGGCCCGGCGGTCTCCCCCGGCCCTGTGGGGCGGCCATCCCCGGCGGCGCGCCCAGGTGGCAAGGCACGTCCAGCCACGGAGGCGCGTTCAGTATCCGATGTGCGTTCTGGCGCCGCGCCGCGCTCGGTGCGGGGCCTGGGGCAGGAACGGCGTGCCGCGGTGCCCGAGGCCGCTGGGCTGCCCTGGTACGAGGTCGCGCACGCGCGCCAGGTGGCAGCAGGTCATCGGGACTGCGGTCAGCTGGAGCTGGTGCTCCGCCGGGAGTGGGCTGAGGACACGGCGCCGCCACCGGATGCGGTCCGCGCCATCAACCGCCTGGCAGAACTGCCCCCACGGGTGAAGGAGAGCCTGGCCGGCGGGCTTGACGCGATCTTCGTGGGGCCGGGGGGCGTGCCTGACCTGGACGACATGGGACGGCTGCACGGGGTCCCGCTACCGTCAGGGCGCGCCACCTGGGATGCCTGCGCTGGGGCGTATGGTGATCGCAAGATCATCGTGGGATCCAGGCCCTCGGCCGCCCCGGACGTGATGTGCCACGAGGTCGGTCATGCGCTCGACGACATCGACGGATCGGGCGGGCTCTGGCAGTCCGATTCGGAGGATTTCCGCACCCTGTACGCCCGCTGCCTGCCACGTCTGACGAGCGACTTCCACCGGCAGGAGGGCGCCCTGGGTCGGCGTGAGTTCTTCGCGGACGCGTTCTCGGCGATCGCGTCCCGGCAGCGGCCCGCACTCGTTGACATGCTGGGCGGTGATACCAGGATCGCGCTGGACGTGATGGTCTACTTCAACGTGCGCTACGGCATCTAAAGTGGTGCGTGATGTTCGTGATTAGGCTCCCCAACGGGAATCTCATGATTCCTGAGTCGGCGGTGGACCGTCCTGGCCATGTGCTGGGCGACGCCTACGTGGAGATCGGGCCCACCGACCCGGAGTACGCGCGCCTCGCCCAGCAAGCGGTGTCCGAGCAGGAGATCGAGGATCGGCGGCGCCGGTGGCGGGACGGGGACGAGGCACTGCGGCGCCAGTTCGAGCTCTTCCTGGCTGAACGGGACCACCCAGGGCAGGACCGGGCTGACAGCGACTGACCGGGTCTGGCAGGCACCCGGCGGAGCCGGGGCTGGCAGAGGACCGATCCGGTCAGGGGATGTGTCCGCCTGCGGTGGGTGACCCCACCGGGAAGTGGCGAGGCCACCCACCGGTATGCCACCGTGGCAGCATGTTATGACGTGCCGGGGAGGTCTCCTGAGGCCTGCGGTTCCCCATGGAGCAAAGCCCGGACCTCGGACTCGCGAAATCGCCGGTGCCCACCAGGAGTCCTGATGCTGCTGATGCGGCCCGATGCGGCCCACCGGGTAACTGTCTTCGGATCAACTCTGAAAAGGGCTGCGACCTCCCCGGGAGTGAGAAGTCGCTCACTGTTCCCGTCCACGCTCCAACCCCTCCTGATCTCCGTTAGCGGAGCCTGTTCTCAGTCTTGCGGAACCAGACCCGTTTTCTGTCGCATTTTCCGGAAAATCAGGTACCGGCATTCATGTGCCACCACGCCCGACCCGGGACGCCGCGCAGTCATAGGGTGGGCGGGTGCCGTCGCTGGTATCGGTCGAAGAAATCCGGGCTGCGGCCGGCCGCCTGTCGGGGGTCGCCGTCCGGACTCCGCTGCTGCCGTTCCCCGGCGCCCGGCCCCGCCTGCTGATCAAGGCCGAATCGCTGCAACTGACCGGTTCCTTCAAGCTGCGCGGCGCCTATGCCGCCATCAGCGCACTTCCTCGCCCGGCGCGCGAACGGGGGGTGGTAGCCCATTCCAGCGGCAATCACGCTCAGGCAGTTGCCTACGCAGCAGCCCTTCTCGGCGTGCCGGCCACGGTCGTTGTTCCGCACAACGCGCCGGCCATCAAGGTGGCTCCTGCCCGCCGGCTCGGCGCGCGGATCGTAACCACTGAGCCCACGCTGGCCGCGCGCGTGGCGGCCACCCAGGAACTGATCAGTCAGCACGGATACACGCTCATCCCGCCCTTTGACGACCGGGCGGTTATCGCCGGGCAGGGCACTATCGGCCTGGAGATCGCGGCTGATTGTCCCGGGGCCGATCTGATCGTGGTTCCGGTCAGCGGTGGTGGCCTGATCTCCGGTGTTGCTGCCGCCATCACCGCCTTGTGCCCCGGGGCGAAGGTGATCGGGGTGGAGCCGGAACTGGCAGCCGACGCACGCGACTCGCTGCGGCAGGGCCGCCAGGTCGCCTGGCCGGCCGGGAACACGCAGCGGACCATCGCTGACGCGCTGCGGGTAGAACAGGTCGGCGCGGTGCCGCTGCAGCACATCCTCAGGCACGTGGATGACGTCGTGACCGTCACCGAGGACGAGATACGCGAGACGGTGCGGCGGCTGGCGGTGGAGGCGCATCTGGTAGCCGAGCCCGGTGGAGCGGTGGCGGTGGCCGCGTGCCTGCTGCGCGAACGTGACCTGCCGCCCGCCGAGGCCCGGGTCGCCATCCTGTCTGGCGGAAACATCGACCCGCGTCTGCTGGCAGAGATCCTCGTAGAACGGCCCGCCCTGGATCCGCATAAGCTGGGTGAGTTATGCGCGCCACATTCGCCTACACCACGGCCAGAATTCTGCTGTTCGTCGCCGCCACCGGCCTCTTCTACCTCGCTGGTGCCCGCGGCCTGCTGCTGCTCGTGCTCGCCGTAGGGGTCAGCGGGATAGTCAGCTACATCGTGCTTTCGCGCCAGCGTGACGCCATGTCCGGGGCATTGGTGAACCGGTTCCGTTCGATACGCACGCGGATCGACGAGGGCGCGAGAGCAGAGGACGAGGACTAGCTCCGGGTTTCCGAGCCCGCGGTGCGATGACGTCGCCGCGTGCTGTCATTCCATTTCTGCCGCCGGCCGGTGCTCCGGTGCCGGGCGGTGCCCTGCCGCCGGCCTGTGCTCCGGGCGGTGGTCTTCCGCTGGCTGGCGCTGTGCCACCGGCCGGCGCTGAGCAGCTGCCATCTGCTCTGTGCTGGCCGGCTGGGACGCCCGCCGGCTGCGCGCCGTGATCACAAAGCCCGCCCCACCGGCTGCCACGCAGACCAGGACCACCGCCAGTGTGGCTGGGCTGAGACCGAGCAGGCTGAGCCCCGAGCCCAGGATGACCACGCCGAGGACTGGCCGGAGCGCGGTCCCGGGAGCCCGCGAGGCAAGCAGCGAGCCGATGATGACGCCGGGAATCCCGCCGATGAGCAGCGGCGCGGTGACGTTCATCTGGACGTCACCGGCGATCAGGTGGGCGAGGGCGGCGGCCAGGACCATCGGCACCGCCTGCGCGAGGTCGGTCCCGACCAGACGGTTCGGGGGAAGCGCCGGGTACAGCGCGGCCAGCCCCGCGATGACCAGCGTGCCTGATCCGGTGGAGGTCACCCCCACCGTCAGTCCAACTACTATACCGATCAGTAGAGTAGGAAGTTTGCGCATGACAAAAGGCGGCGCTGCGCTTGCCTGCTCCGTGGCCAGGGCCGGGCCGCTGGCCTGCTCCCGGGGAGAACGCTGACCTGTCCCGCCCCGGGCTAGCAGGGCCTGGAAGGCCCGGAACCCGATGCCGACCGCGGCTATCAGGAGCACGATCCCGGTCGCCCGCGCGGTGACCGTCTGCACCCGGCCGCCTGGCCCGAGCCACCATCCGAGCAGGCCCCCGAGAAAGGCACTGGGCACCGAGCCGATGCTGAGCCACCCGGCCAGGCTGAGGTTGACCGTGCCACGCCGCAGGTGCACGAGAGCGCCGACCGGCTTGGTGATGGCCGACACGACGAGGTCGCTGGAGACGGCGGCGAGGGGCGGGACGCCGAAGACGAGCATCAGCATGGGTGTGAGCAGTGCTCCACCACCCATCCCGGTCAAGCCAACCATGATCGCGACCAGGAACGATCCCAGGGTCAGTGCCGGATTGACCGACATGCGGCCTCCCTACTGGCTGCTTGCGTGGTCGCGTGCCCCTTGGCCGCGAGACGACGGCAGCCGCGGACAGCGGGCACATTCTCCACCATTTGAGTAGGATAACGGCTGCCCGGTCCGCCCGGCGACCCCACCCCGGGTTCAGCCCCACCCGCGTCAGGCTGATCCGCCGGTGCCATGGTCGATCTAGGTGTGATTGTCATCCGCCAGTGGCATGGGACCAGGTTGAGGGGTTTTCCGCCATGAGCATGGGACCACCCGGTCGCCAGTAGTGGGACCAGCGGCGTTTCGCGTTGTCCCGTCTCCCGTAAGTCGGCCCTGTCGCATTCAATCCAGCCCATTCGGCCCGGTGTCTCAGTAGAGTCGGCCCATGATCATTTCCTGAGGGCTCCTGCCTGGGGATATGCATCGGTTGGCGTGCCGCACTCACCCGGTCCCGCGCACTGGACGTGAGATGTTCTGGCTAGCCCGGTCGGCCGACAAGAGGCCGTTCAACCTGGTAGCAGCGATCTTGGGCCGGATTGGATGAGACTGCCCTGGTCAGGCGCCAGCCGCCAACTGCAGATGGGCCGAGTTAAGTGAGACAGGGCTGACTTAGCAGAGACGGGACACTGCCCCAGCCCACCAAGATAACCCCGCAGCCAAACGGTGGTCCCTAGGTCGTGGCAACACCCTGGTCCCATGCTCCTGGCAAATGACAGGGGGTGGTGGCGGTGAGCCCACCGGTGGTCGGGGGGTTGCCCCAGGCGTCGTAGCTGGTTGTCCCGATTAGGGTGCCGGAGCTGTTGACGGTGCCGCGGACCGACCCGAGTGAGTCGGCGACGAGGGTAGGTGACGGTCCCGGTGGCCAGGTTGGCCTGCTCGGCGGGGGTGGTGCCCAGGCCGTAGATGTAGGCCTTGGCCGAAGCGGTAAGGCCACCGGCTGTGATCAAGCCCCGAAGCCTCCTACGTCCCCACTGGACTACAACAGGTACCCACAGTAAGGGGGCGGCCGCGCCTGGGTGGACGCAGTTCTTGCTGGTGCTGGGGGTGATGGCGTCCTTAGGTCCCGGTAGCCCAGTACTGCTGCATTCTGGCAATGGCTTGTTCCTTGCTCATGGCCGCCACTTCAGCCTCGCTGAGGCGGACACGGGCGATAAGCATGTGCACCAGGTCGGCGGGCAAGGCTCCGGCGGGCGGCTCAGGCTCCCCCCGGTCAGGCTTGACCCCATCTTGCACGCAGGCCCAGAAGGCCGCCTGATCCACCTGAAGCTGATCCTTGAGGATGTGCCCCCAGATTTCCTGGCCGTATGTGCTGCGGTTCACTGGGTGCGAGATCCGCGTCCTCAGCATCCGCCCATCGTGGAGATGGAGCTCGTATATGACGTGATGCGTGCCAGTCCTGCCCCGTGCGTCCCGTACGGGCTGCCACCCTTCAGCTTTGCAGAAGGCCTCATGGTCCTCGCGTGTCGGCGCAGGCCAGCTCACCGCGCCGGCCCGACGAGCCACTCGCGCAGCTGTTCGTCGTCGCTCAGGCTGATCAATTGCACCACGCCCCAGTTGTCGCGGTGGTTCACCGCATTCAGGAGGTGATCCTGCCAGTCATAGGCGTATTCGCGCAGCGCGTCGACCATCTCGGTGATGGCCTCGTCAAAGGTCTCTCCGTCAGCGGCAACCGGCAAGCCAGGAATGAACACCGACCAGCCGCCACCCTCCTGAACCACCCGTGCCCGGGAAGGCACAACCGACGCCAGGAAATACCGCAGGCGCTCAGCATCGAGAACCGCGGTGGTGACGGAGTCACGGCGGACCGTGGCCACTTGGCCGCTCTCAGCGGCATCAAGCAGGCTCTTGAGATTGTTGCGAGCATCGGTGTAGCTGTCATAGTGAACAGCAGGCATCGGATGGTCCTCCACACTTGGCTGACTCAAGTCAACCCGATCGAGACGCGTACGTCAAGTACGCGACGTACGCAGAAGGTGAATTCCCGGCCCCAGCTGGACTGGGCCGACCGCGCCGTCCTCGCCGCACTGATCCGGCTCCTGTCGGCAAGGCTGCGCCTGCACCGGCTCGTCACCCCGGCACCATCCTGCGGTGGCACCGCCGGCGGGTCACCCAGGAAGTGGGCCTATCCGCGACGGAGGAGCCCGCCACCAGTCAGCGCCGAGATCACCGCGCTGATCAAGCGGCTCGCCACCGAGAACCACGGCTGAGGGCACCAGCGGATCCAAGGCAGGCTGCTGAAGCTCGGTCACCGGGGTGGCGCATCCACGATCCGATGCGTAGAAATCACCACATAATGGGCATCCGGCTCGTTGGCGTAGGAGATGTCGGTCCGCGAGGGGTACGCCTCGGTGGCGGTGTGCGAGTGGTAGATCACCACCGGCTCCTCGTCCAGGTCGTCCATCTCCCGCCAGACCCGGAACTGCTCCGTCGAGTCGAACTCGTAGAACGTGGGTGAGCGCTGGGCGTTGAGCATCGGGATGAACCGCTGCGGGCTGTCGCTCCCAGCCGGGCCGGCGATGACCCCGCACGCCTCGTCCGGATGGTCGGCGCGGGCGTGGGCCACGATCTTCGCACGCAGTTCGGGGGTAATCGTCAGCATGGTCTGCAGCGTAGCCGGGCCCGGGTTCACCGCAGCGCCTGGACCAGGGAGTCCTGCAGGTACCCCAGCCAGTGATAAACCTCCAGATACGCGGCACGAGGGTCCGCCCAGCCGGCTTGCCCCATCTCGTCCTCGTAGTCCTCGGTGATGCCCAGCCTTGTCCCCAGCGCCAGCCGGACATCGTTCAGCGCCCGCAGCCAGGCCTGCGCGTCGTCGGCGGCGAGCCTGACCCGCCCGCCGCGTTCGGGGAGTGTCGCGAGCACCGTGTGGGCGGCGGCCAGCTTGCCCGAGCGCAGGCCCTGTTCGGTGTACTTGCGGAACTCCCCCGCCGCCGTTTCGTCGTCGCGGTAGGCGTCGGGGAAGAGCCTGGCGAGCACGGGATCGTCCGGCGGGGAGGTCGGGCCTCCGGCGCCGAGCATCGCCGCAAGTTCCCGGTCGTCCGGTAGCTGCTCCCCCGGGCCGGGCTGCCCCGGCCGGCCTGCTCCCGGCCCCGGCTGCCCCGGCTGGCCTGGCCTTTGTCCCGGCTGGCCTGGACCTGGTGGCTGCTGCTGGCCGGGCATGGGCGGATCGGTGACGGACTGCCAGACCGCGCCGTTGTCGTCCTCGCCCTCGCCGATCAGTTCCGCCACCTGGCTGACCAGGGTGCGGACGATCCCCGCCTGGGCGGCGGTGAACCGGGCGGACACCCCGCCCTGCGCCCGGCGGAAGCCTCCCGTGATCTCCTCCTCACCAGGGCTTTCCGGGTCGTCTTCCCCCGGCAGACCCTCGTGCTGGCCGCCGCTCACCGGTCGTGGCTCACCGTGGCCCACAGCCCGTACCCGTGCAGGGTCTCGGCGTCGCGCTCCATCGCCTCGCGGGTGCCGGCCGAGACCACCGCCTTGCCCTTGTGGTGGACGTCGAGCATGAGCTTCTCGGCCTTCGGCTTGGCGTATCCGAACACCTTCTGGAACACGTAGGTGACGTACGACATGAGGTTGATCGGGTCGTTCCAGACGATCGTCACCCACGGCAGGTCGGGCACGGCATCCAGACCGGCCTCCTCGCGCTCAACCTCGGCGGGCGCCACGCTCATTGCTCATCACCTCCCCAGGCCCAGATTTCTACTGTGCCAGGACAGCGGCCCAGGCGCGAACCGAGCCTGGTGATCGCGCCGACGGATGGCGGCAGCAAGCACGGCGGCGAGCGGCAGCCGCGGCCAGGCAGGCAGACCACGAACCGGCGCGACCGCGACGGCAAGCACCAACCGCGCGGGCCGCGCCGCGCATCACAGCGGCGCAGAACCCGCGCGCACCAACACGTGCATCACAGCGGCGCGAACCGGCGCACGCAACGAACAATCCGGCCGCGGCCGCGCCGCGCGCCCAGGACGCGCGCAAGCGCGGCCATACGGCGCGAGCCACCCTGCGGCCACCGGCCCGCCCCGCGCCGACCGCAGCGGGCACCACCACCGCGCCGGCAGGCCCTGGCGCCCCAGCCGACCGCCCCGGCCCGCAGCCACCCGAGCCACCATGATCATCTTGATGCATAGGTGCGTGGTGGAACGGCAGCAACTGAGAAACGGGCGAAACGGACAGGCGAACGGCCAGGGAAGACAGGGCATCGGTCATGAGGACGAGGACCAGGACGGCCGGAAGCATCGCGCAATCATGACGACAGCCACCGCGCGATGCGGCTCGCAGCCAGGCGGCACTAGACCCGCGCGAGTCGAACCCGCGCACCAGCACGGAGGCAAGCAGGACACGCAACGGTCAGCACAACACCCGGGGTATTGAGGGTCACTGAAATTCACGCCTTGGACCGTCGTGTCGTCACTGATATCGGACGACGACGGCGGCGGGCCCTCAGCTCAGGCGAATACGACTTTCAAGCGCGCCCGGCCGTGGTCATCCGTCCACGACGTCACCCCCGTCGGAGAAGTCCCGGGCCGCGATGCCCTCAGCGCGCTAGCCACGTCGCCGGCGAAAGTCATGGCCGTGACTGCCGGCATCTCGATGACGTTATCAATCGACTCGGTGCCGCCGAGCGCAATAGATGGCACATAGACCCAATGGTTGCCCATGTCAATCGGCCCACGACGCTGCACTGCTTCGATCGTGAGCTCGTCGTACGGATCACGGGCATTACGAAGAAACTCATTCACCATGAAGTCCTCAAACGAACCAGCGATCACCTGCGGCCGCAGCAGTGTCCCCTCAAGGAAGTAAACCTCCTGATCTAGATCCCCAGACGCTCCACGGCGGTAGGCATACTGATCACCCATGCAGTCTCACCGAACATGAGATACGGATCCGTCCGGTCGTCCCATGCGAAGCGCCAGACTTCGCTGGCATTCCATGACGCGAGGTCGGAAATTGACGCGGCGCGACCTCGTGAGGCGTCGCGCAAGCGGCGCAGGGCGCACCAGCCTGCCAGCCCTGCCCCGTGTCCTGCTACCGAATGGCCGCCAGGAGCGCGGGCAGATCCTGACGCGCCTCAGCCACGAAGACGAAGATCTCAGATGGCGCGAGGTCCGGGCCCAGCCACAGGTATATGTCGGCTTCGCTGTCGCTTTCACTCACAACGATGACGCTGTCCCCGCCCATCCCCCCGTCCGATTCTAGGAAGACCGTCCAAGGGCCCGGGCTTGCAGAAGCGATGCGCATACCGATCTCGGTGGCATCCTCGGTCGGCAGAGGACTGCCGCCCTGGCCCGCCTCCTCAATCGTCCGGCCCTGCGTGCCGGAAAACACCTCGCCAGGCGGGTAAAGAACCTCACGCGTACCACCGTGCGCGATGATCGTCGAATCCGGTATCGAACTACCTGCCCCTACTTCTTCTGGGGCACGGCCGATGATACCAGCGATGGCGTCGAGGATGCCGCCGACGGGGATCGCGCTCGCCAGGATGATTCCGGCGTTGATGAAGCTTTGCTTGACTTGGCACCTGGCCATTGATCGACATCGCCAGATGCGCCGTGGCCACCGGCACCGACACACCCGCCACCACATAGGCCTGCCCGGTGGCGCCATCCGAGGCGGTGAACGTCGCCGGAGTGGCACCGGTGTAGTACGCCACCCCCGCCAGGCCCGCCGGCCAGGAATTCAGCGTCTCCTGCACCGAGCACGCCGGCGACGCCCACGGCCCCACATCGCCTGAGGTGAGCCCGTTGAACGGGGTCAGCGCCAGCGCCTCCCACGTGTTCACCGTGCCCGCAGCCGACGGGCAGTTCCCGCCCTGCCCCGTCACCGTGAAACCCCCGCCCTCCACCTGATCGAGCAACGTCACATCCGTGCCCGCCGCCGCCGCCGAATACTCACAGTTCAGCGCCACATACAGGCCCGTCGCGCTACCCGACGCCCCATACGAGATCCCGTCCTCGATCAGCTTGTTCCCGCCGCCCACCGCCGGCGCCCTGCCCAGCACCGCCACATTCCCGGTCACCGCCGCGCCCCACGTCGCCGCCGTCGACAGCGCGTCGGACGGCACCGTGGACGAGCACGTCGTGGTGCTCGGGTCACCGATGATGATCGCGTTGTAGGACTGGAAATCCGCCGTGGTCAGCGTGTCCCACGTCGCCGCCGGCTCGACAGTCGCCGTGTAGCCGAGCGCTGTCGCCGCCTGATATTCCGCGCTCGCGGTCCCGCCATTCACCGACGTCGCCAGGATCAGCACCGACCCCGACGCCGCCTTCGCCGGGACCGCCGCGGTCACCGCACTGGCCGCGGTCACCGCCGCCGTCACCGCCACCACCGCGGTCACCGGCCCCCAGGCAGGAAGCCAGCAGCGACTGGACGGTCACCACAGCAGCCGCACGCCGCCCACGCCGCAGCCCCCGCCGCGTCAGCACCCGCAGCCGCAGCCCAGCCTGGCCCGTGCCCCGGCGGGCCCCGCCCGTCCTCTTGCCGTCCCTACCCGCGCCAGACCAGGTCATGACCCATCCCTCACCAGTCAGCGAAACCGGCACGGCCCCAGGGCGCGGCCACGAAGGCACGCCACTGACCAGGTTCGGCCAGGGCCACGGGACAAGATTGAGCGTGGGCGATTTACCCGGTCAATGAGTTCACCCTGGCAGGAACATGCCTGGCCGGAAGCCGCCAATACCGCCACCGCGCCCCAGCCAGGGAAGATGGCGTCACAACCCGGCCTGGCCTGGCAGGTTCCTGCCAGGCAGGAACTAAAGCCAGTTACGCCCGTCTTTGACCATACTTTGCGAGGCGGCTGACACCGGCCTGGCTCCGGTGGCAGCCGCTCACCGGCAACCGGCCGGCGGTGGCGCCGCCGGCCTGCCGGGCGGGCCGGCGGCGCATGGCGGCAACGGGCAAGCGGGAGGTAGGCATCAGATGAGGCGATCCTCACGGGCCAGGCTGGCGGCTGCCGCCGGGCCTGCCGCCATAACCCCGGCCGCGGCCGGGTGCAGCCCCGTGCCCCGCCCCGCCCCCTCCCCCGTCCCTTTATGACCTGCATACCTGCCGACCACCA
>OFGV01000183.1_pt1 | contig 11847 bp, 9 predicted proteins | sample 1521911 | NCBI WGS metagenome assembly OFGV01 (sample SAMEA2553413, study PRJEB24118) | soil metagenome
GTGATGTTCAGCCTGGAGATGAGCCGCAACGAGATCACCATGCGGCTGCTCTCGGCGGAGGCGCGGGTGCCGCTGCACGCGATGCGGACCGGCCAGCTGGGCGAGGAGGACTGGACCAGGCTGGCCCGGCGGATGAGCGAGGTGGTCGACGCGCCACTTTTCATCGATGACTCGCCGAACATGTCGATGATGGAGATCCGGGCCAAGTGCCGTCGTCTCAAGCAGCGGCACGACCTGCGGATGGTGATCATCGATTACCTGCAGCTGATGAGCTCGCCGCGGCGGGTGGAGAACAGGCAGCAGGAAGTGTCGGAGATGTCCCGCTCACTCAAGCTGCTCGCCAAGGAGATCGACGTGCCGGTGGTCGCCATCTCCCAGCTCAACCGCGGCCCCGAGCAGCGCAACGATAAACGCCCATTGCTCTCAGATCTACGTGAGTCGGGGTGCCTGACCGCACAGACCCGGGTCCTGCGGGCCGACACCGGCAGCGAGGTCACGCTCGGGGAACTGCTGGCATCGGGCGAGCGGGACATCCCGGTCTGGTCGCTTGACGAGCGGCTGCGGCTGATACCTCGCACCATGACTCATGCCTTCCCGAGCGGCGTGAAGGAGGTGTTCCAGGTCCGGCTCAAGTCGGGGCGCGAGGTCCAGGCCACCTCCAACCATCCGTTCCTCACCTACGACGGGTGGCGCTCGCTGGGCGAGATCCCGGTCGGCACCCGGGTCGCCGTGCCGCGGCATGTCCCGGCCCCGCTGTCTGTGCGCGAGATGCCTGAGCCCGAGATCATCATGCTTGCGCACCTGCTCGGCGACGGTTCTTCCGTCAGGAATCAGCCGATCCGCTACGCCGGCCTCGATGACTGGCTCGGGCTTTCCGGCCTGCGCAATCATGAGAAGTTCGTGCCTGCCCCCCTCTTCTCGGTGCCGAAGGTTCAGGCAGCACTTTTCCTGCGGCATCTGTGGGCCACTGACGGTTGTGTCTGGTGGGACGGGAAGGCCCGGCAGGCGCGGATCTACCGCGCCTGGTGCGGGGACCGCCGGCAGGGGTGCGGGTGGGCCGGTGCCGGCCGGTCCGGCCGGTCCGGCGCCCGGGGATGCCGGGGCCCCGTGGGACGGGACGTCATCATCTGACCGGGCCGGCAGTTCATCGGCCGGGCGGGCCGGAGCCGACCGGGCCGGAGCCGACCGGGCCGGAGCCGACCGGGCCGGAGCCGACCGGGCCGCCAGTGCACCGGACCATGCTGGAACTTCGCCCGCCAACCGGGCGAGCACTTCACCGGACCGGACCGGACCATCGTCGGCCGGCCGGGCCGGGACTTCGCCGGACCGGGCCGCACACCCCGAGCCAGCCGGTTCCCGGTCACCCTTCCGCGGGGCCGATGACAAGCCGCCCACGCAGCCCCCTGTCCCACCGGTTCAGGGCTGGCCGCCGGCTCCCGGCGCCCGCGTGCACGACGACTTCTGGGACCGGGTGAGCGAAGAACTGGACGCCAGCACTCAGCGCAGGCCCGCGGCCCCACCCTGGGCAGCGACCGCCGGGCCCCGCGCCCTGGGCACCGATCGGGGCGACGCTCCGGCTGATGTCCCCGCGCCCCCGCAGGCAGATGCCTCCGCGACCGGTGAGGGCAGGGCTGAATCCAGGCCCGCCGAGTCCCCAGCCGGACACTGGATAGCCTGGGCGCCAGCCGTGAGCGGCCGTACCGGTTCGCCGTCGCCCGCAGACGACGCGCAAGCCCGCGCCGATGCCGGCACCCGTGACGAGGCATCCGTGCCAGCCGGGGCCACCGCAGCCGATGGCCACGACAGCGTGGCTGATATCGAGGAGGAAGAAGAGGCGGCCCCCTCGCCCTGGAGCATCCCGCTGAGTTACGTCGGGGACCTGGATGACCTGGATGATGACGACTCCTGGCATGCTCCGGACGCTGACACCGCGCACGACGGAGAAGAGCCAGCGGCGGGAGACCTGACCGCCGCGGAGGATCTGGCGGATGCGGACGGCCAGGGCGGTCAGGGCGGCGCGGGTGGCCAAGGCGGTATGGGCGGCGGGGACGACGCCGGCCGCCTGAGTTGGTCTCAGCGCGGCGATGAAGCGGACGGCGCACGTGCCGCGCGCCCTGGGCCTGATGCTGAGGTTTCGTGGGCCGGCGTTTCGCCGGCCGGCGATGAGGACGCCGGCGGGGACGGCGGGGTGACTGCCGGGGCGCTGGCGAGCACCGGAGAGAACGAGCCTGGTGAGAACGAGGCAGAGGCGCGCCCGGCCAGAGATGAGGCGCCCCGCCCGGCCCGGGCGACCGCGAAGGCCGGACCGGAGCCCATGGCTGACGAACCGGACGAGCCCGGGGCCGTAGCTGCGCCGGCCTCGGGCTCCAGGCCCGAGCCGTCCACGTCGAGGCCGGCACCCGAGCCGGCGGAATCCGCAGGCGGGGGCTCGAAGGCCAGGGCGGCCGGCAACGCCGGGCGGGCCGATGATGCCAGGACCGCCACGCCCGCCGGGACCGCCACGGAACCGGTCGGCACCGATCAGACACCACTGGCGGACGGCGAGCGTAAACCGTCAGCAGACAGTGCGCACAAACCGTCAGCGAACGGTGATCCCGCGTCATCGGCGGACGGCGATGACACACTGGACGACGAGGTCACGATCGTGCCCGGGGTCGCGCGGTACCACCGCAGCGGGTGCATTCTCATCCGCTTCCTGGGCGGCGATGATCTCGAAACCACCACCCGCCAGGCGGCGGAGGCCGATGGCTGCGTGCCCTGCCGGGCCTGCGAGCCGGACAAGCCGCTAGCCGGAGTTTCCGATGATCTTGCTCCTTGGTAAGGGTTTCCGCTGGCCAGCGGCGTGCGGAGGGCCGTTTTCGCGTATGACCTAACTCCCGGGTGCCCACCGTGCCAGGCTGAAGATCTGGTGGAGCCTGGGCTGGTGGCCGGTGAGTTCGGTGGTCATGCGGCGGGCTTTGGGCCGTCCTCCGGTGGAGGGATAGATCAGCACGGTTTCGCCGATGGCGGCGAGCTGGCCGAGCAGTTCCCGGACCGACAGCTCCAGGCCTGCCTGGCGGGCGCGGTGGCGCATCAGGTGGGCGAGCTGCAGGGCCAGGACGCAGGTGAAGACGTGCACCCGGATGTTGTGGCTGGTCCAGTGATGCATGGGCGAGAACGAGACGACGTGCGGGTCTTTCAGCTGGCGGAAGGAGAATTCGGCTTCAGACTGGGACCGGTACCCGGCGATCACCTCGGCGGCGGGCCAGTCGTCGTGGCTGGTGATCAGCACGTGCTTGCCGAAGATCTCCTCTTCCAGGGCGGCGCGGGCGCCGGGGTCGGCGTGCCAGGAAAGGCGCAGGTCCTTGGGCTGGTCCCCGGTCAGTTCCCAGCGGATGACCCGCCGGACCCAGGGCTTGCTGGTGATCGTCTCGATCTCGGCCTGGACTTTCTCGCGGGGCCGCCGGGTCCTGCCGCGGGCCAGGGTCGCGGCCAGCTCGTCCAGTTTCTTGCCGGCTTTGGCCAGGGTGGTGCCGTCGAACCCGCGGGCCTGGCTGTCGTGCAGCTCCGGGGAGTGGGTCAAGATGGCGCGGCGCTCGGCACCGTAGACGGCGCGGCGGGTGTCGTGGGCGGTCAGCCCGCCGAACCGGTCCTTGTCCACGATGACGCGCCTGGAGGCGGGCAGCGCGGTCAGGTCCGGGCAGTCGGAGGCGGGCACTGACCCGATGTAGTGCAGGCCGCTGGCTGCCAGGTGCGCGAAGTTCGCCTCGGAGTTCTGCCCGGCGTCGAACACCACGGTCATGTCCGCCGCCTGCGCCGGCCGCCCCGCCGCGGCGCACACCGCCTCATACTGGGTCTTCAGCTGGTCGATCATGCCCGGGAACTGGGTGACGTCGGGCTTGTCACCGGGGTAGGCGTGCCAGGTCAGCGGGAGGCCGCCGTCCCGGGTCACCACCAGCCCGAGCCCGATCAGCCGCAGGTCGCTGCGTTTCTGCTTGGCCTTGCCGCGCTGCGCGATCGGCGCCCTGCCGTTCGCCGTGGCGATGAAGGTCGCGAAGTTCGTCATATCCAGCGCCACCGACGACACATCCGCCCCGGACACCTCGATGACCCTTGCCGCGATCTTCCGGGACGCCTGCTCCAGCTGCTCCGGCGTGACGGCGTGCATCGCATCCCAGAACCGCCGGTGATCCAGCGCGGAAGCGGGGATCTTGGTGAACCGGTCCGCCGCGGTGGTCTTCCACCAGTCCGCGAACGCGGCCTTCGAGCACGGGGCGACCAGCCGGTTCAGCGCCGCCAGCGCCAGGTACGTCCCGGTAGGCAGCGGCTGCCCCGCCGGGCGCGGCCCGGCCGCCTCATCGATCACGGCGGCAACGCCGAGTTCCTCCAGCATGCCCCAGGCGGCGGCAACGTCCCCGAATGCCAGGTGCCGGGTCCGTTCCGGCAGCGCGGCCGCCTCGCGGCCCCCGGCCGCAGCGGCGATCTCCGCGGCGGTGCCCAGATACCGCTCGGACACCATCTTCGGCTTGCCGTCCACGCGGGCCATCTCCCGCAGGTACCAGTACGTCTTCCCGCCGATCTTCTTCGGGTACAGGCTCGCCACAAGATTAGGTCATACACCTTCCAGAAGATCATCACAACTACCGGAGTGGCGTAGTAATAGGACAACGCGCTGGAGGCACCCTGGTCTGCGGGGAGCGGATAAGGCGGACGTCCTCCTGGTGCGATAGTGCGGGCTTGGTGTCCCAAACGCAGCCAGAGAGGACGTCCTGTGGGCAAGGGTAGCGGCGGCAGTGGCATGACGCGGGGTGACCTGCGGCGGAATGCACGGCGGGAGCGGCTTCGCGCGGTGCTGCCGCGCGGTGGGGCGGTGATCGGGATCGACCTGGCGGATGAGAAGCAGGCGATCGCGGTGATCGATCATGATGTGCGGGTGCTGGCCCGCAAGACGGTGCGGGTGAAGGCGTTCCGGCTGGGTGAGGCGCTGGACTGGGCCGTGGCGCAGGCCGCGGCGAAGGGCTTGGCGGCGGTGACGGTGGCGTGCGAGCCGACCGGGCCGCGGTGGCTGCAGGTGCAGCGGCTGTGCGCCGAGCGCGGCCTGCCGCTGGTGTGCATTCAGCCGCTGGTCAGCCATATCGCGCGCGAGCAGCAGGATTACACGACGCATAAGACTGATGAGGCCGACTGCGTGATGATCGCCCGGCTGGCGGTCGAGCTGCACTGCTATATCCCGGAGGAGCTGGATGAGACGTGGGCGCACCTGCGGCACCTGGGCCGGCGCCGCGCGCAGCTGATCACGTCGGCGACGGCGTCGGCGCAGCGGATCCAGGACTTCTTGCCGGTGGCCTGGCCAACCGTGACCGAGGCCTGCGCCCAGCCGCTGCTGTCCAAGACCTGGCTGGCGGCGGTCCAGCTGGTGACCGGCCGGTGCGGCGGGCAGCCGGGCACGCTGGCCGCCATGGGGGAACAGGAGTTCACCGCCCTGGTCAGGGCTGCCGTGCCGGGCTGGGGCGGCCAGCGTGCCTTCGGGCCGGTCGCCGGCCGGGTCTTCGCCGCGCTCACCAGCACCGAGGGCGCGGTCATCTCCTGCCGCCGCGGCCTGCTGCGCCGGTGCGCCGATGAGCTGGGCGACCTGCAGCGCGCCCGTGCCCAGCTCCGCGCCGTGGAGGCGACATGGTGGCGGTCCTGGCCGAGCTCGGCCTGTCCCGGCTGGGTGACATCCCGGGGCTGACCGCGACCGGCGCGGCGGCGATCTTGGCCGAGGCCGGCGATCCCCGCCGGGATGACAGCTCATCATCGCTGGTCAAGCACGCCGGGCTGTCCCCATCCGACAACGCCTCGGGCGCCTTCTACGGCCAGGCGCGCATCTCCCGCCGTGGCCGGCCGGGCCTGCGGCTGACCGTGTGGCGCGCCGTGTGGCCGATGCTCCAGTTCAACCCCGTGATGGCCGCCAAGTACCAGGCGATGACCCAGACCGCCGCCGGCCAGGCCGGCGCGGGATCGCAGCCGGCCACGGCGGACGCCGCGGCCCGTGCCCGCCGCGCCAAGGCCCGCGTCGCCTGCGCCGGCCCGCTGCTGCGCTGGATCTACTCCATGGTCGTCCACGACACCTGCTGGGACGCCGCCGTCGCCTCCGGCGCCGCCAGCAGCCAGCAGGCCACCCGCTGCCAGGCGGAAGCCGCCTGACCAGCGTTCCCATCCCGCCAGCACCGCTGCGGGTGCCCCAGGACCTCCCTCCCCGGTGAGGGGGAGGGCGAGCCCGTCCCGGCGTCGGGGACCAACCCCGTACGACACCCTGGGCAGCCCTCCCCCGGTCGCCCGGAGCTTCTCACCAGCTCGGTTGAACGCTGTCGGGGCAGGCCAGCCCGCACCACGGGCAGGCCGAGCCCGCTTGCACTACGTGGAGCGAGAAGACCCGGGTGACGGGCACCCGGACCGCCCGGCGAAGCCCGCATTCCCGGCGCGGACCATCGGCATGCCCGCCGCCAGTCCGCCGGCACCCCGGTCCCGGCGCGACAAGGGACGCACTGGCACCAGCCGCAGCAAGAACCCCAGCTCAACCTCAAGATCGCCAGAATCTCCGGCACCGCTTGACAAGCGTCCTCTTACGCTGGTGTCGCCGCAAATAACAACGGTTCTCCCGAGAAAATGAGGAGTTCACTCGAAAGAATTCCCACACTCAGGAGAACCGTTGCGGTACTATCGTACCACCGGGCTGATGCTTTCGCAGATGCAAGAACTCACCTGCCGCGTCCACGCGGCGCTGACCGAGCCCTGGAATAAAGCAGTCGGGCGGCCGAAATCATGCGGCCTGTACGCAGCAGTAGAGATCGCGTGCATGTACCTCCGGCATAACGGCACCCAGGAATTCCTGGGCGACCTACGGCACATCTCGCAGCCCACGGTATCGAGAATCGTGGCTGCACTGGTGCCCCTCGTTAAATCCGTCCTGGAGGAATTCGTTCCCACAGCGGCGGACGCGATCGAGATGGTCAAGGGCCGGGTGTGCCTGGTGGATGGGACCATCACACCCTGCTGGTCCTATGAGGATCACCACGAGCTGTGGAGCCGCAAGCACGGCACCACTGGATTCAATGCCCAGCTTGTCTGCCTACTCGATGGAGACGCCATTTACATTTCCGATCCCTTGCCCGGGAAAACTCATGATGCAGTCGCGTTCACCGAGACCCCCGTCGCTGAGATTGTCCGGTACTCTGGTGGCGGAATCGGTGACAAGGGATACCAGGGAACCGGTTTGATCACTCCGAGGAAAAAGCCGAAAGGTGGTGAGCTTAGCAAGAAAGACAAGAAGTGCAACAGAGAAGTATCGGCGCTCCGGGCACCAGTCGAGCAGGTCGTAGCACATTTCAAGTCGTGGCGGATCTTCTACGCTGATTACCGCCGTCCGTACCGCACCTACGGTGAGGCGTACGACGCAGGACGTGGGTTGTTCTTCTTCTCACTCACATGGGGTTTTGAATGAGACTCTAAAAAGATTTACTTGAAATATACGAAAAAGTGCTGAATATACCTGAATATCTGGCTGGCATCGACAGGAGTCTGGTCATCATCACCCCGAGTGCCAGCCATGCGGCGCAGACCGCCAGTTCTCCCCAGCTGACCCCTGGCGGATTTCCCAAAGCTTGGGCCATCTTAAACAGAACGGCGCCCGCAATCCATGCACCTGCCCACGCGGCCGCGCGGGGCCAGTTGGCCGGCCGCCAGCCGCGAAGCCTGATGAACCCGGCGATCAGCATCGGGACAGGGAGAGCCACCCACACGGCAAGCGCCAGGACCGCGGCGATCTGCACGGCCGCAGGACCAGCGTTAAACCCGATGAGCCCGGTGCCAGCAATGTCAGCCGAGATGTAGTTCGGGGTGGTGGAGTAGAAGATGTAGCCGGTGATGACCGCTCCTGCCGCCACCCACAGCATCGACAGCAGCCAGGTCCAGCCGCGGACCCTCAGGCCCCCGATAGCCAGGGCCCGCGCGTCGCGGACGGAAGGCCAGTTCCGGCCGGCCGGGCTGGCCTCCAGCAGGGTGCCGAGCATCTCCTCGGCACGCTCCCGCCGGTACCAGGCGGGATAGGCGCGCAGCAGCAGGCGGCAGCGCCGCTCCAGTGCGGTCACGCCACGGGGTTCGCCTTCGGGGCTGGGATGCCCATCCGCAGTCCGGCGGTCCCGGCCGGCCAGCGGGCGGGTCGCCGCCGCCCCCTGCTCCGCCCCGGCTCGCAGCGCTGCAACCCCGGCCGGCGTCAGCCCGTACGAGCGCCGCACCCGGCCGTTCACGATCTCCTTGCGCACCAGCTCCACGTGCCCCGTTGCGGTGAGGCGGTCTAGTGCCGCGTACATCGTCCCGGTCGCCATCCGGGTCCCGCCTTCTGAGAACTCACTGATCCGCTGGATGATGGCGTAGCCCCTCAGGGGGCCATCAAGCAGGGAGGCAAGCACCAGGTAACCCGGTCCCCGTATCGGGTCTCTCGCCCTCATGTGACCGTCCTGATCATGAGTCGATGTACTAGACATTGCCAAGGTCTCACCAGTTTGGATCGCAGATGTATTTACTGCCGTTGCCATTCCTGCATAGAGGATGTTCGTGTCCATTCACGGGTCTGGCGCGGCCATTGAGGCTTGGCAGCCGGTGTGACACGCCGTGAGGCCGGGATGTTTGAACCTCTAGTTCAGGTTGAGCATGCTTGGATCTTGTGTCCGGTGAGCCCGATCCGTCCGGCGTGGCCGGTGAGCAGCGTGAGCTGGTTGCGCGGCTGCGGGCGGTAATCGGGGCCAGGGATGCTGAGCTCGCCGCGCTGCGGGAGGGGTTCGCTGCGGTGCGCGCGGACCTGGAGGCGGAGCGGGAGTTGCGGCGGCGGCTGGAGTTGCGGGTCGCTGAGCTGGAGCGGCGGCTGCGGATGGATAGCTCCGATTCGGGGACGCCGCCGTCGAAGGAGCGGATCGGGGCCAGGGAGCGGCGCCGCGCGGAGCGGCGCGGGCGGGATGCCTCGGAGCGGGAGCGGCGCAAGGACCGCAAGCCCGGCGGGCAGCCCGGGCATCCCGGTAAGGGGCTGTCCCGGGATCTGGACCCCGATGAGCGGCGCGAAGCTGACCCGCCGTCCCAGTGCTGCCGGTGTGGGGCCGGCCTGGCCGGCGCGGAGGACGCGGGATCGTCGTGGGCGCAGGTCTGGGACGTCAAGATCATCCGGCACGTCCTGGAGTACCTGCTGCCGGGGCTGCGGTGTCCGTGCTGCGGGACGGTGACCACCGCGGCGCCGCCGGCCGGGGCGCATGCGGGGTCGGTGTCGTACGGGCCGCTGCTGAACACGGCGGCGGTGTTGCTGACCGCCTACGGGAACGTGCCGCCGGAGCGGGCCGCCCGGGTGATCGGCATGCTGCTGCGGATGCCGGTCTCGGCCGGGTTCGTGGACAAGGCCAGCGCCCGGCTGGACGGGCGGCTGCAAGACGCCGGGCTCGATGCGGCGATGCGCGCCGCGCTGGAGAAGGAGCCGGTGCTGGCCGCCGATGAGACCCCGGTCAGCGTGCTGACCGCGGACACTGACCCGGGCAGCGGCGAGCCGGTGCCCGGTGCGGCGCAGGTGATGGTGATCCGCACCCCTGACGAGCGGCTGGTCTGGCTGCAGGCCCTCGGCTCGCGGCGGGCGGAGGCGATCACCGCGCTGCTGGCGTTCTTCACCGGCTTCCTGATCGTCGACGGGTACTCCGCTTACCAGCAGCTATCGGGCAAGCTCGCCGGGATCCAGCAGTGCTGCCAGCACATCATCCGCCGCTGCCGCGCCGTCACCAAACTCGGCCCCGGCAGCCTGCAGTCCTGGGCCGGCGAGGTGATCACCATCTTGCGGGAAGCGCACCAGGCCGTCCAAGACGCCCGCAGCCGCGGCCAGCCCCGCCTGGACGCGGACCTGCTCGCGGGCCTGCGCCAGCGCTACGACGACGCCGTTCGCTTCGGGATCATCCACAGCCGGCTGCGGGACTGGGACGCCGGCGGCAACCACCCCGGCTACGTCCTCGGCTGCTGGCTGCGCGACCACGCGGACCAGGCCTGGCTGTTCACCACAGAATTCGCCGCCGGCGTGGAATGGACCAGCAACTCCGCCGAGCGCGCGGTCAAAGGCCCCAAGCGTCATCAGGCCGTCTCCGGATACTGGCACACCCAGGACACCCCCGGCCGCTGGTGCCGCATCCGCAGCTACCTCGACTCAGCAGCAAACCACGGTCTCACCGCGCTCGACGCCATTACCAGCGCCCTGGCCGGCGAGCCCTGGCTACCGGCCACCCAGCCCGCCATCCCGATCACGCGGGAAGCGAAGCCGTGCCCGGCGCCTGCCGTTGCCTGGCTACCGGCCACGCTGCCCGCCATCCCGGCCGCGGCCTGACAATCTCGGGTCTCAACCCCCGTGAATGGACACAGCGGATCTTCTCTTGCGAGTATTCGGCCATCACATCCGCCTGATGGTGTCTTTGACAACGCCGCCAAGCAGTTGAGGCAGTGTGTTCGTCTTAAGGCCCGCGACAAGCTCGCGTACGGACATTCTGACTATGAGCGGTGTCACGTACTTATTCGGCAGATGCCGGTCTTCAAAGTCATGGTAGAGCAATAGGCCCAATGAGGCATGACGCTCGATAACGTGTTGCTGGAGCTGCTGTTCCGCCTCAGCCAATCGGCGTTCGGTGAGATGGCCAGCCTTGATCTCGACTATAACCCCATGGCCGGCAGTGCGTGACGGCAGAAAAGCCAGATTAACTTCACGGGACGGTTTTTCCGTCTCCTGATTCTCGACTAGTTCAGCACCCGCCTGGCTTAGCAGGGATGCCACTAGTCGTTCTACCTGCGAACTGGCAGCGCCGCGCGTGCTGTCAATACCCTGTAGCTGTTCGAGGACACTGGTGCGCTCGCCCGGGCGGGGGCGGCGGTGGTGGTGACCAGCCGGTTGGCTGACCGGGCCGCCGCCACCGCGGCCCGGCTGCCGGGCGCGGCCGGTGTCGCGGCCGACGCGCGGGATGAGACGTCGGTGTCGCGCGTGGTGGAGCAGGTGTGGTCGCGGCTGGGTGGCCTGGACTTGCTGGTCAACAACGCGGGCCTGGGGATGATCACGGTCAATCCTGATTTCATGACGGCGCCGCAGGGGTTCTGGCAGGTCCCGCCGGCCGGGTTCCGGGCGGTGGTGGACACCAATCTGACCGGCTATTTCCTGATGGCCAGGGAAGTCACTCCCCGGATGCTGGCCGCGGGCGGCGGGCGGATCGTGAACATCTCGGTGAACCACGAGACGATGACCCGGCGCGGGTTCGTGCCCTACGGGCCCTCGCGCGCCGGCGCCGAGGCGCTGTCGCGGATCATGGCGGCCGACCTGGCCGGGACTGGCGTCACGGTCAACATTCTGCTGCCCGGCGGCGCGACCGAGACCGGCATGCTGCCACCGGCCGGTCACCGCCCACCGCAGCTCACCGTCCTGGACCCGGCCATCATGGGCCCGCCCATCGTCTGGCTCGCCTCACCGCACGCCTCCGGCGTCCACGATCAGCGGATCGTTGCCACCAGCTTCCGCGAATGGCTGGACAGCCGCGCCAGCGCACCACCGGGCCAGGCCTGACCGGCAGGTGCTGCTGTCGTGTGCCAGGTGACGCTTGACCAGATCTCCAGGCTCGGTCATGCTCGCTGGACAGGCTATGGCTTGGTGAACTCGAGGATCCTGGGTGTGAGCAGCTTGGAATCAGCCGGCCCGCGTGCTGTCCCGGGGGCCAGGTAGTCGCGGATTCCGGCGATCCACATGCCGCACAGGGAACGGTGCCCGCAGGGGTCGGGGAGGTTGACGGGGGCGAAGAATTTCGACGCCGCGTTGACGCCCACGCCGGG
>OFGV01000184.1_pt1 | contig 11838 bp, 17 predicted proteins | sample 1521911 | NCBI WGS metagenome assembly OFGV01 (sample SAMEA2553413, study PRJEB24118) | soil metagenome
CGTCTTTGAACCGGCGGAAGGCTCCCTTGCCCTGGATCGCCCGTGCCAGCCTGCGACCGGCGCGCTCATCGGTTATTCCGTCGGTGAAGTCGGCCATGTCCTGGTACCAGACCCAGGACGGCAGCGGATCGATGACGACCAGGTCCAGCTCATCGAGGTCGACCGGCGCCTGCCCGTCAATGCCGGTGTCGGCCGCCCAGAACGCGATCTCTCCCGTGTCGGGCAGATGCGACGTTCACCGCAGAACGTCCGTTTCGATGACCTGGCCAAGGTCTGCGCCGACCACTCCGGTGAACCCCGGCAGGATGGCACTTCGCACAAGGTCTAACAAGACGCCGTGGCAAGGCGATCCCCGCGTGAACATCCAGCGCGGCAAGGACGGCAACGCCAAGGCGTACCAAGTGCGGCAGGTGCTCGATGCAATCGCCAAGCTGGAAAGCGAGAAGAACGAGGAGGGTGACGACGATGCCTGACGCAACCCACTACACCTACCGAGTCGCGTGGTCCGTTGAGGATGGTGAGCATGTCGCCACCGTGGCGGAGTTCCCGTCACTGTCCTGGCTCGCGCCCACCCCGGTGGAAGCACTCGCAGGTCTCGCCGATGTCGTGCGTGACGTGCTCGCCGACCTGGCTGCATCCGGTGAGCCGATCCCCGAGCCGTTGTCGGAACGCACCTATTCGGGCCGGTTTGTGGTACGTGTTCCGGCAGAGGTTCACCGCCGTCTTGTCCGCGAAGCTGCCGAACAGCATGTGAGCCTCAACCGGCTTGTGTCGGATCGGCTTGCCCGCGCCTGACCATGGTGATCGCTGGGTCCCTGACCTTATCGCCGTCGCAAAGGGACGCATCGGCCAGCCCGGAACTGGATGATCTGCACAGAGCCGTGGACCGTGCTCTCTCAGTCATTACAGTAGCCGCCGATAGGGGCGATCTGGCCATTCTGATTACTTTCCAGCCGAGGCTATGAGTGGCGTTTCTTGGCACAGATTAGCCAGGCGATCAAGCAATTATGCAAGCCTATGCGTTGATCGGCACTTTCATGCTCCAGGGTACGCACTACTTTCGGCAGGACCGGCCTCGTTATGGCATGCGCGGCAAGAGCGGCGGCGGGCTTGGCTACATGCGGGTCCACCAGGCGTCGATGATCACGTCGTGGGCGATGCCGGTGTCGATGGTGTGATGGAGGCCGAGGCTGACGATACGGTCATCGTGCGGGTGGAACGGACGGGTGGGGTCTTCGCCCAGCACGGGGCCGAAGGCATCGAGCAGCGGCTTCCAGAGGCTGGCCCAGTTGCGGCCCGGCCCGGTCGTCAGCGCGATTTCCAGCCCGGCCGGGCCCGGATCGATGGCGGCTGCCTGCACCGCAAGCCGGTCGTGGAGCTCTTGTTTCCACTTCCTGCGCTCATAGGACCCGGCCATCCGGGTCGAGAACTGCGGGGTGGCCCCAGCTGTGTCCGGCTGGGCGGGTCCCACCGCTAGTGACGACGGCCCGTGGATCTTGCGGCCGAAGATGGCCGCCACCCGCTCCGGGCCAAGCCGCTTGGCGACGGGGAACAGGTAGTTGTCCAGGTCATGGCCGCCATCAGTCAAGGAGACGCCATCGGGCAACCCTACGATCAGCTCGGCAGCAACCCGGCCGCGCACCGTCGCCAGCACCGGCCGGGCTATGGCGTCCACGTGCGCCAGGAAGCGGGCCAGCTTCACCTGGCTGGGATGCCCTGCCCGGTCCCAGCTGGCCAGCTGTGGCTTGACGCTCTGCCGCATGACGCCTACCGGGCGGCGGTACACCATTGCCATGTGAGTCATCGTCGTGCGCGTTCGCATCTGGTAGCAACCAGCCGATACTCCAGCAAGTTGCGCGCTTGCAGAGGCAGATGAGTTCGGGGAGACCGCTGAATCAGCGCTCCAGTAGCCGGAACGTCTGGGCCACTACGAGCGTGTCGTCGTTGACAGTGAATTCTGGATCATCCAGCGCGCCGCGCATTTCAGCCGAGTGCCAGAACCGCTCATGCCCGGCCCCATTCAGCGGCCGAGCCGTATCCTTCACCTTCGCCCAGTGCATGAGCGAGATCGACGTCGCCGAGGCGGATCACCCGCACCGCGGTCGTCTCGATCACCGCCACCCGGTTGCCGGCGGAATCAGCGACAGCCTGCCGCAGGCCCGGCTGGGGCAGCAGATCTCCTTCATGCTCGTAACCTGCCACCAGTCCGGTCGTCGTGGTCTTGGCGCCGCTCAGGATCGCGGCGACCAGCTGATCGCCGGGCGCGCCGGTGCCCGAATTGGCAGCCGTCACAGTGCGTGCCGGTCACCATGATCCGCCGCCGCCCCCGCCGCCCCCGCCGCCGGAGAAGCCGCCGCCGGAGAAGCCGCTGGATCCGCTCCCTCCTGAGGAGGCCGCGTGGCTTGCAATCCAGTTGCTCGTGTTCGTGGTGAAGTGGTGCATGGATGAGAAGTAATAGCCGGATCGCGACAGCGAAGACAAGGTGCCGGGCGAGAATGGCTCACCGGCCTGGTACCACGACGGCGCCCGGTCCGCGTCCGCCAGTGCGGCGGTCACATCAGCCCACTGTTTGGTGCATCCGAACACGATCGCATAGGGCAGATAGTCGTCGAGTAGCTCAACTTGCCCGGCGGGGCGGGTCTGCCCGGCCGCCCCGGTCGTGAGGTACCGGCGGAACCCGAGCAGCCGGCGGGCCAGGTCGGTTCCCTTCGCCGTGCGCACCGGCATCCAGCGGGCACAGCCGATCAGCACCAACCCGGCCAGGGCCAGCGGGATTGGCACCAGCCCGAGGTGGCTGACGGCGGCTGCGGCCACCATCGCTGCCGCCCCGGTGACGAACAGCGCGCAGCCGATGATGAACCACCTGCGGCGGACCCGGTCGGGGCGGCCGGTGAACCAGCCTCGCTTGGCTACGTCCGTATAGAGCGCGTCCTGGGCCTGCTTGAGCGATCCGGCGAAGGCGGGGCCGAGTTCGGACAGCAGCGTTGATGGCTCGCCCTGGTCAATCCCGACGTCCTGGAACAGGCCGTCAAGCAGCAGCTGCTCATAATCCATGAGGCCGTCGGTCTTCGTGAGCCGGACCAGCCGCCAGTCCCGCAATGTCTGGTGCAGTGCCGCCTCCTCTATCCGCAGGTACCCACGCACCGCCAGGTCAACGATCGTGCCCGTGACGTCGCGGGGGTTGGCGACGCCGTCCAGCAGCGTCCCGGCCTGCCCCGGGCGCACATCCTCGGGGGGCGCGGACTCCATCGCAGGCTCGTCACGGCCGGACAGCGGCACCGCCTCTTCGGCCGGCACGGGCGTCCCGTCCACAACATGGCCCGCGGACATGGAGTACCGGCGGTCTCGCCCCCTGACCAGCACCACGACCCCGAGAATCACCAGGATCGCCAGGAGCCCGCCGGAAACACCGCCAGACACTGGTGTCAGCGCGAAGGCCCGCTGCAGGCTCCACCGCTCCCGGAGAATCGGACCGGGCGCGGCAACGACGCCCTTGGGGATGGCCACCACGACGGTCAGGCCTTCGCGCAGGCCGAGCCCGTTCTGGCTGAAGCTGGCGACCCCATTGGTAATGGCGGCATGCTGGCACGCGGCGGTCGAGCCTGCAGGCCCGGCAAAGCAGGCGGCGCGGCTCACCGCCACCGGCGCACTCACCCGTACCGTCGCCCGGCCGATCGGCACGTCCCAATGATTCCCGACTGCGTTCCAGTAGAGCTCATCGTGATCGGCGAACGCATTCAGGCTGCCGCGGACCAGGTAGGTGATCTGGTACCAGTGCACGCCGGTGACCGTCTGGTCAGGGTTACCGATCTTGATACTGATCGATGAGCCGTTGCTGTCGACCGAGTACTCGGGGTTCGGGGTGTCCGACCAGACTGACCGGACGTCGACCGGGTAGATCCGGTCATAACGCCCGTTGTACCTGAACTGTATTGGGATCACACGGAAGATGCCATGCCGCTGGTCGGTGCCGAAATCATAGGTGATCTGCTCGGTGACCAGGATCGACCCGTTGTGCTGTATGACAATCCGCGCGTCGTAGCCGGTGATTCGCTCGGCATTGTCTTGTGCGCTCGCACGGCTTGGCGCGGCGAGGATTGCGGCCAGGACCACCGCCGCGAGGGCGCACGACACGGCGGCGCCGGCTAGCAGGAATCGGATGGAGCGTTCCATGGAAGGCCCCCTCCCACCACGCCATCATGATCCTGCCAGCGCCGCTGGCCAGGGACAAACAGCCCGAAGCCACGTGACGAAAGTCCCCAGCACAACCTCATGGGCTACCGCGACGATCACAGCACAAAGACTCGTAGTCAGGCCTCCAGGCGGCGGACTTCCTTGTCTCAGCGTCACGGCTCACTTCCGCGGGGAAGACTCGGGCGGAAGCCCCAACACTGCCAGCTCTAGGTGCCGCTCAGGGACACCCGCTCATCGGCTTCCTGACCCGTCGTCTCCCACACGCAGGAGCGTGTCGGCGCGCCCGATTGACCTGATCTGTGCGCCTGAGTTGATGAGCGCTGGGGGCATCCCCGGCCGCCCCGGACGGCAGATACGGCATCAAGCGGTGGCCAGCGCCAGGTACGGAGCGTCACGGGAGTGCGGTCACCTCCCGTGCCGGATCGCCGAGTATTCACGGCTGACGTCGGCAGTGTTGCACCGCGACACCCGTGTGCAGGGTGGGCTCGCCGCTGTGAACTGCGGTCATGCATGGCGTGCAGGGGATCTTGATGCTTGCGCCGGCTACCGCGGCCATTCCGCGTGCGGGCTGGAAGTCCGGCGGCGCCCGCTTGGCTGCTGTACCGCGGGTTGGAGTTCCTGCGGCTCGCGCCCGGTGATGAGGGTAATCGTCACGACGTGCTGTGCTGGCAGCCCGGCTCTATGGCTGCGGCAGCAGGGTCTGGACGGAGTCGGCGGCGAGTTGGGCGCCGTCGAGGCCGTGGAAGGCATGGGACCGGCGGAGGGCCTCGTCATGGTAGGTGTGGTCGGCGAGGATGTCTTCGGCGGCGCTGCGGATCTGGGCTACGCCGACGTCAGCGGGGAGAGCTCGTCCTGCGTACCACTGCTGGAGTAGCTGGAGGATGAGTGCCTGGTCGGATCCGCTGGCGGGGATCCCGGCGATCGGCAGGCCCTGGCGCAGGGCACGCATGGTGGTGCCGTGGCCGCCGTGGCCGACGGTGAGGGACGCGCGCTGCATCAGCGCCTCGCGGCCCGCGAACGCGATGAGGTGAGCGTTGGCTGGCGCATTGAGGTCCTGTGGGCCGACGATGCCGCCGGTTGTCGCGGCGACGTGCACGGGAAGCTGGCCGAGTGTGTCGAGGGCGCGTTGCAGCATCCCGGGGCTGCGCTGCTCGGGCACGGTGCTGAAGCTGAGCAGCACGATCGGGGTGGGATCGTCGGTGGCCCAGGGGAGCTCGGCCGGCACGGCCCGGCGCTCGGTGGTCAGCACGGGAGCGCCGTGGACGACGTGACCCCGCTGGGTCGCGGGCTCGAGGTCGAACGCGGCGAGCGTGTTCACATGGAGCAGGTCGCGTGAGCCCCCAGAGGGTGTGCAGGTCGTCCAGGGCGTCGAAACCTGCCCGTTGCCGTGACTGGCTTTGCATCGCGAAGTTGCCTCGCCAGCCATCGAGGTAATGCCACGGCGGGATTCCCCGGCCGCCGGAGGTGCCGGTGAACGGGGATCCTCGCTGCTCGATGCGGCCGGCCGGGATCGGGGCCGGCCGCATCGCCCGGATGTCTTGGTTCTCAGCTTGCTCCGGTCACTGATCCGTAGACCTCGAAGCGCGCTACTGAGCTCGGAGCGGGCCGGTGGCGGCCGGGGTCCTTGGCGCGTGCTTCCTGGACGCGGGCCATGCCCGCGTCGTACTGCTCCTGGGTGTCCCACACCATGACCGTCAGGCGCCGGCCTGCGTCCCGGTCCGCGAGCCACCAGCCGTGCAAGCCGCCTGCGTGCTCCAGTGCCGGGATGACCTCGTCTTTGACGTGCTCGATCCCGGCGGCGAGATCTTCCCCGGACTCGCCGTCGAAGGACAGCACCACTGCGAACATCAGATGCCCTCCAGGTTCGTGTAATCAGTCATCCGGCCGGGCTGCCGGAAGGCCGGTCAGTGCAGGTGGAAGTCGATGACCCCGCTGAACCACTCGACGCGGGACGGATGGGCGGCCTTGGCCTCCGCGAGCGCGGGGCCAAGCTGGGAGTGCATGAACTTCTCCTGCAGCTCCTTGGACTCCCATGCCTCGACGACGATCAGCTTGTCGCCCGACTCCCCGGCGATCGAGCTGATCAGGCCCTCTGGCCTGACCCCGGGACCGGGCGCGCCGTCCCATCCCAGGATGCGGTTCACCCGCGAGTAGATACTGCCGGCGCCGGGCGCCGAGAACTCGATGACGACAACTTCAGGCATGACCGCTTCTCCTGATCGTAGAGCCAGCGCGATTACTTGACATGCCAAGTATTGTCCGAAGATATTTGGCATGTCAAGTACTTGGGCTAAGCTCGCGGGCATGGCCGCCGACAACAGTGACCGCTGGATGCCCGCCTGGCTGTCCCTCGTCCGCACCCACGCCCGGCTGTGGGACCTGCTCGAAGCACAGATGCGCAAAGACCACGGGCTCACGATGGCCCGCTACGACGTGCTCGCCCAGCTCGTCAACGCAGGCGGGCGGCTCGGGCTGAGCGACCCCGCCTCCTCGATCGTGCTGTCCCAGTCAGGACTGTCCAAGCTCCTTGACCGCATGGATCTGTCCGGCCTCGCCCACCGTGACCCCGACCCCCGCAGCGCCCGCTCCGCTTTCGCCACCATCCCCCCACGGGGCCGGTCACTGGCCAGGCAAGCCCGCCAAGCCCACCACGACTTCCTGCAGCAAGCCTTCGGCGATGCACTCGATGACCGCGACCTCGCCTGCCTCACTCGCGTCATGAACCGGATCAGCGCAACCATCCCCGAACGCCGAGCCCCTGCCCGCCGCTGAATCACCCCAAGCCGGGCAGAATCAAGGTTCAGCGTCCAGCCGCACACGCGCAGACCCGGCGCCTCTGCGCGGGGCCGGCTCCCATGTCGGGCCATCCCGATCCGCGCTAAACCGGCGATCTGGCCGGGCTGATAACTCCCGAGCCAAGATGAGCCTCTGCGCGACGTTCCTGGTGCGGGGATTGGGCGTGCGGCCAAGCAACCATGCAAATCCATGCACTGGCCGACATCGTCATGCGCCGGGGATACGCACTATTTTCGGCATGTGAGTGAGTCTCAGCACGGGTCTGGCCCGCCCTGATGTCAGCACCACCAGCCATGACGAGCCCATCCGTGCGGCGTCGGCTACCGGCGACGGCTTTTGGTCAGCGTGGCGGCAAGCGCGAGCGCTCAGCTGTTCTTGCAGGGCGAAAATGCCCACGTGGCCTCCGGGGCTCTGAGCAAGAGGTCAGGGCGGGGCCGTCTCGCGTGTCACAGGATGGGTCCATGATGCGGTCGTAGCCGCGGCGGGCTCGTGTGCTGCGGGCGCTGGCGCCGTGGCGGCGCAGCATCTGCGGCGGGGTCCACCCGTTCAGCTCCATCAGGTCCCCCCCGGCCCCGCCCCGGTCCAGCCAGGTGTGGCTGAAATGATGACGGAACCGGTGCGGATACACGGCCACCCCGCACTGGCGGCCGCGGCGCACAATCATCTGATATATGCCGTTCGCCGTCACCGGGCCCCGGTTGTTCACTCCCAGCCATAGCTGCGGCCGGTACGCCTGGGCATGCCGTGCCCGGACCCGGATGTAGCGGTCGAGGCTGAGGGCGGTTTGGTGGCTGATCCTGACGATCCGCGCCTTACCGCTCTCGCCCCGGACCGTTTCTCCCGCCGCCACAGGTCAACGTCACTGCGCTGCGCATCCTCCGCGTCGTAGACGATCCCGGCCAGCTCAGACAGCCGGACCCCAGTCGCCCCGAACACCGCGACGATCGCGAGGCCGCGGCGCTGAGCAAACGTCCGGCCCGCGCAAACCTGTCCCGGCTTCGGTAGTTCTGCGCTGGTGAAAACAGGGATGAGCTTCTCGCTTACCCTGGGCGGACGGAGCCTGGCCATCGGGTCCGGGGAGACCTTCCTCACCGGCCCACCACTTGAAGAACTGCCGCAGGGCGCGGTATTGGTGCTGCTGGCGCAGGAATCGCTGTAGCGGCCCAGCAGCCACACCATCCACCGCTGGATATCCTCCCCGCTGACCTGCCCCCCCCTGGCCGGGCAGTTCTGTGGGATCAGGTGCGCCGCGGCGAACCACCGGACCGCCCCGGTGCACCCCCGCACCGTCTTGCCCGGCTTACCCCCGGCCGCAAGGCAGAGCCGGAACGAGCCGATCTCGGGCTGGAATACTCCCGCAGCTAGCGGCTTTGGCGGCCGCGAGCGCGGTTCCGGCACACTCATAGTCTGTCTCTCTTCCTGCGTTTCCGCTGGTCAGAGACTTTTAGTAGAGGTCCAGTCGCCGCCATCACGTTCCCTCTCCTCCTGCGGTTCGCGCAGGTGAGAGGGCTAGCAGATGCCCCGGCGGGTGGTCAGGGGCGGGGTCGAACCGCCGACCTTCCGCTTTTCAGTGTCAGTGATTTCCGCAGGTCGCGCGGGGTGTGGTCGGCGGTTCGTGCAGCCGGGGTGCAGCATGCGGTCAGCTCTTGATGACGATGGCCTTGGGCAATCGTGCGGCGTTGCCGTGTGCGGCCGGGTCGGACAGGGGGGATGCGATCTCGGCGTCCCGGCCATCGACGGTTCGCAGCGGCGGGTGATGCGTGGCCGAGGCGGAGCATCAGGTCTTTGGTCGTCGCTCCGGTGGAGGCGGCCAGTGTCTGGCCGGTGTGGCGTAGGTCGTGGAAGCGGAAGCCCGGCATGTCGGCGGTGTGGCGTGCTCGCGTGAAGGCCTGGCGGATGGCGTCGCCGCGCATCGGGCGGCCGGCGCGGCCGATGAATACGCGGTCGGTGCCTGCCCAGGTGGTCATGTGCTCGATGAGGAAGGGCAGAACGTGCGGCGGGATGCTGACGGTGCGGCGGCCTGCGTCGGTCTTGGGGTCAGCGTCGAACGCCTGACGTGTTTCAAGCAGCTCGATGCGGTTGCGGCGGACGGTGATGGTGCCAGCGTCCAGGTCCACGTCCTGGGGCAGGAGGCCGAGGACTTCGCCACGGCGCAGACCGCACCATGCGGCGAGCAGGACGGCGGCCCGGTATCTGGGTGTGATGGCCTCGATGAGCGAGGCGACTTGAGCGGGTGTGGCTACGGGCCGTTCTTTGGCGCGGTCGGTGCCAGCACCGGGGATGTTACATGGGTTCCTATTGATGGCGCCATCGCGGACGGCGGTGTTCATGACTGCCCGCAGGAACCGGTAGGACTGCTGGATCAAGGGCGCGCCTTCGGCGCGCCAGCCGAGGCGAGGCCACAACCAGGACCAGGCCGCGAAGCGCGCGAAGTCACCGCGCAGGAATGCGTGACTGAGGCGAGGAGACGAGCGCCTGGGAACTGACGGGTCGGCGGGGCAGCTCGCCGATCCCGGGGCGGCGGAAAGCCGCGCCCTACGGGCGAAAGCCCACCGGGCGCAGCACCGGGGCGCGTCCCCGCAAGCGGGGCAGACCCTTGACACTGATCTTCCCCGGCAAGACCCCGGCACCTATCAGACGGACGGACCAGACTCGACCCGGCCTCACTTCGGCTCCCGCTGTCAGCCTGTAAGGGTCTATACCAAGACGCCAGAATTCTGAAAATTATCCCGGACAATCCGTACTTTGCTGAGCATCATCGCAGTCTGCGCAAAACTAGGTGCCAAACGGACACCGAAGTGTTTTTTTTGTAGGCAGCACCGGCTGAGGCACGGGGGCGGCGACGTAAGCAGCAAGTGCAGCGGCGGCAGCCCCGTCAGCAATGGCCAACCACATCAGCTCACCATGAGCAAGACCGGCAACGGCGGACATGATGGCAGCAACTGCGGCGAGCAGTCCCACCATGACCCGGGGCACTGGCCCTCCCATCGCGTGCAGTCCACGTGCAGCTAGATACGGCGATCAACGGTCACGAACGGCTCAGGACGGGCTTGTGACCCTCGCATCCCTCAGCAGTAAGGGCCGCTATTTGCGCAGGTCACGAGACGTTTGCCCTGCTAGAACGTGGTGGTCAGGGGCGGGGTCGAACCGCCGACCTTCCGCTTTTCAGGTCAAGCTCTCGGAGCGCCATGCTGACCTGGGAATCCCTAGATCACTAAGTCGCGGGAACGCGCTAGGCGGAATCTGTACGGGTGAGCCTAGCAGAACCCGGCCGCCGCATCGGCGCGGCCAGGACTATGCGGTTCGGTGGTCCTTTCGGGTGAATTTGCCGCGGCGCGGGCCTCCGCGGCTGCGCGGCGGCTGCGCGCCGACAATAGGGCCAGGCGCATGAAGTGAGCCTTGCGCTTGGCATCAACGCGGCGGGCGCGCTCGGCCGGGTCAAGCTCCCCGCTGGGGTCAACCTCACGCTCGAAACGCGCCTCCAGGCCCCTACGGCCCGGTGCGGTCGCGGCCGTCCGGTCGGCGGTGCGCGCCCACCGCTCGTATGCGGCAATCCTGCCGCGCAGGCTCGCCTCACTTCCCGGGCGCGGCCCGGCGCTCCCCGTGCTCACTTTGCCACCCCGGAGCGGCCCTGGTGAGCGGCCCATTGCTCAAGGCTGCTGAATGCCTGGCTGGCATCAAGCGCCTTGTTGGCAGCGATCCCGGCCGCCTCGGCAACGGCACGGAGCCCAGCACAGGCCAGCACGGCCACGAATCTGGCCATCACTGGGATCTCCCTGGCTCGCTCTGCGCTGCCCGGAACATGACAGCGGCTTCGGTGATCTCCCCGGCCAGCCTGTCCAGAATCCGGGCGCTCGCCTCGGCCTGGTCAGCTGGTACCGGCATCTCCTTGACCAGTTCTACGAGGTCAGTTATCACCCCGCGCACAGTTTCGATGGCTTCCTGTTGGCTGGATCTGGGATGTACTGGTGCAGCGATGACAGGATCATTCATGGGTCGCACCTCCGTTGTGCGATCAAGTGCCCGGTTGGCGATAACCCCGCTGGCCGGGCCCGCTGACTGATGGTTGTTGCGTTACGACTGGCCGAGCGCGGCCCTGAATCGGCCGAGGTCGCTGGACAGCACAAGCCAGGGCCGACCGTTCTTCCCCTGGGCCACCCAGACCCGGGAACCATGAGCGGACTCGATGCCGATTGTCAGGTCCGGGTATTCGGCGCGCAGTTCGACCAGCGTCGCGGCATCGCGCTCGGCTGAGATGGTCTGGGGCTGATCCCCGCTCGTCGACGTCATGAACGACATACTAGGTTGTTCCTAGACATTCTGGAAGGTAGCTAGGAGTTTAGGCAGGTCATGAGGTATCTATGCTCGTGATCATGTCCTTGGATGAACGGCGCGACCGGATCGACCACGAACGGCCCATCTGGCCGCAGGTCGCTGCTGACATCGAGCGTGATATCCGCGCCGGGACGCTGCGGCCTGGCAGCCGCCTGCCGACTGAGGATGAACTGGCAACACAGTATGGGGTCGCCCGGAACACGGTTCGGAGGGCCGTCGAGGATCTCCGGGAGCGGGGCCTCCTGGAAACCTTTCACGGCCGCGGTACCTATGTGGCCAGCCAACCCAGCACCTGACCGCCCGCGGCCCGGCTCGACAATGCCCACCGGGCCAACCCCTGGCCCGCCTCGACGGCACCCACCTGCCCCCGCGCCCCCACCCGCCCCCGCCCCCAGACCACCCCCGGCGGGCGACCGCCCGCGCCCCGCGCCCGGCCCCCCCCGCCGGCGCCCCGCCCCGCGCCCCGCGCTAGACGCCGCCCCCCACGCCGCGCTCCTCCGCCCCCCCGCGCCG
>OFGV01000186.1_pt1 | contig 11807 bp, 15 predicted proteins | sample 1521911 | NCBI WGS metagenome assembly OFGV01 (sample SAMEA2553413, study PRJEB24118) | soil metagenome
ACCTGCCTTGAGTCCGGCACCTCGCCCACGTGGGCCGGCACCTTCCCCATGACACCGCCCGAAATGCCCGGTTCTTCATCGGCATCGTAAACGCCGCCAAGATGGGGATCCTCAGCGCCGGGCAACATCCGGTGGCCAGGTCGATAGCGGCGATCTGGCCACGGAGCCGGATCGGGCGCACGCATAGCCCGGTGCGCTGGGCCTGGTTGACGCTCTTGGTGAAGCCGGCCCAGGTGACCGTATCGGTTCTGCCCGCACCCGAACCGGAAGGCCCGCGGGCGGACGGGACCGCAGCGGTCGTGGTGATCATGCGGGCACACGCGCAGCTTTGCCCGGCCCAGGCCCCGCCATCCTTCGATCACTGCCCAAAGGTGGTCCGCCGTAGGACCTATGCCTCTAGTGGCGAGTTCGCGCCGCATTTGACCTGGTATTGAGATGATTCCGAGGTCTGGAGGGCTCTGTGCCCGCTGCTTGGGGTGAGCCCGAGGACGTGCCTGCCGCGCTGTCGTGTTGGGCGCCTCGGGTGCCGCCGTCAGCGTGTAAGGCGCCGGATCCATGCCCGGACAAGGAGGGATTACCATGCCGAGATTGGCTTTCAGGTGGACTGTCACGATCAATGCCCCGGTGGAACAAGTCTTCAGTTACCTGCGGGACCCAGAAAACATGTGGCATGACGTTGAGCATGACCCAGGCGTTGAGCTGTCCAATGTCAAGGTGACTCCCGATGGTGTCGGTACAACCATTCAGGTGGCATTCCCCCTCCCCGGGCTCAAGCACCTCGGCATCACCGGGAAGGTGACCAACGAGACCATCGAGCTCGTCCCCAACCGGCGTATCGTCGTGAAAACCACCCCGTCGATGGGCCGCATGTTCAAGTTCGACGGCACCTGGACATGGACATTCGAACCCGACAATGGCGGAACCAAGCTGATCGTGGAGTACGCGGAACTGGCCAACTGGCCCGTGTACGCATTCGACAGGCTGACCGAGAAGCGGCAGGACAGAGAAACGAACGTCTGGCTTGCCGCCATCAAGACAGCATTGGAGGCCCCGTCGAGACTCTCGGGCAGTGGAGCCAACCGTCCGAATCAGAAGTGAAGGACCCGGGTCTAAACCAACGGGTAGCCAGAGCACACCTGGCCGACCGTATCCAACCTCAACCGTCCTCACCAAGAGCGCAAAGACCTTCAGCAACCGCGCCGCCACGAACTACGGATCAGAAGGTTGGGTTCGAGTCCCTCCGAGCGCCAGCATAGACCCAGGTCACAGATCTGCTACGTCCTCACCTGATTCCCTGCCCGGCTCATCTGGCCTGATTCAGGCCGTATGCACTTCGTCGGCCGCCGCGCCGAGCCGGCCCTCATGGCGGTCCATGTCACACGGCCGCTCACTGCGCTCGCGTCGCTGGCGCGATGGCGCTCCGCGCCAGCCTGGACAGTGATCTTGCCCGGCAAGATCCTTGCGCTTGTCGGGAGGACGCCGAAAAAGGGGCCTCGACCAAGTACCCACCGGAGCGAGCGACCATGAATATCGAAATGCGTTGATCCAAGAAGCTAGGCTTCAAGTCGCATAATGTTCTTCCGCTCATGTCGGGCGCGGTCGGCCGGCGCGTCCAGATCAGCTTGCCCCCAAGGGTGAGTATCGGAAACGTGAGCGTGCCCGCTGGTGCCCGAGGGGTCGGCCAGACATGATGCTTCACGGTCGCTCACGGCATAGCCAGGATGGCGGTGGCCTGGGCGGGGCCGATCGGGGCGGCTTGCTGCGTTCATTCCCAAGCTGATGGTGAGTGTCCAACTCTGCGGACCACAGCCGCAACCTTCCACGGCAACCGAGCTAGAATCCTGCTTAACCGGCCATGTGGATTCCCTCGTTGCTAGCACTTGGCTAGCCCGGAATCTGGGGTGGCTCGGGCGGCGTCCCGAGGGAGGCGTCATGAAAATTGTGCTCACGACCCCCGATGAGTGGAGCCCGGAACTGGCGCTGGCACTCCGGTCACTGCTACAGCAGGCTATAGACCATGGTTGCCCGATCGTCGTCAGCGTTCGCGCAGACGCCCCGGCGGACGAGATCAGCGGCCTCCAGGCCCGTATCCGTGCACTCGTTCGCGAGTCGGGCCTGGCTGCCTGACGACATGGTGGCAGGCCTGGCCCACGCTGGGGTGGCCTGATTCTGGCCGATTAGCGCTGCGCAACGACGCACGGCAACACGCCGGTAAGGCCCGGGGGTAGGCTCGGCTGGCCGGGAGACCGGGTACCAGGGTGCGGGGCCTGGCTCAGCAAGACATGAATACGTGCCGCTGCTTGCGGGATGTGGGGCTGACAGAAACCCAGTCCGGGCCGTAGCCGGCCAGCAGTTCGCGCTCAGCCGCCGCGGTATAGGACCGCAGCGTGATCACCACCTTGCTGGATGCGGCGTCTGGCCCCCACCGCGCCAGTTCGATGCCACGTTCCCGCCATCGCGCCCGGTCTCTGGCGATCTGAATAGTGAGGGCGTTGAGCTGCGCCCAGCTGTGCGGCACGTAGGCGACGTTATAGTCCGCCTGGGGGCTGCGTGCGGCCTCGTCGCGCACAGCCGGCAGGAACGCATCGCCTTGGGCTGCAACGACGTAGATGACCAGCCGCCCTGACGGGGATCTGTCCTGCCCGCCGTAGGCACTTTGGAATTTGGTGGTGCCGAGCTTCTCGACCTTGGCCGCAAACGGTATGGCAGGTGGTCTGCGCCCAGGCCCGGGAAACCGCATCCCGCCACCAGTGCTCACACCGCAACGTTAAGCCTCACCCTGCTGATCAGGCCAGTCGTCACCGGGCCGTTGACCCGGTGGATGCTCATGCCGGGCCGGTGAACTGACCCGGGTTTCGTGCACACCTCCTTCTTTGGGCAGGAGGATGGCACGATGCCGAGCAGGTACGACGCGAGCACGAAGGCCAAGGCGGTCCGGCTGGTGCGCGAGCACCGTGGGGACTGACAGGGGCTGGAGCCTCGCAGCGGCTGATGCGCGCCTACGGCAAGGGATCGGTGGGATAGTCCGGCTCGGCTGGCTGCGCCGGCTACTACTTCCCAGCTCATAGCAGGTAGCCGGTGCGTGACGGTCGCAGCCCAGGACCGTCGGCTCAGGCGAGGCGGGATGGCCCGGCCGATGGACGACCTGCACCTGCGCCCTCCGGCTGGGTGAGGACTATCTGCACGGCTTCTCCAGGGCTCTGCCTGGCCGTGACACACGTCCGGACTTGTGACCTAAGCCTCTAACTAATAAAGGCAGCTAGCCCTAGTCTCACCAAGACGAGGGGAGGTGGACAGTATGAAGCGTCTGTACATGACTGTGTACCGTTACCGCGAGGGCCTCGGCGAAGACGACCTACGGAAGCTGACGAAGAAGTTCCTTGAGATCGGAACTACTCCCGGCGTCGTTGCGCATTACGAGCGCCTCGACGGCAAAGGTGGATTCACAGTCGAGGAACTGCCGGAGGACGCGGAGAAGAGCTACGAGGTCACCCTGCGGTACGCGCCGTGGCTTGAGTTCGACGTGTACCCCATCACCACGATGGAGGACGCGTTCCCGGTTATCCAGCGTGTGTACGGCTGATCACCACGATGGGACGGGTCACTGGCTAGACAGCCGCGCAGGGGGCGCGGCGTATGGCGCGGGGGCTGCCATGGCAACGGGTAACGTCCGACCGGCTGGAACTGGCAGAGAAGCTCGCGGGGACCGGGATGGGTTCCAGCGCTAACGGGCTGACATTGCCAAGGCCGGTGAGAGTGCCCGGCGTGGTGTAGTCGATCGCATCCGTCATGCCAGCGAGCATAAGCGTCTCCCGGACGCCCACCGGGGACAGTTCAGGGTGCACGCAGAGCCGTTTTACGCCCTGGGCCTGATGTCGGCAGCCGCCGGCACTCTCGCGTTATGGCTTACTTCGCGGTGACGATGGTTCATGGCCTTGCCTCGGATATCTCCCGCGGCGTACATGGACGGCCTTGTCACCGATGGATATGTCATCCCCGGCGGTCCGGTCAGCAACGGGGAGCGGGCCCTGCTCATCGTCGAGGCCACAGACGAACACGAGGTCAGGACCCGGCTGGCCGAGGACCCCTGGGCGCCGGTGCGGCTCCTGCAGGCCGGCATGATCGAGCCGTGGGCAATCTGGCTTGACGGCCGGGCTGGGACACGGCGGTTATGATGCGGTCATTTGTGTCGGCTACGCTGCGGACAATGAAGAGGTATCCGGGATGACCGACTACGTGATCGCGGCCGTCCTGCTGGCCTTCATCGTGGTGGTACTCGTCCTGCTCAAGCGGTCAGACCGCGGGCGGACCAAGGATCACTAGCTCACCCGGGTGGAGCGCCCGGCCCACGCCGGCCGGTGCCGCTGCCGCGTACCGGCCGGAAGAACGCGCGGATTTCCGCGGTGAGCAGGCCCGGCTCCCCCGGGGCGGGGAAGTGGCCGCCGCGTGGCAGTTCCGCCCACCGGCTCACCTGGTAGGTCCGGTCGGCCAGTTCCCGGGGTGGCCGCCCGGCGGGCATGAATTCGTTGGCGGAGATCGCGAACCCGGCGGGCACCTCCGCTCTGGTGGCGGGCGGCAGTGAGCCGCCGCAGCTGCGGTGCTCGTAGCAGCGCCGCACCGGCCCCGATGCCGCTGCCGTGGGCGCTCTACCCCGTGTAGCCGAGGCCGTCGCGCATGAGCCGGTGCCACCTGTCGGCGATCCCGGAACTGGTCAGCCGTGCCGCGGCCAGGCCTGCGTGATGGTCACAGCACTCATGGTGCCTCCATAACGCCATGGCTGCCACCGTGCCACCGGGCACTGACGAATCCGGTGGCCGGCGCGGTGGTCCTCAGCCGAGAAGGAAGGACCTGCGCCACAGCGGCATGCCCGGGCCGCCGACCAGGCCCGCTTCCGCCAGGAAGGCCATGACCTTCTCGCCGCCGAACCGGATCGTCCGCTGGTGGTGCGGGTTCGCGAGCGCTACCCGCCGTGCCATCCGCGGATCGAGCCCGGCAGAGCGGTACACCTGCGGGTTGATCAGGCTGCGCGACACGATGAAGCCGGTTCGGGCCAGCAGCAGCTGATGGGCAGGCAGTGCGGCGCGGGACATGGTTTCGGCGCTGCGCATCAGTTCCGCCCGGGCGAAGCCGATATGGCGGGCCTCCTCCATGATGTGGATCCGGTTCACCATCCGCATCAGCGGCTGGATGGACTCATCGCCCACCATCTCGCGCTGGAAGCGGTCGGTGATCTCCTCGCCGATCAGGATGGCGCCCCACATCGCCGGGCCACGGGCGAGTTCCGGGAGCACGCTTCCCAGGGTCTTGATGTGCTGGGGCGGGCCGTAGACCGGGGTGCCAATGCGCTCGATCATGCGCGCGAACATGGTGGAGTGCCGGCATTCGTCGGCCATCTCGGCGAGCGCGTACTGGATGTGCCGGCTGGCCGGATCGCCTTGATAGGCGAGCTTGGCCAGCATGCGCAGCAGCATGAACTCCAGCCAGATCCCGACCCCGGCGACACTGGCCGCTTCGTGCTTGCCGAGTTCCAGGCGCTGCTCAGGACTGAGCTTCTCCCACAGTGCGGTGCCGTACAGCGAGCACCGGTGCTCGGGCATGAAGGCCTTGCCGGCCACCAGCGGTGCCGACCAGTCGATGTCGAGGTCGGGGTCGTAAGAGCGCGCTGCGGTCGATCGCAGCAGGCGCTCTGCGGTCCGCTCACGGTCTGCGGTCCGCTCACGGTCTGCGGTCCGCTCACGGTCTGCGGTCCGCTCACGGTCTGCGGTCCGCTCACGGTCTGCGGTCCGCTCACGGTCTGCGGTCCGCTCACGGTCGGCGCGGTCATGCCCGGCCAGTATCTCGGTGCTCACAACCCTCCCGTCGTCGGGTCAGGACAGCCTCGAACAAGGTGTGACTTAAAGTAACAGTTACTTCTGGTAGCATCACGCCTCGTGAGCGACACTGTCAAGCCCGCGGTGGCGGGCGACGCACGCAAGGACCGCTGGAGCGTCCACCGGGAGCTGCGGCGGCGTGAGTTCGTCGATGCCGCCCTGCGGGTGCTGGAGGCCCACGGGCCGGAACTGCCGATGGACGCGGTCGCCGCCGAGGCCGGTGTGACCAAGCCGGTGCTCTACCGGTATTTCAGCGACAAGGCGGCCCTGCTGCGGGCCATTGATGAGCGCGGTTCGGAGATCCTGCTCGACCGGCTCCTGCCGGCGATCAACGGGAGCAGCCCGGCGCTGGCCCGGGTCCGTGACGCGGTCGGTGCGTACTTCGCGGTCATCGACGAGCACCCGAACCTGTACTGGCTGGCCCGGTGGACGAACACCGAGGCCCCTGGAGGCGATCCGATCCAGCGGAACAAGGAATTCATCTCCATCGCCCTGACCGCCGTGATCGGTGACTACCTCCGGATCTTCGGGCTGGACTCAGGTGCCGCCGAACCCTGGGCCTATGGCCTCACCGGGCTGGTGCAGAGCACCGGCGAATGGTGGCTGCAACGGCGCTCGATGAGCCGGGCCCACGCGGTCGACTATGTCACCCAGCTGATCTGGCAGGCGCTGTCCGGTGTGGCCCGCGAGGCCGGGATAACGCTCGACCCGGACCGGCCCCTGCCCGCTGTTCGTCCCGCACTGACGGTCCACAGCTCCGGTCGCACACCCGGCAACGCCGCGGGATAGCGGCGCGCGGCAACGAAGGAGGGCAGATGGCGGCACACCCGGACGGCGCACACCCAGATGATGCGCACCCAGATGATGCGCACGCGGACGGCGCGCATCCGGACGACCAGGCCCCCTATCGCCGCGACGGCACCCGGGCAGGGCCGGGCGACGGCGACGGATACGCCGGGCCGGCGACGCTGACGGCCTGCGAAACGCAGTTCGCCGTCGAGGTGGAGTTGCGCGGTCATTTCCAGCCGATCGACGGCCGCTACCACTGGTACGGGCGGATCGCCGCCCATCCCGGGCTCAGCAGCGCGGTGGGTTCCGCGCGCACGGCAGGCGTGCTCACCACCGCGGAGGGCTCGGCCCCCTGTGAGCTGTCGGACCCCGATCCCTGGGGCCGCATCCGCGTCACCGGCACCTCCACCCCGCCCTTCGCGACCGAGCTGACGGCCGGTCCGCGCGGCCCTGCTGCGGCTGGCTGGCTGCCCGCGGGCGCGGCGCAGGAAGCACCGGGTGCCGGGACCCCGGCTGCCCTGCCCGGGCACGTGCGGGTCGCCATCATCGGGGCCGGGTTCGGCGGCCTCGGTGCTGGCATCCGGCTGCGGGAGTCCGGCCACACCGACTTCGTCATCCTGGAACGGGCCGGCTCGGTCGGCGGGACCTGGCGGGACAACAGCTACCCCGGCTGCGCCTGCGACGTCCCGTCCCACCTGTACTCGTTCTCGTTCGCGCCGAACCCGGACTGGCCGCACAGCTTCTCCCGGCAGCGCGAGATCTGGGACTACCTCGAAGCCGTCACGGACCGGCGCCGCCTGCGGGGGCACATCCGTTTTGGGGCAGAGGTGCTGAGCGCTCGCTGGGACACATCCGCGTGCCAGTGGCACCTGCAGACCTCGCGGGGGGACCTGCGTGCCGACGTCCTCATCTCGGCGGCCGGGCCGCTGTCGGAGCCGGCCCTGCCTGACATTCCCGGGCTGGACGGCTTCCCCGGTGAGGTCTTCCACTCCGCCCGCTGGAACCATGACTGCGACCTGGCGGGCAAGCGGGTGGCGGTGGTGGGCACCGGTGCGTCAGCGATCCAGATCACGCCCGAGATCCAGCCGGAGGTGAGCCGCCTGGTGCTGTTCCAGCGGACCCCCGCCTGGGTCCTCCCCCGCCGCGACCGCCGGATCACGGCGCCGGAGAAGTGGCTCTACCGCCACCTTCCCCCGGCGCAGCGCCTCGCGCGGCTGGGTATCTACCTGTCCCGGGAGGCGACGGTCGGGGCCTTCGTCAAGCGCCCCCAGATCCTCCGGGGAGCACAGCGGATGGCCCTGCGGCACCTGGAGCGGTCCGTGGCTGACCCGGCGCTGCGCGCCAAGCTCACCCCGGACTACGTGATGGGCTGTAAACGGATACTGCTGTCCAACGACTACTACCGCGCGCTGGCCCGGCCGAACGTCGAGGTGGTCACCGGCGGCCTGGCCAAGGTGGACGGGTACACACTGATCGCGCAGGACGGCACCGCCCACGACGTGGATGTGATCATCTTCGCGACCGGCTTCCACGCCACCGACATGCCGATCGCGCAGCGCGTCCACGGAGTGGCAGGGGCGACCCTGGCGCAGACCTGGGGTGACGACATGCGCGCCCTGCGCGGGACCACGATTCCCGGATTCCCGAACCTGTGCCTGGTCATCGGGCCCAACACCGGCCTCGGGCATAACTCGATGGTCCACATCATCGAGTCCCAGCTCACCTACATCCTGGACTACCTGCGGACACTCGACCGCGCAGGGGTGGCGGCACTCGACGCCCGGCCGGCCGCGCAGGACCGCTGGTGTGCCGGCATCGAGCGCCGCATGGGCTCCACCGTCTGGGCGACCGGTGGCTGCGTGAGCTGGTACCTCAACGCCGCAGGCCGCAACCCGACGCTCTGGCCGGGCTCGACGCTGCGGTTCCGGCGGGCCACCCGCCGGGTGGACCCGTCCGAATACGACACCATCCCGGCGCGGGAAACGGACGTGATGGGGGCGCACCCATGAGGCCGCCGCCGCGGATGCCGTTCGTGCCGCCTGCGCCCGGCCAGCAGCTGATGGTGACCGCACCGGACGGGGTCCGGCTGAACGTGGAGATCCACGGCCCCGATGACCCCGGCGTGCCCACCGTGGTGCTCATCCACGGCTGGACCTGCTCGATCCCCTTCTGGGCCCCGGTGATCGAGGCGCTGGCCGGGGAACTGCGCGTCGTCGGGTACGACCAGCGCGGGCACGGCGCGAGCGACATCCCGGCCGCCGGCCAGTACAGCAGCGAGGTGCTCGGCCAGGACCTGGAAGCGGTGCTGGACGGGGTGCTTGCCGGGGGACAGCAGGCGGTGCTCGCCGGGCACAGCATGGGCGGCATGACGGTCATGGCCGGGGCACTGCGCGAATCGGTGATCAGCCGGACCAGTGGTGTGCTGCTGGCCTCCACCGGCTACGCCCGCCTGAACGCCGAAGCACTCGTCGTCCCGCTCACCCGGAGGGCGCCGCGCCTGTCGGCGGCGCTGCACGGTCTGCTGCTGGCCTCACCGGCGCCGATGGGGAGCCCGAACCCGGTCAGCAGGGCAATGCTGCGGTACATGACCCTCGGCCCGGGCGCCTCGAAGGACCTCGCAGCGCGCAACGCAGCCATCATCCACGCGTGTGGCCGGCGGCCCCGGTCGGCCTGGGGACGCGTCCTGGCGAGGCTGGATCTGACCGAGGCGGTGAGCCGCCTAGACGTGCCCACGCAGGTCCTGGTGGGATCCGCCGACCGGCTCACCCCGCCGGTCCATGCCCACCGGATCGCTGGCCGGCTGCCGCGCTGCGTGGGAGTGACCGAGCTTCCCGGTGTCGGTCACATGACGCCGCTGGAGACCCCGCACGTGGTGGCCGGCCTGATCCGCGAGCTCACGACGGGAAGGGACGGGGCCCGGTGAGTGGCCTGCGTGGCAAGACCGTGGTGGTGACCGGGGCGGCGCGCGGCATCGGCGCCGCTCTTGCGCTCGGCCTGGCTCAGCAAGGCGCACAGGTGGCCCTCGTTGGGCTGGAACCAGCCGAACTCGAAGACGCCGCCGCCGCGTGCGGCCAGCACGGCCAGTGCCGCGCCTGGGTCGCTGACGTCACCGATCATGACCGGATGTCGGCCGTCGCCGGGCAGGTCACCGGCTATTTCGGTGGAGTGGACGTGGTTGTCGCCAACGCCGGGATCGCCATCGGCGGCACCTTCGCCGACTCCGATCCGGCGGCGTTCAGCCGGGTGATCGAGGTCAACCTGCTGGGCTCGGCGACGACAGCCCGGGCGTTCCTGCCGGGGCTGCAGGCCTCAGGCGGGTACTTCCTGCAGGTGGCTTCGCTCGCGGCGATCACTCCCGCGCCGCTCATGGCGGCCTACTGCGCTAGTAAGGCGGGGGTGGAGGCGTTCGCCCACGTGCTGCGTGCCGAGGTGGCCCACCAGGGGGTGGGGGTGGGCGTGGCCTACCTCACCTGGACCGACACCGACATGGTGCGTGCCGCCGATGCCGATGACGCGTTGCGCCAGTTGCGCGCCGCCCTGCCGTGGCCGGCCAACCGGACGGCGCCGCTGGGGCCGGCCGTGGCACGGATCGTGGCCGGGATCGACCGGCGCGCCGCCCATATTTACGCTCAACGCTGGGTCCGGGGGCTGGCCTGGCTGCCCAGGGCGGCGCTGCCTGCCGCCATAGCGCGCCGCGCGCCGCGCGAGGTCGCCAGGCTCGATGCCGTCCTGCGTGCCACCGCCCATCACCGGCTGCGCCCGGTCGGCCCCGGCGGCCTGGCCGCATTCGCCGGGCTAGCCGGCGAGATGGCCGCCAGCGAGGTGGCCCCCGAGGAAGGCCAGTGACGGTGGTTCCTGCGCCACGAAGAACGGGTAACTGTGGCAGCCCCGGGAGATGTCGACTACCGCGCCCGGCGGCAGCACCTGGGCGAAAGCCCGCACGCCAGGGTGGAACGGTCGCTGAGCCCGCACGCCACCCGGACCGCCACCCCGGCCAGGGCCGGCGCGTGCGTGACCACATCGGCCCGCGCGAACGCTGCCGCGGACGCGTACGCCCCGGCGTTCACCGCGCGGGCCTGCGGGTAGCTCGTCCAGATGGCGGGGCCGATCGCCGCCACCGCGCGGATCAGTGTGGGGTATTTCTCGGCCAGCAGGATGGCGCCGTAGCCGCCCATGGAGATGCCCATGGTGGCGACCGCCCGGTGACCGCGGCCGAGGCCCATGCGCTGGCACATCGGGATGAACTCGTCGATCACCATCGCCATCGGGTCATCGCCGGGGTGGGGATTCCAGTAGCTGCGTCCGCCGTCCGCCGCCGCCATCGCCATCGGCGGCAGCGGCTCAGCCCGCCCGCCCCGGCCGGCCACCCGCAGCGCCAGCGCCTGGGCCAGGGTCATCCCGGTCAGGACCCGCTCATGGCCGGCCCCGAAAGGGTGCAGCGCGATGATGAGCGGCAGGTCGCTGCCCACCTGATGCCCCGGCGGGTAGGCGATCGTGTAACCGACCGGCTGCCGCCGGGCGCGGGAGTAGAACGAGCCGGACACCGACGGGCCGGGCGTGGCGAAGGCCAGCGGTGGGTCCGGCACCGAGCAGGCGCCATCCAGCCGGTTGAGGACCTGCTGGCCGGGCAGCACGCCCCGGGCGACCAGTTCGAGCGCGCCCGCCCCGGCGGCAGCCGGACTGCCGGGCGTGGCCGGGCTCACCATCTCCAACGGCATCGGGTGGAGCCCGGACGAGGCGACGATGTACCTCGCGGACAGCGGCCCGCGCGTCGTGCACGCGTTCGCCTTCGACGGCGAGCGCGAGATCTCCCTTCGCCACGATGCGGTCGCCGAGGTCCGCCTCGTCGTCGACGGGCCGCGGGTCCTCGCGGCCGCGGCGCTCCTGCGGCAGACCGCCAGCGAGGGTCGGCTCATCGGTCCCGGCCGGGTGTCGGCACGATGATGCCCGCCCCCGTGGATCGACCATGGCGGATCCTCGCCGATGACGGCGAGCGGGATCCGCGACGGAACCGGGCGCTCGATGAGGCGCTGGCACGGCTGGCCGCGCTCGGCTGAGCCGTTCTTCCTCTTGCTCTCATTTGCCGCCTGCGCGCGAGGAGAGCCTCCGCTCGTTCGACCGGACGGCGGGGCCATCGTGCCCCTGGTC
>OFGV01000187.1_pt1 | contig 11748 bp, 10 predicted proteins | sample 1521911 | NCBI WGS metagenome assembly OFGV01 (sample SAMEA2553413, study PRJEB24118) | soil metagenome
CTCTCGCACAGGGCCTTGGAATGGTCGGGGACGCAGGTGACGTACTCGCCGGGATAGACGGCGGGGTCGTGCCGTGCCATGAGCCTGCGGAGCCTGTTGTCGTCGAGGACCACCTTGCCGCCGAACCCGGCCCGGCTGCCGAACTCTTCCAGGCGGCTGGCCGCCTCGTCGGCAGCGGGACCGGCGAGCTGCGTGTGCTGGTGGGATTCAACCGAGGCCATGAGGTGCTGGCCGCGGGCGAGGGCCTGCTCGCTTTCCACCTCGGCCCGGAACCCGGATTCACTGGTTCCGGCATAGCCTTCGAAAACCTGGACGCAGTGATGGCGGTAGGCGAGCGCTCCGGCGATGACGCCGCCGGGGCGGCGTGCGATGAACCAGGCCAATGTGCGCCTGAACTGGCTGTTTGCCAGATGCCAGGTGCGGTCGCCGACCGGAGGGATGCGGTCGGCGCGGTGGTGGCGCTGGCAGTAGTCGTTGATCCAGGCGGCGAAGCCGTTGAGGCGGGCGTTGGTGGCGCTGCTGGTCAGGACCCGGCTGACAGCATCAGGTTTGGTGCCGGGGCTGTGCTCAAGGCGGGCGAACAGGTCCTGGGTTTCCGGTGGCTGGAGCTGTTCCAGGACGGTGATGGCGCGGGCCGCAGGCTCGCCGATGCTCCAGGTGGCGGGGACGCCGGCGGGGTCGTTCTCGCCTTTGAAGACGAGGCTTCGCATCTTCCACCGGTAGGGCGTTCCGGCGGCGTCGCGTTCGATCGTCAGGCATCCTCGCTGCAGGTGCTTGATCTCGCTGTCCCTGGCGCCGGAGAGGAAGGCCAGCGCGATGTAGCAGGCGTCCTGAAGGAGCCTGGCCAGGCTGGCGAGGCTGTCGCGTTCCGTGTGGTCGGCGAGTAGCGCCTCGATCCAGGGCTGTCCGTCCAGGCGGCCGAGGGCCGGCCGGCCGCTGACCGTCTGCGGGGTGATCCCGACGATGGCGGCGGCCTCGTCGATCATGCGCCGGTATCGTCCCACGGATATCCTGTCGCGGCCGAGTTCGAGGGCGATCGCGGTGGTGCTGGCCTTGCCCCGCCAGGCGGGCAGGGGCCTGCTTGCCGCGATGCGTTCCCCGAGCCATGCTCGAAGTTGGACGGGCAGTCCTCCGTAGGGGTGGGGCCCGCCCGGCGGGAGTGGTGCCCGCCAGCGGCGGTCGGCGGCGAGGATGTCGGCGGAGAAGCCGTCGATGAACCGCATCGCCCAGACGAACAGCGGCCCGAAGACTTCTTCGGGGATCCGGGCGGTGGCGTTCTCGCCGGCACGGGCATTCGGTGTGCTCCACCCGTCGAGGTGCAGCGGGTCGAAGCGCAGCCCGCCGGATGGCAGGCTGCTGCGCCAGAGCCAGAACTTGCGTACTCCTGAGCATGCTCTCTTCCGGGTGCCCGGGTTCGGCAGCGAGCGGCCCAGGAACCGCTGGTAGTCCTCAAGGTCGGCACCGGTCATCCCGCTCACGCTGGCGTTCCTGCCGGCTGCCCACGTCAGGAACCGGGCGTAGTCGGTGAACGCCGTCCGGACGGTGGCGGCCGCAGGCCGGTCTTCGCCGGGCGGGACAGGGCCGCCGAGCATGGCGTAGCACAGTTCCTTGCCGGTCTCCCGGTGGGAGGCGGGGATCGGGCGGAAGTCGAGGATGAAACGGCGCTCGTGCTTCTTGAGCATCGCGGGGCTCAGGTCCCAGACGTCGTCGCTGAACCGGGAGGTGGACTCCAGGGCGCGGCCCGCGCGAAGCGGCCTGCCCGCGAAGACGAACGGGTCGCTGCCTCCCAGCGTCCCCGCGGTGGAGCGTGCGGCAGGCGCGGCGTGCATGGCGGTGAGGGTCACGGCAGCTCCCAGGGGTTCTCGATCAGGTCGAGGAGTGCGTCGCCCGGCTTGCTTGCCTGGGCCTGTTCCAGTTCGGCCGGGGTGAACTTGGCGAGGATGTCCTCGCGGATGGCGACCCAGGCGGGTCCGTAGCGGTCCCACCATGCTTCTTCGGTGACCTCGCGCCGCCGCTGGCCCAGGGCGTCGAGCAGGCTGAGGAGACGGGGAAGGTGATCGCGGGTGACCAGGCAGTTCCCGCAGTGGAAGCAGTCCAGGAACGTGACCTCGCAGGGCTTGCCGGTGGCGGGATGTCGGCTGTGGTCGGCGCAGGCAGCCCAGCCCGTGTCCAGCTCGCCGACGTCCTTGCCGACGGTCCCGGGTTCTCCCAGGACCACGGGGCCGCCTCCGGCGGCGCGGGCGGCGCGTTCGTGGGCCAGGCGGGCTGCCTGCTCGGCGTCGGTGAGCGCTTCGCCGAGGACTTCCTCGGCCCAGGAGACGATGACCGGGTCGCCGCTGAGGTAGTTGCGGAACAGGACGGGCATCGTGTTGGACTTGGCGGCCGAAGGCAGGTGCCCGCCCAGCCGCTTGGTGCGCCGCACCTCCATGCTGGTCTTGATCCGGTTGAAGCTGACCTGCAACGGCACGGCCGGGGCAGAGACGCCGCCGACGGCGGGCGCCGGGTCGGCCAGCAGCGGCCGGGGCCTGTCGGCCGCCCACCGGGTCGGCAGGATCGGCGTGGCCTTGAGCGACTCCTCGAACACGGCCCTGTGGTCGTCGGGGACTTTGAGCCCGGCGGCGTATCCGTTGCGCCAGGCGCACCACAGCAGCGGCGACCCGCACTGCTGTCGGCTCCGCGCCGTGAGTTCCAGCATCAGCAGGTAGAAGCCGCCCGGGTAGCGCAACTCGCGGCCGGGCGGCCCGATCTCCCACGTCACCGTCTCGAACCAGCGCCGGGCGCCGCGGCGCCGCTTGACGATGACCAGCTCGACGGCCTTGCCTTCTAGGATCCGGTGCCGGACCGGAAGCTCTTTGATCGTCTCCCCGTTGCGTTCCGACAGCGCCGCGGCGAGCATCATCAGGGGAGGCAGGTCCGGCAGCGTCACGAACAGCCGTCCCGCCAGCTCATGGCGCCCGGCAGAGAACGCGGCCGGGCGGGGACCGGGCGGCACCGGAACCTGCCCAGTGGCTGCCATGCCCGCCAGCATCTTCCCCGTGGCCCTGTCGTCCTGCGCGAGCGCCGCGTCGCCGGACTGATACCGGCGGAGCAGGTCTTCGCCGGCCTGGATCCGGTCGCGGATCCGGGCCGGGTCGGACCGCAGCGCGGCCAGCAGCCGTGCCAGCTCGCCGTCGGAGAAGCCGGCGGTCAGCCTCTTCGCGCCGCCCCGGGCGTGTTCCTCCGCCTGGCCGACGACCGTCAGCCGCGCCGGCAGGCGCCGCTGGACGTGGTCCAGGACATCGGCGGCGACCTGGCCGCGGATGGCCGCCCGGGTAAGCAGCAGGCGGGCCTCGGCAAGGTCGCGCAGCACCGTGACAGGTGCGCTCGCCGCCCGCTGGGCGCGGAACGAGTCCAGGTGCTCGCAGGTCAGCTGCTGCGGAAGCTGCGGGGCATCGGGAAGCGAGCCGAGGAACTTCACCAGTCGGCCCAGCGCTCCCCACCCCGTGCCGGCGGCCGCGAGCGTGCGCAGGCCGCCGCCGGGGCCGGTCCGCTCGGCGAACGCCCCGGCTAGGGCTTCATGCCAGCCCGGCAGCGGCAGCCCCGCCAAGTCGAACGTCCGGCGCCGCCCGTCGTCTCCGCAGAAGGCCACCGTCGTCCGGCCACCGGCCGTGGCAACAGGGTCCGCCCGTTCATAGCCTCCCGCGGGCAGGGCCGACACCTTGCCCGGCCCGGTGCTGCCCCGGCCCTGCCTGCTCACAGGCTGCTTCCGGCCGTCGGCGGGGAGTCGTCTGCGACCAGTTCCAGCGGCGTGTCCCTGGGGTCCTCCCACCGGTCCGGGACCAGCGCCATCCGCGTCTCCATCTCCAGTTCCTGCAAGGCATGCAGGTAAATGACCGTCGTGAGAACCCGCGGTGGACCAGCCTGGGGCGCACCCAGTCCCGCGGGGCCCCCGAGACGGGCGGCACGCAGTGGCTGTTCGTGTTCATCGGCGCTGCTCCGCTGACCGCCTGGCTGGACGGCGTTGTGGTGCGCGATGCGCACGGCTTCGTGGTCGCGGGCCCCGCCCTGCCCGGCCCCGGGCCGCGGCCGCCTGGCTGGGAGCTGGACCGGCCCCCCTACCACCTGGAGACCAGCGTCCCGGGCGTGTTCGTGGCCGGGGACGCACGCGCCGATTCCGCCAAACGGGTCGCCTCCGCTGTCGGCGAGGGCGCCATGGCCGTCCTGCTGGTGCACCGGTACCTGGAGAAGCTATGACCACAACCGGCCAGCCGGGCCAGCCGGCCTCATGCAGCGTGGATGAGCTGCGCACCCTGTTCCTGTTCGAGAGGCTCACCGACGAGCAGCTCGGCTGGCTGTGCCACGAGGGCCGGGTCGTGCAGGTGGACCCCGGGCCGGTTTTCCACGAGGGCGAGCCGGCCGGCTGCTTCTACGTCCTCCTTGACGGTGAGGTGGTGCTGTCCCGCCGCGCCGGGGCGGACGACGTCGAGATAAACCGCACCTCAGAACGCGGCGTGTACGCCGGCGCGACCCAGGTCTACCTGGGTGACCGGGTGCCTCAGGTGTACACTGCCTCGTTGCGGGTGACCAGGCCGTCCAGGTTCTACGTGCTGAGCTCGGCCGCGTTCAACCAGATGATGCAGGACTGGTTCCCGATGGCGCTGCACTTGCTGGAGGGGATGTTCATCGGCGTGCAGACCTCCCAGCGGCTCGTCGGGCAGCGCGAGCGGCTGCTCGCTCTCGGCTCGCTGACGGCCGGGCTGACCCACGAGCTGAACAATCCGGCGGCGGCTGCCGTGCGTGCCACGGCGTCGCTCCGCGAGCGGGTCGCTGGCATGCGGCACAAGCTGGGGATGATCGCTGCCCGGTCGTATGACCGGGATGGGCTCGCCGCGCTGATCCGGCTGCAGGAGGAGGCCGCGGAACGGGTCTCGAAGGCGCCTACGCTGAGCCCGCTGGCAGCGTCCGACGCCGAGGACGAGGTGGGCGACTGGCTGGAAGCCCACGGTGTGGCCGGTGGGTGGCAACTCGCGCCGACTTTCGTGCAGGCCGGTCTGGACACCGGCTGGCTCGACCAGGCGGCGGCCGCCGTGGACGGGGAGACGCTGGATGGCGCGCTGCGGTGGCTCAACTACACCGCCGAGACCGAACTGCTGATGAACGAGATCGAGGACTCGGCCAACCGGATCTCCGCCCTGGTCGGCGCGGCGAAGCAGTACTCGCAGCTGGACCGGGCCCCGTACCGGGTACTCGACGTGCACGAGTTGCTGAACAGCACCCTGCTGATGATGAGCAGGAAGATCGGCGACGGGATCACCGTGGTGAAGGACTACGACCGCGGTCTGCCGCGGATTCCCGTCTACGCCGCGGAGCTGAACCAGGTCTGGACGAACCTGATCGACAACGCGGTGGCCGCGATGGGCGGCACCGGCACGCTCACCGTGCGGACCGCCCTGGACGGAGACCGGGTTCTCGTCGAGATCGGCGATACCGGCCCGGGCGTGCCCGCGGAGATCCTGGAACGGATCTTCGAGCCGTTCTTCACCACCAAGGAGGTGGGGGAGGGCACCGGCCTCGGGCTGGACATCTCCTGGCGCATCGTGGTGAACAAGCACCACGGAGACCTCAGCGTGGACTCGGAGCCCGGCGACACGCGATTTAGGGTCCGCCTGCCGCTCACGGCGCCGCGGTGAGCGCTACCGCCGCCTCGGTGGTGTGCACCAGGAAGGTCATTGATCCGGTGAATTACATTCGAACACGACGGTGAGGCGCTGGATGCCGAGCACGGCGGCCCGGTCGGCACCGTCGCGGCGGTCAGGGACCAGACACCGACCGCGCGCACCATCGTGCTGGAGGTCCCCGGGTGGCCTGGGCACCGGGCGGGCCGCGGCGCGGGACGGCTTGACCGTGGTGCCGCTGTGCCCGTTCGCCCGTGGCTGGCTGGACCGCCACACCGACGTGGTGAGCCAGGCAGCCATCGACTGGGGCTAGGGACCGGCAGGACCGGCAGGACCGGAAGCCTCCGGCAGCGGTTCCGGGTGCGGCTCGGGGTGCGGTACAGGCTCCGGCTCCGGTTGCGGTTCCGGCGGTGGCACCGGCCGCGGCTCCGGCGGGTACGGCGCTGGCTGTGGCCCGGGCTGCGGTTCTGGAGCCGGTACCGGCGGTGGAACCGGTACCGGCACTGGCGGCGGCTCCACTGGCTCGGGCCGTGCCGGCACCGGCTTCGCGGGCTGTTCAGGAGAATGATCTGGGGGCACCCCGAGATGATTCCCAGCTGAGCCCTGCGCCCACCACGCTGCGGCACACCTCTGCCGGCGTCCTGGGCCACCTGGGTAGATGACATGCATCCGGGCATGCCGGGCCAGCATGGAACAGGGAATCCTTGCCGGGGTCGTGCGCGGATCAGGGGGCTGAGGTTGCGGGCCTGGTTCTGGGACGCTGCGATGATTGTGTGATGCGCGTGCTGATCCCGCTGCCCGACCGGGAATTCGACGTCACTGAGGTTGCGGTGCCATGGCGGATCCTGCGTAATGCCGGGCACCAGGCCGTCTTCGCCACCGAGCAGCCCGGCACTCTCCCGGCTGCCGACCCCAGGCTGCTGACCGGCGTGCTGTTCGGGCAGCTGGGGGCGGCGACGCAGGCCAAGGATTTCTACCAGCAACTCACCAAGGCGGACGAGTTCGCCTCGACGGCGGCGTGGGCGGACCTGGACGTCGCCGACTTCGATGGCCTGCTGCTGCCCGGCGGGCATGCGCCGGGCATGCGGCAGTACCTCGGCTCCGCCGTTCTGCGGGGGCAGGTCGGCCGTTTCTGGGCCTTGGGCCGGCCCGTCGGCGCGATCTGCCACGGGGTGCTGGTGCTCGCACGCACCAAAGACACCGCCACCGGCCGGAGCATCCTGGCGGACCGCCGGACCACATGCCTGCCCAAATACCTGGAACGTTTGTCTTACCTGGTCACTGCCTGGCGGCTTGGCCGCTACTACCGCACCTATCCCGCCTATGTCGAGGACGAGGTCAAGGCAGCCCTGGATGACCCGGGCAGCCAGTTCCAGCGAGGACCCATCACGCTCAGGACGCCCGGGGCCGTGACCGGTGACACGCCAGCCTTTGTCGTGCAGGACCGGAACTACCTGTCCGCGCGCTGGCCCGGCGACGCCTACCTCTTCGCCCGCCGTTTCTGTGACCTTCTGCAATCCACACCCCGGCCCGAGAGCTGAAAGTCCCAGCCGGGCGATCCGCTCACGGATACCTGGCCGGCACCGGGCTCTTCCGCTGGATAGCGGAACGTGTCTCAGCCGCGGGTCGCTGCCGGGGGGCAATGCTCCACGTGGGTGACGGAGGAAGGGACGAGCAAGCTCTCCTGGCCGTCTTCCCACCGGACGAGGTAGGGCGGCACAGGCGGGACCGTCATCTGCGACAGCCAGGTGCCGGTGGACTCGGTGCCCGCGATAAGTCGGGACCTTTGCCTCTAGCCCTCCGGTCCACCGCGATCATATCCGTGGTTAATGCAGGCATCCAGCGAACGGGGGAGAGCGTGATGGAGATCGGCACTCTAACCAGATGGGGCTCGCCGAAGACAGGGCGAGAGAAGGAGAGCCTTGAGCACTACCGCAAGTCAGTCGCCTACGGTGGTCGGCTGGTCAAGGAAGGCAAGCTCAGCTACTTCGAGCCCTTCCTCTTCACCAGCGGCGACAACGAGATCGAGTCAGGCTTCTTCATCGCGAAGGGACCGGTGGCCGAGTTTTTCGGGATCATCGACAGCGAGGAGTACCGGAGCCTGCTCGCGCGCGCGACCCTGCTGAACGAGCATGTTCGGGTCGACATGCTGGCCGTCGGCGAGGGCGTCGACCGTCAGATCGCTGACTTCGAGAAGGCGCTCTCCGCACTTCCCGTGTAATCGCCTTCCTGGTGAGCGGGTCACCAATTCAGTCGAAGAGGCGCGGATAGCGGACGGAAGCGCGCCGGCAAGTCCTCGACCAGCAGGTGCCAGCCGTCGGCGACCGCGTCACCCCCGCTGATCACCACCTTCCTCACGTCGGCGGGCGCTGCCGTGAAGATGACGCCTATCAGCAGCGTCAGGTCCGGCATCGCCGCCGACGGGGGGCGCCGGCTAGCCAGTCCGGCCAGCCGGGGAGGATCGAGCCCGGTCGTCACCAGGTCGGCAAGCGACCCGGGCGCGATCCCTCCGGAGTCCGGCCAGCCAAGGCCCGCATGACCGTCCCAGGTCAGGGCGGTGACGACGTTGTAGACCTGACAGGTCCGGTGGCCGGGCATGTCTGTCCGGCGGAGTTGGCCTGGAGTGTTGCAGTGTTTCGGCGATGGCGTGCTCTTGGGCGAAAGTGCCGGCGTTGGCTAGTCCCACAGCCAGGCGGCGGGCGAGTTCCCCGGCGATCTCGACGGCGGCGGTGGTGAACCGGGACCGCTGGGCGCCGGAGCCCGTTGCGGCGCCGGCGGACGACGCGCCGCCACTGCCCAGGTATCGGGGCTGAGCGTCAGGCCGCGCCCGGGTCCATCCCGGGCTCGGCGCTTTCCCGGGTAGAAGGCGGCAGGCCTCCGGCACAGGGGCGGGAGGGTGGCATCTTTGCCCAGGCTCAGGTGCCGGCCTTGTGACCAGAGCGCGCATCGCCTGGGGGGTACGGACCGCTGCGGCAGGAGGACGGCCGGGTGAGTTGGCGGCAGGATTGCTGGCATGAACGGCACGCCGGTGATGACCATTGGGCGCCTGTCACGCCGGACCGGGGTCCCGGTCAAGGTGTTGCGCGAGTACGAGGACATGGGGCTGATCTACACGGTGGGGCGCAGCGCCGGCAATTATCGCCTGTTCGGCGAGGAGGCGCTGTGGTGCGTCGGCGTGGTCAGCGGCCTGCGCACGCTGGGCCTGACCCTGGCCGAGATCCAGGAGCTCGCAGCAGGCTATCTGGCCCAGGCGGGCGAGCCGGTCGGCCCCAGGCTGGCTGGGGTGCTCAAGGCTGTCCGGGCCCGCACTGAGCGCCGGGTCGCCGAGTTGCAGGAGCGGCTGCGCCGCCTGGACGAGTTCGAGACGGCTGCCGCCGCCGAGCTCGCCGGCCGGGCCGAATTCCGCGCCCAGGACCCACATTTCCGGCGGGACGGGCTTGACGCGCCCCCCGGGGGGAGACCGTAGCCTCGGACCGAGGTGATGGCCATGACCGAGGTGAAGGCCACTGCGGCGAGCCGGGACGCGTCTGAGGGTGCCTCGCCTGCAGCACCGGATCTCGTGGCACTGGGTGACACCGGGCTTGCCTGCGGCGACCGGATCGGTTGCTGCGGCGGCGGCTCTGGAAGCTGGTCTCCGCCATCCCTGCCCGCCGACACCCGGCTCAAGCGGCTTGTCGACCGCTTCCTGCCCTGGGCCGGCCTGCCCGTCATCCTCTACTTCGCCGCCGCGATCGGCGCGCTGAACCTCGCCCCACTACTGCCCCGCCCCGGAGAGCTGGCGCTGGAGGGCACCGCCGCCCTGGCCGCGGGTGGGTGGTGCGGGCTCAGCTTCTGGCGCTGCCGCCACGCCCACTGCCTGATCACCGGTGCCGGCTGGCTCGGGCTGAGCCTGCTGGCCCTCACGGGGGCCGGGCTCGGGCACAGTGTGATCGGCGGCTACGAGCGAGCGGTGTTCCTGGGGGTGCTCCTGGCCGGCATCGCGTTCGAGGGAGCCTGGCGGCTCGCCCGTGGCACGAACGTCGTGACTACCGGGTCGCGGCGCACCAGGGGCCGGGGCGAATTACCACGAAGTAGCCGCTGGCGAGGCCGCAGGGTAGAGCCGGGTGCCTAATCCGTTGACCGGACGACAGTGAACGTGGGAACCATCCGCGCGCGTTCCATGCCCGCCTTCTGGCCGGGCGGGCCGGGCGGGGATAGGCGCGACGCCTGCCGAAGGCGCGGGTGGGGCGGAGCCGCCGTAGGACTGCACTGCGGTCCTGGCACATCGCCTGGCACATCGCCCGGCGCAGCGCAAGTCCCTCACCGACCTGGCACAGATGTTCAACAGCATCGTGCAAGGCTGGGCCAACCATTACGGTCGCTTCTACAAGCCGATGTCTGTATCCCCTCCCGCGGCGCATCAATGAACACCTGGTGCGCGCGACGCTTCCCGGCCTTGTTCGCTCACTGGCGCTTCGGCCCCAAACCCGACGGCTAGGCGATGGGAGCCGTGTAAGCCGAGAGGCTTCCGCACGGTTCTGCGAGCGGCGGGGAAACGGACGGCGGTGACACCGAAACCGCGCCCGCAGGCCTACCTCACCCTCCACCGCGAGCGGTCCCTCCCTGTCTTGTCCGCAGCAGCCCAGGCCCGGAACTCACCCCCCGGAAGGACCCCGAAATGATGCAGATGAATGTCGCCCAAGCACTTGACGAGGCATAGGAGCATCGATCCGGCGCATGGCCGTCGCGCGTTTCCCGGTGGCCGCGGGGTCAGGGTGCCTTGATGACGCCCGAGGGCAGGATGCGGGCTGCAGAGGCGCCGAAGTCCTGTGCCGAAAGCTGGGACACGAAGGAGATAGCGCCTCCGCCCGGCACGGGCTGGCCCTGCCCGGTGAACTGGACCGGGTAGATGCGGGCGTGCTCGAAGGCGCCGGTAGCGGACAGCATCACGTGCAGGATCACGCTCATGTCCAGATCGCCGTTGGTGGCGAACTCGTTGTAGCTGGCGAAATTCCCCAGGCTGTAGGCGATCAGATGGTGCCGGTAGAACTGCATCCCGCGCAGCACGTGCGGGCCGCTGGCGATGACCAGGCTGGCGCCGGCCCGGATGGCCATGTGCGCGAACGCCTCCGGGTTGCCCCGGTCCTCGCCGAGGTAGTACTCCTCGTGGCCGGTCACATGGCCGGCGGTGGCGCCCTCGGCGCCCGCGTGCATGTAGACCACGACCACGCCGGCCCGCCCGGCGGCCCGCTTGATCAGCGCCCGCGCCGCCGGGAGGTCCAGGAGGCTGGCGTCGAAGCCGTAGGGCGCGAAGGCCAGGAACGCCACCCGGACGCCGTGGGCCTTGACAACGGTGATCTCGCCTGGCAGCCCGGTCTGGGCCAGGCCGGCCGCGTGGATCGTGCGCACGGTCTGCGCCTGCCCCGCCGCGCCGAAGTCGAAGGAGTGGTTGTTCGCGTCGTTCAGGATGGTGAATCCCGCGTGCTTGAGGTAGCGCACATACCCCGGCGGGTCACGGAACGCGAAACACTCCCCGCTGGGCGCGTGCATCGACGCGCATTTGCTGGTCCCCGCCGTCGTGAGGGTGCCTTCGAGATTGCCGAAGACGATCCGTGCGCCCCGGTTGAGCTCCCGCCTGACCGCGCCGAAATACCCGTGCGGGTCCGGGGGCAGATCGGGGGTGTCCCCGAGCATCGTGTCACCCACCGCCGCGATGGTCACCGGGGCCAGGCGGGCCCGGGCCGCGGTGCCGCCGGACCCTTCGGCGGCGCCAGCGGGATGGGCCGCGGCGGCCGTCGTGGCCCCCCCGGCCGGCTGGCCGGCGGCCGAGCATGCCGCCACACCGAGCGCCGCGGCGAGCATCAGCGCCAGGGCACTCAGGTGTGCCAGGCGCAGCATCGGGGTCCAGAGCCGCACCGGGCCAATCTAGCTGGGCGTTTCGGCACCGGCCCCCGGTTTACCCGCAAGACCGGCGGTCAGGGCGGCCGGACCGGGCGGTCCGTTACCCAACACATGGGCATTGACCCGGAGCACCGCCGGGGCTGCCGAAACCGCCGAGCGGGGCTGCACGCCCTCACGGGACCATCAGACATGGGAGGGGCCCCTGTCCGCCGCG
>OFGV01000188.1_pt1 | contig 11746 bp, 16 predicted proteins | sample 1521911 | NCBI WGS metagenome assembly OFGV01 (sample SAMEA2553413, study PRJEB24118) | soil metagenome
CCACCGGGCCGTCCCGAAAGACAGGGGTGGCGCCCTCTCCCCGCCCGTAACAGCCCGTCGTCGCCAATGCTGTCAGCGGCGTCCCCCCCATCGGGAGCACCGGCCGGCCGAGCAGCGCGTTGACGAGAGTGCTCTTGCCCCGCTTGGCTTCCCCGGCGACCAGCACCCGCAGCCGCCGCTCCCGCAGTCGGCCGCGAAGGCCGTCCAGCCCGGCACGGTCACCCTTCCCGCCCAGGTCAGACAGCTCATTCAGAGCCGATACAAGGGGGTCGCTGTCATCTGCTGCGCGCACGTGGCCTCCTACCTTTGCAGGCAGGGACCATTGGCGGCTGCGCCGCGGTTACCGGCGGGTCCCACCGCCATCGTGCCTTCAGGGTACCCAGTGCCGCGAGTCGCGGACTGACTGGAGGATCCCGGTGTAGTCCGGCCGGCAGCCAGGATCCGAAGATCTCGCGGAGGCTGGCCCCGTCTTCGCCGGCGGCGAGCACCACGACTTCGTCGTTTGGCTGGAGCATGGTGTCTGCGTGTGCGGGGACGAGGCGGCCGTTGCGGATGATGAAGCTGATCCAGGCGTCCTCAGGCATGGGCAGGCCGCTGACCGGGGTGTTAGCTGCGGGAGCCCCGGCGGTGATGACGAAGCGGTGCAGTTCCTCAGGTTCTTCCTGGAAGCGGATGCCCAGGCTCCATGGTTCTGGCTCGATGGTGCGCAGCGGGATCTTCAGCCGCCGGGCGAGCCCGGGTACCGCGCCGCCTTGCACGATGACCGAGAACGCCACGACCGCGAAGATGATCTCGTGGATACGCGGTGCGTCCTTGACTCCCGCTTGGACGATGAACGCCCCGAGCAGGACTGGGACAGCGCCTTTGAGGCCGGACCACATGACGAACACCCGTTCGCTGAGCCGCAGCCGGACCGGCCATAGCAGCGCGCCTACCAGCAGCGGCCGGATCACGAACGCGAGCAAGGCCGCCAGTGCCAGGCCTATCAGCCACGCCCCGCCACGGGGCAGGGCGTACAGCCGGATGGTCAGGCCCAATGTCACGAACGCGACAATCTCGGCCAGGCTGGCAAGCGCGGAATGGAAGTGCGCGATCTCGCCCTTGTAGGGGGCGCGTTCGTCGCCGATAAGGACGCCCGCGACGAACACGGCCAGGAAAGCCGGACCCATGGGCGACGGTGGCCAGGCCATAGACCGCCAGCGCTCCCGCCAGCACGCGCAGGGTGTACAGGCCCTCGCTGGGCAGCGGTACCCGGCGCATGAATACCAGCAGCGCCCGGCCGCCTGCGGCACCGGCCACCACACCGACCGCCATCTGGATCACGAACTCCACGGCCACCGCACCGGCGGCGCTCATGCCGGTGCCTGTCGCTGCCAGCAGCGCCACCAGCGGGGCGATCCCCACGGGGTCGTTGGCCCCCGACTCTCCTTCCAGTAGCACGCCGCTGCGCCCGGCGATTTCGCGGCGGCCGAGCACGGAGAACACTACGCGGGATCGGTAGGCGCCAATGCCGTGCCGATGAGAAGCGCCGTATGCCAGCCGAACGAGAACAGCAAGCGCCCGGCAACCGCAACCGCTGCCGCGGTGACAAAGGTGTCCGCCACCCCGATCCAGACGGTCGCTACGGCTGCTGACCGGAACCGCCGCCAGCCCATGCGCATGCCGCCGTCGAACAAGATGACCGCGAGTGCCACCGTGACAACCTGCTCCACCGTCGCGTAGGAAAGCCTGCCCAGCCACGGCCAGATATCGGACACGAGGGCGGCGGCGATCAGGAAGAACGCGGGCGCCGGAATCCGCAGGCGCTCGCTGGCCCGGCTGGACAGCACCGCTGCGATCCCGGCCGGTGCGGTCAGCAGTATCGCCAGGCCGAACGACTCGATGCCACCCATCAGAGCTCAGCAGTGGGCACCGGCGTCACCACCGGCTGCTTCAACTGACATCAAGGAACTTCACCAGCCAGGTCTCCAGGGATCCTGCCAGTAACGTTACGGGTCGCCCAGCGGGCTTCCGCCGCAGACAGCGCCCCCTCAAAGACACTGATGCCGAGGCGGCCGACGGCCTGCGGGCTCAGCCGGCGACCTCGACCTCGTCCAGGGTGATCAGTCCTCCGGTGACCAGTTCCTGTACCTGGGGCAGGAACTCGCGGACCTTGCCGGGCTGGTCGATCATGATGATGAGCACCGGCCAGACCGGCGCCACGGGCCCGGTGGACGATCTCGGTGTAGAGGGGCCGGTGGCGGAACTGGTCGTTCTCGCTGATGTATTTCATTCAGGGTCCTCTCCGTTGAGGGGTTCAGCGGTGTGGCCCGGTTCAGGCCAGCGCGGTGACCAGGGCCACCAGCGCGATCAGCAGGTAAGCCAGGTAGGCGTCGAGTCGCCCGGACTGGAGCCGCTTGGCCGCCCGCACCAGCGCCATGACCGGGCTGAGTACGGGCCGGTACAGGTAGGTTTCGACGACCTCAATCACGTCCCAGGTGTAGCCGAGCCGCGGGCCCGAGCGACCGGGCGGCGTGGCCGTTGGCCCTTGGTCCGGATGCGCACCCTCCGGGCCACTGGTTACCTGTGAGGGGACAAGGGGTCGCACCTCGGCCTGCGTATGCAGGACAGTGGCCAGGACCCGGCGGGTCGGGTTGGCGAAACCGGTCGCCGTGTAGCAGTCCGCGCCTTCCACTCCGGCGGTGGCCGAACGCCACGCGGGCATATGCCTCAAAGAAGGCATCGAAGCCTGGCACGACGACTGACCAGTACGAGGCAGCGCGTTGAGAACTGAACCGCGGCGCCTGCCGCGAACCGGATGGAGACACAGAGCCGACGCCTGCCCGCAAGCTGCTGCACGGCTGGAGCGCCGGTTCGCTCAGTGAACGAACACTTGTTGGCTGTATCTGTTGTTCGTGACCGCCACGGTCTCCGTTGCCGGGGGCTTGACGATGCGGGCCAGGAGACCCAGGTCTGCGTTGGAGCCGTGGATCCCCGCCCGGCGTAGCGCACGCCGGGATACGCGCTGCCCGACGGCGGTGAGCTGCGTTGCGACCGCTTGGGCCTCAGCCAGCCGGTCCGGGCGAGTGATGCCCGCAGTGTGGACTGCTTGATCATTTCTGCAATTCGCGTGATCCACAGTACGGTTCAGGCCGGTGAATCTGTCGTGGCCAGGTCGAGCCACCGGGTGTGCGTCGGCACGGAGCAGGTGGGCGAGTGCGGCGCCCATGCCCAGGACCAGGACGGGCAGGCAGGACACCGCGGTCGTGATGCCCCATGGCGCGTGGGTGGCCCGGGACTGGGCGAGCAGGTGGTAGGCGACCTGCCCGGCCATGCCCAGCAGCAGCGAGCCGATCGCGGACCAGCGCGCGAACCGGCGGGTCCGGGCGGACACCTTATTACTAGTGGACAGCCAGGCGCGCAGGGCGTAGGCGGCGTAGGCCTCTACGCCGACGGGCAATGTGACGGCGGTGTCAAGATGCAAGATGCAAGGAATCCCAGATCCCCGGCAGCGGGTGGACCTGCCCGAAGCCGGTCATCTGGCCGATCCCCACCCACCCCGACCAGACCGCCACCGCCGCGGGCAGCGCCAGGATCAGCAACGGCCAGGACCGCACCGTCCGGTCGTGCGCGGACTTGGCCCGGGATCCGTCCGGTTCGGCGACCGTGGGTGCGGAGGTGACGGAGGGCCAGTCCGGGCTACCGGAAAACGGTCCGGTGCCTGATGCGACTAACCGCACCGTGGTCTCAGCTGGGTCCCGGGTTGGGCCATCCGGCTGCGGGCTTGAGCGGAGCGATCCGGCCGTGCTGGTCATCGGCCGCACTCCCTCCATGCAGAGCGAAGTCGCGCACAGGAACCGGGATGTGCGCTCGCTGTGCGGCAAGCCCCGGACAGTGTGCACTGCTCGATGGCCGCGAACCGTTCCCGGCCGGGATCGAATGCGCCCACAGCAGCGCTCTTTCCCGCTGCGTCCGCCGTGGTGTGAGCGTGGGTCACTGCAACTGCCGCAGCCCGGGCGCCTCCGGCTCCCCGGACCCAGCGTCCCAGCCTGGGACAGGGGAGTAGTTGCAGTTCTGGTTGCAGTTCGCTGCCGTGCACTGGAGGCCGCTCGGGTACAGATGTCCAGGTCAGAACGCCCCCGGACCCTTGTGAACCACGCAGCAGCGGACTCATAATCCGCGCGTCGCCGACACCGCGACAGGTCATCTCTGACGTCGATGCTGCGTTCGAGGATGCCGAGGAGGTGACAGGGCTGGTTACCAAACTGGTTACCATCCGCAGCGAACGCTCCTGAACCATAACGGCCTTGAGCGGACGAATCCGCAGGTCAGCCGAAACTTCGGCGAACGGCGGCGTACCGTTACGTACGGATTTGGGTTCCATGGCATGCAAGAGGTCAGGAGTTCGAATCTCCTTAGCTCCACAAGTCAGAAGCATAATTCGAAAACGTGATCACCTAGTCTAGGGCGAGTACAGCAGCGAAATACAGCAACGCAGCTGCACGGGGCAGCCACACATCAGTTCGGATCTGGCGCCACCGCTCACGCAGAACTGCTGGCATGGCCTGCCGTGGCCGGCACCTTGACGGGCTTGCAGCGCCGTGACCAGGAAGAACGGCCTGTCTCCCTGCTTTAGGGCACGTGCGTAGCTGACGGTGCGCAGCCTTGCCAGCTTCACGGACGGCGTGGTTTCCAGGGTGACTCTTGACGACCACGCAACTGGTCACCCCAGCCGTGTCCTGGTCACCGTGCCGGCCTGCCATCAGTGAGGATGCGCATGCCGCCGGGCAGGCTGAACTGGTGGCGCAGCGCGCCGCGCCGAGCGCGTGGGCGGAGTTGTCAGCGACAGGCGGTCCGGGCTGGCTTGGGCAGGACTCGGTAGGCGGGCCTGGCTGGCTAAACAAGCGGGTGGACCGCGCTGGCTACGGGCAGTGAGGGCAACGGTCGTGCGCCGGGCCTTCCGCAACGACAGATCGCCGAATAGGGGCCTGCCCCAGGGCTGCCTCGTGGCTGGTCGGAAGCTGCGCTGATTGCCCGTTATGTGCTGGTCCGGGTGGTGGCGGGCGGCTGGCTTCGGATAGCAGGTTCCGGGGGAGCGCCGCGTTATTGGCCTGCTTCCGACGGCACTACCTCTTTCGGTGGCATTGCCAGGGCGGCCGGACGGGCAACTGCATCACCGGCACGGGCCGCGCAGAGCTTCACGTACCGGCCGGGCGTCATGCCGAATGCCGCTTTGAACGTTCGGGTGAAGTGGGCCTGGTCGGCGAAGCCGGCCTTGAGCGCCGTTTCTGCCAGGGGCCGCGCATCGCGCAGCCAGCCCCGGGCCACGTCGAGGCGCCGCATCACGGAGTATCGGTACGGGCTGGTCCCGTAGATGGCATGGAACTGGCGTGCGAACTGGTAGCGGTCTAGGCCCGTGACCGCCTCCACCTCGCTCGATTGCACTATCGTCAGCCGGCTCCGCAGGAAATCACGGCCACGCTCGACAGCGGGCAGGTCGACCCGGCAGCGCAGGGTGCCGGTGAGGCCCGAGGCGCTGAACCATAGCAGGCCCTCCGCCAGCTGAAGCACCAGAGCGTCAAGTGCCAGCGGCTCGGGCGCACGCGCGAACGCCGTACGCACCACGCGCGCGAGGACTGGGTCGTCGGTCACCGGGGGAGCGAAGGGCAGCGGCGTCGGCCGTCCCGTGAGGGCTGGCAGGGCGGAGGCGATCCGGTCCGGGTTGACGTAGATCTGGCGGTAGCCAAACAAGCCCTGCCCATCTGCCCTGCCGTCGTGCAGTTCGTCGGGATGCAGCACGTAGACCTGTCCCGGGAGGCTGCGCTCAACCGTGCCCCGGTAGTCGAACGCCTGGACTCCTTCCTCGGTGACGCCGATCGCGTAGACATCGTGGCGGTGACGGCTGAACGGGCGGCCACGCAGACGAGCGCGGAACAGTTCCACCCCATCCACCGGCCCCGTGGCGTCTACCCACTCGTCTGGGTCACACGAACGTTCAAGACCAGCGCCGGCTGCATCACCCAGGCTGGGAGCCATGGATCAAATCTACGGAGCGGCGCATGGAAGTCATGCATGACCCCGCCCGGGTGATCGCGTTTGTGACGTTCTCGGCGGTTGTTGCCGGAACCCCCGGCCCTGGCAATGCGCTGCTGACCGCCGTCGGTGCGAGGGCCGGTGTCCGGCAGGGTCTCGCGAGTCTGCTGGGGCAGGCGACCGGGATGGGCGCGCTGCTCTTCGCTGTGACCCTGGGACTGGGCAACGTGCTCCTTGCTCATCCTCTGGCGCTCCAGGTCCTGAAGTGGGGCGGGGCAGCGATGCTCTGCTGGATGGCCTGGCGGATCGCGACCGCAGGACATGCCGGAGGGGCCACGAACGCACCCGCTGGATTCCTGCCCATGGCAGCCTTCCAGTGGGTCAACCCGAAGGGGTGGCTGGTCGGCGTGGCTGCCGTCGCCACCTTCCTGGACCGGCGCGCCGGCAGTGCCCTGGCCCAGGCTGTCATCTTCGCGATCCTGTTTACGCTGGTTGCCATCCCCAGTTGCCTGCCTTGGCTGGCGTTCGGCGCCGCGCTCCAGCGCTTCCTCCGCACCCCTCGTGCCCGGCGCGTCCTCAACGGTGCCATGGCGGTCCTGCTGGCCGCATCCACGATCCTGCTGGTCTGGACCCGCTTTTGACCACGCGCCAGACCTGGCCGTCAGCTGGTGGCCGACCGACTCCGCTGGTCCCGGCGTGACTGTGCTCACCGATGATCCAGTTCTGCACCTGCCTGCGAAGTATCGACGGGGTGCCCGTGGCCATGCAGAACGGCGGTTCCTGGACTGCGGCAGCTGGCCAGGTTGAGCGCCGAACGAGCGAGTATGCCCAGCGTGATCAAGTCCGCGGACGCGCTCGCGCTGGCCAGATTCTGGGCGGTGCTCGGGTCGGACGTGGGCGAAGCTCCCACCGCCGAGAAGGCCTTCGTCGAAGCGGTCGGCTGGGGCGGCCCGACATCTGGTTCACCCGGGTTCCCGAGGCAACCTAGACAGTGGCAATAACTGTCGACTGTGGGCTATTTTGACGGCTGTCCGGTCGGCCCCTTGTAGGGCCGGAGTACCGGCAGGGTGTCGCGCATGGCGTGCGCCTGCTTCCCGCCGCGCCCGGGCGATGCCTGCAATACGAACAGGTCGATCCACCGGGCACTCTCGCTGCCCAGCACAAGCGGTACCTCACCCACGCCTTGCTTTGCGAGCCTCCGGAGCCAGCGCGGGAAGTCCGGAGCCAGCGCTGCCACCGACTGCGCTGCGAGGTACTGGCTCAGGTAACGCTCGATGTCATCGGTGGTCAGCGTCGGCTCTGCGCAGACAGGCGCGAAGTCCGGATTGCCTCTGCGGACGGCCCGGAGAGCAACGTCGTGCGAGGCGTCCACGTTCCGCGCAATCTGTGGCTTTCGCCCGAGCGCATTGTGCCTGGCCAGCACAAAAGCCGAGCGCATGATGTTCTGGTCGGAACCTCGCGGCCCGCGAGGGTAGTACGCCAGCTCGGTCGTAGCGATCTTGTTTTGCTGACTTTGGGTCAAGTCCATGCGCCGCACTGTACGCCGCGCCTCTGACAATGACGACTGGAAAAGCACCCGGCGAGTTGACACCGGATCAACGCAGAGTACGGGCGCCGAAAGGGGCGAACCTCGCCCTGGATCGCGCTGTTGGCGAGGGGACGTGGGAGGAATTCCTGTCCGAGCGCCTTTTAGATGGCACCCAGAACGTCCAGATCCGGAGCAGCTCTCGCGTTGGTATGAGACAGTCGTCGGTCGACCAGATCGGCGGGAGTGTGCGCGCTGCTTCCCAGACCATCATCAACGCTGTGTAACGACCCTGCCCGCCGGGCTGCTGCGACGACGACGCGCCGACAGACTGAACAGGTGCTCGCCGAGGGCTGATGCCCGCGAGCGCATCGACAGTCTTGGAGTCCGACGGATCGCCCTGTCGGCGGCATGAGCGCGCGGTTCAGGCGACCACTTGCAGGGCCAGGTCTCGGGCGCGCTCGAGTTCCGCATCGTCGGTGAACAGTTCACGGTTGTTGTTGCCAGCGTTGAGGAAGGCGTCGATCCGGAAGGCATCGCCAAAGGGGTCATCGGAGTTCGCGATTGCCAGCTCGGCGGCAAGAAAGTCCAGCCACTGGCGCTTCAGCCTCCGCACGGCATCAGCGACCGGCCCGTCACGGCGGCCGTATTCGACGGTGGTGGCCGCGACGAAGCATCCGCCAGGGAAGGTGCTCGCCTTCAGGTACGCGACCCATGCGTCAATGAGTGCTCTCAGGCGTTCCTTGCCGGGCTCGGCGGCCAGCGCGGGTGCGATGACGGCTTCGCGGTAAACCTGTGCCGCCTCGTTGACCGCTGCAACCTGGATTGCCTCCCGGTTGCCGAAGACGGTGAGGATGCCACTCTTGCTCACCCCGGTCTGGGCAGCCAGTGAGCCGACGGTGATCGAGTCCAGCCCATGGGTGGTCGCAATGTCGGCGGCTTTGCGCGCGACCTTCCGGCGTGTCGCATCGCCGCGGGCACGCCGTCCGTCCACAACACCGCCGGAAGCCACACCCAGACTCTATGCGACCGGCTGGACGTGAACCATGCTGCAGAGTTACGTTCAGCAGGAAGCGCGACCGGACGGCCGCATAACCAGGAGGTCTGCTGATGGGCGGCGACTACGAGCCATTGCTCGAGGACACCGTTGAGATTTCCGCAGCGCCAGCGGGGGTCTGGGAACTCGTGAGCGACGTACGGCGGATCCCGCAGTGGAGCCCGCAGGTGGACTCCACCCGGCTCCGCGAGGGATACGACCGGGTTGAGCTGGGTGCGCAGTTCACCAACCGCAACAGTCACGGCGGCCTGGAGTGGACCACGCACGGGGAAATCGTCCGTTTCGAGGCCGGGCGGGAGATAGCCTTCCGGATCAAGGAGAACTGGGTGGTCTGGTCCTTCCAGCTCGAATCCACGAACGAGGGCGGTACGCGGCTCACCCAGCGCCGCGAGACGCCCGACGGCATCTCTGACCTGTCGCTGGAGCTCACCGACGGCTACCTGGGTGGGCAGGCGGAGTTCACCAAGACCCAGCGTGCGGGAATGAGGCAGACGCTGGAGGGGATCAAGGCCGCAGCGGAAGCCTGATTCAGAGAGGGCAGCAACGGACTCACGTGAGCGATCGCACTGCGGCGTGGCCGGACGGTCAGATGGCCGGCGTGATAGCCACGCAGGGGTAGCCCCTGAGTGTCGGTTGTGGCCCGTACGCTGCGGGCATGGCCAATTTCGCGGTGCGGCTGGTCCACGGCCCGGGCTGGGACTCCTCGCGTCAGATCCGGGACCAGGAGGGCTGGGCCGGGCATGCGGCATTCATGGACGGGCTCGTTGAGGATGGCTTTATCGTCCTCGGCGGCCCAGTTGGCGGCGGCGAGCAGACCCTGCACGCCGTCGAGGCCGCAGATGAGAACGAAATACGGGTGCGTCTTGCCGCAGATCCCTGGGCGGCGGCCGGACTGCTCTGGATCGGCACGATAGAGCCCTGGGCACTCTGGCTCGACAGCCGCCCTGAGAAACCGGTGCGTTGACCAGCATGCGACTGATCCGCGCTCCCAGCGGCGAAGTGGAAATCGAGGTTGCGGCTGCGGCACACTGGAATCGTGTCCGCAGCCGGGGCCCGGCCAGTGCCTGGGCCGCTTCGCTCTCGCGCATCCTGGGTGTCCAGCGGCCTGATCTTGCAGGCGGTCGGGGTAGGCGGCGTGGCCGCCTACGTGTTGCTCAAAGTCCGCCACCAGAACATCGGCGGGCACCTCACCGCAGCGACGATCCGGCTCGCCTGGCACAGTGAGGTGCACACCCGGCAGGGGCTGGCCGTTATCGCCGCAGGGGCACTCATCTACGCTGCTGGCAGCGTCTTGACGGCCCGGCCATTCATATCGCGGCCTGTGACATTATTTGTGGCCGTCCCGGTAGCGGCGGTTGCCGGGATGCTCGTGCTCGGGGTCCTTGCCTTCATCGCGGCCCTGCTGATAGCAGCTGTGCTAACTGGCTATCTTGACCTGGGCCTGGACTTTGGCGACGGCCGCAGAAATACCAAACGACGTCAGCAGTAATTACAGTCAGCCAGCAGGCCCAAGCTCTCCGGGCAATACCGCCCGCAGTGCAATGCCGTCGGTGGAGAATTTCCTCACATCGGCAGAAAAGTAGAATCCGAGCGTGGCGAGAGCCTTGATTGGCCGACGATACGGCTGGGCACATCTGATCTGCCCCGGGCCTTCCAGCACGGTCAGACGACCCAGCGAAGAGGGCCCGAGATGCGTACAGCGGGGGAGTACAGCAACCGGTGCGGACCAGGCCGGACTCGCACACACACTCCGGGACGGTGACCTGCGGGGATAGACGTGTGTGGACGTGCTGCCTGCTGATGGCATGCAAGAGGTCAGGAGTTCGAATCTCCTTAGCTCCACAGGTAAGAAGTAGAATTCGAAAACGTTAGCACCGTATATGAAGCGGATACAGCAGCGAAATACAGCAACGCAGCTGCACAGGGATGCCGCACACAAGTTCGGATCCGCCGCGGCCGCCCACGAAGGACTGCTGGCATCGCCTGCCGTGGCCGGAACCCTGACTGGCTTGCAGCGTCGTGACCAGGAAGAACGGTTTCTCACCCTGCTTCATGACACCTGCACCGCTGACGGTGCGCAGCCTTGCCGGCTTTACGGACGGCGTGGGTTCCAAAGTGACTCTTGGCGCCCACGCAACTGGTCACCCCAGCCGTGTCCTGGTCACCCCAGCCGTGTCCTGGTCACCGTGCCGGCCTGCCATCAGTGAGGGTGCGCGTGCCGCCGGGCAGGCTGAACTGGTGGCGCAGCGCGCCGCGCCGGGTTTGCGCCCGGCGCGGCCAGCTCGGTGCCCAGGTGCGAGTACTGGCGCCACGGGCGCGGTCCGGCGCAGCTTGCGGCGCGCAGCGCAGCGCCGGGCGCGTGGGCGGCGCTGTCAGCGACAGGCGCTCCGGTCTGGCTTGGGCAGGACCCGGGTAGGCAGGGCCTGGGTAGGCCGGGCCTGGCTGGCGGCGGCAGAAGCGGGCGGACCGCGCTGGCTACGGGCCGTGAGGGCAACGGCTGTGCGCCGGGCCGTCCGCAGCGACAGATCGATTTTGTGCCGATGCCGAGTGTCGCAGTTCCGCTGTCGGCCACGCTCAGATTGCCCGGTTCTGTTCAGTCAGGCTTGCGGGCTATTACCACCTCGGTGTCGTCCGGCCAGTCCCAGAAAATGCGCTCGGCGGACGGTTCGCGAGCAGCACCCGCACCTCCCCGGCGAAGTCGTCAAGACGATCGCCAAACAGGTGCGGCGCCGCAGAGGAGACGGACAGGCAGCCGGACAGGCCAAGGGGCACCTCTGGGGCTCGGGCTGAGACCCCGATGCTGGGCCAGCCGAGGCCCCAGCAAAACAACGAGGACCTCACGGTAAATCGCTGGTGGCAGTTACACCAGGTCACAGCCGTCGGCCACCGCGAGAGCCCGCCGCCCGCGCCCGAGCGCCGACTCTGGCTCAGGTGGTGCGCCACGAGAGCCAGGGGGTATGGCGCATAAGGCCAATCCGGTACCGCGTTGCTACTGACGCAAAGAGGTCGGGGTTGCGGCGGGTTTTGGGGGTACGGGGTCACCCGGCACAGGGGGGCGGCCGGCGCGGCCGGTCCGGCCGGGGAGTGGGCGGGCGGCGCCCGGCGCCGCGGGAAGCTGGCTTTTAGGGGCGTGCGGGTGGGGAGCGCCAGGG
>OFGV01000192.1_pt1 | contig 11657 bp, 9 predicted proteins | sample 1521911 | NCBI WGS metagenome assembly OFGV01 (sample SAMEA2553413, study PRJEB24118) | soil metagenome
GGCCGGCGCTGATCCGCGTGATCGGCGTGAGCGACGACGGCAGCGCCGAGCGCGAGGACGCGAAGGCGCGGATCCGCCCGGCCGAGGCGGCGCAGCAGGTCCGCCTTGGCGGCCGGCAGGTACCGGTAGTCAGCCAGCCGCCCGTCCCGTTCCAGCTGCTCGATCACGGCCAGACCGGCCGCTGGGCCCTGCGCCATCGCCTGGGCGGCGGCCCGGTTGAGAGCGACGACCGGCGACGGCCAGACCGCCAGCAGAGCGTCGTAAAGCTGGACGATCTGCGGCCAGTCGGTCTGGTCATAGCCCGGTGCTTCGGCGTGCAGGGCCGCGATCGCCGCCTGCAGCGCGAACCGGCCCGCCCGCCCGCCCCGCAGTGCCCCGGGCAGCAGCGCCTTCCCGCCGGCGATCGCGGCGTGATCCCACCGGGACCGGTCCTGCTCGGCCAGCAGCAGGAGGCGCCCGTCAGCGTCAGCGCGGGTGGCCCGGCGCGCGTCGGTCAGCAGCAGCAACGCCAGCAGACCGCGTACCTCGCGCTCGTCAGGCATGAGCGAGTGCAGCATGCGTGCCAGATCAAGGGCACGCTCAACGAGGTCATCACGGACCACGTTCTCACCCGCCGGCGCCAGGTGGCCGGTGGTGTAGAGCAGGTGGACCACGGTGAGCACCGCATCGAGGCGATCGGGAAGCTCAGCGGTTTCCGGCACCCGGTAGGCGATGCGGGCCGCCGAGATCTTCTTCTTGGCCCGGGTCACCCTGGCGGCCATGGTCGGCTCCGGGACCAGGAAGGCCTGCGCGATCTCGGTGGTGGTGAGCCCGCATACCAGCCGCAGGGTGAGCGCGACCTGGGCTTCCCGGCCCAGCGCCGGATGGCAGCAGGTGAACACGAGGCGGAGCCGGTCGTCCGGGATCATGTCGTCCTCCCCCGGCTCTGCCGCGGGCGGCGGTGCTGAGCCAGTGGCCGGGAGTTCCGGCTCGGCCAGCAAGCGCAGCTTGCCCCGCAGGGTTGCCTCGCGGCGCAGGGCGTCGATGGCGCGCCGCCGGGCCGTGGTGGTCAGCCAGGCACCGGGATTGCGCGGCACGCCCTGCCGGGACCAGGCGTCCAGGGCGGCAACATAGGCATCCTGAACGCATTCTTCGGCGAGATCAATGTCGCCAGCGACACGCGCCGTCGCGGCGAGCACGAAGGCCCACTCGCGGCGGTGCGCGTCGGCGACGGCCGCTGCCGGGTCGGGGGGTGACCCGGCGTCCGGCCCGGGGCTGGTCACCCGCCCGAGAGGTCCATGATCGGCCGGACCTCGACCCCGCCGAACCGCGCGGGGCAGAGCTTCGCGATGTCGAGAGCCTGGTCCAGGTCATGTGCCTCGATCAGGTAGTAGCCGCCGAGCGCCTCCTTGGTCTCGGCGAACGGGCCATCGGTCACGATGTCGCCCCGGATCGTCGTCGCGGTCGAGGTCGGCTGCAGGGCATTGCCGCCCAGCAGCTTGCCGCCCTTTTCCTCTATCTGCTGCGCGAAGCGCGTGTGCGCCTCCATCACCTGCTGGAAGACCTCAGGCGAGGCGGTCGCGTAGGCGTTCTCGTCCTCGTAGATGAGGATCAGGTACTCAGCCATGACGGATGTCCTTCCAGTGTCTCGATGGGAGCCTTCACCTACCCGACGATCAGCCCCTGCCGGGATCGACAGGTCCCGGCGGGAAACGTGGTGTCACATCCCCCGGCGGCGCGCATGCGTTCCAGGCCGTCCCTGCCCCTTTGGTCAGGAGGTTACGCGACCGGGTGGCCGCGGGTCCTGCGCACCGCGCTGCCGGTGCCGGGGCGGCCGATCGGCGGCGTGGCGGTGTCAGTGTGCCCAGGAGGCGCGGGCGGTGGCCCGTCCGGCTTGCGCGCGCAGTGACTGCACGGCGCTGGCAGGGTCGTCGGCGTTATAGACGGCGGAGCCTGCCACGAACACGTCTGCGCCCGCCTCGGCGCATCGCTCGATGGTCTCCGCGCTCACCCCGCCGTCCACCTGAAGCCACACCGAGCCGCCATGCCGGGTGACAAGCTCGCGGGCGCGGTGCAACTTCGGGAGCACCATGTCCAGGAACGGCTGGCCTCCGAAGCCGGGCTCCACCGTCATGAGCAGCAGCATGTCGATCTCGGGCAGCAGGTCCGCATACGGCTCGACCGGGGTGGCGGGATTGATCGCGAGCCCGGCGCGGGCACCGGCCGACCGGATCATCCGCAGCAGCCGGACCGGCTGCCTGGCCGCCTCTGCATGAACGGTGACGTTCCGCGCCCCGGCTTCGGCGTAGGCGGGAGCCCAGCGGTCGGGGTCGGAGATCATCAGATGGCAGTCCAGCGGCAGGCTGGTGTGCTTGAGCAATGACTCCACGACCGGCAGGCCGATGGTGAGGTTCGGCACGAAATGGTTGTCCATGACATCCACGTGCAGCCAGTCAGCCACCCCGGAGACCGCCCCGGCCTCGTCGGCGAGCCGGGCGAAATCGGCGGAGAGGATGCTCGGCGCCATCTGGACTGCCATATGCGTGAGTGTAGATTGCGGCCCGCACCCCCGTGGGTGGCGCGGCGGGTGAAATCTCGCTCACGCCGGGGGCGCCGGCCGGGCCCGGCCCGGTAGGGTTCACGGCGTGGCTGCTGGCACGAAACTGTCACTACCTCCCGATAGCGTTCGATCACATATTCGATCAGCCGCTGTTGACAAGGAGGTCATCTGGTGAACCCCGAGGTCGCGGACACCCTGCTCATCCGGGTCCGGAAGCTGCTCGTCAAGGCGGAGGACCCGGGCGTCACGCCGGAGGAGGCCCAGGCTCTCACCGCCAAGGCGGCGGAACTGATGGCGAAGTACGGCATCGACCGCGCACTGCTCGCCGCTGAGCGGCCTGAGACCGATCACCCGGCCGACCGGGTCATCGACGTCGACAATCCGTGGGCACGGGTCCAGGCGCACCTGCTGTGCGGGCTGGCTTCCGCGATGCGCTGCCAGTGCGTGATCCTGCCCAGGACTGACCCTGGCTCCCGGATCCATGTGTTCGGTTTCTCCTCAGACATCGAGCGCACCGATGTCCTCTACACCTCGCTGCTGATCCAGATGTGGCAGGGACTCATGGCCGCGCAGGTGCCCGCGTGGAGCCGCAACCCGCGTGCCTGGCGCCGCAGCTGGCTGCTCGGCTTCGCGACCGCGGTGGTGTCCCGCGTCCGGGCCGCCGAGCACCAGGCCACCTCGCGGGCGACGGCCTCCACTGCCGCGGCCGGCTCGCGGACGGCGCTGGTGCTCGCCGACCGTGGGCTGGTCATCAGGCGCAACATCGAGCAGGCCTACCCGGTCACCCGCAAGTCCCGGGTGACCTACAGCGGGAACGGCTACGGGGATGGCTACACCGAGGGGCAGCGGGCTGACATTGGCACGACCCGCCTGCGCCGCGGCCAGGCCCGCGCGCTCACCCGGTGAGCAGGCAGGACATACCGGCTTCAGGGTTCCTCGCCACCCGTTAACCGCGGGCGGCGCTGGAGCAGGGCCAGGAAGATGGCGTCGGTGCCGTGCCGGTGGGGCCAGAACTGCGCGTACTTGCCGTCGGGCCCCGGGCAACGCAGGTCCGGGACCTCCCCGAGCACGGCAGGCGCGTCTAGCACGGTCACGTCGTCCCGGCCGCTCAGGACGTCGGCCACAACCGAACGCGTTTCGTCCAGGTGCGGGGAGCAGGTGACGTAGGCGACGGCACCGCCCGGGCGGGCGGCGTCCAGGGCGCTTGCCAGCAGCCGCCGCTGGAGGCTGCCGAGCGCCGCCACATCCGCCGGCGATTTACGCCAGCGCGCCTCGGGCCGCCTGCGCAGGGCGCCGAGGCCGGAGCAGGGGACATCGGCGATCCCCCGGTCGAACGCCCCTGCCCGCCAGGCGGGCGCCGTCCCGTCGGCCACCACCACGCCAGCCGAGCCGGTCACCGCCGTCGCCGCACTCACCAGCCGGGCCCGGTGCAGCCGGGCGTCCGCGGCGAGCAGCCTGGCGCCATCTTGGGCCGCCAGCCCGGCCAGGAGCCGCGCCTTACCGCCCGGCCCGGCGCACAGGTCGAGCCAGCACCGGTCCACAGTGCCCACATCGACCCGGGTGAGCGCGAGTGCGGCCAGCTGGCTGGCCTCATCCTGCACCGCCGCGCGTCCCTGCGCGACCGCGGCGACCCCGGCCGGGTCCCCGCTCTCCAGGTAGGCGCCAAACGGTGACCAGCGGGCGACCTCCGCTCCTTCGGCCACGAGTTCCGCCTGGTCACAGATTCCAGGGACCACACACAGGGTGACGCGGGGCCTGGCCCCGTCGGCGGCGAGCGCAGCTTCTGTCTCGGCGAGGCCGCTCGCCGAGTCCTCACCGAGCGACGCAGCGAAGGCCTCGACGATCCAGCGGGGGTGACTGTAGCGGATCGCCAGGTGGCCGAGCGGATCGGCGGCACGGTCAGGTGCGGTGGCCGCTATCCACCCCGCCAGGTCACGGGTGGCGACGCGGCGCAGCACCGCGTTGGTGAAGCCGGCCGCGCCCGGCCCGGCTACCTCCCTGGCCAGGTCCACCGAGGTGGCGACGGCCGCGTGGGGGCGAACCCTGGTGGCGAGCAACTGATGTGCGCCGAGGCGGAGCACGTCACGAACGGGTGGGTCGATCTTGTCGAGGTCACGGTCGCTGCACGCCGCGATCACGGCGTCGTAGGTGGCCTGCCCACGCAGCGTCCCGTAGCCGAGTTCGGTGGCGAACGCGGCGTCACGGCCGCTCAGTCCCCGTTCCCGCAGCAAGGCCGGAAGCAGGAGATTGGCGTAGGCGTCGCGCTCGGCCGTCGCCCGCAGTACCTCGAAGGCGAGCCGCCGGACCGGGTCAACGCGGCGCCCGGAGGCGCGGCCAGCACGGGAAACCGGCTGCCCAGCCCGGGGCGCGGACTGCCCGCGAGCCGGGGAAGGCGGCTGCCCACCCTGGGAACGCGGCTGCCCAGCCCGGGGCGCGGACTGCTCGCCGGCCCGTGACCCCCGGCGGCCGCCGTCGCGGGCACCAGGCTTGGCTCCCGGACGCGATCCCCGGGAGCGGCCCTGCCCGGCCGCGGGGTGGCTTGCCATGTCAGCCGAACACCAGCGGCGCCCGATTCGCCTCGCCCTGGTCCAGGCGCAGCCCGCGGCCCCATTCCCCGGCTGTCCTCCGCCGCTTGCCGGGCGGCTGCACATCGCCGAGTTCGACCGGCCGGGTCGCGGTGCCGACGAACACGCCCGGGCGGCCCGCCCACAACTCCCCAGGACTGAGGGAATGCGGAATCCCCGGACTGGGCGCGTGCTGACCCCCGGCGGCCGTGTCCTGAGCCTCAGCGGGCATGTGCTGACCCCCGGCGGGCGGGCTGGCAGCAGGCATACCCGGCTCCGGGGCCCGTGCCGGCGGGCTGACCCGCACCGGCCACAGTTTCAGCCTGGTCTGGCCGAGCAAGGCCCAGGCGCCGGGGGCAGGGGTGCAGGCGCGAATCTGGCGGCCGACCACGTGCGCGGGAACGTTCCAGCTGACCCGCGCGTCGTCCGGGGTCATCTTGGGCGCGTAACTCACCCCCTCGGCCGGCTGGGCCTGTGGCCGCAACTGCCCCGACTCGATGCCGTCCAGGGTGGCGACCAGGAGGTCAGCGCCGGACTCGGCGAGCCGCGCCAGCAGATCTCCTGCGGTGTCCTGCTCGCCGATGGGCTCGGTCACCACGCCGTAGACCGGGCCGGCGTCGAGTTCGGCGACCAGCCGGAAGGTGGTGGCCCCGGTGATGTCATCCCCGTGCAGGATGGCGTGCGGCACCGGCGCGGCACCGCGCCAGGCGGGCAGCAGCGAGAAATGCAGGTTCACCCAGCCGTGCCGGGGGATCTCCAGCACCGCCTGCGGGATCAGCGCCCCGTATGCGGTCACAAGGCAGCACTCGGGTGCGAGCGCCCGGAGCCGGGCCTGGAAGTCATGGTCGCGGGGGGTTGGCGGCTTGAGCACCTCCAGCCCGGCCTCGGCACCGCGCTGTGCCACCGGGCTGGGTTCCACCCGGCGGCCCCGCCCGGCCGGGGCGTCCGGCCGGGTGATGACGGCCGCCACCTCGTGCCGGGACTTCAGCAGTGCCTCCAGCGATGGCACCGCGGTCTGCGGGGTGCCGGCGAAGACCACCCGCATCGCTACGATGCCTTCCCGCGGCCCATCGCGGGCAGCGTCTCCCGTGCGCCCGTGATGGCCACCTCAGAACGCCTTACCCCAGGTCCGGTGCGGTGAGATCTTCACCTCCGGGACAGGCTCACCCCACCACTCCGCCTCGCGGATCTCTCTCATCGCCAGTTTGCGCTGAGCCGGGTCGAGCCGGTCGATGAACAGGATGCCGTCCAGATGATCGGTCTCATGCTGGACGCAGCGGGCCAGGTGCCCGCTTCCTTCCAGCGTGACCGGCTCCCCGTGCATATCGAATCCCTTGGCCACCACGCCGTAGGCGCGGGGGGTGGGATAGACCAGGCCCGGGAACGACAGGCACCCCTCGTCGTCGGTCTCCTGCTCTTCCGACAGATCCAGCGACGGGTTGATCAGATGACCGAGCTGGTCGTCCACGTAGTAGGTGAACACGCGCAGTCCAACCCCGATCTGCGGCGCGGCCAGGCCCACCCCGGGTGCGTCCAGCATGGTGTCGGTCAGATCCTTGACGAGCTTGCGCAGTTCGGCGTCGAAATCGATGACCGGGTCGGCCGGTGTGCGCAGCACCGGATCGCCGAAGATCCGGATCGGCTTGACGCTGATGGTGGCACCGTCCTTTTACGTTCTGACGCACTGGGCTGGCGGCGTCGGCCAGGCCCTCCCAGTCTATGGAGTCTGCGGGCTGCCGGCTGAGGGTGAGCGGGCCTTGAACGCAGCTTTCCGGGCTGCCCTGGCCACGGCCGGGTCGGGATGATGGTCGCTCAGCGCGGTCAGCAGGTCTGTCACGCCAGGGTGACTCACCTCCCACAGCCCGGCCACCAGTTCCGCCTGAGCTTCGGCGGGCACGTCAGGAAGCAGTTCGGCCACGACGTCCCGGGGGTCTGCCTCTTCCAGCAGTCCCGCGCCCAGGTCCACCAGCAGCCACGCCCGGTCGCCGGGCCCCAGATCGGCCTCTTCGCCATGCTCGTGCAGCCAGACCGCCGCGTGGGCATGCAGCACCGGGTCGTCCAGCGCCGCCCGCACCACCGGCACCGCATCCGCCCCGATCCGGTCGAGCACGGCGAACCCGGCCCCCCGCATGCCTGGTGAACCCCGGCCTGCCGCTTCGATCAGCTCACGCGCGGCCTCCTCCCCCGGGCGTGCCGCCAGCCAGGCTGCGATCTCCGCCTCCCCGTCCTCCACATCGCAGCTGGCCAGGGTGGCGGGCAGGGCGGCGGCGTCGCCGCGGGCGCCGCTGCCGAGCACCGGGACGTGCCAGCCCTGTGCCCGCAGGCGCCGGTGCACCCCCCAGATCCCCAGCCGGGACAAGGTCACCGTCAGGCCGCCGGCCGCCTCGTCGGTCCCAAGTTCCACCACCCCGAGGTCGGCCAGCGCTTCCAGCGCCGAGGACAGTCCCGCCGCCTGGTCCTGCTCGGGGTCACGGTCCGCGTAGGCGGGGTCCAGATGCTGGGTGCCGGTGCCGGTGCCCGCCGCCGCCACATAGGCTTCGAAAAGGGCGTCCATCTTCACCGGCCCACCCACGGTATAGAGGGCCGTGGCCATCCCGTCCAGGTCTTCGGCGCCGAGCATCAGGGTGAGGGCGTCGTCCCAGACCGAGAGCACCTCTTCGGCGTCACCCGAGGCGAGCACGTTCACCCGGTCGCCGGCCGCTGCCCGGTCACCGGCGACCTCAAGCATTCCCGTGCTGGCCGCCACCCGCCAGGCCGCATCGAGCTCGCCGGGCGCCAGTTCCAGTTCACCCATGGCCGCTGCTGTCTGGGCTGATGACAGCCGGCCGTCCTTGCCCAGCTTGCGCCCTTGCCCCGCCCAGCGCGCTACCTCCCGGGCAGCACGCAGCAGCGGCGCGACCCGCGCCGACCCAGCCAGTTCCTCCCGGGGCGCCAGGCGCACCGGTGGCAGCCGGGGCGCCTGGCGGTGGGCGGTGCCGCTGCCGTGCCCCGTTCGCGCAGACGTGCCTACCGGGCCTTCAGCCCCCCGGCGGCCGGCGCCGGGGGTGCGGGGAGTCACCGGCCCGGCGGCCGCGGCTTTTGCCCCGCCGCCGGCGCTGGGAGCCCCTGGCGTCCCGCCCGGCGATTGCGGGTTCCGTCGTGAGGTGGCCACCCCAGCACCCTACGGCCTCCGGCGGGGCACTCAGATCACGTCGGCCGGGTCCAGTTGCACCCGGACCGGGCCGGCGTCCTTGCGTGCGCTGCGCACGCCCTGGCCCGCGCGCAATGCTGCTGCCAGCGCGATTGCCCGGGACCGGGGCACGCGGACGAGCACGCGCACCGGTTCCTGATCCGCACCATCGGCCCCGCTGCCCCCACCTGGACCGCCAACCCCGCTCAGTCCGTTCTCATCAGATGCCACCGCCTGGCCCCGCGCCCCATTCCCGGCATCGCCATCAACCCCGATCGGCCCGAGCACCTCAGCCTCCGCCGGCAATTCAGCCGCTGCCAGCAATTCCGCCACCGCCCGGTCGCCACCGGTAACGGCAGCCATCCGGACAGCGGGCGGGAACCGCAGGTCGTAGCGTTCGGCCAGTTCTCTTTCCGCGTGCGTCACCGGATCCCAGCGGATCAGCGCTTGCACCGCCGGCAGCGAGGCCTCGGCGACCACGATCACCGTGCCGCCCGAACCTGCGGGCCTGACCAGCGCGGCAGCGTTCAGCCAGCGGCGCAGCGCCTCCTCCGCCGCACGGAGGCTGGGACGGCCGAGCAGCACCCAGCCGTCGAGCAGCAACGCCGCGGCGTACCCGCCATCCGCCCGCGGTTCAGCCCCGGGGGTGGCCACCACCAGCGCCGGCGCTGCCGGCACCGCGCTGAGCGTGGCGGCGCCCCCCGACACCACCACTGCCGTCCCCGGGAAGGCCCGCGCCAGTTCCTCGGCGGTGCGCCCGGCCCCGGTCACCACCGCACGCACCCGGGGATGCCCGCACGCCGGGCACCGCCACCCCGGGTCGCCGCGCCCGCACCACCGGCAGCGGGCCGCGGCGCCCTGTGCCTCCACCGCGAGCGGGCCCCCGCAATTCGCACACCGGGCGCGGGCACGGCAGTTCTCGCAGGCCACGGCGGTCACATAGCCGCGCCGGGGCACCTGTACCAGGACCGGGCCGTGGGTGAGCGCGTCCCGTGCCGAGCGCAGCGCCAGGCTCGGCATCCTGGCCGTCCGTGCCGCCTCATCCCTGGCCAGATCGGCGTCGGTGCCCGCCGCCCGGATCTGGGGCGCGCAGTGCCGGACCATCGGGCGGGCGGCTGTGAGGGCCACCGCCCAGCCACTGGCCACCAGGCTGGTCGCCTCCGCGGTCCGCCCGAACCCGCCGATCAGTGCCCCGGCACCGGCGCGGTGCGCCCGCAGGGCCAGGACTTCCCGCGCGTGCGGGTAGGGTGCCCGCGGCTCGGCGTGCACATCGTCCCCGTCGTCCCAGATGACCACCAGGCCCAGGTCGCGGACCGGTGCGAACATGGCGGCCCGGGTACCTGCCGCCACGCCCACCGCACCGCGCGCCACCAGCAGCCAGCGCCGGTAGCGTTCAGCCGGTCCCCGGCCCGCCGTGAGGCACACATGCCGTCCCGGGCCGAACTGGCCGCCAAGTGCCCGGTCCACCAGGCTGAGGTCGCGTGCGTCTGGCACCACGATGACGGTGCCCCGCCCCGCCGAAGCCGCGGCCGCCGCGGCGCGGGCGATCTCCTCCGGCCAGGAGGGCCCGGGCAGCGCCGACCAGACCGCCCGCGGCGCCCGCCCCCGCGCGAGCGCGGACAGGAAAGCGGGCCCGGCGGGATAACGCTCCCACGGACCGGGGTCCGGCCGGGGCGGTCGCTGGCCGCCCCGCTCCCCCGGCGCATGCGCCGCTCCCCCCATCGGGCCGGCCGCGCCAGCGGGCACCTGGCCGGCCGGGCCGGGGGCGGTTTCCGCGCCCGCATGGCGCGGCGGGATGGCCAGCCGGAGCACGTCGGCGAGGGTACCCGCGTACCGGTCGGCGACCTCCCGGGCGAGCGCGGCGATCTCCGGGGTCAGCACCGGCTCGGGTGAGACGACACGTTCCAGATACGCCAGCCGCCCCGGGTGCTCGCTGGCGGCTGCCCGCTCCAGCAGGTAGCCGCTGGTCAGCTTGCCCGCGAACCGCACCCTGACCCGGCAGCCGGGTACCGCCGGGCCGTCCAGCCGCTGCGGCACCAGGTAGTCGAACGGCCGGTCCAGATGAGCGAGTGGGACGTCAACGGCGACCCGGGCGACCGGCAGCCGCTCGGCGGGCGGGCCGCCGCGTGGGGCCCGGCGCGGTGACGCGCCACGAGATGACGAGGCCCGCGCCGGCGCCGGACGGGCGCTACCCGCCGGGCCGGAACCAGCGGAGACCGGATGAGCCGGGGCGGTACGAGCCTGGGTAGCAGGCAGCGACGCCACCTCATCTGATCGCCGGGCCACTGTTCTGTCCTACCAGAGCCCGCCGCCGGCTGCGCGCCGTGGGAGATGGCGCCCCCGGGACAGCCGTGCCGGGCACTGCCTACATGTTCAGAGTCCCGCAGGCGGTGTCAGCCCCGGCCGCGTCACGGTTCAGTGATATCAGGGCCCTGTCCGGTACGACGTTGCCGTTCTGGATGTCGGCGAGCACCGTCCGGAGCTGCCCGGTCAGCCGGGACAGGTCCCGCGACGTGGTCACGCTGCGGCTGCGTACCGCGGCCCGGTTGAGCGCGGTGATCGCATGCGCCAGGTCACGGGTGATCTTGCCGCTCCCGTTCGCCCCGGCGGCGCTGGCGAACGCGGCCTGGTTCGTGGCACCGAGATCGGCGATCGCCCTGTTGTAGGCGGTAAGGGCCGGGCCCTTATAGAGGGCGCAGCCCGGGTCGGCTGCCCGGACCAGATGGGGCAGCAGGTAAAGGCCGGCCGCAGCCCAGATCACCGATAGCCCGATCCCGGCCCAGCACCGGATCACGCCCGTGCCCCGGCCTCGCAGACCGCCGCGGCTGGCCCGGTGCAGCCCGAGCAGGCCGAACAGCAGCGCCGGGATGATGGTCACCACCGTGATCCCGGCCATCCCTGCGATCAGGGACGCCGTGGCCAGGCCATTGCCGGCCCGGCGCCCGGTACCCGTCCCGCCCGGCCGGCCTGCCCGGCCCGCGGCCCCGGGGGTCTCATCGTGAGTGGCCGGCTCGCCCGCCATCTGCCCAGTGGATGATGACATGCGTCGCCGGCCCATGATCGATGTCATACTTCAGCAGCCCATTTGAGGTTAAACGGGCAGATCAGCGGTGTCCAGGGAGCGCCAGGGCCGGCCAGGCCCCGGTGGTTTCAGCCCCGGCGGCTCAGACGCCGGCGGCTGACCGGAGGGCGTCCGTGCGGTCGATCCGCTCCCAGGAGAAGTCGGGTTCCTCCCGGCCGAAGTGCCCGAAGGCCGCGGTCTGTGCGTAGATCGGCCGGAGCAGGTCCAGGTCCTTGATGATCGCGGCCGGCCGCAGGTCGAAGACCTCCAGCACCGCGTCCTGGATCCGCTCCACGGGGACCCGCTCGGTGCCGAAGCACTCGA
>OFGV01000194.1_pt1 | contig 11620 bp, 9 predicted proteins | sample 1521911 | NCBI WGS metagenome assembly OFGV01 (sample SAMEA2553413, study PRJEB24118) | soil metagenome
CCCATCGACCTGAACCGGGGCAGCGCTTGGCGAGCGGAACCCGCTCGCCGGAGCCGATCACCTGGCCTGACGGAAAAACCGCGGCAGGGTGCCTCACCTTTGACATGGATGCCGAAGCGGCCGTGCTGACCGCGGACATTTCGTCGGTCAGCCGGATGACGCCGATGAGCCACCAGTCCTACGGGCCGCTGGTCGGGGTGCCGCGCATCCTGGCCCTGCTGGAGCGGCACGACCTCGAGGCCACGTTCTTCGTACCCGGGTACTCCGCGCAGCGCTACCCCGAAGTCGTGCGCAGTATCGCCGAGGCGGGCCACGAGATCGCGCACCACAGCTACTTCCATGAGAACACCGTCGGCATGGACGAGAAGACCGAAGCAGCAATGCTCGACCTGGGATTGCAGGCGCTGTGGGACGTCGCCGGGGTGCGACCTGACGGGTACCGGGCGCCGATGTGGGAGATGAATTTCCACACCCCGCGGCTGCTGGCCGAGCGGGGATTCCTGTACGACTCGAGCCTGATGGACTCCGACCATCCGTACCTGCTCGCAGTCGGTGAGACCTCGTCTGCCGACACGCTGGTCGAGATCCCGGTGTCGTGGGGTCTGGACGATTGGGAGCAGTATGCGTTCCTTCCAGATCTGATCGGCTCGGGTGTCATCGAGAGCCCCACAAAAGCGTTGGAGATGTGGACGCTCGAACTCGAGGCGATGCATCAGCTCGGTGCCGCGTTCGTTCTCTGCTGTCACCCGTTCCTGTCTGGCCGTCCGGGCCGGGCCGCGGCTCTCGAACACCTGGTCGAGCGGATGAAGTCCCTACCCGGGCTTTGGATCACGACGGTGGGCAACGTGGCCCGGCACACCGCGTCGCTGAACCTGTCCCCCCGCCCCTGTCCCCAACCCATCCTCCCCGCCGACGCCCCTTGGGTTCCCCGGCCCCCTGGCTGACGTCGCGGCTGCAACGCGAGAGGACACCGATGACCGAAATCCCGAACACCGACGTGCCGGACACGGTCCCCGCGGACCCGTCTGCGAAGCGACCGGTCAGAGACTTCAGGCTGCGCTCCGCATTCGCGCTGTCGTTCGCCGACCTTTCACCGATTGTCGGCATCTACACGGTCTTTGCGATCGGTCTGGTCGCTGCTGGCCCGGCGTTCCTGTGGGCCTTCCCGCTCGTGCTGATCGCGCAGCTGTTCGTTTGTGGTGTCTTCGGTCATCTGGTCTCGAAGTGGCCATTTCAGGGCAGCGTCTACGCTTGGTCGCGTGAGCTGGTCGGGCCTCGCTTCGGGTGGTTCACCGGCTGGGCCTACATGTGGGGGCTGACCCTCACCCTTGCGGTGCTGCCGCTGGCAGCGTCCCCGTATTTGCTAGGCGCGCTAGGCGTCAATTCGCCCACCCAGACCACCGTCGAGTTCGTCGCCCTCGGGATTCTGCTCTTCGGTTCGGCCGTGAACATATTCGGCGGGCGAGTGCTGAAGCTTCTGATCTTCATCGCGCTGGCTGCGGAACTCATCGCGTCGGCCGGAATCGGCATTGCTCTCCTGTTCTTCCACCGAATCAATCCGTTGTCGGTGATCTTCAACGGAGGAGGCACCGGGCACGGCGCACACTGGCTGATTGGTGCATTCCTCCTGCCCGTCGCGTATGTTGCCTACACGTTCATCGGCTTCGAGGCCTCTGCTTCGATCGGCGAAGAAGTCCAGGCCTCCCGCCGCGTGCTACCCAAAGCCGTCATGTACTCGCTCGTCGTCGGCGGCCTGCTCGTCATGGTCGCCTGCCTTGGCCTCGTCCTCGCGATTCCGGACATGCCGGCTGTGCTCTCGGGCAGGGACACCAACCCGATCGCCACCACCTTGGAGCACAGCTTCGGGTCGGGAGCCGGACGGACCCTGCTGGTCGCGCTGGCAATCGGCTTCATCTCCAGCATGATCGCCGTGCAAACAGCCGTGACCCGCGCGATCTGGGCCAACGCGCGCGATAAGGCCCTTCCCGGCGCTGGCCTGCTGGTCAAGCTCTCCGGGCGCGAGCACCTCCCCAGGCATGCGATCGGCCTCACAGTTGTCATTGCGGGGGTGTTGCTGTTCTTCGGCACCTCCAAGGTGTTCGCCCTGCTCGTGACGTTCTCCGCGTTCGGCTTCTACCTCTCGTACTGGATGCCGGTCCTGGGATTGGCCTACGTCAGATGGCGCGGCCGATGGAGCCTGGGCGATGCGTGGGGGGTGCGCTGGATCGGCCCGGTCACCGTCGTTGCCGTTGTCTGGCTCACGCTGGAGATCATCAATCTCGCCTGGCCCAGGTCAGTCACCAGTGACTGGTACCTCAACTGGGGAATCATCATCATGACCGGCGTGCTCGCCGTGGTCGGTGCAGTGATTAGCTGGCGGGTTTTCCAGCCGGGTTCGCCGGGAGCCCTCGCATCCTCAGAAAGGACGCACGCTGTGCTCGACACGGAGGACGCGTGACGCCCGCCGGCACCGAGACACCAGTCGCTGCCGTCACCGGGGCGGCAAGCGGAATCGGCGCGGCGTGCGCCGACCTCATGCGCCGCTCTGGCTGGCACACCGCGGGTATTGACCTGAACCCCTCGGAGACAGATCTGCCCCTGAAGGCCGACGTGTCCGACCGCGCCGCCGTGGCCGCGGCAGTCGACCAGGTCGTTAAGAGATTCGGCCAGATCGACCTGCTGGTCACTGCGGCCGGGTACTACGAAGAGGGCATCGACGTCGTGGACATCAGCATCCAACAGTGGGACCGGATGCTCTCGGTAATCCTCGGGGGCACGGTGAACTGCTGCGCCGCGGTGCTGCCGCCCATGCTCAGCCGGGGGCGGGGCACGATCGTGGCCATCTCGTCGGAGCTCGCCCTCGCCGGCAGCGCTACGGACTTGCACTATGTGGCCGCGAAGGGAGCGGTACTCGGCTTTGCGAAGTCGCTGGCGATCGAGGTGGCCGGTACGGCCATCAGAGTCAATGTGGTCGCGCCCGGTCCCACCGACACACCGCTGCTGGCATCCGATTCCCTGTGGCGTGAACCGGACTATCTCGCCACGTTGCCGCTCGGTCGCCTGGTCACCCCGCAGGAGATCGCTTATGCCGTCCACTTCCTGGCTACAGAGGGATCCATGTACTGCGGCGAAGTGATTTCCCCGAACGCCGGGGCGGTGATCTGACATGGCGATGCCGACGCATTCCGGCATGGTTGCCTTGGTCACCGGGGCGGCCCAGGGCCTGGGCCATGCGACCGCGCTCCGGCTCGCAGCCGACGGATTCCGGCTCGCGGTCAACGACATCGCCGACGACGGACGGCTCACCGCCATGGCCGAGCAGATCGGCGGGCTTGCTGTCCCTGCTGACATCTCCGACCCGGCGAATGCCTCGTCGATCGCTCATACGGTGGGCGCGCAACTCGGTCCTGTGCAGGTTCTGGTCGCCAACGCCGCGGCCATGGCGATGAGCCCGTTCCTCGATCAAAAGCCCGGCGATTGGTGGCGGCAGATCGACGTCAACCTCTCCGGGCATTTCCGGCTTATCCAGGCCGTGGTTCCCGGGATGCGGGCCCTAGGCCACGGCCGTATCGTCATCATCGCATCGGGATGGGGCGTGATCGGCCACCCGAATGCGACCGCTTACGCGGCATCCAAGGCCGGGCTGATCGCCTTGACCAAGGGCCTGGGACGGGAACTGGGCCCGCAGGGCATTCTCACCAACGCCGTCGCCCCCTCCTACATCGACACCGAGCAGTTGCGCGTCGACGCCGACGACCTCGGCATCTCGCTGGACGACATGCGCGAGCGGTACCGCGAGCTCATACCGATCCACCAGCTGGCCTCTCCGGAACAGATCGCCGCGACCATCGCCTTCCTCGCCGGACCCGGGTCCACCGCCCTCGTCGGCCAGGTGCTTCAACCCAGCGGCGGCGTCACGCGTACCCGGGCCTGACCCGCAGGCCCGGTCCGGCTCGCCCGGACCAGACAGGAGGCGACATGCCCGACCAGAGCAGCGGGCCCATAGGTCCGGTAGACGGCAAAAAGGTCCCCCGGTTCGCCGGCTCGGGGGCGTTCGCCCGCCTCCCCGAGATCGATCGGGTGCCGGACTACGACGTCGCCATCCTGGGTGTGCCGTTCGACTCCGGTACCTCCTACCGGCCCGGGGCCCGGTTCGGACCGATGGCCGTCCGGCAGGCCTCGCGTCACCTGCGGCCCGGCTACCACGTTGAGCTGGACTCCACCCCGTTCAGTGAGATCCAGGCCGTCGACGCCGGCGACGTACCAATCACGCCGTTCTCGATCGACGAGGCGATGGAGCAGATCGCCGCCCACTCCCGGGAGCTGATCCGCGGCGACCGCACCGTGGTCGCCATTGGTGGCGACCACACCATCGCCCTGCCGATGCTCCGGTCAGTCGTCCGGGAGCACGGGCAGGCCGCCCTGGTCCACTTCGACGCCCACCTGGACACCTGGGACACCTACTTCAACGCGCCGACCACACACGGCACCATCTTCAGACGCGCGTTCGAGGAGAACCTGCTCGTCGAGGATCACTCGATCCACGTCGGCATCCGAGGACCGCTCTACGACCACAGTGACATCGACGACGACAAGCGGTTCGGCTTCCGGACCGTCCGCGCCAGCGACGTTGACGCCTTCGGCATCAGCGGAGTCATCGAGGCGATCACCGACAGAGCAGACGACCTCCCGACGTACCTGTCGGTCGACATCGACGTGCTCGACCCCGCCTTTGCCCCGGGTACCGGCACCCCCGAAGCAGGCGGGCTGTCCAGCCGCGAGCTTCTCAAAATCCTGCGCGGTCTGACCCGGCTCAACGTCGTCGGCGCTGACGTGGTCGAGGTCGCCCCGGCCTACGACCACGGCGAAATCACCACCCTCGCAGCCGCAACCGTGATCTTTGACGTGATCACCCTCCTCAGCCGGCGCCGGTGACGCCATGGCAACCCCACCGAAGCCTGACCACCCAGCCCTTACCCGGCGCGGCCAGGGTGTGACCGCCGACGGCGAGTTCTACATGCCCACACGGGTGTTCTTCGGTCGCGGAGTCGCCGGCCAGGCGGGAACTCACATCGCCAACCTCGGGGCCCGGCGAGTGATGGTAGTCACCGACCCGGGCGTCGAGGCCGCCGGCCTGGTGGCACCCATCCGGGACGGCCTGGTGTCCGCCGGCCTGAACGTCGTCCTCTTCAAGCAGGTGGAACCGAACCCGCGTGACATCGACTGCCTGGCCGGCGCCGACCTGGCTCACCCGGCGCGGGTCGACGCGTTCGTCGCGGTCGGCGGCGGCTCGGCGATCGACACAGCCAAATGCATCTCCCTGCTCCTGACCAACGGCGGCCACCCGCGCGACTGGGAGGACTTTGGGACGCTGCAGCAGAACCCCCTCCCGGTCCTGGCCATACCGACAACAGCCGGAACGGGCAGCGAGGTAAGCCCATCCGCGGTCATCACCGACACCGAGCGCAAGAAGAAGATGAACCTCTTCGACATGCGGAACTGCCCACGGATCGCTTTGGTCGACCCCGACCTGACGCTGTCGTGCCCACCGTCGCTCACAGCAGCCTCAGGGATGGACGCCCTCTCCCACGCCGTCGACGCCCTGCACTGCCGGCTGGCGACACCCGCCTCCGACGCACTGGCCCTCGAGGGGGCGAGGCTGGTCGCGACATACATCCGCCTGGCCTACAGCTCGCCGCGAGACATCGTGGCCAGGTCGGGCATGGCGCAGGGCAGCCTGGCCGCCGGAATCGCAGTCGGCCTCACCGACGTCGCCGGCGCCCACTGCCTGGCCGAGGCGATAGGCGGGCTGTACGGCCATCCGCACGGCTACTGCTGCGCGGTAAGCATGCCGCCGATCATGGAGTACAACCTGGAGGTGAGCGCAGGCAAGTACGCCAGGCTCGCGCAGGCGTTCGGCATCGAGCGCGAGGGGCGAAGCGATGGCGAACTGGCGCGTCTGGCCATCGAGTTCATCAGGCAGCTCAACCACGACCTCAAGGTGCCAGCCATGAGCGAGCTCATCCTCGTTGGGGACCTCTCCCTGCTGGGGCGCAAAGCCGAGCAGAACACGAGCACGCCGTCGAACCCGCGGGACGCTGACGCCGAGGCGTTTCAGGCGATGTTCGCGCGCGAACTGGACGACGCCACGACTCAGCCAGCCACCGCCAGCCCGGGCAACACAGATGGCCATGTCCAGGCGTAGCCGAACACCTGGCTCCCACCGGCGAAGCATGCCCGGCAGGATGCCGCGTTCCTTCGAAGGGAGTGCGAGGTGAGAAGCCGCTTCAAGTACATGCGCCCTGGTGCGGTTCGTGAAGCCGTCGAGATGCAGACCGCATGCGGATCTGGAGGACACTATCTCGCTGGCGGCACCGACCTGTACCTCGACTGGAAGAACGGGTATCCCATCGATTGCTGCATCGATATCAGCCACCTGCACGAGCTCGACTACCTGCACACTCAGGCCGGCAGCCTACGCATCGGAGCCCTTACATCCCTGCGCCGCCTTGAAGCTAACCCAGGGACCGACTACGCGAGCCGGGTGCTTGCCGACATGGCCCGAGTGATGTGCACCCCGCAGACGCGAACCCTCGCCACCGTGGGCGGCAACCTGTGCAACGCCTCCCCCGCAGCCGATCTCCCTCCTCTGCTCATCTGTCTGGACGCGACGCTGACCGTGCTGGGACGCGAAGGCCAGCGCACACTTCCCATCAATGACCTGTGCAGCGGGCCCAAGAGCACCGCCCTCGATCCGAGCGAGCTCTTGGTGGAGGTCGAGGTCCGGCTGCGCCCCCGGGCAGTGGCGGCCTTCCGCCGCGCCACCCGCACGGCGCTGGACATCGCCCTGGTCATCGTCTCCGTCCTGGTCAGCACCGACGATCACCAAGTGATCAACGCCGCCCGCATCGGACTCGGCTCGGTAGCCCCAGTACCGGTGCGAGCCGAGGAAGCTGAGGCGCCGCTGCTCGGCGTGCCACTCGCAGACATCGACAGCGAACTCCTCGAAGACGTCGCAGCCAGAGCGGCGGCCTGCGCACAACCCATCGACGACGCCCGCACCAGCGCCGCCTACCGGAGCAACGCGACCGCCACCTTGACGTACCGGGCCTTGTCAGAGGCCATCGCCGGCCTCAGAGCAAAGGATGGTGTCCGATGACCCTGCTTCACGTCAACGACCAGTCCCACGAAGTCGAGGCGTCAGACTATGACAGCCTGGCCGACGTCCTCCACGAGCGCCTCCACATGTACGGGACGCGGGTATCGTGCGCCGAGGGGGAGTGCGGTTGCTGCACGGTGCTGATGGATGGCGTGCCCGCGACTGCGTGTCTGATTCTGGCTCGCCAAGCCGAAGGCCGGTCCATCACCACCATCGAAGGACTCGGCACGTCCGGCAATCTTCACCCCATCCAGCAGGCGTTCATCGATGAGCACGGGTTCCAGTGTGCCTACTGCACGTCAGGCTTCATCATGGCGGCCACCTACCTGCTGGAGCAAAACCCCAACCCCACCACGGAAGAAGTCGCGGAGGGGCTGAGCGGGAACATCTGCCGGTGCGGCGCCTACCCCTTCATCATCCAGGCCGTGCTGACTGCGGCGGAGCGCATGAGGAACCAGCGATGACTACACAGTTCACCACCGCACCCCTGACAGCAGGTCCAGCTCCTCGGACGCCCGCGACCGGTTCCGGCCTGCCCCGCGGCCGTGATTTTGCCGTCATTGGCAAAGACCTGCCCGTGAAGGATGCAGTCGAGAAAGTAACCGGCGCGCTGAAGTACGCGGTTGACTTCGGTCTGCCAGGAATGGCCTACGGGAAGATCCTGCGCAGCCCCCATCCGCACGCCCGCATCCTGAGCATAGACACCGCCAAGGCCGAGGCGCTGCCGGGAGTGCTCGCCGTAGTGACTCATCACGACGCTCCTGAGCTGGTATGGGAAAACGCCTGGTTCAACTACCGCGGCAAGGTCCTCGACGGTACCGCCCGGTTCGTCGGCGACGACGTCGCTGCTGTCGCCGCCATCGACCCCTACATCGCGGAAGAAGCGGCGGAGCTCATCGAGATCGAATGGGAGCTGCTCGATGCGGTCTTCGACGCGGAAGACGCCAGGAAGCCCGGTGCGCCACAGATTCGGGAGGAAGGGAACGAGCGCCCACCGTACGAGGTGCAATGGGGTGACACGGCGCAGGGCGAGAAAGACGCCGACTTCACCGTGAAGTGTGACATCCGGTTCGAAAGCCAGCAGGCCGCGTCGATGGGCCGAAACGCCTGCATCGCTGAATGGACCGGAGACCGTGTGTGCGTGTGGACATCCACGCAGACACCCTCGGAAGTACGCGACTCCATTCACGAGGCGTTCGGCATCCCGCTGAGCAAGATTCGGGTCCAAGCCCTCCCGGCGGGCTGCTCGTTCGGCAACTGGTGGGTCGCCAACTTCATGCTGATCACTGTGCTGCTGGCCAAGAAGTCTCGTCGCCCGATCAAGATTGAGCTCACAAACCAGGAAAGCATGGCCACCGTCAAGCGTCGTCACAATGAGCACACGCGAGGCAGAATGGGCTGCACGGCAGATGGAAGGCTCACTCTCGCGCAGTTCGACCACGTGATCGACAACGGAGGATACGGGTTCAAGGACGACGTCGGCTTCTTCTGCGTGGACTTGTGGGGACGCGCCCAGAACGGCCACTTCGCTGTTCACGGCGTGAACACGAACCGGCTCACCGCTGGGTGCATGCGCGCGGTCGGCGATGTGACGCTGGGGTCCGCAGTGGAGCGGCTCGCAGACATGTGCGCCATCCGCGCCGGCATCGACCCGGTCGAGTTCCGCCTCCGCAACCAGATCCGCCCCGGTGAGGAACTCCGCATGCAGCACAGCCGGCGGGCAATGCCCGACCAGTCGGTCGAGGCCTACCTGGCCGGGATCCCTGAGAGCATTCGAGCTGGCTGGCCGGTCCCCTTCCGGCTGTCCAGCGGTTCCACCCAGGACATCTTGACCCGTGGCGCGGCCGCGTTCGGATGGGAACAACGGTGGAAGGGCTGGGGGGTGCCGAGCTTCGCCGACGGGCCGCTTCGCCGAGCCGTCGGGGTCGGGACCGGGGCGCACGTGTGCGGCGTGGAGTTCGAGGGCAACACCTCGGCGGTGGTGCGGATCAACCCCGACGGCAGTGCGAAGGTGCACTGCGCTGCCGGCAGACAGGGGCAGGGCAGCGAGACGACCCTGACCCAGGTTGCAGCGGAGGCGCTGGGGATACCTTTCGAGCTGGTGGACTACGAGCTCGGCGACACCGACTCGTGCCCGTGGAGCCACGGCTCGCTGGCCAGCAACACGATGTACCGAATCGGATTCGCGGTGAAGGCGGCTTCCCTGGACGCTCGAGCCCAGTTGCTCGAGATCGCCGGCCGGGAGTTCTTCGATCTGCCGGCCGCAGAACTCACGATTCAGGGCGGCGAGGTCAAGGCGGCCGGAGACGGTCGCGGAGGGTTGGGCGTCACCATTGCCGATGTCCTGAACCATTTCCGTTCGGACACCCTCGGGCAGGCGTCATCGATCACGGGCCGGTCATCGGCAGTACCCATGCCACCCTCGACGACTTTCGCCCGTCATTTCGCGTGCGCCTTCGTCGAGGTCGAGGTGGACGTCGAGACCGGCAACGTCCGGTTGGTCGACTACCTCGCCGGGCAAGACAGCGGGACGGTGGTGAACCCGAAGGTCCTCAAGAATCAGGTCCTCGGCGGTGCTCTGTGCGGCAGTGGCTTCGCACTGTCCGAGCACCTGGTGTTCGACGACGTCGATGGCACGATCAAGAACGACAACTGGATGGACTACAAGCTGCTGCGAGCTCTCGACTTCCCCAGGGAAGTCCAGGTGATCTTCGGTGACTCCTACGACCCAGTCGGCCCATTCGGAGCTCGCGCAGCCGGTGAGGCACCCGCGGCGGCTCCCGGGCCAGCTATTTCGCAGGCCGTCTACAACGCCCTGGGCGGGATCTGGGTGGACATGCCCATGACGCCCGAAAGAGTCCTCACCGCCATCGGCCGGATCTGATGTTCCCAGCTGGCGCCGGTTCGCCGGGCGCACGCGTGGGACAGGATGGCCGGCCTCTGGTCGCGGCGTATGAGTCAGCGCCAGAACATCCCGGACCCCTGGCCAGATCAACCCGGAGCGGACACTTTCGGCCCATGGGCCTCGAACGGTCATGATGGTCCACAGGCGGCGGAGGAAAGTCATCCGCGATCAACGCAGCCTTCCGGTTGCCCTGGATCGGGCAAGTGCTTGCGTTAGGGCGTCAAGCTGACAAGTCGAATCAAGGAGGGTGTCATGAGTACGACACAGCAGCCTGCAAGGCCGCGGGTCGTGGTCGGCGTGGACGGCTCGCCGGGTTCGAACGCGGCATTGGCCTGGGCGGCGTCGACAGCCGAAGCGCTCGGTGCCGACCTGCTCGCGGTCCGTGCCTACCCGACGGCGGAATTCGGTGAGGGGTTCGAGGATCTCACTGAATATGCCAATGCCGAAGTCAACAAGCAGTTGACCGAGGTGCTCGGCACCGCCGGAGCATCCAAAGTGAGCCAGGTGATCGACTCGGACGACGCACATAATGCGCTGGTCGAGCACTGTGGGGGCGCAGAGCTTCTGGTGGTGGGCAGGCACGGGCATTCCCGGGTCGCCCACCTTGGTCTTGGTTCGACGGCCGAAGACGTCATCCGGCATGCCCCGTGCCCTGTGGTCGTCGTACGTGAAGACCCCGACATCAAGCCCGGACCGGAGGCCGGACGAGTCGTGATCGCGGTCGGTGTCACGCGGCACTCGCAGTCAACACTCGGGTTCGGGTTCCATATGGCATCGGCGACCGGACAGCCGCTAACCGTGTTGCACGCATGGCACACATCTTTCTGGCACGCACCCGGAAAGGCTGCCCCGCACGTCGATCCGGACCGGATGTTCGAAGAGGAAGAGCGCAAGCGATTCACCGAGGCAGTCGCAGATTGGGCGACGAAGTATCCCAACGTTGAGGTGCGCCAGGCTGCGGTTCCCGGTGATGTGGTACCGACCGTGCTTGCAGCCTCGGCTGGGGCGCACCTTCTGGTGGTCGGTGGGCACCGCCGGAAGCTACCCGGCTCGCTATCACTCGGAGCCGTCGCGCACGCGGCCGTCCATCAGGCGCACTGCCCGGCGGCGGTAGTCGCCCAAACCTGAAACCGGAACCTGCACCGCTCGAATACTCGGTTTGGGTGGCTGACCTGCGCTGACAGGCTCCGACACCTGTCCGATCCGACCGTGTGGGGTAGGCCGCCTTCGGTGCTCGCCACTTCCCGCTACCGTACCGGTCTGGATTCTGCCCATATGCGCTCGAACTCTGCGAGGTACATAGGCGCTAACGGTTCGAGCGCGCCTGCCTCGCTGGCGCAAGCCCGCGCCGACCAGCGGCGCACCAGCGCCGCCAGGTCGAGCGGCTCGCTGTCCTTGCCGCGCCGGGTGGCGTGGTTGGCCCACTGGCGCAAGCTGGTCAGCGCCCGCGCGTCCGGGGCGCGCCCGAACTGCGCCTCATACGCCTGCGCCAGGCGCGCGGCCAGCGGGCCGATGCTGTGGCGCCGGGAGGAGAACATGTCCATCAGCGCCTGGGT
>OFGV01000196.1_pt1 | contig 11618 bp, 7 predicted proteins | sample 1521911 | NCBI WGS metagenome assembly OFGV01 (sample SAMEA2553413, study PRJEB24118) | soil metagenome
CCTGCAACTGGCCCGGCTGCCCGTCTCCGGCGAACTGCCCGATTTCGGCTGTGCCGACCTGGCGTGCACCGCAGCGGAGGCCGACGCGTATTTCGCGATGCTGGGCATCGACGTGGCCCCGGACGAGCGGGACGAGGTGCTCAGAAGCACTGAGGGGTGGATGGCGGGCCTGCGGCTGGCGGCGATGGGGGCGGGCGTTGACTCTGGCGGCAGTGCCAGGGTGACCGCGCTGGCCGGGGACGAGCCGCTCGTGACCGACTACCTGTGGGACGAAGTGCTCGCCCGGCAGGAGCCGCAGATACGCACCTTCCTTCTGCGCACCAGCGTCGTCCCGGCGGTGTCGGGTGACCTTGCCGACGCACTGACCGGGCAGTCCGGCAGCGTCCGCACGCTGGAGCGGCTGAGCCGCGAGAACAGCTTCGTGGAGGCGCTCGACCGGGGGGGTGGGGACTACCGGTACCACCCGCTGCTCAGGGACGTGCTCACCGCGGAACTGCACCGGGAGATTCCCCAGGAGATCCCGGTCCTGCTCCGCCGTGCCGCTCGCTGGTACGCCGACCAGAACCGCACCCTCGAAGCGGTCCGTTCCGCGGCGGCCGGCCGCGACTGGGACTACGCGGCGCAGGCTCTGGCCAGATCCGGGGTGGGCGTGGTCTTGTCGGCCGAGCCGGACGAACTGGAGTCGGTGCTCGCGCTCATCCCCACCGACCACGCCGTCCACGACGCAGCGGTCAGCACGGCCTGGGCCGCCTCGCGGCTGTGGCGCCAGGACCCGGACGGGGCGGCTGCATATCTGGACAGCGCCACCCGGGCGCTGGCGGGATCCAGCCCGGTCATGCGCCGGGTCACCGAACCCACCCTGACGGCCCTGCGGATCATGCACGCCGCGGAGCAGGACAGCGGTGATCACACCCTCACCCGCGAGGGCAGGCTGCTGGCGGACTCGGTGCAGGCGGCGGTCAGCACCCAGGCTGAGCACCGTGCCGTCGGGCTGCTCTGGTTCTCGCTGGGCACCGCCGGCCTGCGCCGCTGGGAGATCGCCGAGGCGCGGCACGCGCTGCGGCAGGCTGACCGTCAGCTGGGGGCGGGGGGCCTGCCCGAACTGCGATGGCGTGCGCGGGCCTGGCGGGCGCTGGCGGAGGCCTGCTACGGGGACCTGACCGCCGCCCTGCAGACCGCCGGGGATGTGCGCCGGGGCACGGTATCGGCGATGCGCGAGGCCTCGTGCCTGGCCGACCTCGCCTACGTGCAGGTGAGGCTGGCCCGGGACGATCTCGAGACGGCGCAACGGCTGCTGACGGAAATCGATCCCAGCCAGGCTGGCCATCTTCCCGGTGAGCCACCGGTGACCGACGTCGCCGCGCTGATGCAGGCCAGGATCCTGCTCGCCGACGGCGATGCCGCCGCCGCCCGGGCTGTCCTGTCCCGGCTGCGCGAGACCTGGGCCCGGGGGCGCCCCGCGCTGTCGCAGGTGGTGACCGTGGCGGAAGCCGAAGCGGCGCTGCGGGCCGGTGATACCGGCCGCGCCCGCGCCCTGCTGCTGCTGGCCGATGGGGGGGAGCAGCCGGGGCGCGGCGACGTCACCCTGGTCCAGGCTGGCCTGCTGCTAGCCGAGGGCGACTTCCCAGCCGCGCTGGAACTCGTCGGGCCCTGGGTGGATGGCACGGTCGCAGGCACCGCGCAGGAACGGATCGCAGCGCTGCTTGCCGCCGCCGTCGCCCGGCGCCGGCTCGGGGCCCCCCAGGAGGCGTCCGCGCTGGTCGAGCAGGCGCTCGAACTCGCCGAGCCACAGCGCGCGTACCGGGTCTTCCTGGACGGCGGCCCGGCCGTCCGGTCGGCAGTCACGGTGCTCGTCCCTCCGACCAGCCGGAACGCGGGTCTGGCCGGAAGGGTCCTGGAACGCTTCGACGCACAAAGTCCCCGGCTGGCCCCCCCGGCCGAGCACGCGAACGTCCACCTGACCGACAGCGAGCGCGCCGTGCTCTGCTTCCTGCCCTCGCACATGACCAACGAGGAGATCTCCCAGGCCCTGTACCTGTCGATCAACACCGTCAAGACCCACCTGCGCTCGGCATACCGCAAGCTCGGCGTCGGCTCGCGCCGGGAGGCCATCGCGCGTGGCCGCCGTATGGGCCTGCTCTTATCCCGGGCCCGGGCCCGGGCGCGGGTCGCCGGGCCGCGGCTTCGCGGGGTGACCGGTCCCGGCTGCTGGCTGCCATAGACTTGGCCGCCGTAGCCGCTTCAGGTTGCGCCGGCCCGCAGCGATTCCCGCCGGGCGCAGCCATCGCGGGCAGAACGCGGGCGACCAGGGAGTGACGCCGCCGTGAAGACCGATGTCGAGGAGCTCAGCCCTACCCGGGTCAAGCTGACCATCGAGGTTCCGTTCGAGGAGCTGAAGCCGAGCCTCGACAAGGCCTACCGGGAGGTCGCCAGGCAGGTCAGGATCCCCGGTTTCCGGCCCGGGCATGTCCCGCCGCGGATCATCGACCAGCGGCTCGGCCGCGGCGTCGTGCTGGAGCAGGCGGTGAACGACGCCGTCCCGCAGTTGTACGGCAAGGCCCTTGAGGACAACGACGTGCTCGCGCTCGGCCAGCCGGAACTGGAGATCACCCGGCTTGACGACGGGGAGCAGCTTGCCTTCACCGCCGAGGTGGACATCCGGCCCAAATTCGATGTCCCCGACCTTACCGACATGCCGGTTACCGTGGACGACGCCGAGGTCAGCCCGGACGAGGTGGAGGAGTACATCGCCGGGCTGCGGGAGCGTTTCGCGTCTCTGAAAGGGGTGGACCGCCCCGTTGAGACAGGCGATTACGTGTCCATCGACCTGTCCGCGTCGGTCGACGGCAGCCCGGTGGAGGACGCGCAGGCGAGCGGCATCTCCTATGAGGTGGGGAGCGGGTCGCTGCTGGACGGCCTGGACGAGGCCCTGACCGGGATGTCGGCCGGCGACGCGGGCACGTTCACGGCCGAACTCGCCAGCGGGGAGCAGGCCGGCCAGCAGGCCGCGGTCGCGGTGACCGTGCACAGCGTCAAAGTCAAGGAACTGCCCGAACTCGATGACGAGTTCGCCCAGTCAGCCAGCGAGTACGACACCCTCGGCGAGTTCCGGGCGGGCACCCGCTCCCGGCTGCACACCGTCAAGCGCATGCAGCAGGCCGGCCAGGCCCGGGAGCGGGCGCTGGACGCCCTCCTGGCCAGGATCGACATCCCGCTGCCCGAGCGCCTCGTCGCCTCCGAGATCGACCGGCGTGATCACTCCCTCGATGAGCAGCTCGAACGGGCGGGTGCCACCAGGGACGCCTACCTGCAATCGCGCAGCCTCACCTCCGCCGGGCTCGACGAGGAGATGGCGGCCGACGCCCGCAGATTCGTTAAGTCCGGGTTCGTTCTTGACCAGATCGCCCGCCAGGAGGATCTGGAAGTAGAGCAGGAAGAGCTCAACGCCTACGTCGTGGAGCAGGCCTACCGCCTCGGTGTGCCACCCGACCGGCTGGCCAAGGAGATCGTCGACAGGGGCCAGCTCGGCGTCGCGGTCACCGAGGTGCTGCGCTCCAAGGCACTCGACGTGCTCGCGGAGCGGGCAGCGGTCACCGACGAGTCCGGCCGCGAGGTCGACCTCAAGGCGCCGGCGGGAGACCAGGAGGACCAGGAGGCCGTGGCGGGGACGGCGGCGGAGGGCGCTGACGAGTGATCCGGGGAGCGGCCCGGCTGAGGCCGCTGGGCGCCTGCGCCGACAGCGAACAGGGCGCAGCGGCGGACGTTCCGGGTGCGCACGGGCGTTAGGGTCACTGTCAACGGCACAGTGAGAACGGGGAGTACACAGTGAGCCAGGCGCGGCAGCGCGCAGAAGCGAGCGAGGAGAGCACCGTGAGCGACGCGGCGCAGCGCGGACAGGCGAAGCAGCAGAGCACCCCGAGCATCCCGCCAGCCATCCACCCGGCGCGCATCCTGGCGCGCACGGCGGAAGCACCGGTGATGCCCCTGGGTGATCAGCTGTTCCAGCGTCTGCTCCGGCACCGGATCATCTTCCTGGGCCAGCAGGTGGACGACGACATCGCCAACCGGATCTGCGCCGAGTTGGTGCTGCTGGCCGCCGAGGATGACAAGCGCGACATCAGCCTTTACATCAACTCACCTGGCGGCTCGGTCAGCGCCGGGCTGGCGATCTACGACGTGATGCAGTACGTGCCGAACGACGTCGCCACCTACGCGATGGGCATGGCCGCGTCCATGGGCCAGTTCCTGCTCTGCGCCGGTACCCGGGGCAAGCGCTACGCCCTGCCCCACGCCCAGATCCTGATGCACCAGCCCTCGGGCGGGATCGGCGGGACCGCCACCGACATCCGGATCCAGGCCGAGCAGATGCTCTACATCAAGCGGACCCTGGCCGAGCGCATCGCCTTCCACACCGGCCAGACCGTCGAGCAGATCGAGACCGACTCCGACCGCGACCGCTGGTTCACCGCGGACGAGGCCAGGGACTACGGATTCGTCGACCAGGTAGTCCGCGATGCCACCCAGGTCCCCACGGCAGGGCCAGTCTCCTGAGCCTTGACCCGGAAGCGGAGGAACATACCGTGAGCACACCCAGCCGGCCACTGGCCCAGGCCCGCCTCGCCCATTCCGCGGCTGCCCAGCAGCCCCACCCGGCACAGGCGCGTTATGTCCTGCCCTCCTTCGTGGAGCGGACGTCGTACGGGATCAAGGAGATGAACCCGTACAACAAGCTCTTCGAGGAGCGGATCATCTTCCTCGGCGTGCAGATCGACGATGCGTCAGCCAACGACGTGATCGCACAGCTGATCGCCCTGGAGTCGATGGATCCCGACCGTGACATCACGATGTACATCAACTCGCCGGGCGGGTCGGTCACCTCGATGATGGCGATCTACGACACCATGCAGTTCGTCCAGCCGGAGATCGCGACTGTCTGCGTCGGCCAGGCCGCCTCGGCGGCGGCCGTCCTGCTCGCCGCGGGGACCAAGGACAAGCGGATGGCGCTGCCGAACGCGCGCATCCTGCTGCACCAGCCCGCCACCGAGGGCGGCTACGGCCAGTCCAGCGACCTGGAGATCCAGGCCCGCGAGATCCTGCGGATGCGCACCGCGATGGAGCGCATCATCGCCCTGCACAGCGGCCGGGACGAAGATCAGGTGCGCAAGGACGTCGAGCGGGACAAGTACTTCTCGGCGGAGGAAGCGAAAGAGTACGGCATCGTGGACGAGGTTCTGACAAACCTCAAGCGCCGTGCCGAGGTAGGGTCGAAGTAAGCGGAGGAATCCGGACGAGGTCAGGTAACCGCCGCGCCGGCGGTGGGTGACTTCGCACCGGAGGGCCGCGAGCGGTACCGTCGAAGACAGACAGGGTAGACCGGCAGGGTCTGGCCGGTTCATGATGGCAGGACCCGCCGATAGCCGGCCGGGCCGCTGCGGCGGCCGGGGTAAAGGAGTTGTTTGGTGGCACGCATCGGGGATGGTGGTGACCTGCTGAAGTGCTCTTTCTGCGGGAAGAGCCAGAAGCAAGTCAAGAAGCTGATCGCTGGCCCCGGTGTGTACATCTGCGATGAGTGCATCGATCTCTGCAACGAGATCATCGAAGAGGAACTGGCCGAGCCGAGCGAGCTCAAGTGGGACAGCCTGCCCAAGCCGCGCGAGATCTACGAGTTCCTCGACGCGTATGTGATCGGCCAGGAGAAGGCCAAGAAGGCACTGTCGGTCGCGGTCTACAACCACTACAAGCGGGTCCAGTCGGGTGGCGAGAGCCGGCCCGGGGATGACGGGGTCGAACTCGCCAAGTCCAACATCCTGCTGCTCGGCCCGACCGGGTCCGGCAAGACGCTGCTTGCCCAGACCCTGGCCCGGCTGCTCAACGTGCCGTTCGCCATCGCCGACGCCACCGCCCTCACCGAGGCCGGCTACGTCGGTGAAGACGTCGAGAACATCCTGCTCAAGCTCATCCAGGCCTCCGAGTACGACGTCAAGAAGGCCGAGACGGGCATCATCTACATCGACGAGATCGACAAGATCGCACGCAAGAGCGAGAACCCGTCGATCACCCGCGACGTATCCGGCGAGGGCGTCCAGCAGGCCCTGCTGAAGATCCTGGAGGGGACCACCGCCTCGGTGCCCCCGCAGGGCGGGCGCAAGCACCCGCACCAGGAGTTCATCCAGATCGACACCACCAACGTGCTGTTCATCTGCGGTGGGTCGTTCTCCGGCCTGGAGAAGATCATCGAGTCGCGGGTCGGCAAGAGCGGGATGGGCTTCGGCGCGGTGCTGCGGGTCAAGAACGACCGGCCCGCCGCCGACGCGTTCGCCGACGTGATGCCCGAGGACCTGCTCAAGTTCGGCATGATCCCCGCGTTCGTCGGCCGGCTGCCGGTCATCACCAGCGTGCACAACCTCGACCGGGAGGCGCTCATCCGGATCCTCACCGAGCCGAGGAACGCCCTCGTCAAGCAGTACCGGCGGCTGTTCGAACTGGACGGCGTGGACCTGGAGTTCACCCCTGACGCGCTCGAAGCCGTCGCCGACCAGGCGATCCTGCGCGGCACCGGCGCCCGGGGCCTGCGGGCGATCCTGGAAGAAGTGCTGCTGTCGGTGATGTACGAGGTGCCCAGCCGCAAGGACGTGGAGCGGGTCGTGATCACCGGCCCGGTCGTGCTGGAGCACGTCAACCCGACCCTGGTCCCGCGCGGCGCGCGCAGCCGCACCCCGCGCGAAAAGTCGGCCTGAAGCGGGCGCCCGCAGCACTAGCCCCGGGCGGTAAGGGTCTGCTCGGCTTCCCACATTTGCTGGTAGAGGGGGCAATCGCGAAGCAGGGCGGCATGCGTGCCGCGCCCCACGGCCTTTCCCTCGTCGAGAACGACGATCTCGTCCACCTGGTCGAGCCCGCGCAGTTCATGGGTGATCAGCAGGGTGGCCCGGTCCCGGGTGACGTCCAGCAGGTCGGCGGTGAGCGCCTCGCGGGCCGCCAGGTCCAGATGCGCGGTGGGTTCGTCCAGGATGAGCAGGCCCGGGTCGGCAAGCAGCGCCCTGGCCAGCGCGAGCCGCTGCCGTTCGCCGCCGGAGACCGCTGTGCCGCGGCTGCCGGCCGGAGTGTCCCAGCCCTGCTGGAGCGATTCGATCCAGGGCAGCAGCCGGGCCCGCCGGGCTGCGTCGGCCAGTTCGCCGTCGGACGCGCCGGGGCGTGCCAGGCGGAGGTTGTCACGGATGCTGGCAGCAAAGATGTGCGGGTCCTGCGGGCAGCCACCGATCACCGTGCGCACGTCGTCCGCGCGGTACTCGCGCAAGTCGCGGCCCCCCAGCGTGGCCGTGCCACCGGTCAGGTCGGCGAGCCGCAGCAGGACTGAGACGATCGTGGACTTGCCCGCCCCGCTTGGGCCGACCAGCGCGACCCGCCGCCCCGCCGCGAGGTCCAGGTCCACCCCGGCCAGTGCCAGCGGGCCGTCTGGCTCGTACCGGAGCTCAGCGCCACGCAGCGTGACCCGCAGCGGCCCGCCGGGCAGCGGCCGTGGCGCTGGCGGATCAGTGACCGGCGTGGGTGCATCCAGGACCGCGCCCAGCCGGGCCGCGCCGGCGCGCGACTGGCCGAGCTGGATGGCCGCTGCCGGCAAGGCCGCTACTGCCTCGAACGCCGCCAGCGCAGTCAGGGCCAGCACGGCGAGCGGCACCCGGGTCAGGGTGCCGCCCCCGGCGGCGGCGACGCCGAGCACCAGCACACCCCACAGGGTGAGACCCGTGGCGGCGGCGATGAGGCCGGTTCCCAGGCCCTCGCCGGAGGCGGACCGGCGGGCCAGCCGGGTCAGCGAGCCGTCGGGGGCGGTGGCCGCGGGCATAGCGGTGTCCTGCGCGCCGAACGCGTGCAGGTCGGCAGCGCCACCCACCAGATCGGTGAGGCCGCCCGCGGGGTCGCCGCGGGCGGCGGCGTTTCGCCTGGTCGCGGCGCGGCCCCGGGCGGCGGAGAGGAAGGGCACGATGACCCCCGCGGCGACCAGGCCGGCTGCGAGCACTCCCGCCGCGGGAGCCAGTATCAGCAGGCAGACGGACACCGCCCCGGCGCCTGCCAGAGCGGCGGCCAGCGGCGGGGCCACCCCCCGGACAAACAGGTCCTGGGTAGCGTCCACGTCGGAGATCATGCGCGCCAGCAGGTCCCCGGACCGGAACTGCCGCAGTCCGGCCGGCGCCAGTTGTTCCAGCCGCCGGTAGACACGCGTCCGGACGTCCGCCAGCACCCGGAATGCCACGTCGTGCGAAGCCAGGCGCTCACCGTAGCGGAACGTCCCGCGGCCGATGGACAGTGCGCGCACCGCCACCACCGCGGCGGTGATCGCGACGATGTTCGGGTGCAGCGAGGCGCGGGCCAGCAGGAACCCGGACACGGCCAGCAGGGCGACACCGCAGGCGGTGGCGGCGGCCCCGGCCGCGATCGCGAGCAGCAGCCGGCCACGCAGCGGTCTGGCGAGCCAGAGGAGCCGCAGCAGCGGGTCCCGGCCTGGCGCCGTCCTCCGGCGGGCGCCCCGCATCACCTGGTCACCGCCAGCGGACCGCGGGAAACCTCGCCCTGGCCGTCCGGCGGCACGAGACGGCCGTGGTCGAGGGCAAGCACCCGGTGGGCGCCTCCCCGCCAGGTGTGACGGTGGGTGACCAGGACCACGGTCCGGCCTGCCATCAGGGTCTGGATCGCCGCCAGGATCTGCGCCGCGATGAGCGGATCGAGGTGCGCGGTGGGTTCGTCAAGCAGCAGCAGTGGGGCGTCCCGCAGGAAGGCCCGCGCCAGGGCGATCCGCTGGCGCTGGCCGGCTGACAGCCGCAACGCCTGCTCGCCAAGCGGCGTGTCATACCCCTGCGGCAGGGCCTCGATGAACCCGTCCGCCCCGGCCAGCCTGGCCGCCCGTGCGATGGCCTCCCGGCTGGCTGCGGGCAGGCCCAGCGCTATGTTCCCGGCCACGCTGGCCGCGAACAGGTACGGGTGCTGCGGCACCCAGGCGAGCTGGCGTCGCCAGCCGTCCCTGCCAATACGGGCGATGCCGGTGGCCCCAGCTGTGATCTGGCCGCTGGTCGGCTCGGTGAACCGCAGCAGCAGGGCGAGCAGGGAACTCTTGCCCGCCCCGCTGGGGCCCGTCACGGCAATCCGCTCCCCCGGCCGGATCGTGACCGACACCCCGTCCAGGGCCGGCTGGTCACGGCCCGGGTACATCAGGCTGACCTGGTCCACGGTGATGTCCTGGCACCGCAGGTCCACCGCGGCCGGCGCCGTGCCCCGCGTTCGCGATCCCGATGCAGGCGCGGTCCTGACCGCACTGGATTCATGATCACGCGGCTGCCGCGGGGCCACCCTGGCCGGGTCCGCGGGGGACGTGGGGGGACCTGCCTCCGGGGCGGGCACTGCCAGGATGTCGCAGACCCGGCCGGCCGCAGCCACCCCCTCCATGCTGGCATGGAAATGCATGCCCGCCGCCCGCAGCGGCAGGTAGGCCTCGGGGGTGAGCAGCAGCACCAGCAGCGCGGTCTCGTACCCCAGGTGGCCGGCCAGCAGCCGCAGCCCCACCTCCACCGCGACCAGCGCGGTGGCGAGTGCGGCGGTCAGCTCCAGCACCAGCGCGGACAGGAACGCCACCCGCAGCGTCGCCATGGTCGCCGACCGGTAGCCCGAGGTCACTTCCTTGATCACTTCTGCCTGCCGCTTGGCCCGGCCGAACACCTTCAGTGTCGGCAGGCCCTCCACCACGTCCAGGAAATGGCCGCCGAGCCGGGCAAGCAGTTGCCACTGGCGCTGCGTCCGGGCCCTGGTCTGCAGGCCTACCAGCACCGCGAAGACCGGGATGAGCGGGAGCGTCACCGCGATGATGACGGCGGAAATCCAGTCGGCCACTGCCACCCGGGCCAGCACCATCACCGGGACCAGCACCGCGAGCACCAGTTGTGGCAGGTACCGGGAGAAGTAGGAATCCAGCGCATCCAGGCCGCGGGTGGCCACGGTGGTGATCTCGCCCGGCTGCTGCCCGCCCAGCCACCCCGGGCCCAGCCGCAGCAGATGGCTGGCCAGGCGGCGGCGGAGTTGCGACTTCACGGTGGCAGCGGCTCGCAGCGCTGCCACGTCACCGCCGTAGGCGGCCGCCGCGCGGGCGGCCACCACGGCGAGCAGCATGGCCAAGGTGACCCGGAGGGCAGCCAGACCGGTGCCACGAGCCGCCGCCGCGAGGACGTGTGCCAGCAGGCCCGCCTGCGCGACCACCAGACCGGTCATGACGGCACCGAGGATGACCGTGGTCACCAGGTAGCCGCGTGCGGCCCGGGCATGCCGCAGCAGCCGCCCGTCGACGGGCCTCATGAGCTGCCAGGCAGATGCAGCGGCGGGGCGATGACCCGGCGCCGGAACACCCAGTAGGTCCACGCCTGGTACGCCAGCACGACCGGCGTGAAGATCGCCGCCACCCAGGTCATGACCATCAGGGTGTAGTGCGAAGAGGACGCGTTGTGGACAGTGAGGCTGTAGGCCGCGCTGGTGGTGGAGGGGAGAACGTTCGGCCACAGGTCACCGAACAGGGTCGCCACCACCAGCACGATGGTGAGCGCGGTGCCAGCAAACGCCCAGCCTTCCAGGCCGCGGATGATCGCGGCCACCGCGCCGAGCAGGGCCAGTGCGGCCACTGCCGCGAGGAGGTCGGTGGCCGGCCGGCCGTACGCCACCTGGCTGGCGGCCAGGAAGCAGGCCGCCACCAGGACCGTCACCGCCGCCAGCCAGACGGCGGCCCGCCGGGCACGGGCCCGCAGTTCCCCGTCCGTCCTGAGGGTGAGGAAGATCGCCCCGTGCAGTGTGAACAGGGTGACCGTGGCCAGGCCAGCCAGCAGCGCATACGGGTTCAGCAGGGTGAGCAGGTTCCCGGTGAAGACGTGTGCCGCGTTCAGCGGGACCCCGCGCACGATATTCCCGAACGCCACCCCCCACAGCAGCGCGGGCAGCGCTGAGCCGGCGAAGATCGCCAGATCCCAGCTTGCGCGCCAGCGCCCCGTTTCCACCTTGCTGCGGAACTCGAAGGACACGCCGCGGATGATCAGCGCCACCAGGATGAGCAGCAGGGCCAGGTAGAAGCCGCTGAACAGGGAGGCATACCAGAGGGGGAAGGCGGCGAAGGTGGCGCCGCCGGCGGTGAGCAGCCAGACCTCGTTCCCGTCCCAGACCGGGCCGATGTTGTTGATGCGCACCCGCCGCTCGCTGTCGCTCTTTCCCAGGTACGGCAGCCGGGTGCCGACGCCGAAGTCGAAGCCCTCCAGCACGAAGTAGCCCGTCCACAGCACCGCGATGAGGACGAACCACACGGTGGTCAGTTCCATGTCACTTCCTCCAGATCAGCGGGCGTCAGTAGGTCAGGGTGGGTACCGGCTCGGTGGTGCCCGGCGCCCCGGTCCCGCCTTCCCCTTTGGTCCCTTCCGGTGGCCCGGAGCGGACCTGGCGGATCATCAGCCAGCCGGCCACCGCGGCCAGGCCGGCGTAGAGCAGGGTGAAGACCGTCATTGAGGTGATCACCGTGCCGGCGGACACCCCGGGTGACACCCCCCGCGCGGCCTGCAGCACCCCGTCGACCGTCCACGGCTGGCGGCCCCTCTCAGGGA
>OFGV01000197.1_pt1 | contig 11604 bp, 9 predicted proteins | sample 1521911 | NCBI WGS metagenome assembly OFGV01 (sample SAMEA2553413, study PRJEB24118) | soil metagenome
AGATGGACGACCTGGACGAGGAGCCGGTGGTGATCTACCACTCGCACACCGCCACCGAGGCGTACCCCTCGCGGACCGACATCTCCTACGCCAACGAGCCGGATGCCCATTATGTGGTGATTTCTACCCGTGACCCGGACCAGGTGGAGTTCCGCTCGTTCCGGATCGTCGACGGGGTGGTGACCGAGGAGGAGGTCAGGATCGCCGCCGGTGCGCCGAGCCCGGCGGGCCCGGCGCCGGAATGATCCAACCTGGCCTCCGGTTGGATCTACCAGACCACTAGCATTCGCCCGTACCCGACGGGACGCCACACCTGGAGCGACGTTCATGGCCATCGAGGTCCGTATCCCGACCATCCTGCGCACCTACACCGGGGGCGCCAAAGCGGTCGAGGGTTCCGGCGCCACTCTCGCCGAGCTTCTCGGCGATCTTGATTCCCGCCACAGCGGTCTGCGTGAGCGGCTGGTGGACGACGGTGGGCTGCGGCGTTTTGTCAACGTCTACCTCAACGACGAGGACGTGCGCTTCCTGGGCGGGCTGGAGACACCGGTGAAGGATGGCGACACGGTGACGGTCCTGCCGGCGGTGGCCGGCGGGCGGCGCTGAGGCCGCTGGCGGGCGGCGCTGAGGCCGCCGGCGGCGCTGGCCACCGGCCCCTGGCGGCCCGCGTGAGGAGAGCCTGATGCGGTACGACTCACTGCTCGACTCGCTCGGCAGGACCCCGCTGGTCGGGCTGCCCCGGCTCTCACCTGCCCCGGACGTGCGGCTGTGGGCCAAGCTGGAGGACCGGAACCCGACCGGGTCGGTGAAGGACCGGGCGGCGTTCTTCATGATCGAGCAGGCGGAGAAGGACGGCCTGCTGGCCCCGGGTGCCACCATCCTGGAGCCGACGTCGGGTAACACAGGCATATCCCTGGCGATGGTCGCGCACCTGCGCGGCTACAAGATGATCTGCGTGATGCCCGAGAACACCTCGGCCGAGCGCAGGCAGGTCCTGCAGATGTACGGGGCGCAGGTCATCTCCTCCCCGGCGGCCGGCGGATCGAACGAGGCGGTGCGGATGGCCAGGCGGCTGGCCGGCGAGCACCCGGACTGGGTGATGCTCTACCAGTACGGCAACGAGGCCAACGCCCGTGCCCACTACCAGACCACCGGGCCGGAACTGCTGGCCGACCTGCCCAGCATCACCCACTTCGTGGCCGGCCTGGGCACCACCGGCACGCTCATGGGGGTCGGGCGTTACCTGCGCGAGCATGTGCCGGGAGTGGCGATCGTGGCGGCCGAGCCGCGGTACGGCGAACTGGTGTACGGGCTGCGCAACGTGGATGAGGGCTTCGTCCCGGAGTTGTACGACTCCTCGGTGCTGACCACGCGGTTCTCGGTCGCCGCCACCGACGCGCTGCGCCGGACCAGGGAGCTGCTCGATGCCGAGGGCATCTTCGCCGGGATCTCCACCGGCTGCGCCCTGCACGCCGCGCTGGGGATGGCGGCCAAGGCCAAGGCCGCTGGCCAGCGCGCCGACATCGCGTTCATCGTCGCCGACGGCGGCTGGAAGTACCTGTCCACCGGCGCCTACTCGGGCACGCTGGAAGAGGCCGAGGCCCGCCTGGAGGGCCAGCTTTGGGCATAACGGGCACAACGGGTGCGCCAGGCGTGGCCGGAGCGGCCGTTGTGCAGCTGACCCGGCACCGCTGGCCGCGTTCGTTTGTCATGATGGCGCCCATCATGCGCATCTATTGTCGTGGTGGCGCCCACCATGACAATCATCGCGGGGGAGTGGCCGCCGGGGAGGCATGCGCGTGACGGCGTTCGACGAGGCGACGGCGGTCACCCCGGCCGGGGAGGGCTGCTACCACACCCGGCCCGACGAACGGTTCGCCATCGTCTCCGGGGACGGAACCGCCGGCGCGGTGAACGGCGGGGTGCTGATGGCCACCGTGCTGCGCGCGGTGCTGGACGGCTCACCGCACCCGCACCCCGTTGCGACCAGCGCACACTTCCTGCGGGTGCCACGCCCGGAACCCGCCCGCGTCCAGGTGTCCTGGCTCAAGCAGGGCAAGACCGCTGCCACCGCGCGGGCGACCCTGATCCAGAACGGGCTCCCGGTGCTGGAGACCGCCGTCACCACCGGATCGCTGGGCGACCCCGGCGACGGTGGCCTGCCCTGGACCGGCAAGCCACCGGAACGGCCCCCCATCGAGGAGTGTGCGGGGTTCGAGATGCGCAGGGCATCGTCCGCGTTCGCCGGCTTCGCCCGGCAGGTCGACCTGCGCCTGGACCCGGCGACCACCGGCTGGCTGCACGGCCAGCCAGCCGGCATCCCCGAGATGCGCGGCTACTTCCGGCTGCGTGAAGACCGCGATCCCGACGCCTACCTGCTCGCCCTGGCGGTGGACGCCCTGCCGCCGGTGGTGTTCGGGATGGGGGCGGCCGGCTGGTCACCCACGGTCGAGCTCACCTGGCACATGCGGGCGGTGCCGGCGCCCGGGCTGCTGCGGGTGGCGGCCCGCTGCCGGCACGTCAGCGGCGGCTGGTTCGACGAGGAGGCCGAGGTCTGGGACTCGGCCGGCCGGCTGGTCGCACAGAGCCGCCAGATCGCCCGGCTGGGCCGCGGCGCGTAACCTGGTTCACCGTGCGGCTGACCATCATCGGGTGCTCGGGTTCCTTCCCCGGCCCGGACAGTCCAGCCTCCTGCTACCTGCTGGAGGAAGAGGGTTTCCGGCTCCTGCTCGATCTCAGCAACGGGTCGGTCGGCGCGTTGCAGCGGCACGCGGGACTGTATGACATCGATGCTGTCTGCCTGAGCCATCTGCATGCCGACCATTGCCTCGATCTGTGCCCGTACTGGGTGGCCCGGACCTACTGCCCGGACGGCCCGCGCCCGCCCATCCCCGTCTACGGCCCGGCCGGGACCGCGGGCCGGATGGCGCAGGCGTATGGCCTGGACGAGCACCCCGGCATGGCCGCGGCATTCGATTTCGTCACGCTGACGCCGGGGACCCGCGGGATCGGCCCCTTCCAGGTGACCGCCGCGCACGTCAACCACCCGGTCGAAACGTTTGGCTTGCGGCTGGACCACGCGGGACGCAGCATGACCTATTCCGCGGACACCGGCGAGTCACCCGCCCTGGTCGGGCTTGCCCGCCACACCGACCTGCTGCTGTGCGAGGCCTCGTTCCTTGACGGCCCCGGGCTGCCGGCCGATCTGCACCTGACCGCGCGGCAGGCCGCGGAGCACGCCACCAGGGCGGGGGCGGGGCGCCTCATGCTCACCCACCTGGTGCCCTGGAATGACGCCGCCCGGACGCTGGAGGAGGCCAGCGGGTCCTCTTTTGCCGGGCCTATCTCACTGGCCGCCTCGGGCCATTCCCTCGACCTGGGCTAACACCGGCCCGGGCACGGTTGCGCCGACGGTATGCTTCCCGCGGGGGTCACGTCCGGCTCGCGGGTGAATCCGTAACGTACGGCCCGCGGGAACGGGTGACAGCCCCGATGGAAGTCCCGGTTGAAAGACTGTCATGTGCCCCATGGCGGTGGCCGGAACGGCAGGACCGTTCTGGGGGTACCGCCGTGGCGGATGATCTGGAACAAGGAAACCGTGCCATGAGTGGCGGCCGGGGGCGTGCCGTGCTTTGCACATGTGGTCACCACCGCAGTGCTCACCGTCACTACCGGCGTGGCGCCGACTGCGCCCTGTGCGAATGCCGCCGCTGGTCGCCGGATCCGTGGTGGCGGCACCTGTTCCGGCGGCGCCCGCAGTAGGCGGATAACGGGGCGGTGACTCTCCTGATCGTGTCGGCTGGTCATCACTGTCCGTTACCTGGCAATGACAAATCCGGTTCGCGGCGGCTACGGACCGTAACGACGGATGTCTATGACCACACCGTTGCCCTTGGCAAGGACCTTTGGCGTCTGGGATGTGTGACCAACGGCAGATGTGGGTCTTGCCGGGATGACAGTTGAATTACTCCGGGAAAGACACAAAACTACCACCAAGCAAGGAAATAGCGAACCAGCCCCGGTCTCGCCGCGCAGCGAGGCCGAGGCCCCCCCGCTTGCTTCGCTTGTGGGTCATGGAGGGGACCATGACGGTTCAGGCGAGTTCGGACGTGCCCGGTTACCGCATCACAGTCGTCATCCCGACGCTGAACGAAGCCCGTAACCTCCCGCACGTTCTTGCCCGGATACCACGTGATGTCCATGAGGTCATCGTCGTGGATGGCCATTCCGTGGATGACACGCTAACGGTCGCCAGGAAATTGTGGCCGAACGTCCGTATTGTCATGCAGACGCGTAAAGGCAAGGGAAATGCGCTGGCCTGCGGGTTCGCCGCGGCGACCGGGGACATCATCGCGATGCTCGACGCGGACGGCTCGGCGGATCCGGGTGAGATCCCGCGGTTCGTGGCGGCGCTCACCGCCGGCGCCGACTTCGCGAAGGGCACCAGGTTCGCTCTGGGCGGTGGCAGCAGCGACATCACCCACCTGCGTGCCTGGGGTAACAGGATGCTCAACGTCTTCGTCAACCTCCGCTACGGCACGCACTACACCGATCTGTGTTACGGGTACAACGTGTTCTGGCGCAGGCTGCTGCCGGTACTGGGGCTTGATGCCGCAGCACCGCCCCCGCCCGGGGACGGGCGCCTGTGGGGCGACGGGTTCGAAGTCGAGACGCTGATCAACATCCGCGTCGCCGAAGCCGGGCTCACCGTCGCCGAAGTGCCCAGTTACGAGCACCCGCGGATCTACGGGGTGAGCAATCTGAGCACGTTCAGTGATGGCCTGCGCGTGCTGCGCACCATCCTGACCGCGCGCCGGGCAGCACTCAGGCAGGCCCAGCCCGCTTATGTACCGGAACCGGCACTGGTCTGCCTGCCCGGCAGCGAGCCGTGGCCGGTACCGGAAGAACTGGCCCAGGGGACTGCTGAGTGAGCGATCTCGGTGCCGCCAGTGAGGTCGAGGCTGCGGAAGACGGGCTGGAGGCAGGGACTCCAGTGGCCGCAGCCGCGCCGGCTGCCACCATCACCGCCCCCGGCCCCGCGGCTGCCCGGCCCACCGTCTCGGTGGTCGTGTGCTGCTTCACCCAGGACAGCTGGGAGGACCTGGCCCGGACGGTGAGGTCTGTCCAGGAGCAGACCGAGCCGGCCCGGGAGATCATCGTCGTGGCCGATCACTGCCCGGACCTGCTGAGCCGGGCTGAACGCGAACTGCCCGGCGTGACCGCGGTACCGAACCCGCTGGCGCGGGGGCTGGCAGGGGCGCGCAACATCGGTGTGGGGCTGGCCCGCGGCGACGTGGTCGCCTTCATCGACGACGATGCGGCGGCCGATCCCGGCTGGATCGCCGGGCTGGCTGACCAGTACCGCGATTCCCGGGTGAAGGGGGTCGGCGGGCTGGTGAGGCCAGTCTGGGAACCGGGCCGCCCCCGCTGGTTCCCGGCCGAGCTCGACTGGGTCGTCGGCTGCAGCTACCAGGGCATGCCAGCGGGCAGGCAGCCGGTGCGCAACTTCATCGGCGCCAACATGTCGTTCCGCCGGGAGGTGCTGGAGGATCTTGACGGATTCTCGGCGGATCTGGGCCGCGCCGGGACGGTCCCGGCCGGCTGCGGGGAAACCGAGCTGTGCCTGCGGGTGAGCCAGCGTTACCCGGACGGTGTCCTGCTGCATGAGCCAGCGGCCTCGGTCAGCCACCGGGTCCGCGGGGACCGGGCGAGCTGGGGCTACCTGGGTGCCCGCTGCTACGCGGAAGGGCTGTCCAAAGCAAGGGTGGCACGGCTGGCCGGTGCCCGGCGTGCGCTGTCATCCGAGCGGGCATATGTCAGGACGGCGGTCCCCCGCGGGGTGGGCCGCTCGCTGGCGGGCGCGGCGCGCGGGCAGCTGACCGGGCTGGCGGCGGCGCTGGCACTGATGTTCGCGGTCGCGGCGGCGGGCGCCGGGTATCTGGTGGGACGGCCCGGCGGGCCGGTGCCCGGGGCGCTGAGCGGCCCGCCCGCGCCGCGGGAGGGCCACATCATCGGCCGGCTGGCCCGTTCGGCCCTGGTTCCCTGGGCCGGCCTGGCGCTGAGCCTGGGCCTGTGGGCCGCCGGGCTGGCGGGGGGGGACGCCGCCCGGGTGAAGACGGCAAGCCTGGGGCTGGTCTCGGTGCTCCCGGCCACTTTCTGGGCGGCCCTCGCGGTTCTCACGGTGAGTTTCTGCGCGGCCGTGGTCCGCCGCTCCACCCGCTGGCCCGTGCTGGCCGCCCATGCCGCCGCCCTGGTCACGATCCTGCACGCGACACCCGCTCTCGTGTACGGGACGCTGCGGTACTCCTGGGCCTGGAAGCACATCGGCGTCGTCGACTTCATCGCCCACCATGGAGTGCAGTTCCATCTCGGCGACGTGCTGGGTGTCTACCAGGGCTGGCCCGGTTTCTTCGCACTCAACTCCTTCCTGACCTCAGCCGCCGGCCAGCCGTCGGCCCTGTCGTACGCGTCCTGGGCGCTGCTCGTCAACGACCTGCTGTGGCTGGGGCCCGTCCTGCTCATCGCCCGCGCCTTCACCTCCGACCAGCGGCTGGTCTGGACCGCGGCCTGGCTGTTCGAGCTGGGCAACTGGGTTGGCCAGGACTATTTCTCACCGCAGGCGTTCGCCTTCTTCCTGTACCTGGCCGTGATCGCGGTCTGCCTGCGCTGGCTCAGGGATCCGGAGAGCGCGTGGCGGCCGGTCACGGCCGGCCCTGGCGCGGGATCCGCCGGGCTGCGCCTGGCGTCCCGGTCGACCCGGCGCGTCCTGGTCGTCTGCCTGGTGCCGCTGATGGTGGCGATCGCGTCCAGCCATCAGCTCACGCCGTTCATGCTGATCTCGGCGCTCACCGTACTCGCCCTGGCCGGGCAGTTGCGGCCCCGCTGGCTGCCCCTGCTGATGCTGGCCATCACCGCCGGCTGGCTCGCGTACGCGGCCTGGCCGTGGCTGGCCGCGAACACCTCCCAGATACTGCAGGGCTTCGGCCTTCCCTGGGCGAACACCTCCGCGCATATCGTCGGTGGGGCGACCGGGGGACCCGGCCAGGTCATCGTCGACTGGGGTGCCCGCCTCCTCAGCGCGGCCGTGGTGATCCTGGCCTTCATCGGCTACTGGCGTTACCGGCGGCACCACAACGCGCGAGCCCGCCGGTCATGGAACCGGGTCCCGCTGCTGGCGGCGGCCGCTGCCCCGGCGGTGGCCGCCAACAGCTACGGCGGCGAGATCATCTTCCGCGCGTTCCTGTTCGCCCTGCCCTTCCTCGCCGTGGCCGCCGCCGCCGCCTTCTTCCCCCACCCGAAAGCCGGCCGGCCGGTCCTGGCCGGCCTCGCGCTGGCGGGCACCGGCCTGGCGCTGGTGGCCGGCTTCAGCCTCGGCAACTACGGCAAGGAAGCGATGGACTATTTCAGCCCCGGGGAAGTAGCCGCTTCGGACTGGCTGTACAGGACCGCGCCACCGGGCGCCGAGGTGGTCGCCGCCACCAGCAACTTCCCGTGGGCATTCGTCCATTACAACTGGTACAGCTACACCTTCCTGGGGGAGACGGCGCCGTATATCTCGCAGGTCCCGCGTTCCCCGGTGAGCACCGTCATCGGCGTGCTGAAGCCCGGCCGCTCGCCAGCCTCCTACCTGGTCCTGACCAAAAGCCAGGCCGCCGAAGTCCAGCTCAGCGGGATATGGCCGGCCGGCACCTACTCCCGCATCGTCCATGACCTGATGGCGTCCGGCAGGTTCCGGGTCGTGTACAGCAACGCCGATGCCCAGATCCTGCAGCTGAGACCGGCCAAGGTGGCGCACCAGTCACCGGTCCCGGCCCGCCACTGCGTGCGCGGGAGGGGGTGCCGGTGAATCCCTCATCGCTGGCGGGCAGCCCGCCCCGGCGCCAGTTCCGCCGCCTGGCCGTCCCGGTGCTGCTGGCCGTGTCCGGCTGGGTGGTGCTCGGTATCACCGCGGTGGGAGTCCCGCAGGAGTTCCGCGCGGTCCCAGTCTTCCCCTTCGCTCTAGCCGCCCCCGGGGTGGCGCTGGTCCGGCTGCTGCCGCTGCCGGACATCCTGGAACGGGCCGTGCTGTCCCTCGCGCTTGGCATGAGCCTGGCCGCGCTCGCCGCGGAGGCGTTCGCGATCAGCCACATCCTGCGCCCTGACCTGGTGCTCGTCGTGCTGGCAGCCATCTGCTCGGCCGCTGCCCTGGCCGAGCTGGCCCGGGAGGTGAGGGTCCCATGATGAACCCGGTCCCCATCCTGCTGTACCACTCCGTCACGGCCGACCCGGCTGGGTGGATCGCCCCGTACGCCGTCAGCCCGGCCACCTTCGCCGCCCATCTTGACGCGGTGGTCGCCAGCGGCCGCGAGCCCCTCACCGTCTCCCAGTACCTCGATGGCCTGACCGGGGCCGCCCCCCTTCCCGCGCGCCCCGTCCTGATCACCGTGGACGACGGGTTCGCCGACTTTGCGGGTAACGCGCTGCCGGCGCTGGCCGGGCGGAACCTGCCCAGCACGCTGTATGTGACCACGGGCGCACTCGCGGACGGGCCCCACGACAGCGTGCTGCCGCCGGCCGCCATGCTGCGCACCACCGATCTGGCGGGCCTGGAAGCCGCCGGGGTGGAGATAGGCGCCCACTCCCACACCCACCGTCAGCTTGATCTGCTGCCGGCCCGGGACGTGGCCGCTGAACTGTCCAGCAGCGGCGACCTGCTGGCACAGGCACTGGGGCACCGCGTGCGGAGCTTCGCCTACCCGCACAGCTACTGGCGGGCGCGGGTGCGGCGGCTGGTGGCCGAGGCGGGTTTCGACTCGGCCTGTGCCGTCGGCAACGCACTCAGCTCCAGCCGCGATCACCCGCTGTCATTGTCCCGGCTGATGGTCATGGCCGGCACCGACGCGGCCACCGTGGCGGGGTGGCTGGACGGATCTGGCGCGCATGCCATCACCCGCAAGCACCGGGTGCTGGCATGCGGCTGGCGCCAGTACCGGCGGGCGCGGCAGGCGCCGCGGGGACTGCGGTGGCCGCGGTGACCACCCACGCCCGCAAGCGGCACCGGCCAGTGCACCGGCGGGCCGGCCTGCCCCCGCGCACCTGGCTGATCCTGGTCATCACCGGCCTCGGGGTGGCACTGGCCGCCGGGTCCCTGGTCGCGCTGCGGACGGCGGGAACGACCCGGTGCGGGGCATCGGCCCTGCTGGTTCCCAGCTGCGGCGCGTGGTGGGGGATGTACCTGCCGGTCAGCAACGATGGCCAGCTGATCCCGGCGGTGACGGGGAAGGAGCGCTTCCTCGGGCGGCGGCTCGACATCATCGAGCGCTACCACGACATGTCGGCCAGCTCGGACGGCATCTTCCCCGGCCCAGCCGAGAAGCAGCTCGCCCGCAATCATCTGCTGCTGTTCTCCTGGGGCCCGGCCGTCTGGTCCACCAGCACCCGGTACCGCTGGAGCCTGATCGCCTCCGGGGCGCTGGACCGCACCGTCATCATCCCCGAGGCCAGGCGGCTGCGGGCCTTCCATCACACAGTGTTCCTGACGTTCTCGTCCGAGCCCGACGGCGCGGTGCCGGCCCTGGGCACGCCGGCGGAGTTCGTCGCCGCCTGGCGGCACATCCATGACGTCTTCGCCCGCGCCGGGGTCCGCAACGCGGTCTGGGTGTGGACAACCGAGGGCTACCTACCGCACGCGGCCACGATCGCGGCCCTGTATCCCGGCAATGCCTACGTCGACTGGATCGGGTACGACCCCTACAACTACTACACCTGCCATCAGACGAGGTGGCTGTCGTTCGCCCAGACAGTGGAGCCCTTCTACCACTGGCTGATGGCCCGCCATTTCGGCGGCAAGCCGTTCATGCTCGCCGAATTCAGCACTGTTCCCGACCCGCTTGACCCGGGCCGGGCTGCGGCCTGGTACCAGAGCATCCCGCCGGTCATCGCCGCGCTTCCCCAGATCAAGGCCCTCATCCAGTGGGACTCCACCGTCCCCGGCTGTGACCTGACGATTCCCAGCTCATCGGCGGCCGCCCGCGGGTACCGGCAGAGCGGCCTGTCGCCGTACTTCAGGAAGGAACTCCCATGACCCCGGGGCTGGCCACACCGATCCTCGTCGGCGATCTGCACCTGGACGCGCCCCTCCCGGATCTGGGCGGCGACGGCCGGTACCGGGGGGCGCGCCTGCTCGCCCGGCTGCACGGCCAGCCCGTAGGTGAGGTCCTGCTCCGGCTGGGCCAGGCGCCGCTGCCCGCCGGCCGGCTTGCCACGCAGGTGTGGGCGCAGGTCGGTGACCGCGTCCGCGAGCATTACGCGGCCGACGGCATAGCGCCGCCTGCCGGGCTCGCAGCCGGCGGTCTGAGCCCTCGTGACCGGCCGGGCTGCGGGGGCCAGCCGCTGGTGGCCGGCGAGCCGAAGATCACGGTGGTGATCGCCACCCGTGACCGTCCCGAGAGCCTGCTGCGCGTCCTGGCGTCTTTGTGCCGGATGCAGTACCGGGCCTTCGACGTCGTCGTCGTGGACAGTGCTCCCAGCACCGAGCAGACGGCGCAGATCCTGTCCGGGCCGGCGCCGCTGGAGTGGCCGTTCCCCGTGTCCTATCTGCGGGTGTCCCGGCCGGGGCTGGCGCTGGCCCACAACGCGGCCCTGTGCGCGGTGACCGGGGACATCGTCGCGATCACCGATGACGACGTCGAGGTCGACCCCGGCTGGCTGACCGCGGTCGCGCGGGCGTTCGCCGAGTCGGGCGCGACCTGTGTGACCGGCCTGATCCTGCCCGCCGAGCTGGAGACCCAGGCGCAGTTGCTGGTGGAGCAGGCCGGCGGGTACAGCCGCGGGTTCACCAGGCACACGTTCACGGCCGCGATGCCCGCCCCCACCCCCCTGTTCCCGTTCACGGCCGGGCGGTTCGGGTCGGGGGCGAACATGGCGTTCCGGGCCGACTGGCTCGCGTCCCGCGGCGGGTTCGATCCGGCCACTGGCGCTGGCAGCCCGGCGCGGGGCGGGGATGACCTCCTCGCCTTCCTGCGGGTCATCACCAGTGGCGGGACGCTGGTCTATGAGCCGGCCGCGATCGTGCGGCACTGGCACCGGCGTGACTACGAGGGGATGCGCCGGCAGGCGTTCGGCTACGGGGTGGGCCTGGGTGCGTACCTGACCGCGTCGCTGCGCGCGCGGCCGGCGCTGCTGGGTGCGATGCTGCGCCGCACGCTGCCGGCGGTGCGTCACCTGCTCGGCCCCCGATCGGTCAAGAACGCCGGCCACGAGCCCGGCTTTCCCCGTGAACTCGTGTGGCGGGGAAGAGGCCGGCGGGCCCCCCGCCCCGTTCGCGCCGGGCGGCGCCGGGGCTGTCGCCGATCTCGCCGGCGAGGGTGCTGGCCAGCCTGGAGACTTCGCCCACCGGCCCGGCCGCGCCAGCCCCAGCCGGGCGATCTGGGGCGCCCGGCGGGTTGTCGTCGCCGCCCCGCGGGCCCCCCCCCGCGGGCATCCCGGGCGCGCAGGCCTTTTGGCAGCCCGGCGGGCGCGCCGATGCGCGGCGGCACGGCCGAGCGGAACTTGAGCGCGTTGCTGGGCAGGTTCTGGAACAGGGCGGTGAGCCGCGACCCCTCGCCGGGCACGACCGGCAGCGCG
>OFGV01000198.1_pt1 | contig 11558 bp, 10 predicted proteins | sample 1521911 | NCBI WGS metagenome assembly OFGV01 (sample SAMEA2553413, study PRJEB24118) | soil metagenome
CCCATGTAGAGGGCTGGGTCCGCGGCGCGGAAGCGCGGGAACTCGCGCACGGCCGGGGGCGGGATGGGGAGATTCCGCTGGTTGCGGACGAGGAGCTCGATCTCCTTTCGCATATCGTCCACGTAGCTCATCGTTCGACCCGCCCCAAAGCGGTCGTACGGATTGCCTAGGTTCACTTAAAGCAAAGGGGCGGAGAGCCGAAACGAGGACTCGCGCAAGCCGTATTGTCTGACTCCTGCGCACGCTAGGCTCGTCCCCGCAGGGATCGCGTCCCCTTGCACGGGCCGCTCTCGATTGCCCCAGATTTAAGTGGGTGACCGGTCATTCATATTGGCAGCGGGGATGGCGCATGGTACGGATTTCGGCGGCGGCGAAGGACGCGGTGAGGCAGCGGCTCCTCGAGGCAGCTGCCGCGCAGTTCGCCCACCAGGGGTTCGACGCGACGAACATCGATGACATCGCGGTCGCCGCGGGCGTCGCCAAGGGGACGATTTACAACTACTTCGAGAGCAAGGAGGACCTGTTCGGCGGAGTCCTTGCGGAGGGGGCGCTGAGGACGGTCCATCGGTACTCCTCTCTCCCCCACGGTACGTCGACGCGAAGCGCCCTGAGGGCGCTCGCAGCCGCGGACGTGACCGTCCTCCAGGAAGAGGAGGCGTTCATGAAGGTCCTCGTGGCGGAGGCGATGACGCCCCGGAGCCGCAACTACTCCCTCATCCTCGAGCGCCTGGCCCCGTTCCTGGACGCGGTCGCGGGGATCCTCGAGGCGGGCGTCCGCAGGGGAGAGGTCCGCCGCGACCGGCCTGTGCCCCAGCTGGCCCTCCTCTTCACCGGCACCCTCGCCCTCCTGTACATCCAGCACTGGCAGTCCGACGGCGGCTGGCCCACGATGGACGAGATCCCCGACCTCGCGGTGGACACGTTCCTTGACGGGGGCCGCGCGCGGGGACCGCAGCCGCGGCGGCGGACGAGGCGGTGAGGTCTTGAGCACCTTCGCGTACATGAAGGTCCTGGAGTCCACGCCGGACCGGTACGACCACGGCATCCGCATCCTCTCCCGCGGTCGAATCGACCAGGTGTACGCGAAGATCGCCGACATGGTCGCCGCGCCTGGCCGCCGTCAGCGGACCGGTGTCCGGACGGCTGATCGCGGCACTGGCCGAGGACATCATCGATGGCGGGGTGCCCGCCGGCGCGCAGCCGCCGCCGGGCCGGGCCGGCCCTGTACCGCGAGCACGTCCTCCAGGCGCCGCAGGGCTGCGACCTGGATTTCCTGCGCGCACCGACAGCAGCACACCGCCGGTTCGTGGAGCCGGTGGTCGGAAGGTCATGACCTCTAGCAGGCAGATGAGACATCCGAAGGGAGAAAGCCGTGAGGCGATGGATTCTGGTGGCGGGGGTGGCTGTGGCGGCCATGCTCGCCACCGCATGCAGCAGTGGGGGAAGTAGCGGCTCCGGCTCCGGGTCGGGACCGGTGACCCTCACCATCTGGCACAACTACGGCACCGAGCAGAACGCGACCGCATTGCAGAACCTGGCGAAGGCGTTCCACCAGCTGCACCCGAACATCGCGGTGAACGTGGTGAGCCAGCCCGCCGACAACTATTTCGCCCTGCTCCAGGCGGCGGCGGTCTCCAAGACCGGCCCCGATCTCGCCGTTATGTGGACCGGTCTTTTCACCTTGCAGTACAAGAACTTCCTCACCAACCTGCAGGGCAAGATCGGCGCCGCCGACCTGGCGCGGATCGACCCGAACGCGCTGAAATGGACCTCTGACCAGTTCAACGCGGCCAACGGGCCGTACGTGATCCCGCTGGAGAACCAGTTCTACATCGGCTTCTACAACAAGGCTGCCTTCGCCAAGGCGGGGGTCACCGCGGTGCCGACCGACTGGAGCCAGCTGTTCGCCGCCTGCACCAAGCTGAAGAAGGCCGGGTACCTGCCGATGACCTACGGCAACGGTGGCCAGCCGCTGGGAGCCGAGTTCTATCCCTGGTACGACATGAGCTACATGATGATCGGCTCCTACCCGGTGGCCGACTGGCAGAAGCTCTACAGCGGGCAGATCCGGTGGACCGCGGCGGCGAACTCCACCCAGCTCACCACCTGGGCCAAGCTGAAGAGCGCCGGCTGCACCAACTCCGACGTGCTCACCAAGACCAACAACCTGGGCGACTTCGAGTCCGGCAAGGCCGCGATGATGATCGACGGCACGTGGGACACCCAGAAGTTCACGCAGGCCCTCGGCAGCAAGGTCGCCGCGTTCGTGCCGCCGTTCTCGAACACCCCGATCAAGGGCGTCGTGGACTACGCCGGAGACGGGCTGTCGATGACCACCTACACCCAGCATCAGGCCCAGGCGCTGCAGTTCCTGGAGTTCATGACCACCCCGCAGGCCGCGACGATCATCAACGCGGCGGGCCTGATCCCGGCCATCACCGGGACATCCACGTCCAACCCGGTGAACCAGGAAATGCTCAACTTCGTCAGCCAGCAGCACATGACGGTGTACCCCATGCTGGACAACGTGGTACAGGGCAACGTGGTCAACACCGGCAGCAAGGTGCTGCCATCGGTGCTGAACGGCACAATGTCACCGGCCGCGGCGCTGCAGAACATGCAGACCACGCTCGGCCAGCTGCCCGCGGCCCAGCGCGGCACGAGTTACCCGTAGCGCGGGAGTCCCGGTGTGGCGGCGGTCGCCGCCACACCGGGACCGCCACGACAGGAGAGGGCCAGGTGAGCATCGTCCAGGCCACTTCCGCGGCTGACGCCGCGGACGCCCCAGCCCGGTCACGCCGGCGCGGCGGAGGGAGCCGGCTTGCCCGGCGGCGGCGCCGGGCCGGCATCCTGCTCAGCCTGCCGGCCGTGATCGTGGTCGTGGCCCTGCTCGGGATCCCGATCGGGCAGGCCATCTACTACTCCATGACCACCTGGGACGGGATCAGCTCGACCTGGATCGGCCCGAGCACGTACACCACCGCGCTCAGCGACCCGATCCTGTGGCGGGTGCTCCAGAACAACGCCCTGCTGCTGCTGTCGGTCCCGTTCGCGATCGGCGTCCCGCTCGGCATCGCCGCGCTGCTGCACGAGCACGTGCGCGGCTGGCGGTTCTTCCGGTCGGTTTACTTCCTGCCGACCGCCATCTCCTGGGTGGTCATCGGGATGGTGGCGGTCCAGTTCTTCGCCCTGTCCGGGCTGATGAACGCGATGCTCAGGGCGGCCGGGCTCGCCTCGCTGCAGACCGACATGCTGGCCGGCCAGCGCAGCGCGCTGGTCGCGCTGGCGATCACGTTCGTCTGGTCCATGCTCGGGACCAACACCATCATCTTCCTGACCGGGATGGCGACGCTGGACCCGACCCTGATCGAGGCGGCCCGGGTGGACGGGCTGACCCGGCGGCAGATCTTCTTCCGGGTCACGGTGCCGCTGCTGAAGCGATTCATCCAGTTCTCGTTTGTGATCACCGTCATCAGCGCGTTCTCGGCGCTGTTCAGCCTGATCTTCGTGATGACCAACGGCGGGCCCGGGTTCGGCACCACCACCCTGGAGTTCTTCGTCTACCAGTCCGCGTTCGCACAGGGCCAGTTCGGGACCGGCGCGCTGTACGGGATCATCCTGTTCGTGATCATGATCATCGCCGGGCTGGTCCAGCTCCGGCTGATCAGGTCCGAGGACGGGGAGGGGTGGTAGCGGTGGCACCCGCGACCGCGCCCACGGCGGGCCGCTCCTCCGCCCCGGCTCACCGCTCCCCCACCGCGACCGCCCGTAAGCGGGTGCGGACCGCGACGCTCTTCGCGCTGATGGCCGTGATCGCGGCGGTCATGCTTTACCCCTTCTACTACATGCTCAACAACGCCTTCCGGACCCAGGCGCAGTTCGAGCAGCAGCACGGGCATTCCGTTGTGAGCTGGCGGCAGCTGTTCTCCGAACTGCCGGTCGGCCGGGAACTGCTCAATTCCACCATCATCTGCGCGGTCTCGATCCTGATCATCCTGGCCGTCGCCACCACGGCCGGGTTCGCCTTCGCCAAGCTCCGCTACCGGGCCAGCGGCACGGTGTTCCTGGCGGTCGTCGCCGCGCTCATGGTCCCGCTGCAGTCGATCATCATCCCGGAGTACGTGAACCTCGGGAAGTTCGGCCTGATCAACACCTACCTCGGTGCCATCCTGGTGTACGTCGCGCTCGGCACCCCGTTCGCCACCTTCCTGATGGCCACCTACTACCGGGGGATCTCCGATGACCTCATCGAGGCCGCGGTGATGGACGGGCTCGGCTATGGCAGGACGTTCCTGCGGATCGCGCTGCCGCTGTCGCTGCCGGCCATCGCCACGGTCACCGTTCTGCAATTCATCCAGATCTGGGATGACCTGCTGGTCGGTTTGCTGTTCCTGCAGAATCCGCAGCAGCGGACCATCACCGTGGGGCTGGCCGCACTGTCGGCGGGCCGGACCACCAGCATCCCGGTGCTGATGGCCGGCTCGTTCGTCAGCGCGCTGCCGGCCATCATCGTGTACCTCATCTTCCAGCGGCACCTGATCAGGGGGCTCACCCTAGGAATGGGCAAATGACCGACCACAGCACTGAGCCAGGCCATGCCGGGGCGCCGGGGCAGGCCCCGGCGCCGCCCTGGGAACCCGCACAGGCACCGCCCTGGGAGGTGGTCGTCGAGGCCAGCGCCGAACTTGGCGAACGGCCGGTCTGGGATCCCATCGGCTCCTGCCTCGACTGGGTCGACATCAAGGCCGGGCGGCTGCACCGCTACACCCCCGGTGACGGGGACCAGGTGGTGCTCGAACTGTCCGCTGAGGGGCGGCCCATCAGCATCGGCGCGGCGGCCCACCGTGAGTCGGGCGGGTTCGTGCTCGCCGCCGCGGACGGTTTCCGCCTGACAGACGCGGACGGCATGAGCGACGGCGACGCGTTGCGCCCGCCCGGGATGGGGGACGACGTCAGGTTCAACGACGGCGCGTGTGACCCGGCTGGCCGGTTCTGGGCCGGGACCGTCGCCTACGACGTGCGGCTGGGTGCGGGGGCGCTGTACCGGCTCGACCCGGACGGGACCATCACCACCGTGCTGGAGGGGGTCACCGAGTCGAACGGGCTTGCCTGGAGCCCTGACGGCGGCATCCTCTACTACATCGACTCCGGTGAGCACGAACCGCGGGTACGGGCCTTCGACTACGACGTCGACACCGGCCGGATCGGCTGGGAGCCCCACGAGGTGATCCCGTTCCCGGCGGGGCCGGCCGTGCCGGACGGGCTGGTGGTCGACGCCGAGGGGTGCCTGTGGGTGGCCATGTGGGGAGGCGGCGAGGTGCGCAGGTACACCCCCACCGGTGGCCTGCTGGCAGCGTTCCCGGTGCCGGTGTCCCGCCCGACCTGCCCGGGCTTCGGCGGGCCCGATCTTGCCGACCTGTACCTGACCACTGCCTGGGAGGGCATGGACTCCCAGCAGCGGGCGGCCGAGCCGCTGGCCGGCCATCTGCTGCGGACCCGGCCTGGTACGCAAGGGCTGCCGGCCGGGACGTTCGGCGGATAGGGAAGGAACGAGCGTGGCGACGATCGTGCTGGACGGGATCACCAAACAGTTCCCGGACGGGACCACGGCGGTCCGGTCGCTGGAACTGTCCATCGAGGACGGGGAACTGATGGTGCTCGTCGGCCCGTCCGGGTGCGGCAAGACCACCGCCCTGCGGATGGTGGCCGGGCTGGAGGACGTCACCGGGGGCACCATCTTCATCGACGGCCAGCCGGTCAACGACGTGGATCCGCGGGACCGTGACATCGCCATGGTGTTCCAGAGCTACGCGCTGTACCCGCACCTGAGCGTGCGGGAGAACATGGCGTTCAGTCTCAAGTACCGCGGGACTCCCCGGGCCGAGATCAGGCGCCGGGTCGCTGAGGCGGCGCGGGTCCTGGAACTGGAGCCGTTGCTGGACCGCAAGCCGCGCCAGCTGTCAGGCGGGCAGCGCCAGCGGGTGGCGATGGGCCGGGCGATCGTCCGCCAGCCGCGTGCCTTCCTGATGGACGAGCCGCTGTCGAACCTGGACGCGAAGCTGCGGGTGCAGATGCGGGCGGAGATCGCCCGCCTGCAGCGCTCCCTCGGGGTCACCACCATCTACGTCACCCATGACCAGACCGAGGCGATGACCCTGGGCAGGCGGGTGGCCGTCATCCGGCATGGCGAGCTCCAGCAGGTGGCCCCGCCGCAGGAGCTGTACCTGCGCCCGGCGAACCTGTTCGTGGCTTCGTTCATCGGCTCCCCCGCCATGAACCTGCTGGAGGCCACCGTCGAGCGCGGCGACGGCGGGCCGCATGTGTGCTTCGGGCCGCACCGGCTGCTCGCCGGCGACCAGGCCGTGCGGGACCATCCGGGCCTGGAGCGCTACCTGGGGCGCAAGGTCGTGCTCGGCATCCGCCCCGAGCATCTGGAAGACGCCTCGCTGGCCCGCGACGTCACCCCCGGATCGGTCATCGACGTGTCGGTGGAGCTGCGCGAGGAACTCGGTTCCGAAGTGGACGTGCACTGCGCCGTGGGGGTAGCCCCGCTGCGCCCGGCCCTGGCGGACGAGGAACAAGACCCCGTGGTGAGCGAAGCGGCGGACGCGGCCGGGTCAGCCGGCCTGGCAGGCGCAGCCGCGATAGCCGGCGCGGCGGCGGGCGCGGCCGGGATCGACCGGGAAGCAGCGGGCGCGGCCGGGATAGCCGGCGTGGCTGCGGGCGAGACCGGCCCGGGCCCGCTGGGCACCGCTGTTCCGGCCAGCGCCGCACTGGCGGCGACCATCGTGGCCAGGATGGATCCCAGGACCACCCTCCGGGAAGGTGAACGGGCGCGGGTGCACGTGGATCTGGCGGCGCTGCACTTCTTCGACCCCGACACCGGCGCCACCCTGCGCGGCTGACCTGCCTGGGCCTGCCTAGAAGTCGATCCGCATCACGACCCGCCTGCGGGTGGGTCGTCCCAGGACGCTTCGTTCGCGGGCACGGCAGAGATCGCGGCACCCGTCATCGTCCCGGCCGGGTCTGCCATCGCCGCCCACCGTCCCTCCCGATCCGGCCGAGTCCTCGCGGCCAGGCAATGGTCTTCACCGCAATCAGAATCATCCATCGTCGTCACCCACAATGGCCTCTTCGATGGCGGCACGCAGCCCGCCGCCGTGGCCCGGGCGGTGATGGCTGGGCACCAAGCCGTCCATTGCCCCCGGCCGTACTCGATCCCCCAGCCCGGGTAGTCGTCAGCAATGGCCTGTGGGTATTCGTCGGGAGCAGCTCGCCGACCTGCTGCGGGAGCAGATCGCCTCCGGACAGCTGACCAGCCGGGTGCCTTCGGTCAAGACCCTCGCCCAGCAGCACGGCGTCAGCCACATCACGGTCGAGAGGTCCCTCACGATCCTGCGAGAGGAGGGCCTGATCCGCTCCGTCATCGGCAAGGGCTGCTACGTCACCCGCCAGACGCCGTCCAGCGGCTGAAGGCCGCATTGCCAGCCTCCCAGTCGGGCCACATCCTCCCGGCCCACCCCTGTCGCGCAGACCACTCGGAACCGCCGGCCCAAATCGGCCACGTCGTGCCCTGCCCGCGGCTAACGCCATGGGACGTGGCCGATTTGGGCTGCCGTCGACAGGCCCTACTTGCCACGTCTTACGGCGCTGGGGCGATAGACCTGCCAGGACGTGGTCATTTTGGGCTGGAGCCTGCCCAGATCGACCACGCCTGCGAGCCTGGATCGGCTGCGGTGGTCATTTGGGGTCGTGATAGCAGCCCTTCCTGACCACGGCTCGACTCGTCGCGAACCGCTCCCCCGCAGCCGTGGTCGATTCTGGTCGTGCTAGCAGCCCAAATCGGCCACAGCCCGCCCGCACCCCTGCTCGCCGCAACCACCGGTTGAAACCGCCAGCCCTAATCGACCACGTTCGGGAGGGCGAACATCGGCCTCGTACCGAACATCAGCGGTCCACGCGCCGCCGTGGGGATGCTCCGGCAGCGGGACGTGCCCAGCACCCCGTCCGGCCCGGTCATGATCGTGCCGACGCCACCAGGTCGAGCAGCGCCCTGGCCACGCCGTGCGGGTCGACTACCTGGTGCAGGTGCTCGCCGGGTACCGACCGCACGGGCCAGCCGCGCTGGCGCGCCTGCTGCGCCTGGTCCTGGTAACCGGAGCTGAACTGCAGGTACCCGCACGGATGGTCATCCCAGCCGGCCGGCGCTGGTACCTGCTCCTGGTAGTAAGCCAGCGGGAGCCTGGGCTGCTCACCGGTGATGACCTCGCGGGCCTGCGGGCTGGGGAACAGCGGGGCCACATCCTGCTCATCCCACCAGTCGGTCCACCGGGGCAGCCGGCCGTCCGGGCCGGCCAGGCCGCGCAGGAACGGCAGGAACTGGTCATCCGCGATGGGCGTGTGGCCACTGGCAGCGGGCACGGTGGCGTCCGCGAAGATCGAGCATGCCACCGGCCGCGCCAGGCCCCGTCCGATGACCGGGATGAACACACCGGCGTTGCTGTGCGCCACCAGGACCACCGGCTGGCCAGGATCGGTCCCGGCAAGCCCAGCGGTCACCGCCGCGACCACGCGTGGCCAGAACGGCGGCCCACCCTCACCAACCGGTAGCAAAGACGGCACGACCGCATCGCAACCCGATGCCACGAGCTGCCCGGCCACCGGTGACCAGGTGGACGGGCCCACCGTCGGGCTGTGAACCAGGACGAACAGTGGCATGCCCCGACTGTGCCACCACCCGCCAGATCGCGGAACGGCGCTCACCTGACAGCGAACGGATACCTTGCCCGGCCCGGCAACGAGGCGGCACCGACTGGCGTCATAAGGGCGACCAGCACCGCACCGGTCCGGGAGTCGTGCAGATGAAGCACCTGAAGGCCGTCGCCGCCACCGTCATCGCAACCAGCCTGCTCTGCGGGTGCGGCAGCGCGGCCGGCACCCCAGTGGGGGCGGGCACAAGCCAGCAGGCGCCAGTACCAGGCTCACCGTCGCCGGCTCCGGCCGGCTCCGCCGCCGCGGCGCCGTGCCGGGCAGCGGTGATAACCCTCGGATACGGCCAGCGTCTGTCACCCATGACCGGCGAGCACGGCGTGATGTACACCCTGACCAATCGCGGCCGGGTGAGCTGCACGCTCGCCGGTTACCCGGACATCGCGCTGTTCACGGCCAGCGGCGCCAGGCTGCCATTTCATTACACGCGCGGCCACGGCGAGTATGTGACGTCCGCGCCGCCGACGACCGCCGTCCTGGCTCCCGGCGTCTCGGCCTACGTCCTGGTCGCGAAATACCGCTGCGACCTCGGATCCCAGCTGAACGCGGCGGCCATCCGGCTCACGCTGCCCGGTCCGCAACCAGTGGTCCTCACCGGCCGGGTGGCTGCCGACGGCGCTGGGGTATCGGAGCTGTCCTACTGCCGTGGCGGCCCGGCCGACCCCGGGCAGGTGATCGCAGTCTCGCCCATCGAGCCGACACCCAACGCCACCACCGCCTTCGCAAGCGCTGCCCACTCCTGAACCGCGCCCAGTCGTACCGCTGACAGGGTCATCGCTAGTGATGCCTGTGGGCAACTGGCCCTGATCCAGCCCGAAGCCATCAAGGAGAACAGGCATAGCGGCGAGTGGTAATGGCAGTGGTGATTGGCGGCTACCGCGCAGGTCACAGGAAACGAGGAGGCATCTGACGGCCGATTTCCAGCTGCCACCAGCGGCCTATCAGGCTCCGTTACTAGCGCTATCCTGCCGGGACCGGGAGCGGACGCGCCACGGAAACGACTGCCGCGCTATGTGCACCGGGCTCCGGCCTGGCGCGTCAGCCTCTATGAAGTCATAGCAACCTGCGCAGAGGGAACGTCATGACGAGGTGCTTGCCAGCGCCTGGCGCTGCCATCCCGACCGCGGCCCGCAGTTGACTGCCGGCGGCACTACGGTGACCTGCGGCTGGTGGCCTCCACCGCATCCCCAGGACCCGAATCTGGAAGGCGCATCACGCCGGGGCGCCATGGATCCGTCGGGGCGGGTGCGGGGAACCAGGAAGAGACCCCAGCGGCTGGCCAGAAGCCTCCGTCCCGGACCAGGAAAACCACGCCCCAGGCCTCCCCGGCCGAAACCGCCACTGGGAGCCAGGAAGAAGCCCCGCCCGGGCAGAAGCCACCACCCCGGACCAGGAAAGCACGGCCCCAGACCCCCAAGGCCAAAGCCGCCACCGGGAGCCAGGAGAAAGCCCCGCCCGCCGGGCAGAAGCCACCACCCCGGACCAGGTCAGCGGGCCCGCCAACCCGGGCCAGCCAGCCCAAGGACGGGGGGACCCCCTCCCCAGGGGCGGTCGGCCCCGGTGGTGAGATCGCCGGATACCGGCTCGAGGAGCAAATCGGCCAGGGTGGCATGGCGATCGTCTACCGTGCCCACGACGAGCGCCTGGGCCGCGACGTGGCGCTCAAAGTGCTGGCACCGGGATTTGCCGCGGACTCCGAGTTCCGGCGGAGATTCATCCGTGAATCGCGCGCCGCGGCAGCCGCCGACCACCCCAACATCATCCCGGTCTACGACGCGGGAGATGCCGACGGAGCCTTGTTCATCGCCATGCGTTATGTGCATGGCGGCGACGTTGGGTCACTGCTTAAGCGTGATGGCCCGCTGTCCGCCGCGCGGGCCTGGGCCATCATCAGCCAGGTCGCTGAAGCGCTCGACGCGGCCCACGCCCGCGGACTGATCCACCGCGACGTCAAACCGGCCAACATGCTGCTCGACGCGCCCGCAACAGCCGCCGGTGCCCGCGGCTCCTCACCCGCCGGGCAGCCCGACCATGTCTACCTCTCCGACTTCGGGATCAGCAAGCAGCCGCTCTCGACCAGCGGCCGCATCACCATGACCGGGCAGTTCGTGGGCACCCTCGACTACATCGCCCCCGAGCAGATCAACGGGCGCGACGTGGACGGGCGCGCCGATCTCTACTCACTGGGCTGCGCAGCGTTCGAGTTGCTCAGCGGAACGCCGCCGTTCCGGCGGGGTCCTGCCCTGGCAGCGATCAACGCACACCTTTCCGAGCCACCACCGTCACTGACGGCCCGCCGGGCCGGCCTTCCGGCCGCTGTCGACGGCGTGCTGGCGGCCGCGATGGCGAAGTCCCCGGACCAGCGTTACGCCACCTGCGCACAGTTCGCCACCGAGCTGGGCCGGGCACTAGGGCTGGTCCCCGGAGAGCCTGCTCTACCCAGCGCGGTCAGCCAGCCGGACACCATACACGCCGCGCAGGTCCCGGCACCGCCGGCCGGCCCCGCGCCCGATGTCGCCCCCGGCGAACAGCAGGGCACTGTGGGCGTAGCCGGGGCGGCCGGGCTGGGCGAGCCCGCCGGACCCGGCGGGCGATACGGGACCAAGCCCGACGGACCCGCCGGACCCGGCGGGCCGTACGGGACCAAGCCCGACGGACCCGGCGGGCCGTGCGGGCCCAACCGGCCGGACGGGCCCTACGGGGCGTACGGGGCGGCCCGGGCCGGCGGGAAGCCCCAGGTGACACCGCCACGGACCCGCCGCAGGCTGGCCAGCGGGGTGGCCCCGGGG
>OFGV01000199.1_pt1 | contig 11516 bp, 17 predicted proteins | sample 1521911 | NCBI WGS metagenome assembly OFGV01 (sample SAMEA2553413, study PRJEB24118) | soil metagenome
CCCTGGCATAGTCGGACCCACGGCCACCCACTCCCTTCGAAGCCTCAACACTCCGAAGCGTCGCGGGTGGCCGTGCCCATGGCAACAACCCCGGCAAGAAATGATCTTGCCGGGGTTTAATCACAAGCTGAGAGGCGGCGGGAGAACCAGTCGACCCGGTAGACCAGCAGCACGTCGAACCGCCCGGCGCGGGCCGCCCGCAGGGCCTGCTGGAGGCCGGGCCGGCCGGTGGTGGCGCCAGAGGCGTCGTCGCTGTACATGGCGGCCAGGGTCCACCCGGGCTGGGTGGTGGGCAAGCGGAAGGGAGACGTTGCGGCGGCCCTGGCCGATCTGGAGCGGACTGGCCAGGTCTGTTCGCGGCCGGGGCCGCGGTCCTCGGTTCTGTGGTTCGGATACGCGCCCTGACCTGTTCCCGCTCACCTGTTCCCATATAGCAGGTGGGAACAGGTGCTGGAACACGATCGGGAACAAGTCGGAACAGGTCGCCAGACTGGCTAGTGTCCACTAACCTTCGCCGGGTGGTCCCGTCAGCGCACCAGCTGCAATCCTTTGAGCTGGAGTGTGAGCCTTGGCTCTGGATGGGGATGGCCGTACGCTCCACGTATGCCGACTCGCAGGGGGCGGCGGCAGGTAACCGGGCAGCCGCACGATCCTCAGAAGGACGGTCAGCCGCCCGGCGATAAGCCCCTTGACCAGATCTGGCGCAAGCAGGCAAGACGCACTCAGCGTCGCCGGATCGCCCGCAAAACGGCCGAAGCTGTCTTGGACTTCTTGCAGGACCTCTGGCCGTGGTAGTTACTCGTGCCTGAGCTGTACCGTGCTCCGTGCGCCTCTGGAGGGGCGTGTCCTACGCGGTGGCCACGAACGGTCGATCTGCCGACGGCGGCGCCACGCTGGTGTCACTTCCGTACGGGGGGCGACCCGGCGAAGGTATGTGGACACCGCACTAGCCAGGCCAACTGAAGCCAGATTGGCCCAACTGGCAGATTGCTCGCGGACGGCCGACCTGAACACGGTGCCCGTGTGACTGGCGGGAGGTCTGACGGCAAACGCGGGGGGCTGGCCGGGCGGCTAGGTAACTCCTAAGCCACTGGCCGGGGCCTGGCGAGCCCTGGCCCCGGGTGGCCGGCAATGGAGGTGTGAACACCGTCCTGGTCGAGGTCAGTCGCGGCGCCGACTCGAAGTTGTACCCCCGGCCACACCGCTCAGCGCTGAGCGGCGCTACCGCGCCCGCCAGCTGGCGCACAACTTGTGTCACCGCGATCACCTGAGCATCCGGCAGGCCCAGCAGGTCATGGCCGAGTCCTACGGGCTGCGGCGCTCGGTCGGCGTGATCGCGAGGGACCTGGCCCTGTTCGAGTGTTCACGTTGCGAGGACCAGCCCGCCAAGCCCGCCCGCGCCCCGCCAGGGCATGGGCGGCCTATTGACCGGGATGATCACCGATGCCTGAGCAGCTGACCCTGCGGGACCGCCGCCTGGTCCTCGACCACCTCGACCACCTCGACCACCTCGACCGGCTCGCCCGCGAGCTGAACGACATCGCGAACTGGCTGTCCCTGCTCGACCAGGACCATGCCGCGATCCGGGCCGAGTGCGCCAGCCGCGATCTTGAAGCGGCCTGCTGGCAGCTGGAGACGCCGATCAGGCTGCGGCTGAGTGTTGGCGTGGACGGCCAGCCGAGCCCTCTGGGTGGCCGAACGTACCGCAGCGACTCGTTCTAATTCTGTTCTGGTTCGCTACAGCGCCGCAGGTCGCAGGCTCGCAAGCGGACTGGCAGTCCGATGACGCCAGCCCCCTGGCCCGCCCCTGGCTAGCATGAACGTGGCCGAACCAGGAAAGGCAGAGCCGGCGATCCTGCACACCGCTCCCAGTGAACGGCGATGCGGACGGCGTGGCCCGCTGCCCACAAGCCGGCTACCGGGACCGCATGAGGCTTCTGCCAGATCATCCCTCATATGGGCGCGTAAACCAGAGTGCCGCGGTGCTCCGCTGGCCACCCAGAACGGCAGGTCAGCGCGCAGGCCTCTTGAAATAGGGCAAACGCTACCTGCCTGAGCAGTAGCTGGGTTCAGGGAACCGGGATGTCCACCCCGGCCTTCGCGCAGTCGTCCTTGAGCAGGGCCAGGGGGATGGGCGCGATGCCGGTGTGGGTGATGTCCTTGACGGCATCCCGTGCGTCCCTGGCCAGATCGGGGATCGTGGTGACGCGATCCGCGATATAGCGGAGGGCCGGGACGTCTGCTGTGCCGCCGTTGCGGGTGAGGTCGGCCTGCAGTCGCTGGCAGGCTTGCAGCCTGTTCAGGTGGGCGAGCGTGGACGCGACAGGATGCGCGCGTGCCTGGGGCGCTGAACCGCTGCTGCATCCGGCCGCGAGGACGGTGCCGGCAGTGACAGCGGTAAGGAAGGCTTTCATTGGTAAGCACGCTAGCGCGTGCTGACCGCGGGCGCCGTTCACGGGCCCTCAGCCGGGTCCCGGTGTGCGCCCGCTGCACCACCACCACAGATGCCAGATGAATCCAAAGCACCGAACGCCCCCCAGGTATGCGCGGCGGGCTCATGACCGGCATCGAGCCAATATCTGTGCAGATCGGCGGGTATTCGCGCGCCCGGAAAGTAGGCCTCCGCTAGTCGGCGATCCTCCAGCCTCCGCTCCGACCGATGATCGGGCAGACCCGCTTGCACCACATCGCGCAGGTGGCGCTACGGCCGGGCGCCAATGTCCAGGCAGTGGCGCACCGGCTGGACACGGCCGCCGCCGCCATCAAGGGCGGCCAGGCGCTCCAGTTCCACCCCCCTGCACCACCGCAGGCCGTTCAGCTGATCAAGGATGTGGCGGCGCTGCCGCTGCTGCTGGGCGCCTTCCTGGCCCTGCTGGCGGTGGGGGCGGTGGGGCATGCGCTGGCCATTGCCGTCTGTCGCCGCCGGCACGAGCTGGCGGTGCTGCGAGCGCTGGGGATGACCCAGCGGCGGGCGCGGGCAGTGGTAGCCACCCAGGCAAGCGTGCTCGCCGTGACCGGGCTGGTCTTCGGGTGCCGCTGGGGCTAGCGCTTGGCCGCACCATCTGGCGGATGGTCGCCAATGACACGCCAGTGGCATACCATCCGCCGCTGGCCGTGTGGGCACTGCTGCTGATCGGCCCGCTGGCACTGCTAGCGGCCAGTCTGCTGGCTGCCTGGCCGGGGCAGCGTGCCGCCCGGCTGTCCAGTGCCCAGATCCTGCGCGCTGAGTGATCCCCGGCTGGGACGGGCTGGCCCGTGGCCCGCATACCCATCCTGGACGAGTCGACACCGTGCGATCACCAGAGGCCTTGTGCCGCTCCAGAACTCTGCGCATGGCTTGTGACCTGCCGTTTGGCAGGTTGAGTGGGTTGCGGCAAGATCGCAGCTCGTGCCTGTCCGTCTGCTGTATCTGATCATGATCCGGGTCTTCGGTTGGCTAGCCTTGCTGGGCCGCAGCCAGGCCTCCAAGGACGCGGAGATCATGGTCCTGCGTCACGAGGTGATGGTGCTCCGCCGCCAGGTCCTGATCGCTGCCGTGGCCGAGCGGGAACGAGTCACTGTGATGCACTACGACAGTGACTACGATCTGATAGCCAACATCACCGGACAGCCGATGCAATGGGTCGTGCCCGGGGCACCGTCCCATGAGCACCCCATCTCGTTCATGATTAAGACACCGGCATGAGCGGACGCCGCCGGATCCCACGGCCGGCGGGCTTGCGCAAGCCTGACGTTAGCTGGTGGCGCCCGGAGCGCGGTATTGCACGTCGCCAGCGCCGCGCAGGGCTGCCAGCGTTTCCTCGACGGTGAGGAGTTCGGTGGTCGACACCGACGTGAACGCCCCGGAGGCGGCTACCTTGGCGAGCGTGCTCGCCGCCGCTATGTCGTCGGGCAGTTCGCCCAGGACATAGCCATCGGCGTCGCCGAACGCGTACCACAAGCCGTGCAGCTTGCCGTCGGCGGCCGTGGCCGCTCCCGTGCTCGGTGCGGGGGGTTCTTTTCTGTCCTGTGTGCCCCGGCAGGGACGGATGTCCGTGCTTCCAGTGCAGGAAGGCCATCCGGCAGTGACCATGGACTCTGGGACCGGGGCACGCGGGCAGCACAGGATGAGAGCACAGGCGAAGGTGCCCGATGCTGTTCTGGTTCCACTTGGCCCAACCGCGTTTGTGCCCAAGAGCTGCCCAGATGGTGAGGGATGGCCTGCCGGAGCTGAGGAAAGGGCCACCGTTATGAGTGCATTCTTTAGGTTGATGGCAGCCGGCCCGATGTTCTTCGTGAGCGCGTGGCTGCTGATGATCTTCGCGGGCATCGTCGGCGGTGACGTGGGCATCGCACCATTTGGCTACGTCACCTCGATGGTGGTCACCATCGGGCTGTGGCTGGTCCTGGCACCCGCCATCGGCGCGGTTGCCCAGACGAGGACCAGCAAGCACGCTTGATGCCGCCGGGCCACAGCGGTGCCGCCGTGGGCAAAGAGGTAACGCCCTCCCACCGGTCCCTACGCGCCACCAGTGGCAAGAGAGTGCGTTCGTCAGGCAGGCGTGAGCGGGCTCTTCGTCCGTCCTCAGTTTCCATCAGGTGCAATCTAGGCAAACTGGCGGCGCAGGAGTTCGTCCGTTGTCCTGGTCGCAAGTTCACATTTGTCGACCACGGCTAGGAGGCGTCCATCTGCGGTCAGTGCAGTGTACCGGCGCGGTCTCAGGTTCACCTGGTATCGGAGCAATGGGGTAAGCGGCCCATGGGGGAGAGCCTCGGTGTCGAGAGCGGGATCCAGCCAATGACGCACAAGGTCCCCGGTGACGATTTGCTTGAGCTGAGCTTCGTTCCAACCGAATTTGCTCGGCCAGTTCATGAGAATGTTCGTGATCTCCGCGTCTTTATCAAGCGGCGTGTTGACGTCACCGGCAGCGGCCGCCATGTTCCGCACGTCCCGGTAGTTTCTCTCATATTCGGGGAACGCTTCCGCGAGCCGCTCGCGTGCAGTGGCTGGATCGATCATTCCAACCCACAGCCTCTCTTCCTGGCCGCGGACGAAGATGAGCTGTTCAACCTTCGTGTAGTCTTCCGCTAGCGCAGCAACCAAATACACGCGCGTCGACCACCAGTAATCATCATTGTGAAGGTTGAGGCGCAGTAGTCGCGCTTGGGCCCGGATGGCATCCCGCAAGGTTGCCAGCAGTTCCGGAGATCCGGAGGGCCCCGTCTCAGCAATAGCCATGACAGCTTGCGTGAGATCAACCCGGACAGGAACAGTGACTTGGGCGAGTGAGATCTCCACAGAGAATGCCTTGATCCCGGTGATCCGGTCGCCTGCGAAAGCAACCACGATAGGTGCGGCAGCAACAACTCCTGCCACCAGCGCGACGGAACCAGACGCGCCGAATCCCCAATGCGCCACTATTGCAACCACCCCAAAGACCACGACAATCACGTACCCGGCCGCCATAATCTTCATCCGGCGGTTGTGTGTAAGCGTTGATAGCACCGCGACCTCCTCGGTCCGAGTGTCCCCCGACGGCTCGCAGTCGTCCATAAGACACCGCGAGTGAAGCCCACTGCTGCAGGCCACCGATAGGGAGCGCCCCGCCTTTGTCGTCAGGTCCAGATGGCCAAGCTTGTGTAAGCCGCGGTCCGTGGCGATCGCCTCGGTTGGCATCCACGGAGTTACTGATCGCGGCAACACAGGACGTTCGACCGGCGTGATTCTGGTATGGCTGGGGCGTGACATGCGCGCTCATTGGCACCAGGGGTGCCTTCGCGTCCTCCGCTCGGAGAATCCGCGCTGAGACATACAGCGCCAGCCTGGCGGGCTAGCGTCGTCTTGTGAGCGCGATCTGGGCGGCTGATCGGGGCGGGGCGGGGCGTCCGCTGACCCAGGCCGGTTTCCCCGACGAAGCTGCGTTGCACGATCTGGTCGAGAAAGCGCCGCGGATGCTGCCGCTGGCCGGGTCGCCGCGGCTGACGGTGCTGGGACGCGAGGTACGGCTCGGCGGCGGTTACGCCGACCTGCTGGCCGTGGAATCGTCCGGGCGCCTGGTAATTATCGAGGTGAAGCTGGCTGGCAATGCCGAGGCCCGCCGCGCCGCGCTCGACGGTGCCCTCGATGAGTACGAGGCGCTCGGCTCGACCTGGACACTCCCTGACACCCTGATCATGGCCGGCACCTGCCGGTTCGTCACCGGTGAGTGGCACGATGCCGTGCAGGGTCTGGAGGACGGGCTCCGGGTGGCGGCCGAGTTCGGTCAGTCGGTGCTCGGCGCACCGGCCAATGCGACCGTCGCATTGATCGATCTTGGGCGCGGCGACATCGGCGCCGCGGGCCAGCGCATCGCCCCCTTCGGCGCTGAGCTGCGCAGTGGCGCCCCGCGTTTCGGGACCGAAATGGTCGCTTATGTCGCTGCCCTTATCGCCGAGGTACAGCACGATCTCCCGGCGGCGTTCACGATCCTGCGCCGGACCTGGGAGTTCGCCGCCGCACAGCGCAACCGGCACTCCGACCGCTACCTCGCTCCCGCCCTCGTCCGGGTGGCGCTGGAGCTAGGCGAGACGGCGGTAGCGCGCGCGGTCGCCAACCGCGCCGAGCAGGGAGCGAAGCTGGCGCCCGAGGTGGCGACAGTGCAGGCGGCCGCGGTGCGGTGCCGGGGCCTGGTCGACGGTGACCCTTCGGCACTGCTGGAAGCCGTCGAGTTCGCCCGGCGAGGACCGAGAGTCCTCGACCTGGCCGTCGCCTGTGAGGACGCGGCCATGGTTCTCGCCGGTGCCGGGCGCGCCGATGAGGCCAAGGCCCTGCTCATCGAGGCCTTTGAGCGCTACGAGGCCATCGGCGCGAAAGCCTGGGCAGCCCGGGTGACGGCCGCGCTGCGCCGGCTTGGTGTCAGACGAGGCGTCCGAGGCACCCGCCTGCGGCCCGTCCAGGGCTGGGAGAGCCTGACGCCAACCGAGGTCTCCGTGTCCCGCCTGGTTGCGGAGGGCCTGACCAACCGAGAAGTCGCACAACGGCTCTACATGTCCCCGCACACGGTGAACACCCATCTGCGTCACGTATTCGGAAAGCTCGGCATCGCCAGCCGGGCCGGGCTGGCATCGGAGGCGGCTCGCAACTCGAGCACGACCACCTGACTCGATCTCACTCGATCAAGTGATGTTCCGGCCAGGCCAGTCGCCGACAATCGTTCCCGGGTATCACCGAGGAAAGGACAGGCCCATGCCGATGATCGGATTCGTCGCTCCGCTCCTGCCGGGCATGACAGACGCAGACCGAGATGCCATGACGTCTTGCTGGAAGGGAGAACGCAAGGCTGCCTACGAAGACGCCCGCCGTCGCGCCGGGATCACCCGGGAGGCGGCGTGGATCCAGTCGACGCCGATGGGGGACCTGGCGGTCGTTTACATGGAGGCAGATGATCTCGGTGCCGCTCTCGCAACGATCGGCGGTTCGAGCGAGCCGTTCGACCGCTGGTTCCGCGACCATGTCCGCCAGGTCCACGGCATCCGACTCGAGGAGGGCTTTCCTCCCCCCGAGCTGATCCTCGACTTCCGCGCCGACGCGGCGGGCATGCCATGAACGGGCACGTTGTGGTGACCCGGAACATCGCGGCACCAGCAGATTCGCTGTGGCGGATGGTGGCCGACCTTCCGCGCATGCCGGAGTGGTCACCGGAGAACGTACGAGCCGACTGGCTCGCAGGAGCAACGCAGCCAACCGTCGGAGCGAGGTTTCGAAGCGCGAACCGGAACGGCTCGAAGACATGGAAGAGCGCTGGCGAGATCACCGAGTGCGAACCGGGCAGACTTCTGGCGTTCAGGATCAAGGCCGGGCCGTTCGAAATCTCCAAGTGGACCTACACGTTCGAGTCGACGCCCGGTGGTTGCCGCGTCACCGAGACCTGGACAGATCAACGCAGCCGACTCATGAAGGCAGTGTCGAAGCGGGTGACCGGAGTCGACGACCGCTCCGCACACAACCGACGGGGAATGCAGCAGACGCTCGCGAATCTGGCAGCCGCTGCGGGGCGACCCGCGCCAAGCACAGATGCGAAGCCCGGACACTAATACTCCGCAAACCGGCGCGCGGATGCGGATGCTCCTCCATCGCATCCAGATCACTGCGCAGGCAGACGCCGGCGCCGGAGATACCATTTCTCCTGCGGCGGCGGCACCGCAGAAGGTTACATCGCCCGGCACCGTGACCCGTTCTGCCGGCATAACGACCGAGGTGCACCGGCCAGCTGCCGCTAGTTGACCATTCGGAATCGGCAGGCTTTCTTTCTTAGATGTATCCCAGGTGCGCCGCTACCGTAATGGAAACCGGCCCGTGCCTGCCAAACCACGAATGAGTATGCCGGGCGCTGCATAGATATGCGTTCCCGTGACGCACTCTATTCGGCATCCTCTGAACAATCAATGTGAACTTGAGAGTTCGGACATCGTCCTCTCTCGCGCCTGAAACGTCAACACACAGACACCACCATCATGCTCACCGTGCCGGGGCGTTCGGAAGGTAACGTCCTACATCCTGGTCGTACCGCCGGCCAGCGTCCGGGTCAGGCGGGTGGCGAGCCCAGGAAGGGGCCGAGCTCCTGGGCGAGATCGGGCATGGTTATCGGGTCGTCTTCCACGATCTTGCCGCCGGCGAGGCGGTAGAAGGTCAGGCCCGGAAGGAAATCGTCTTCCCGCTCCCATCGCGCATCTCGCTGGTGAACCGGGCTACGACCGCGTCTCCCTCGGCGACCAGGTCCTCGACCTCGAACCGGCGATCGGGCAGGGCAGCCGACAAGCCGGCGAGTATCCCCTTGAACGCCTCCAAGCCGGTGCCGAACGCCCGGTTCACATAGCCCGGCGCAACCAGCTCGTCGATCCGGTCGAGCTGGCCGCCGGCCAGCACCTCCTCGACGAATCGCCGGACGACGTCCTTGTTGTTATCCGTTGCCATGACTTTTCCTCCTGGTTTCAGTTACCCGGCCCGGCTGGTGCCGGGATTTGTTGCGCAAGATCTTGCGGATAGGGACGCTGGGGTCACCTGGGGGCACCTGCTTAGCCCGTCCACTCGTCGGCGACGGTCAGGTCGGTGAACTGCGGCGGGCCGTCGAAGATGTCGGCCATGATCGCCCTGGCGGCGTGCAGCGCTTCCTGGCGGCGCGGATCCTGCTCACGCGCGCGTGCTTTGTCCTCGCTCTCGAACACCACCAGCGCGTACACCTGGCTGGGGTCGGCCTGGTCATGCATCGTGAGGGTCCGGACCAGTCCCGATCCTGGCTGCTCCGCGGCCCGGAGCTGGTTATCCAGCTCCGCCATGTCCTTGCCGGGCTTCAAACGCATCGTGATCAGCTGTGCCCACATGCCGCATCCTTTCCTGGTCTGGGGTCAGATTCTGCCGGTGCCATAGTCGAGCACCAGCTCGGGCGCGGTGAACCCGTCGTCCCAGGCGATGCCATGCACCTGGCCGGCGTGGCCGCGGAACCAGCGGTCGAACGGCTCCGCCGAGGTGGCCAGGACCGTGAACGCGGCGGCCAGGTCGTCGGCCTCCAGGTAGACCACGGCCACATCCCCGCCCGGCCCGGGCTGGATCCAGACCGCTTCCCTGATGATGCCCGCACGGCGCCGGGCGTCCTGGTAGGCCTCCTTGCGCGCACCGGACCAGCACGAGGCCAGCGCGACCCGGGCCGCTTCGGCCTGGCCGGGCAGCAGCGGAACAGCGAACGCAACCGACTGCATGGGAATCGATTGGCAGTGGGTCAGTTTGAAGGCTGCGCTGCAGCGGCGAAGGCGGCCACAACCTCACCGTAGGCCGCCATAGCGGTGCCCGGCTCGACCACCGGCATGATCTCGACGTCCATGAACGGCGTGAACGGGTTCTCGGCCACGATCCGGTTCAGCTCGGCCGAATCGTCGATGTCAGCGAGCACCAGACCGCCGCCGATGACGAAGAACTCCAGCGCCGAGAAACGCTTGAGTAATTCTCGACCCACTGGCCCAATGCTCCCATCAGCATCGGGAGCGCCTCGATGGGCGCCGCACTCCTCGGACGGTAGATGACTGCGACTCGCACGCCGTCCCCCCCTTCTTCACCAGCCGGAGCGACCCCGCGGCACGACACCCGGTCCTTCGCGCAACGGACCCGGTGGAACTGACTGCACGCGATCGATTGTGCTGGCGGCCAGCGGCGAAGACATCACTTGATCGAGTGATGTACCACGGCGGCGAGCGCGACCCGGTTCGTTACGGCCAGCTTGGCGAACACGTGCCGCAGGTGGGTGTTCACGGTGTGCGGCGAGATGTACAGCCGCCTGGCCACCGCGCCGTTCGTCAGTCCCTCGGCCACCAGCAGCGACACCGCCCGCTCGGTCGCGGTGAGGCTCTGCCAGCCGCCCGCCGGCCGGCGCCTGGGCCCGCGCGGGCCAGGACGGACGCCGAGGGCCCGCAACTGCGCCCGGACCCGGCCTGCCCAGGCACCGGCGCCTGCATGCTCGTAGCGTTGCAGTGCCTCAGCCAGCAGCCCGGCTGCCTCGTCCCGCCGCCCGCCCCGGGCCAGCAGCCCCGCCGCGTCCTCACACGCGCCGGCGTGCTCGACCAGCAGCGGCGCCCGGCGGGCGAACGCGACCGCCTCGAGCGCCGGCCCGGCATCGCCGCCGACAAGTCCCTGACAGCGCAGCGCCAGGGCGCGCACCGTGGGCACCTGCGGCGCCAGGGCAACTCCGGCCGCGACGGCGTCGGCCACCTCGGCAGCGATGTCGCGATGGCCCAGCACCAGGGCCAGGCGCACCAGATCAGGGGCCAGAGCGCGGTGGTAGAAGCGGCACTCCCGGGCGGCGTCGAACCGCCAGCACCGCAGCAGCAAATCATAGGCGCCCTGCTGGTCGCCCTCGGCCGCCTTCAGACCCGCCACCGCGGACGCGAGGATGCCCGCGTTGTAGCTCAGCTGGCCGCCCTCCAGCGAGCCGGCGAATCCGGCGGCCAGCTCGCTCGCGGCCCGGTGATCTCCCGTGCCGGTCGCGATGATGGCCCGGTAGGCCAGCGATTGTGACACCAGGATCTGGTTGCCCTTCTCCTGCGCGGCCTGGCCGCCGGCGATCAGGCCGGGAACCGCGTCCTCCCACTCCCCGATGACGTATGACGCCTGAGCGTCGGCCATCAGCGTCTCCGACAGCCACCACCCCGAGCCGAATCCCTCATCGAGAGCCTCCCGGAACGCGGCTCGCGCCTCGCCAACAAGGTCGCAGTCGACCAGGGCCAGGCCGAGGAAGAGCTTCGGCTGCAGCGGCAGCAATCTGGTGCCGGGCGAGCCGGCCGCCAGGGCGGCGGCCCGCCGGGCGCCCCCCCGGGGCCCCGGGTGCCCGGCCCCCCCATAGCCCCCCGCCCGGCTGCGGGGCCCGGTGCCCCGGCGCTCCCCCCGCCGCTGTTGCCCCCGCAGCCGGCGAGCGACGCACCTGCAGCCAAGGCGACGATCAGGAACAGCCTTCTCATGGCATCTACCTTCGGTTCGAGGTTCAATCCGTAGTACCCCCTCCCCCTAACCC
>OFGV01000201.1_pt1 | contig 11461 bp, 9 predicted proteins | sample 1521911 | NCBI WGS metagenome assembly OFGV01 (sample SAMEA2553413, study PRJEB24118) | soil metagenome
CGTGCTGCGCACGGGGCGCGGGGGGGACGGGGGCGGTGCCGGGATCCGGCCCACGCCCGACGCCCGCGGTTCCGGTGCCCGTGTGCCGGACTTCACCGGCGACGAGGTCGGTCATGCCGGCGACCTGCCGGAGGAACGCGCTCGCGGCGGCGGCAGCCCCGGTCCCGCCCGCCGGGAGCACGCCCGGGGGCACCCGCTGGAGCCATTCGTAGAAGGCGGCCACGTCGCCGTTGAACGAGTACACCGTGGACTGGACGTGCGGGAACTGCTTGAGGGTGGCGTCGAGTTCGGCGAGCAGCGCGGCGCTGCCGAAGCTGCTGCTGGCATTGGGGATGATCGTGCTGAAGTTGCGGAAGTCCGCGCGGGCGACGCCGTTGCTGATCTGTGCGCTGCGCAGCATCCCGCTGGTCTCGCTGGAGAAGAAGGACCAGTACCCCGCCTTGCGCTCGGCAGCCGTCGGCCCGGCGAGCAACTGGGTCAGTGCGGCCGCAGGCATGCCGCCGCCGCGCGGCACGGTCCGGGTGACCGCCACCACCTGAGCCGGATTATCAGCCGGGCCCTTGTGAAGATAAACCTTGACCGTGGCCCTGCCAGCGGCTGGCGGCGAGGTGCGTGGTGTGTTGCCGCCGCAGGCGGTGAGCATGGTGACCCCGGTTAAGGCCAGCGCTTGCCCCAGCACCGCCACCGTTATCGCGAGCACCCTGGGGCGCTGGACGAAGATACTCATGACTTCCCCCTGATTTCCGGGGAAGAACGAATCAGCAGCCGTGCGGCGGGAAGCGGCCAATTCTTCCCCGCGTCTATCCTGCCGCTTTCCGGCTTCACCTCTCATGGCTGAAGGTCTCCTTTTCCCCAGGACCATGTGCGGCCCGCGCGCAGCCGGGGGTCCGGCCTGGCGGGAGGCCCGCGGGACGCATGATCCGCAGGTGATCTCACCGGTACAGGCGTGGGCTATGCGGTGAAACCCGACATGCCGGGCGTCACCGGCCAGGAGGTCGAGGCTCTCTATCAGCGGGGTACCCGCTGGCTGGCCGGGGCCCCTGCGACTGAGGCCAGCCACCACCCGGCACATGGCTGTGCCCGAATTCGCCAGCCGGGACGGGCCACTGCTCGCCGGTTTGCCCCTGCACGATCCAGTCGCCCGGGGCGGCCGTGACCGGGCCCTCCAGCGTCTGCACGGTGGTGGGCTTGGCTACCCGCCATGCGCGAACCTTTCCGGTCCTCGCCCAGCGGTCGCCAGTCACCTGATCATGGCTGGCCAGGAACTGGGCGTCCCGCACGGTCCGCTCATGCCCGCGCTCGTCGGTGACGTGCCAGTCGCCGGCTTGTGCCGTCAGCACCATTCCGTCCGCGGCCTGCCAGGTGTGCGGGGCGGTCAGCCGGACCGCCCGCACCTCGCCGTGGCGCAGGTAGCAGGCGGCGTGCCCGGGCCCGCTTTCACCGAGCACGGCGCCGTAGCCGATCGCTTCCAGGCGTTCCAGGATGGCGGTGATGTGCTGCACATTGTCACGGCGGGTGGCGTCGGGCAACTCGTCCCAGGGCACCACGCGGGCGTTCACCCTGGCGGCGTTGTCCTGGGCCTCCCCCGCCCGCGGCGGACGCCAGCCCGCCTTGAGCCGGCGCGCGTACCACCGGTCGTGCTCGGCACGGGCGATCACGAGGAGTTCTGGCTCGGTGAAGTCCATCACCGAGCCGGGCGGGACAGCCCGCAGCGGCCGCCAGGCCCGTCCCAGGGCGACAGCCGAGGCGAGTACCTGCCGCACCTGGCGGATGTTCTCGTCCTGGAAGAACGCGTCCAGCTCATGCCAGCGGCGCCGGGCTGATTCCCGGGGACTGCCGGCCGGTTCGGGCCACCGCAGCCGGTAACACTCATGATTGTGCCGGGCGAGCCTGGTCCAGGTGTCGTCGGGCAGCGCGCCGTCGACCAGGAACCCGCGGCGGAAATGGTAGAGCTGGTCGAACACCACACCGGCGCTGCCAGCGTCATCGGCGGACTGGGCGTAGATCACGGTCCGGGGATGCAGCCGCGCTACCCGGCCAGCCTCGTGGATGCTCTCCGGGGTGGGGGCGTCCGCGATCACCACCGCGCAGGCTTCCGCCTCCGCGGCCGGCATGTCATCCAGGGCCGCCAGCAGGCGGCTGCGCCACGGTGCGGGCACGACGGTGACAGCGGGCAGTGCCGCATGCAGCTGTGGCGAGACGGTGGCGGCAAATTCCCGGCTCAGGTCCTCACCCCGCTCAGCCATGATGATGATGGCCGGGAACCCGGGGCTCCCGGCCAGGCCGGGCTGCCCGCCGGCCGCGGCCGCGGCCCGGAGTTCCCGGCGCTCCAGCGCGGACCGCGCCGCTTCGATCAGGACGGCAAGCGCCAGCGTGGTGTCGCCACAAAGGATCATCGAGCGCGCATCGTGGGCGAGAACCGCGCCCACCGCGAAAACGGCGGTGGTCTCGTAGGGACTGAGGGCGTCCTCAAGCCAGAGCTGATGTGAGGCGATGTGATCACCGCGCCAGGTGTCGGCATGACGGGGGTCGTCGATGCGGGCGACGATGTGGGGATGGTGACCGGTATGACGTGTGTCGCGCAGAACCTGCCGCGCGGTGGCGAGGATCCTGTTGTTCTCCTGCGCCCCAGGATGAAGCGCGAACACCTGCCGCGCCGACGACCTGCCCAGATGAGTGAGGACGGGCCGCAGGACCTCAGCCCGGCCGGGATCGCCGATGATCACCCGGGCGCCTGCCGCCCTGACCTCCTCCAGCAGCGGGTGGCCTGGATCGGCCTCGACCACCACCACCCTCCGCCCGCCGGATTCGCCGACCAGCTTGCCCAGCAGGGCGACGGTCATCTCGTCCAGGCCGGTCATCACCGTGAGTTCGCCCACGAAGCGGGTCTTCACCCGGTCGATCTCCCGCCGCCACAGAACCGCCGCCGCTGCCGCCACGCCGACGAAGGTCGCGCCAAGGCAGGCGGCGCTGGCCAGTTGCAGGGCCAGCGGCAGCGCCGGCTCGGGGCAAGATGGGGATTGCACCGAGCCGGCGAAGAGCGCGAGCACCCAGGTCAGCGGGGCGATGACGGGGGCCTGATTACCGGCGCACGGCAGGTAGGAGGCCGCCGCGAGCCCCACTCCGATGGTCACCATGCTCGTCAGCGCGAGCAGTGGGATATTCGAGCGGACCTGCCGCCGTGGCCACCAGTACAGCGCCAGCGCAGCTGCCCACAGCACCAGCAGGATGAGCGGCGTCCAGCGCGCGTCAGGACGCAGCGCGGCCTGCCACCATTGACGCCCGCTCAGCCAGCCTTTGTGGTGGGCGGATTCCACCGCGGCCCACGCCAGCGCCCCGGCGATGCCCGCTACCGCGGCGGCCGGGAGCGCCCAGGACAGGCGGGCCGCGAGGCTGGCACTGCGATGCCGCTGCAGGGCCAACTGCATCTCCCTAGGAACACTGCCGTGCGGCCACGATAAGGCCTTTCCCGGCGGGCGGGAAGAATGGCCACGCGGAGCCGCGCGATCAGCCCACGAGGGCATCCAGGGTGACAAACGAATAGCCCCGGGCGCGCAGGTCGGTGATCAGCTTCGGCAGGGCATCGGCGTCGAGCGTGGAGTGGTCGCTGGGGTTCGAGCCGACGTGCATGAGCACGATCTCGCCTGGCCGCAGGCCGTTCAGCACCCGGGAGATCACGATCGAGGTGGTGATGTGCCCCGATATGCCTTTCCAGCCCAGTGTGTCGACCGTCCAGCGGACGGGGACGTAGCCGAGCCGGTTGGCGATGGCGATGGTATGGGAGCTGACATCACCGTAGGGGAACCGGAACAGCGGGGCCGGGTTGGCGCCGGTCACCGCTGTGATCTGCCTGGCCGCCCCCAGGATCTCGTGCTGGATCACCGCATCGCTCTGCTTGGTCAGATACGGGTGCGTGATCGTGTGATCACCGATCCGGTATCCTCCCGCGGCGATCGCCCGCGCGCTGGCCGGGAAGGCCTGGACGAAGTTCCCGGTCAGGAAGAACGTGGCCGGGACACCGGTCTTGCGCAGCGTCGCCAGGATGGAGGCGACCGCGTCGGCGTTGGCCCCGGCGTCGAAGGTCAGCGCGACAACATGCCGGCTGGTGGGGATCGCGGCCCAGTCCACTCCGGCCAGCCGCCCGGTGATCGGCGTGGTGCCCGGCGGCGGCTGCGTCGTCCCGGCTGGCGGCGGCTGCTGCGACGGCTGCTGCGACGGCTGCGGCGACGGCTGCGGCGACGGGGTGGCCGGGGGCGGGAGCGAGGTCCTGCCCGGTGACGCCGGCGCGCTTGTCCCCGGCGTGCTGGGATGCGGGCTGACAGCGGGGCGGGGTAACCGGGGGCGGCCGCCGCACCCGGCCAGGACGGCGAGCACCGCCCCGCCGAGAATGAGCCGGGCAGGCAGCCTTATCTCCATATCCCGACAGTGCGCCAGCGGAACGGGCGGCCGGTATATCCGAATGACCTCCCGCATCATGCCGAACGTCCCATTCAGGCGGGCGGAACAGCCGTTGGTGAGGCGTCAGCGGAAATCGCGGCTTGGCACGGCAGGCAGCGCCCGGATCCGGCGCAGCCGGGTGGCGAGCAGGCTGACCGCGCCGTCCAGGCGCTCCACCCGGCCGTGCACGATGAGCGCGCCGGCCTCTATCGCGAGCCGCCGGTGGCGTTCCCACACCCCGGGCGGGCAGATCACGTTCGCTGTGCCGGTCTCGTCCTCCAGGCTCAGGAACATCACCCCGCGTGCCGTCCCCGGCTGCTGCCGGTGCGTGACCAGCCCGGCCACCGCGACGGCGGTGCCGGGCCGGGCGGTCTTCATCGCCGCCGCCGCCAGCACGCCGCCCTCGGCGAGTGGCTGCCTGATGTGCCAGACCCGGGGCACGCCGCAGGTCCCGGGTGCCCACCGACTCTGCAAGGTCGCCCGCCCCGCCTCCCCCGCCCGTTCCCGCGCGGCCGCGGCGAGCCTGGCGGAGAACTACGTGGGCGCGTCACGGCCCTGGGTGGGCAACGGCGCGCACGACTAGCCCCGCCACGGCCGGATCAGTGCGCCGCGTGGATGCCGTGGTGGATGACGGTGGGGGTGCCGTGCTAGCCGCCGGTGGTGATGCCGAGCACCTGAAGGTCCTGCCTGAGCCGCTGGGCCGAGGTGTACTGCACCGCGTGCATGTCCAGGGCGCGGGCCGCCGCGACATTGTCTGCCGAGTCGTCCACGAAAACGGTTGCCCGGGGATCGAGCCCGTGCCGCTGGAGCAGGATCTCGAAGATCCGCCGGCCGGGCTTGGCCACCCGCTCGATGCCGGAGATGACGCATCCGTCGAACCAGGCCATGAAGGGGAAGCGCGCGAGCCGGATGCGGAACGCCTCCGGCTCCATGTTGCTGAGCGCGTAGCAGCGCATGCCCGCCGCCTTGACCTCGGCGAGGACCTCCACGGCCTGGTCGAACTGGGCACGCGCCATCTCCTCGCCGCGTTCGGCCCAGGCCATGATCAGGTCGGTGTGATCCGGATACCGGCTGGCGAGGCGCCGGCACGACTGCGTGACGTCCTCCCCGAGGTCATGCGCGTGATGCCAGTCACGCGTGCAGATCCGGGCGAGGAAATCCTCCATCTCGCGGGGGTCCGCGAATAGCTGCCGGTACAGGTAGCGCGGGTCCCAGTCGATCAGGACACCGCCGAGGTCAAAAACCACCGCTTCGACCTGTATGTCAGCCATGGCGCCAGTATCACCCGCAGCGCCACCTTGCCCGGTTGGGCATGAGTGTGGCCTTGCTGCCGATAGACGGGCAGCGAACGTTCAGCCGTGCCTGACGGCGGGGGGTGCGGGGCGGCGTCCTGCCCGCCACGCCGCCTCGGCTTCGCCTAGCGGGGTGGACGCCGGGCCCTGCACGAACGGCCAGATCTCCTCGGCGATGGCCCGCCAGTTGGCGGTGGCGGTCAGCTCACCGAGCAGTGCGAACAAGCCCAGGTTGATGCGCTGGAGGATCACGTAGGAGCGGGGGATGCTCATGTACTCCGCGATCGGGCTGCGGACATCGAAGAACCGGCGCACGACAGCGGAGGAGTAGCCGCTGGTGATGGTCAGCCGCCCCGGGTTGCGGATGGTCTGGTAGAACACGGCCAGGTGGTCCACGACCGTGTCGGTGCTCAGCGGCGCTTGCGGGCGCAGGAAACCGGCGTCCTCCAGGCTGCGGCGGAACGCCTCCGGGTCGTTGTCGACGCACAGGTTGCGGGCCATCTGCATGAGCGGCAGCAGTTCGGGCTGGGTGAAATGCTTGACCAGCCCGAAGTCGAGGAAGGTGACCCGCCCGCCGCCGTGGAACAGATAGTTGCCCGGGTGCGGGTCGCCGTTGAACGCGTGCACCTCGTACAGGCTCCGGAAGACGAACCGGTAGATCGTCTCCGCGGCCAGGTCACGTTCCTCCTGGGACCAGCCGGTGAGTTCGCCGAAACGGGCTCCATCCGCCAGGTCGCTCGTCACCACCCTGCGAGCTGACAGCTCATCGATGATCGCGGGGATGTGGACCGTCGGATGCCCCTGGAAGTAGGCGGCCAGGAGCCGCTGGTTGCCGGCCTCCCGCCGGTAGTCAAGCTCCTCCAGCACCCGGTCTCTCAGTTCGGCGATGAGTGCGTCCACGTCCTGGCTGGGCGCGGTCACCTTGAGCATCCTGCGCAGCAGTGAGACGTTGGCAAGGTCGGCCGCCATGGTCTCGGCGATGCCGGGATACTGCACCTTCACGGCTACCGCCCGGCCGTCGTGGGTGATCGCCCGGTGCACCTGGCCGATCGACGCGGCGGCGATGGGCTGCGGATCCCAGCGGGCAAAGGCCCGCTCCGGTGGTAGGCCCAGTTCCTCCTCCACCACCAGCGCGGCCAGTTCGGCGCTCATCGGCGGGACGCTGTCCTGCAGACGGCTGAGGGTGCGGCGGACCGAAGGTGACAGGCTGTCATCGACATAGCTGGCCATCTGGCCGATCTTCATCAGGACGCCCTTCATCGTCCCCAGGGTGGCGGCGACGTCTTCGGCGGTCTGCAGGGCCAGGTCGTTGCGCAGCCGTTCCCGGTGCTCGCCCGCCGACGCGAACAGCCGGGGCGCGTTGCTGGCGTAGCGGGCACCTCCGCGTGCGGCCAGCCGGATCGCTGCCAGCCCGCGCTCGACCCGCAGCCCGCCCAGCCGCCGCCGCGCCAGGACCACAGTCAGGGCCGCCACCGTGCCGACCGCGGCCACCGCGAGGCTCCCACGGCGGCGGATTCCATGATCGCGGACAATTTTCGCCACATGACCCACAGAATCGTCCGTGATCATGATCTGGCCGGGCGACCGGGACCGGCGCCTGCGCTGCGGGACGTTCTTCATGCGCGCTGCGCGCTGCGCATGCGGAGGGCGGTCCGCTGGCGTGCCTCAAGTACACCTGGCTCACCGAGGAACACGGCATCGAGGACGCCGAGTGCCTGCCGGATCTCCGTGCGGCGCGCAGGTGTCAGGGGGGCCGGGGTGGCGAAGCCGTACATCTCCTGCGCCCAGCCGGGCAGCGCGGCGACCGTGGCATCCCGGATGTCCTGCCAGATCTCCGCGATGTCCTCATCCAGGCCGGGCGGGTCGAGCACGTAGGCCACCGACTCCCGGGCGGCCGGTGTGCAGCGCAACTCGGGCCGCACCGACGACAGGTACTGCGTCAGCTCAGCCAGGTTCGCCGGGATCAGTTCGCCAGGGACGCCGACGAGTTCGGCGGCGACCGCCATCTCCGCGACGTAGCGGTCGCTGTCGGCGGGGGACAGCGGGTTCCCGAACAGCTCGCAGGCGACCACGGTGGATTCGACAAGCGCCGCGTGCACCCACAGCAGCAGGGCAGGATCGCTGGCCTCATACGCGCGGCCGGTCACCGGGTCGACGCCACGGACACGCTCATGGATCCGGCGCACCCGGGCCGCGGCCCGCTCCGCGGCGCCGCGCTCGCCGAAGGTGATCGTCGCGACATAGGCCGAGGTGGCAGCCAGCCTGCCGACAGGATCCTGGCGCCATCCGCTGTGCTGGTCCACGCCAGCCATCGCGAGCGGGTGCAGCGCCTGCATCAGCAGCGCCCGCAGGCCCGCCACCGGCGTGGAGAGGTCCGCGCTCACCCGCCAGCTGACACTGGCCGGCCCGAAGAAGCCGTCATCGGCCGGATCGTCCGGCACGCTCAGCACGTATGCCGCCGCCGAACGTGTCACCAGGCCAGCCGCGGTCTCGTAGGGGTCCGTCACCATCACTGCACCTCCGGCGGGCCCGCGACCCAGGAACTCATGCAGCCAAACTACCTACTCCCTGGACGGCCTGGCCTGGACGGCCTGGCCTGGACGGCCTGGCGGGCGGCATGGCCTGGGCGGCAGAACCTCGCTCGCGTCCTGGTGCCGCGCTGCGGCTGCCTTCTCCGCTCACCGGCGGCAGGTCACCGCCCATGCGGTCGCGCTCACCTCGACCTTGCCGTCCGGAAGGAGCTGGCGGCATCGTTCGCGCAGCAGGTGGCGACGGTCATCGGGCAGGGATCTCACGTAGGAGCCGGCCGGTCCGACGCCGAGGGTGAACGGCTCCCACCACTCCTCGAACGTGGCGTGCCGCACGTGGATGGTGAGCGTGGTTTCCTCCGCATCACGGAGCCCGGCCTGCCTGAACAGCTGCGCCAGGTGACCTTCGCTGACCCCGGCCATGGCGGACTCGCCGGGCGCCGTGGGGTCCAGGTCGCGTACAGCCTGCCAGAATGTGGTCAGCGGGCCACGGCCGCCAGCGTGATCCCAGACGCAGGCGGCAACTGTCCCGCCTGGCCTGGTCACCCGGGCCATCTCCCGCAGGCCCGTCACCGGGTCGGCCATGAAGTGCACCACGAGTTGCGCGAGAGCGGCGTCGAACACGCCGTCCGGAAAGGGAAGCTGCTCGGCCGCCGACAGCTGGACATCCACCCCCGGCAGGCGTTCGGCCACCGCGGCGACGAAAGACGCCGACGGATCCACCGCACAGACCGCCACCGCCCCCAGGCGGCTCACCAGCCGGGCGGTCAGCGCCCCGGCCCCGCAGCCCACATCCAGGGCCCGCTGCCCGCGGCGGGCTCCTGCCAGGTCGGCGAACCCGGCCGCGAGCAGCTCCGAGTACCGTCCCATGAAACGCGCGTAGGCGTCCGCGCTGACGTTGAAGGTCATGCACAGAACCTATGTGCCGAACCGGCAGTCCGGCATCATGCTCAGGTGGACGGTGATGCGGCGATCGGATGGATCCGCGAGCTGGTCATGGACTGCGCCGAGCCCTGGGAGCTGGCGCGGTTCTGGGCAGGGCTGCTCGGCGGGACGCCGGTCCAGTGGTATCCGGGATGGGTGACGATCGAGCCTCCACCGCACGGGCAGCGGCTGTCCTTCCAGCACAGCAGCGCGCCACCGGGTGCTGCCGCGGCGCGGGTTCACTTCGACGTCCTGGTCAGGGACCTCGCCGCCGCGCACGATCGCGTCGTGTCAGCCGGTGCGACGTTTGTCAGTGAGCACGTCTCGCCACGGCCCGGCCCGGCCGGTGAGCAGGTGCCATGGCGGGTCTACCAGGACCCGGCTGGGCACCCGTTCTGCCTGGTGGTGCGGTAAGGGGCCGAACGATCGCTGCCCCGCTCAGCCCCGTTCGAGGGCCAGCCCGGTCACTGCGGCGTTGGTGAAATCGTCGTCGACGCTGATCACGCTGCGGCCCCGGGCGGCGAGCATGGACGAGGCGACGGCTGCGCGGTAGCCAGCCCCGCAGTGGACCCACACCTCGCCTGGCGGGATCTCGGCGAAGCGGCCCGGCAGTTCATGCAGCGGAATGTGGACCGCCCCGGCGATGTGGCCCTCCTGCCACTCAAGCCGCCGCCGGACGTCCAGCACCACCAGCGGGCCGGTTCCGGAGCCGTCAGCGGCCGCGGCGGCCAGATCCCCGAATTTGGCCAGCCGCAGGGAGGCCACGCCTCGCCCGCCCGCCCAGTCCTCGGGCCGCCCGGTGGCCGCGGCCGCGGGCCGGTCGATCCCGATCCTTACCAGTTCCCGCTGGGCCGTCGCGACCTGTTCCGGGGATTCCCCCAGCAGGGTCAGCGGCGTCCCCCAGGGAATCATCCAGCCCAGGTACGTCGCGAAGGATCCGTCCAGCGGGAAGCTGAACGTGCCCAGCGCGTACCCTGCCGCGAAGGCGACACGGTCACGCAGGTCGATCACCCACTCGCCAGCCTCGATCCGCCGGCGAAGCTCGGCGGCATCGGCCGGGCGGGGCGGCGAGAGATCAGGGATGGCCGGGCCGGCCAGGTTGGCCGGGGCCATGTGGGCGTAGTAGGCGGGCCAGGCGTCCAGCCCGGCCAGCAGTGACTCCACATAGGCACGCTCGTCCATGGTGAGGGCCGGGTTGACCCGCTTCTCCCAGCCGATCGTGGAGGCCTGCGCCTCCGACTGGGTGGCCGAGCAGAAGCTGCCGAACCCGTGGGTGGGGAAGATCGGGGCGCTGTCGGGCAGTTCACGGGCGAGCCGCCGGGCGGAGGCGTACTGAGCGTGGGTGAGCGCCGCCGCGGCGTCCGGGCCGAGCAGGTCGGTCCGCCCGGTCGAGCCGTACAGCAGTGACCCGCCGGTGAAGACACCGGCGACCGCGCCGCCGGACTCGACGACATAAGCCAGATGGCTGAACGTGTGCCCCGGGGTCGCCAGCACCCGGACCGTCATGCCGCTGCCGACCTCCACCCGGTCGCCGTCGCTGACTGGCGCGCGGTCGTAGGAGACCGGGTCGTCCGCGCAGACGAGGTAACTCGCGGCCGATGCCTGGGCCAGGGCGAACCCACCGGTGACGTAGTCGTTGTGCATGTGGGTCTCGGCGACGTGGGTGATCCGCACGCCTGTCTCGGCGGCCAGTGCGATGACCCGGTCGATGTCCCGCTGAGGGTCGACGACCAGGGCCTCCGCGCCGTCATGCACCAGGTAGCTGCGGTCGCCCAGGGTCGGAGTCTCGATCGGGACAACTTCCACCATTGCCGGCTTCCTTCCCGGTGCGCGCTCTAGCTGCCAAATGTACGATCATTCGTACCGGGTAACAAGCGCAGGCAGGAGGGCAGATGGGCGGCGGGGCCGGGACGGATGGCGCTGAGACGGCAGGAGCCGGCCGGATCGGTGCGGGCCGGCCAGGAATAGCGCGGCTGGACCGCCGCAGCCCGCTGCCGCTGTGGGCGCAGCTACGCGATGACCTGCGGCGGCGCCTGGAGGAAGGCGCCTTCGACGAGGAGTTTCCCGGCGAGCTTGCCCTAGTCGAGGCGTACGGCGTGAGCCGCCACACGGTCCGCTCGGCGCTGCGCGAACTACGGGCGGAGGGCATCGTGGTCGCCGAGCGGGGCCGCCGTCCCCGGCTCGCCGCCCACGACCTGATCACCCAGCCGCTCGGCACCTTGTACTCCCTGTTCGCCCTGGTGGAAGAGGCAGGGCTGGCTCAGACCAGCATCGTGCGCG
>OFGV01000202.1_pt1 | contig 11435 bp, 11 predicted proteins | sample 1521911 | NCBI WGS metagenome assembly OFGV01 (sample SAMEA2553413, study PRJEB24118) | soil metagenome
GGCGGGCTGTGCGGGCGGTGAGGGAAGGCCGCTGCTCCCGTCGGTGGCGGCCGAGACGGGGGTCGTGGACAACGGCCGGATATACCTGTCGGAGCACCTGCTCAGCGTGTGCGCGCGGCGGGGGATATCGGTCCAGCCGGCCCGCGGCTACCAGGGCAGCGACAAGGCTGCTCTCGAGCGGTTTTTCCGGACCCTGCGCGAAAGCCTGCTGGTCGCGTTGCCCGGCTATAAGGGCCCTGATGTCTACAGCCGCGGCAACGACGTCGAGGACCAGGCGTTTTACTTCCTGGACGAGATGGAACAGATCATCCGCCGGTGGGTTGCTGACTGCTTTCACCGTCAGCCGCATGAAGGGCTGTGCATCCCGGAGGTTCCCGGGCTTGCCCTCTCGCCGCTGGAGATGTTCGCTCATGGCATCACCCGCGCCGGCTGCCTGCAGGTCCCCGCCCGCGCCGATCTGGTCTATGACTTCCTGAAAGTCGAATGGCGCACCATCCAGCACTACGGCGTCGAGGTTGACGGGCTGCGCTACAACGGCCCGGCACTGATCCGCTACCGGAACAAGACCAGCCCGTTCACCGGCGTCCACGCCGGGAAATGGCCCATCCGCTACGACGCCGACGACGTTTCCTGCGTTTACTTCCAGGACCCGGACGGCAACGCCTGGCACCAGCTCGCCTGGGAGCACGCCGAGCCGGCGGGCGTGCCGTTCTCAGCCGACGCGCTGGCCTACGCGCGCCGCCTGGTGCTGACGCAGGGACGGCATGTCGATGAGCGGCGGGCGCTGGCCGAGCTGCTGGACCGGGGGGACGCCGGCCTGGTCCGCCACCCGGCCGAGCGGCGGAGGGCAGTCCGCGCCCCCCAACAGCGCGCTGCCCGGCTGGGCGCCGGGCAAGAAGCGCTTGCGGGGGGCGCGGCCCTGCCCACGGTCGCCGGCTTGGACGCAGCCCAGCACGCGGGCCCTGACAGCCTGCCGCCGGGAGGTGATGACGACAGCCCCGCCGAGCTGGACGCAGGCACCCGGGATGAGGACTTCTACGCTGACGCGTTCGAGGTGCTCCCGTGACCGGCGGGCGGTTCGCGGCCGAGGAGCGGGACTGGAACCCGTCGGTCAAGTCCGGCTGGTTCGCGATGGCCGAGGCTCTGCCCCGGACCCGGCCGCCGCTGCTGGCCGCCGAGGAGATAGCGGCGCTCCCCGCAATGGAGCGGCGCCGCTATGACCAGGCCCGCGCAGCCTGGCACGCCAACCTCGGCCCGATCCGCACCCCGCAAGTCGACGCCGTCTTCGAGGCGCTGGAGGAGATCTGCGGCAGCAACCTCCAGGACGGAGACAAGGTCCGGCCCGCGGCCGTGCTCGACGCGCTGCCCGGCCTCGGCAAGACCACCGCGGCGCTGGCGTTCGGCCGCTGGTTCCACCGCGAGCAGATCGAGATGCACGGCCCGCAGGTGAAGACCGGCGACGGGACGTGGCAGCGCATCCCGGTCGCCTATCTGGGGCTGACCTCGCACACGACGATGCGGAGCCTGAACGCGATGCTGTGCCGGTTCTACGGGCTGCCCGAGCGTGGTAACGCCGACTTGCTGGCCCACCGCGCGGCTGAGTGCGTCATGAACTGCAAGCCCCGGCTGATCGTCGTGGACGACGTGCACTTCCTCGACGTCACCCGCCGCGACGGCCGCGAGGTCGCCAACCACTTCAAGTGGCTGGCCAACGTCTTCCCGGTCACGTTCTTGTTCGTCGGCGTCGGGCTGCGCGCCCGCGGCCTGCTCGACGAGGGCCTGGCCGGCACAGACGCGGCGTTCTCCCAGACCGCCCGCCGGTGGAACGTGCTCACGATGGACCCGTTCGAGATCCGCACGCAGGCCGGGCAGCGGACCTGGCGGCAGCTGCTACTGGGCATCGAGCGCGACCTGGTGCTCACCAGCGCCTGGCGCGGCATGATCGCGGGTGACCTGCCCGAGTACCTGTTCGCCCGCTCTACCGGGCACTTCGCGTCGCTGATGTCGATGATCGGCCGCGGCTGCTACCGGGCGATCAAGACCGGGGCTGAGTCGCTGACCGCCGGGCTGCTGCTCAACGAGGGCACCGCCCTGTTCATCATCGCCAACGCCCTGCGGCTGGCCCACCCCTCGCACCGGGACAAAGAGCTGGCGGGACAGGCCGCCACGGCCGGATCCACGCTGGCGACCGCCGAGGCGGAAACATCGGGATGCTGTTCACTTGCCGCCAGCGCACCCGCGGAAGCGGAATCCCCGGCATGTTGCGCGGCGGCCACCGGTGTACCCGCGGCCGGAGAAACCCCATCGTGCTGCGCGCCAGCTACGCCTACCGCCGAGGCGCCCTCGTCCGGACAGGTGTCAACGGCTCAGGCCGCGCGAGGCGGCCGTAACGATCTCTAAGCGGTCCCGCACTGAGGGTCTTCGACCAGGCAGATGCCAGCCTGCAGCAGGGCCGGGATGCACGGGTCGGCGATGCGGTAGTAGACACTCGTGCCCGCCCTGCGGGTTTTCAGAATGCCGCGGTCGAGCAGCCGCTGGAGCTGGTTGGACACCGACTGCTGGGTCATTCCCACTTCGGCGGCAAGATCGCTCACCCGGACCTCGCCGCCCCGGTGCAGGGCGTGCAGCAGCCGCAATCTCGTGTCGTTGGCCAGGATCTTGAACAGCCCCGCGAGCCCAGCGGCCTGATCGTGATCCAGCAAGGGGATCTCGTTCAGCGGCGGCCCGGGCAGGCCGATGCTGGTCACGGCGGTAGTCACGATTCGATCATCTCACCATTTACCTGGGGATTACCATCACCGTTTAACAATTAGCTCATGTATTAGTTGTTCACCCTGGCCGGTCGGCCGGCAGTGTCACAAGGTGCCACGAATTGTTACGAGCTGTTGCATACCCATCGGTTGTGTGATACACGAGATAGTTGATACATGGTTCAGTGTTGGATGAGCTGGCACCGTTCCTGGCCTCTGGGGGGTTGGGAGTCCAGATGCCTGAAATTCTGCGCTTAGCGCTGCTGGCCTTCCCGGCGGGGCTGATCGGGTTCATCGCTGCCCCGTGTTGCAGCCTTCTCGTCCCGGTCTACCTGCCGTTCGCGCTGGCCACCCCGGCGCCACCGGCACCGGTCGCGGTGCCAGCCAGCCGCCAGCTGTTGCTGCTGAACCAGCCCGGCGGGAACCTGGCCGCATCCGATACCACGGGGGAGGCAGCCCTTCGCGCGCCGCCTGTCCAGGCGACGCCGTCGCGTGCCCGGGCTGTGCGCAGCTTCGCGGCATTCCTGGCCGGATTCTGCCTGTTCTTCGTGGCGCTCGGCGCGACCGCAAGCGCGCTCGGCGGAGTCCTGCTCGCGCAGCTTCCCGTTCTGGAGCGAATCTCCGGTGCGTTCATCATCTTGCTCGGCGTGATCATGCTCACCCGGATCCGGATCAAGCTCCCGGGGAGCAACGCGTGCGTCAACGTCTCCCGGCTGCGGAGCGGCCCGTTCGGCGCCTTCGGCATGGGATTCGCCATCGCCATCACCTGGACGCCCTGCACCGGGCCCACGCTGGGCGGCATCCTCGCGCTGTCCGCCGTCAGCGCCACGGTGTGGAACGGGTCCGCGCTGCTGTTGTTGTATGCGCTCGGCCTAGCGGTGCCTTTCGCCCTGATGACCATCGCCCTCACCACGGCGCGCCGGCTGGTCGAGTTCCAGCGGCGCCACGCGCGAATCCTCGAAATCGCCGGCGGCGCCCTCATGATCGCCGTCGGCGTGCTGATCCTGCAGGGCGGCTGGCAAAGCTGGCTCGGCCCGGCCACCGGATGGCTGAACAACCACGGCTGGCCGCCCATCTAATCCCCAGGAGGGTCACCGATGACCGCCCCTAACTGGCAGCGCCTGCCATTAACCCTCGCAGTGACCGCAGCTGCCCTCATTTCACTGCTGGCCGCCGGATGCGGCGGCAGCACTAGCAGCAGCCCGTCGGCGGGCTCCTCGCATAGCAGCGAAAGCGCTTCCTCCAGCGGCGACACCGCCCGGGAGACCGCCGAAAAACGCCTGGAAGCCATCGGCCCGCAGCTCACCAAGGTCCTGACCATGTACAAGGCCGGGAACAAGCAGCAGGCGTACACCATGGCCAAGTCCGTCAGCACGAACCTGTATGAGGGAACCACCGAAGGGATTGTCTCCAAGGCGGATCCGGCAGGGGAACGCCAGATCGACCCGCTGCTCGCCTCGACCATCCCCGCCGCCATCAGCAACGGGGAATCCGCGAGCCAAGTGGCCGTCCTCATCCACCAGGGCCAGACGCTGGCCTCCAGCTGCCTGGACGCCATTCACAAGAGCGAGGCCAGCGGCGGCTAGGGCGAACCCGCTGGCCACGCACGTCAGCGCATCATCGAAGGGACACGTCATGCCTCCGGCCCTGCGCCACTGGCGCGCGCTCCGCGCCGCCGTCTCCGGCCTCGCCTGCCTGGCCCTTGCCTGCTCCGCCTGCGGCAGTAACTCCAGCAGCCATCCGGCGACAACCAAGGCATCGGGCCTGGCGGCCCAGGTTCCGGCAGCGGTCCGCAGCCGCGGCGTGCTGCGCGTCGCGACCAACGCGACCTACGCGCCGAACGAGTTCCTCGCCGCCAACGGGCACATCGTCGGCATGGACGCCGACCTCGCCACCGCGATCGCGCGGCAGCTCGGCCTCCGCGTCCAGTTCTTCAACGTCTCCTTCGACCAGCTCATCACCGGAATCACCGCGGGCCGGTACGACGCCGCGATGTCCTCAATGACCGACACCAAAGCCCGCCAGCAGGCCGTCGACATGGTCACCTATTTCAACGCCGGAAACTCATTCGTGGTCCTGCGTTCCAGCCCGCTGCACGTCAGCAGCTTCGCCGGCCTGTGCGGCCACACCGCCGCCATCGAAGCCGGATCGACCTACGTGCCGCAGGTCGCCGCCGAGCAATCGCACTGCACCGCGGCCGGCAAGCCGCACATCCACGCCCAGACCTACGCCAACCAGGCCGACGCCAACCTCGCCCTGCTCAGCGGCCGGGCGCAGATCACCATGGAAGACTCCCCCGTCGCCGCCTACCAGGCCCGCCAGGACCACCGGTTCCGGGTGACCGGGCGGATCTTCGGCACCGCGCCCTACGGAATCGCCGTCGCCAAGACCAGCGGCCTGGCCGTGCCCATCCGCGACGCGCTGCGCGCCTTGATCGCCAACGGCGCTTACCACTCGATCACCAGCAAGTGGGGCATCTCCACCGGCGACATCACCAGCCCGATGATCAACGGCGCCACCAGCTAGCCCGCACGCATGCGCACCGAGGCCCCCAATTCAGCGCCACTGGGGGCGATCCGCGCCGTCCCGGTCCGCCATCCCCTGCGCTGGGCCGCAGCCGCGGTTGTATTGGTCCTGGCCGCCATGTTCGCCCACATGCTGGTCACCAACCCCAACTTCGACTGGGACCAGGTCCGCCACTACCTCACCAACGCCCACATCCTCAGCGGCGTCCTCGCCACGTTCTGGCTCACCGCGGCCGCCATGGCCATCGGCATCACCGGTGGGGCGGTCCTGGCGCTGATGCGCCTGTCGGAGAACCCAATGGTGGCCGTAGCGAGCTGGCTCTACACCTGGTTCTTCCGCGGCACGCCGGTACTGGTCCAGCTCATCTTCTGGTACAACCTGCAACTGCTGATCGGCAACATCTCACTCGGCATCCCATTCGGGCCCATCTTCGCGACCTTCAACACCAACGCCCTCGACACCACCTACATGGCCGCGGTGCTGGGCCTGGGCCTCAACGAAGCCGCCTACATGAGCGAGATCATCCGGGCCGGCATCATCTCCGTCGAGCAAGGGCAAAGCGACGCCGCCCTGGCGCTGGGGATGCGCCACCTCCAGGTGATGCGCCGCATCGTGCTCCCCCAGGCGGCCCGGGTGATCATCCCGCCCACCGGCAACGAGACCATCTCCATGCTGAAAGCCACCTCGCTGGTCTCGATCATCGCGGTCACCGACCTGCTCAAGGCCACCGAGGACATCTCCAGCGTCAACTACCAGGTCATCCCACTGCTGCTGGTGGCCAGCATCTGGTACCTGATCCTCACCTCGGCCCTGTCCGCCGGGCAGTACTACCTGGAGCGGCACTACAACCGCGGCTCGCCGGGCCCACGGCCCGCACCAATGCAACTCCTGCGCCGGAACCTCACCACATTCCACGTCAGGCCGACGGTGCCGCGCAGGCCCGGGGGAGGCGCTTAGCGTGGGGCCCGACCCGGCGGGCCAGCCCGCGCCCATGGTGCTGGCCCAGCAGGTGTGCAAGAGCTTCGGCAGACTTGAGGTCCTGTGCGGCATCGACCTGCACGTCGGGCCCGGCCAGGTGATGTGCATCATCGGCCCGTCCGGGTCGGGCAAGTCCACGCTGCTGCGCTGCATCAACCACCTGGAGAAGATCGACTCCGGGCGGATCTACGTCAACGGGCACCTGGTCGGCTACCGGCAAGACGGCGACCGCCTCCACGAACTGCGCCCCCGCGAGGTCGCCGCCCAGCGCCGCGACATCGGCATGGTGTTCCAGCACTTCAACCTGTTCCCGCACATGACCGCCCTCGGCAACGTCACCGAGGCGCCCACCCTAGTCCGCAAGGAACCCAAAGGCCTGGCCGCCGAGCGGGCGCACAAGCTCCTGCACCGGGTCGGCCTGGGCGACAAGACCCACTGCTACCCCGCCCAGCTCTCCGGCGGCCAGCGCCAGCGCGTCGCCATCGCCCGCGCGCTCGCCATGCAACCCAAGCTCATGCTCTTCGACGAACCTACCTCCGCACTGGACCCCGAACTCGTCGGCGAAGTCCTCGCGGTCATCCGCGACCTTGCAGCCGACGGCATGACTATGATCATCGTCACCCACGAAATGGGCTTCGCCCGCGAAGTCGGAGACACCCTCGTGTTCATCGACCATGGAGTCGTCATCGAACAGGGCAACCCACGGCAGGTACTGGCAGACCCCCAACATGCCCGCACCCGAGAGTTCCTCGCCAAGGTCTGCTAAGGCACCTCGCTTGTATCCCCGGCGCACGGCAGGGCGAGTGCCCGCCCCAGCCACGGGAGGGCGTATCCATGGGTCGCCACCGCGTTCGCTACGAGCACCTGGGTGCCGAGCAGCGACGCGGCGATGTGCCGGGTCTGGGGGCCGGGCGTGATGCCGAGATCGGTGAGCCTGGCCTCCAGCAGGCTCAGGGTCCGGCGGACGGCCTCGGGGTGGCCCGCTGCGGCCTGCAGCCGCATGATCTTCTGGTAAAGGAACTCGTTGTAGGGGTCATGGCCGAGCGCGGACTCTAGGGCGGCCAGGGCCCTGGTCTGGGTCGCGGGGCTGGAGGACGCAGCGGCCCTTCCCGATGGCACTACTCGGTGACGGCAGGGCAATTAGCGATCAAAGGTGACTGATGCGGCATGATCCTGATTCCTGCCTGGATTATCCTGTCTAGTGCTTCTGGGCTGATTGTCACCGTGCCGCTGACCATGAAGGTCCGTGCGGAAATGCGATGATCCTTAGTAAGTGAGGGTGCCCAGGGACCGCTGGGCAATTCGCCGGCCTGGCTCCGGCCGCGACCGCCGGCGGCTTGGTCATGGCGACCGCCGTGCCGTTGCAGCACAGTCCCTGCGGCCTGCCGCCAGGTCTTCCGGCTGGCAAGCGAAGACCGCCGTCAGCTAACCCGCAGGCCGCAGGCACCAGGCTGGCCCAGCCGCCGCCCTAGCGGCCAGGACCTGAGGCGGCCACGAACGGCAATCCGTTGCATTTCAGGGATTCAGGCGTGGCGCTTCCAGAACTGCACCGAGCCGGCACCGGTTGCGACATGAGCCCTGCGTGGGTGCCCGGAGCAGCGTCACACCATCGAACGAAGGCCATCCGCCTGGCAGCCCGGATCAGGCTGAGCCTTGATCGTAGGTCCGCGGGATCCCCAGAATCGCGCGCATCTCTGCAGGGTCCGGCGTAACCACCGTATGCGGCCGGCACGATGCGCCGGGCGGGCATTTCGCCACGAGTACCGGCCGGGCATGACCCCGCGGTTCCCACCAGAACTCATAGGCCGGGCACGCAGCACGCAGCCCGGTCAGCACGCGCCGCTGGCGGCAGAACCCTGCCACCACGCCGCCCGCCGTAGGGTCAGCGGGATCTGGGCCACGATTCGTGGTTACGGCGCTGCCGGTCCCGGCTACGGTGCGGATGCCCGCGTAACCCGGCTCGCCGGCACCCAGGCCTGGAGGCGGCAGCACGCGACGTGCTCGGTCCCCGGCCGCGAACTTAGCCGCCGTCCGTCACCTGAGGAGAAGTACTCAGCCTGGCTCGCAGGCGCTGCGGGGAACGCGCGGAGCAGCACGGCCGCGGGGTCAGGTGCGCAGTCCAGCGCCGCGGCGATGACGGCGGCCAGGTAGGCCTCGCGGGTGATGCGCGCCTGGTACCACCAGCGGCGCGTGTCGCTCTCCCATGAGTGCTTGGCCCGCGACAGCAGTTCCTTGCGCCACAGAATTGTCATCACGGTCATGACCGTGGTGTACGACGGGTCGCCGCCACCCCCGGTGCGGTAATCCAGCCGGTCACAGGCCGCACGGACGGTCAGCGGCTGGCCAGCGTCCCAGACCGCAGTCATGATCGCCGACTCCAGCGGCCCCAGACCAGGGACGATCACAGCGCACCCGCCAGGCCAGCCCGCCGCACCCGGATTACTGGCGCAATGCGTAATCGGCGGAGACACGTATGGATCCCGTCAGTGCTGTCCACTACGGTCACGGCCTCGGCCGGGATTCTCGCCACATCGGGTACATCAGGGGCCCGTCAGGGAGCTGAATCGGCGGGCCGTGGTCGGTGTAACCGTGGCGCAGGTAGATCTTCCGGGTGCGCAGGTCGGCGGCTTCCAGGTAAGCGGGCGCGCGAGCGTCCTGGTCGAGTATCTGGTGGTAGGAGCGCAGTAGCGTGGTGCCGGTTCCCTGGCTCTGCTTATCTGGCCGTACGGCGAGGATGGCGAGGTGGTGGTGGGGGATGCCGGCAGGGTGGTGCCGGGCGAGTGCCGCGTCGAAGGCCAGGAACCGGCCGGTCCAGGGACCTGTCGCGGTGGCGAGCCGTGTGCCGTAATCGGCGGGCTGGCCGCCTGTGCCCTCGCCAACGTGGATCCACAGCGCTGCTGCTGCGCGGTCGGCGGTGGTGAGGACTGCGCCGTTGGCCATCGCGTGTTCGACATACAGCCGGAAGTACCGTGGGAAGATCTCCCTGCGGGCAGCTGGGTCGGCTATCAGCCATCGGGAAGGCGCCAGGTCGTGGAAGGCGTCGGCGATGACCTGGCTGAGGGTGTCCAGGTCTGCCGCATCTGCGCGGACCGCGCTGCCGTGCAAGCCGCCCTCCGGCGTCAGCGACCGGCCCTGCGGGACGCTCATCATCACGTTCTTTCGCTGGCCGGGGTCAACTGGCCGGTGACGGCGTGGGCGCCGAGCCCGATCGCTGCGTACACCTGCGGGCGCCGGATCTTGAGTACCAGCCCCCAGCCGAGCCCGGCCGCGGCGACCACGGCATAGCTGACTGGCAGCGCCCACGCGGCGGGAGCGCCCGCCGGGACGCCGAGCAGCGTGCCGTAGTGCATCACTGCGAGTACAACGATGCCGGCCAGGAGGATGGCGGCCAGGGCGGGCGCGATCAAGCGTCGCCAGGCATTTTCGCCGTGTGGGTGGCGGCCGAAGAACGCGATCACCGCGACGGCGGTCAGCGCGAGCAGGACGAGGATGCCAAACCCGCCCGTGGTGCCCAGCCAGAAGAACAGGTGCGTCATGGGATCCCACCCGGCCAGCGCGTACACCACGATGACGACCAGGCCGGTCAGGCTCTGCACCAGCGATGCGGCCTTCGGGATGTTGTTGCCGCCCGTGCGGCCCAAGGCGGCGGGCAGCACGCTCTCCCGGCCCAGCGCATACATGTAGCGCCACACGCAGTTGTGGAAGGCAAGGGCTGCGGCGAACAGCGAGGTCAGGAACAGTAGCTGGGCGGCCTGTGACAGCCCGCCGCTGCCACCGAGGCCGAACAGCAGGCCAGTGCCCTGCTTGGCGGCTGCGGCCACGACGTGGCTGTCGCCGTTATGGACGGCCATGGCCCAGCTCGCCCCGGCGTAAACGACGGCGATCATGCCCAGGGCGAGGTAGGTGGCCACGGGGATGGTCCGGCGGGCGTTGCGTGCCTCTTCGGCGAGCACCGGTGCCTGCTCGAAGCCGACAAAGCCGAGCACCGCGACCACGGCCAGGACGCCGAACGTGCCGAAGCCGGCTGAGGTTAGAGCTGTCGGCGAGAGGGTCGCGAAGCTGAGGCGCCCACCCGCCGGGTGAGCAAGCCCGGATACCGTCTCGGCGAAGATGACCAGGATCTCGGCACTGAGCAGGACGCCTAGGACGGCGCCGGTGATGTCCACCCGCAGCAGGCCCAGGATGGTGATGACGGCCCAGGCGCCCAGTGCCCACGCCCACCACGGCGCGTGCACGCCGAGATGGGCGGCGGCCTCGCTGGCCGCGGTAGGCCCGAAGGCGCCGTAGAGCCCGACCTGCAAGAAGGTGTAGGACAGCAGTGCCACGAGGGCGGCGGAAACGCCGGCGGTGCGGCCGATGCCCCGGGCGACGAAGGATCTGGGGGCCGGCGTTGGTGATGTGCCGTGTCATCGCCACATACCCGATGGCGAACAACGCAAGGATCACCGCGATGACCAGGAAGGCGGCCGGGATCCCGGTTAACCCGGTCGTCTGGTAGGCGGTGGGGACGACCCCGGCAGCCACGGTCAGCGGGGCGACGCCGGCAAGGACGAAGAACAGCACGGCCGGGACGCCGAGCCGGTCGCGGGCGAGCGCCCGGGACACGCTGCTCGGCTTGCTTCCTGCTGTTTGCGTTCTGGACATGACGTGCTCCTGGTTACTGGATCGGATGGGTCAGGCGTTTACACGCGATGGGAGAGCAGGGCGCTGTCCACTGCTGCCTGGGTCTGGGCGATCAGGTCACGTAGGCCGGGATCGAGCTGGAGCGTCGCCTGATCCAGGCAGCCGCGGGCCTTCTGCGCTGCCTGCAGATGGCCGGTTCGACGCTCAGCCGAGGCAAGTTGATAGTAAGCGGCAACGTTATTGGGATCTTCCTTAATCGCCAGTCTGAGAAGCGGCAGGGCGAGGTCAGGATGGCCTTCCCGATTTTCAATCTCCCCCAGAGCAACATGAGCAAGGGCGTAGTGAGGATCAATTGCGAGCGCCCGTTTGAGATTCGCCCTCGCCAATTCCAGTTTCCCGAAGTTCATCTGATCCCTGGCGAGGGTGGTCCAACCCGGTGCGTAGTCAGGTTTAAGCCTGACGCATTCCTGAAGTGCCTGGATGGCCTCCTGGTTGAGGTCGCTGTCCTGTTCCATGAGAGCCAGCATGTAATAAGCTTCGGCATCCTGCGGGTAAGCT
>OFGV01000203.1_pt1 | contig 11357 bp, 14 predicted proteins | sample 1521911 | NCBI WGS metagenome assembly OFGV01 (sample SAMEA2553413, study PRJEB24118) | soil metagenome
TCTGAATGCTGTCGGCGCCTATTGAGCGCGCTTCTAGCGCTCCCGCCGGCGGGAAAAACCGCGTCCAGGCCTGAAAACGCTTCCAAGTATCCATGACGGAGTCTTTCGTTTCCGGCGGTTTTTCCGCCGGCCCGCGGGCTGGTTCTTACGCGGCCCCCCGGGGGTCCTCCCGTGCGCCCGGGGGCTAAATTTAACCGCAAATACCGGATACTCATCGCCGATCGGGCCGGGGTCTTCCGCCTCGGGTTAAAGAAACTGTTTGCCGTGGAAGACGATTTTCGTGTCGTCGCGCAGGCGGATAACGCCGTGCAAGTCCCCGAGCTTGCCAAGAGATTCCAGCCTGACCTTCTCTTTATCCAATATGAGATCGCGCGGGAAGGTTCGGGCGACCTGGTCGCGCGGACACGCCAGGCCGTCCCGCATGGCAGAATCATCGTCATGGGTGACGCCATCAGCGACGATGAGGTGCGGGAACTTGTCCGGCGCGGGGCCGTGGGCGTCGTTCCGAAATCGGCCACGGCGGAGAGCTTCGTCAAGTGCGCCGCAACGGTCACGAAAGACGGGAGCTTCCTTCCCAAGCCGCAGACAGAGGAATCTTCCCCCACGGGCGCAGTTGAAGCAAGAGCCCGGCCCGTGGATACGCTCACGCGGCGCGAGAAATCCATCATCGGCTCGCTCTCACACGTCTGGGACGAGGACTTCCGCATCGCGCTGGGGCTGCTGGGCCGGGGCGCTGTGCAGGCCACGCCGCTGATCACCGATCGCATCCCGCTCAGCGCGGCCGTGAGCGGCGGCCTCGCGCTGCTGCGGGACGAACCCGGGAAACACGTGAAGATCCTCGTGCAGCCGGGGCACCCCGGATGAGCGCCCCCCGCGGCGGTGCGCTGCCGGAGCTGGCCGGGGGGCGGCTCTCCACGGCGGTAGTGTCGGACATCCTTGACGACCTGGGCCACCGGGACCACGTCCTCGACCCCGCCATCCGCCCGCTCGGCGACGCCGCGGTGATCGCCGGCTGGGCCAACCCCTTCCTCGTCGCCGAGGTGGACGAGATCCCCGCGGACCCCTACACCGGCGAGATCGCCGCGCTGGACGACATCTCACCAGGTGACCTGGTCCTCATCGCCGCGGGCGGCTCGGCCCGCGCCGCTTGCTGGGGAGAACTGTTCTCAACGGCAGCACGTGTCAGGGGCGCCCGCGGCACCCTGATCGACGGTTACTGCCGCGACGCGCGGGTGATCGCTGCCCTCGGCTACCCGGTATGGTGCCGCGGCATGCTGCCGCTGGACGTCAAGGGCCGGCTCGCGGTGACCGGCTGGCGGCAGCCCGCCGTCGTCGGCGGCCTGCCGGTCCGGCCAGGGGACCTGGTGGTGGCCGACGCCGACGGCGCGGTCGTGGTTCCCGCCGGGCTCGCCAGCGAGACGGTCGAACGCGCGCTGGAAAAGGTATCGAAGGAGGACGGGGTACGGGACGCGCTGGCCGCGGGGAGCACGCTGCGCAGCGCCTACGACCGGTTCGGCGTCCTGTGAGCGATGGCGAGCGCGGAAGGAGCCACGATGCCAGCGAGCGTGCGGCCTGACATCGCAGTCGACGCCCACGCCACACTCGGCGAGGGGCCCGTGTGGGATGACCAGCAGCAGCGGTTGCTGTGGCTGGACATCCTGCCCGGACTCGTGCACCGGGCCGACCCGGCGACCGGCAGCGACGACGTCTTCCGCGTGGGCAAGCCGGTCGGGGCCGCCAGCCTGCGCCGCGGCGGCGGCCTGGTCCTTGCCGTGGAGGATGGCTTCGCGCTGCTGGACCCGGACTGGCAGCGGCTCGACCAGGTCGCCGTCGTCGAGCACGCCGGGCCGCGAGCCCGGTTCAACGAAGGCAAGTGCGATCCGGCCGGCCGCTTCCTGGCCGGCACCATGGCCTATGACCTGAGTCCCGGGGCAGGATCGCTGTACCGGCTGGACCCGGACCTGGCGGTGACGAGGCTGCTGGAGGGCGTGACGATTTCGAACGGGCTGGCGTGGACCGCCGACGGGACCACCCTGTACTACATCGACTCGCCCACGCAGGGGGTGGACGCTTTCGGCTACGACGCCGGGACCGGGCGGCTGGCGAACAGGAGGCGTGTCGTGGACATTCCGGCCGCCGCCGGGCTGCCGGACGGCATGACCATCGATGCGGATGGCTGCCTGTGGGTTGCGCTCTACGGCGGGTCCGCGGTACACCGGTACGCGCCGGACGGCCGTCTCGACGCCACGCTGTCCTTCCCGGTGACCAACATCACCTGCCCGGTCTTCGGCGGCCCGGGGTTCAGCGTCCTGTATGTGACCAGTGCCCGCGACGGCCTCGACGAGCGGCAGCTAGCCGCCCAGCCGCATGCTGGCGCGGTCTTCGCCGCCGACGTCGGCACCCGGGGACTGCCCGGGCTGAGGTTCGGTGGCTGATGCCGCCGACCGCTGCCAGCCTGGACGTCGTAACGTTCGGGGAAGCCATGGGGCCGCTGGTCACCGGCCCGCCCCGGCCACTGCGGTCGGCGGGGTCGTTCGCCCGGCCGGTGTGCGGGGCCGGACTCCAGTCAGAGGTCGAGGCGGCCCTCGCCGGGGCGGATGCCGTGGACCGGTGAGCGGGCGAAACGCTGGCCAGTGAGCCGGCGGGAGGGGAGCCCGGGGGCCCAGGCCCCGACCGAGATCCAGCAGGCAATGGAGGCAGGCTGCGGCATGGTGAAGGTGTTTCCGGCGGGCCAGCTGGGCCCGGGGTTCGTGACCGCGGTGCGGACCGCGCCGCCGGCGCCGCTCGTGCCCACCGGCGGGATCCCGGCCGCCGACGCGGCGGACTGGCTGCGTGCTGGCGCGGTCGCGGTAGGGGTGGGCGGCAGGCTCACATCGGGCGGCCCGGAACAGGCAGGGGAGCGAGCCGCCGAGTTGCCCGCCGCTGCCGCGATGGCCTGACAGCCTGACGAACAGGACGGAGCCCGGATGGAAATCACTGACGGAATTCACCGCATCGAGACGCCGCTGGGGGATCGGGTCAACTGTGTGTACCTGTTCGTGGGCACCCGTTCGGCGCTGCTGTTCGACACGGCGATCGGCCCCGCGATCACCTCCCACGTGGAGCCATATCTCGCCGGTGTGGGCGTCGAGCCAACGCGGATCCGTTATGTCCTCAACAGCCACTGCGACTGGGATCACCATGGTGGCAATGGCGCGGTGCGCGACCTGGCTCCGGCGGCAGTGTTCTGCTGCCACGAACTGGACCGGCCGCTCGTCGAGGACGCCGACCTGCTCTTCGCGCGCCGTTACGACGAGCTTGCCGCGGATGGCATCACCGAGCCGGCGGCGACCCGGCCCTTTGTCGCCGCCAGCACCCGTCAGGTACCCATGGATCTTGGCCTCAGCGGGGGCGAGCGGTTCTGCCTCGGCTCCGGCTGGGCCGTTGACCTGCTCCACACCCCGGGGCATTCGCGCGGGCACGTGAGCATCTATGATCCGCGCAGCCGCACCGCGGTCGTCGGGGACGCCGTGCTCGGGAATGCTGTGCTGCTCGCTGATGGCAGTCCCGCGTTCCCGCCGACCTACCGGTACGCCGGCACCTACCTCGCCACCGTCCAGCGGTTGCAGGCAATCGGTCCGGACCGGTTGCTGACCGCCCACTACCCGGTCTACAGCGGGCCGGACGTCGCCGAGTTCCTCGGGGAAACCAGAGCCTTCGCGGACCGGGCCGAGGCCGCGTTGCGGGAGGAACTGGCCGCGGCCGCGGAGCCCGTCACGATGAGAGCGCTGACTGAGCGGCTCGGCTCGAGGCTCGGCCAGTGGCCCGGCGAAGCGAACCAGTTCCTTTCCCAGCCGCTGCTGGGTCACCTGGAGCGGCTGGAGCGGTACGGGCTCGTTCACCGCTCCCGGGCGGATGGCCGGACAGCATATGCATGGACGGTAGACAGATGACCGGGCTTGCCGGCAAGGTCGCGCTGGTGACCGGCGCAGCGGGCGGGCTGGGTTCGGTGACCGCCGCCGTGCTGGCCCGCAGCGGCGCCCGGGTGCTGGTGCTTGACCTGCCGGAAAGCCCGGGGGAGCAGATCGCCGCCGGGATCGAGGCGGCGCCAGGCCCGGGATCTGCCAGGTTCGTTCCCGGTGATCTCGCCGACCTCGATGCGACGCGTGCCCTCGTTGCCGGGCTCACCGCCGAGCACGGCCGGATCGACATCCTGGTCAACAACGCCGCTGTCTACCCCAGCAAGCCGTTCGAGGAGTACACGACGGCAGAGTGGCAGCGCGTCCAGCGGGTCAATGCCGATGCGGCATTCGTGTGGGCCCAGGCGGTGCTGCCCGGCATGCGGGAGGCGGGGTACGGGCGCATCATCAATATCGCAAGCATCACGTTCTTCGGTGGCTGGGACCTGCTCGCGCCGTACGTCACGTCAAAGGGCGCACTGGTCGGGCTCACCCGCGCACTCGCGCGGGAACTCGGCCCGCACGGGATCACTGTCAATGCCATCGCGCCCGGCGCCTTCCCCACCGCTGCCGAGGAGATTCATCCCGACCGCGAGGCATACCAGCGGCTCATCCTCGATCACCAGTCGGTGAAGCGGCGGGGCAGGCCCGAGGACATCGCGACTGCGGTGCTGTTCTTCGCCGGCGAGGAGAGCGGGTTTATCACCGGGCAGCTGATCGCTGTCGACGGCGGCTGGGTCATGCACTGAGTGAGCCGCCATGCGACGGCGGCCGGACGGGCCAGCAGCGGTCCGCCGGGTTGCCTTATTCATCCGATAATTCTGATATTTCATCAGACAAATTTTTGCCAGGCCGCCTACGCGCTGATAGCGTCGAGTTGATTCGCAGCGCCACGTGAAGGAGTCGCCGGCATGACGCGACCTGCGCCCTCCCGCGCCTACCCGCAGCGTGGCCAGCACGGACGGGTCGTACACACGCTCGGCGTGCGTATCGCGGGCGGCGATCTCGCGCCCGGCGAGCCGCTGCCAACCGAGGAAGAGCTCGTCGGTGAACTGGGCGTCGGCAGATCGGCGCTCCGCGAGGCGATGAAGGTGCTCGGCGGCAAGGGCCTGGTGGAGTCGCGGACCCGGGCCGGCACCCGGGTCCGGCCCCGCGAGGCCTGGCACCTGATGGACCCCGACGTGCTGGGCTGGCGCTATCAGAACTCGCCGGCCCTTGCCGACCTCGAGGACCTGGCCGGCCTCCGCGTCGCCCTTGAGCCGGGCGCTGCCCGGCTGGCCGCCGAGCAGGCCACGCCGGACGGCATGCGGGGGATAGAGGAAGCGCTTGCCGCGATGCGGGCCACCCTGGGGGATCCCGCATCGTTCATCGAGGCCGACCTGGCGTTCCATGCCGCCGTTTTCGAGGCCAGCGGCAATGCCCTGCTGGTTCACCTGCACCGGATGATGGCGATCGCGCTGGCCGCTGTCCGGCATGTGCACACGCGTGACCCGGCACGGTATGCCACGTCGGTCGACCGGCATGAGCGGGTGCTCATCGCGATCCGCCGGCGCCACGTGCGCAAGGCAGAGGAGTCGATGCGCCAGCTCGTGGAGGGGGCGCGGGATGACCTGCGCTTCTACGCCGGCCCGGCGGGGAGCTGAGCCGGCCGGACGAGGAAGGGGGGAGCGGCAGTGGGCGCACTTGAGGGCTACCGGGTGCTGGATCTGTCCATCGCGATGTCCGGCCCGTTCGCGACCATGCGGCTGGGTGACCTCGGTGCCGACGTCATCAAGGTGGAGCCGGTCGACGGGGAATGGCAGCGCCACGTGTCCGCTGGCGGCGCGAGAGGGAACCGGGTCAACGTCTCGTTCCTGTCGCTCAACCGGAACAAGCGGAGCCTCGCGGTCAACCTCAAGTCCGCTGAAGGCCGGCGCCTGGTGCACGAGCTCGCCAGGACCGCGGACGTATTCCTCCAGAACTACCGGCCCGGGGTCGCTGCCCGGCTCAGCATGGACTACGAGACGATCCGCGACATCAACCCCCGGGTCGTCTACGTCTCCATCTCCGGGTATGGCGAGACCGGGCCTTACGCCGGCCGGCCCGGCCAGGATCTGATCCTGCAGGGGATGTCCGGCGCCATGTTCTCCGGGGGCCGGCGGACCGACCCGCCGCAGCCATCCCCGATGTACATCGTCGATGCGGTCACCGCGTACACAGCATTCGAAGCCGCGCTCGCCGGGCTGCTGCACCGCGAACGCACCGGTGAAGGCCAGCTGGTCGAGGTCAACATGCTCGACGCCATCGTGACACTGCAGATGCAGGAGATGAGCGTCTTCACCGTCGGCGGCCTGGCGCAGCGGCGCTCAGCGCAGCCCCATGCACACTGCTTCATCCGGGCGCCCTACAGCGCGTTCGCGACCGCCGACGGGTACCTGATCCTGGCCTTCCCCCCGCTGGCCAGGCTCGGCGAGGTGCTTGCCATCCCGGAGCTGAGCGAGATGGACGACGAGGTGGACGGGCACGCGCGCCGGGATGAGATACACGCTCTGGTGGCCGCCAGGCTGCTCGACCGGCCCGCGGGCGAGTGGCTCGAACTCTTCGCCGAGCACGATATCTGGGCTGGGCCGGTCTACGCGTACCCGGACGTGGTGAACGACCCGCAAGTCCGGCACAACGGCTCTCTGGTCAGCTACCGCCATCCCACCGAAGGCGACGTGACCACTCCAGGGTTCGCGATCCGGTTCACCAGGTCGCCGTCGTCCGTGCGCCGGGGCGCGCCGCTCGCCGGCGAGCACACCCGCGAGATCCTGGCCGAGCTCGGCCTCAGCGGCCAGCAGGTGGACGACCTGCTCGCGGCCGGGGTGGTCGCCACGGAGCAACCGTGACCCCACCCGGCCGGGCCCTGCGCGGGATTACCTGGGACCACCCACGCGGCTATGCGGCGCTCGCCGAGCTGGAACGGCTCGACGCGAAGGCGGACACGCGCTACGGCGCGATGCCTGCGCCGCTTGCCTGGGACCGGCAGCCACTGGCCGGGTTCGAGTCCCAGCCGATCGCGGACCTGGCCGGGCGGTACGACCTCCTCGTCATCGATCATCCCGGGCTCGGCGCGGCCACAGCCGCGCTGCACCCGCTCGACGACCTGTTCAGCCCATCCGAGCTGGCCGCATGGGCGGCAGCGGCCGTGGGGCCGTCGTTCGGCTCCTATCATTACGCCGGCCACCAGTGGGCGCTGCCACTGGACGCAGCAGCCCAGATCTGCGTGGTCCGGCACGACTTGATGGGCGGTCGGCCACCCCCTGCGACCTGGCAAGAGGTGGCCGGTCTGGCCCGCGAGGCCCCGTTCGCGCTCGTGCTGGGAGGCCCGCACGCGCTGCTGACCCTGCTCGCGATCTGTGCCGCGCAGGGGGTGCCGCCGGTAGCCGAGGCGGACGACGGCTCACCTGCGGGCGGTTTCGCCGAGGACGCCGCGGCTCGTGATGCGGTGCTCACCGCGCTCGATCTCCTGGCTGACGTTTGCGCACGCATCGACCTCGCACTAGCAGCCGGCAACCCCATCGACGTACTCGAGGCGATGGCAGTGGAGGATGCGACGGCCTGCTCCCCACTCGTCTACGGTTATGTCACCTACAGCGAACCGGGCCGGCGCCCGCACCAGCTGGCCGCCTGCGATGCGCCAGCCTGGCAGCCGGGCGGCCGCCCGGGCAGCGTCCTCGGCGGAACCGGCGTCGCAGTCTCCTGCCGGGTCGCCGGCGAGGACATTGGGACAGCACGGGCGCACGCGCGGCGACTGCTGGCCGAGCCGGTGCAGGCAGAACTGGTGCCGCGGGCCGGCGGCCAGGCCGCGCTGCGCGCGGCGTGGGAATCAGATGCAGTCAACGCCGCATGCGGTGGTTTCTACCGTCATACCCGGGCGACGCTCGACCAGGCATGGGTGCGGCCCCGGTTCGCCGGCTGGATCGCCTTTCAGGATCAGGGCTCGGCAATCGTCCGCGGCGGACTGAGGGGCCGCGCTGCGCCCATCCAGATCCTGCGTCAGCTGCAGTTGGCGTTCCGGGCCCGGTGCTTCGCCGCCGGATCGCCGGGACCGTGAGGTAACACATCCCCCAAGGACCGTGCGGTAAGGGGTGCCTTCGAGATCGAGAGGTGACAGCCGTGGTGGAAGAGTTCCGGGACGTCCTGTTCGGCATCGCCGGGGCGGTGGCAACGCTGATGCTTAACCGGCCAGCGAAGCTCAACGCCGTCACGCCGCGCATGACCGATGCGATCGGCGTTTACGCGGACCGCATCAACGCCGACCGCGAGGTCAGGGCAGTGATCCTCGCTGGCGCTGGAGAGAAGGCGTTCTGCGCTGGCAGCGACATCAGCGAACTGAACGCCTACGGCACGGCTTGGGAGTTCCGTGGCCGGCCAGACTACTGCGACGCCATTCGGTCGATCCGCAAACCGGTCATCGCCGCGGTGAACGGCTACGCCTACGGCGGCGGCCTCGAACTGGCGATGTCTGCGGACATCAGGCTCGCGTCGCAGACCGCCATGTTCGCCGCGCCGGAGATCAAGCTGGGCTGGATCGGCGGTGGGGGAGTGTCCGCGTTCCTCGCGCAGAGCGCCGGGCCCTCCAACGCCGCACTCATGCTCTACACGGGTGACCCGGTGGACGCCGCTACTGCGCTGTCATGGGGCTTGGTCAGCCGGGTACTAGAGCCGCAAGACCTCCTGCCCGCAGCACGCGAGCTCGCTGGCCGGATCGCACAGCGGCCGCCGATCGCCGCGCAGACCGCCAAGCTCAACCTGCGCGCCGCCTACGCCATGCCGCTGGACAATGCCATCCAGTACGAGCGTGACCTTCAGACCATTTGTTTCGCCACCGAGGACGCCGCCGAGGGCCGGGCAGCCTTCGCAGAGAAGCGGTCACCGCGTTTCCGCGGGCGGTGACGGGTGCCTGACGACCCATGACCACCGCCATCCCGGAGTCAGAGTTCATGAGGCCTCAACTGGTCACGCGCCGGCGTGCCTGCTGCGGGTATGCACTGGCGCTGCGTGATCGGCCTTCGAGGCTCAGTCACATACCTATGGGACCATCAGTCCGGTGAGCGCAGGCACGATGAGGGCTTTCGTGGTCACCGCGTCCGGGGAGGCTGGCGTCCAGGAGGTCGACGCGCCCGTCGCGCAGCCTGGCGAGGTCGTCGTCGACGTCGAGCGGGCCGGGGTGTGCGGCACCGATGTCGAGTTCTTTACCGGCGAGATGCAGTACCTGCATGATGGTCACGCGCGCTTCCCGATGCGGCTCGGTCACGAGTGGGCCGGAACTGTGACGGCGGCCGGTGAGGGGGTCGACCCGGCCTGGGTCGGCCGCCGGGTCACCGGCGACACCATGCTCGGCTGCGGCGCCTGCAGCCGCTGCAGGGGTGGATACCAGCATGTCTGCGAATTCCGGCAGGAGGTAGGCGTTCGCGGAGGGCGCCCTGGTGCCCTCGCCGAGCAGCTCGCCATGCCCGTCACCGCGCTGCATGCCCTGCCCGCCACGGTCGACGCCGCGCTCGGCGCCCTGGCCGAGCCCGGCGGTAACGCCCTCCGCTCCGCGCAGGGAGCCGGCCTGCACCCAGGAGACCGGGTGCTCGTCCTGGGCCCGGGGACGATCGGGCTGCTGGTGGCGATGTTCGCCCGGGCAGCCGGAGCCGAAGTGCACCTGATGGGCCGCTCGGCCCGCTCGCTCGGGTTCGCGCGGACCCTGGGCTTCGACGGCGTCTGGGCAGCCGACGAGCTGCCCGGGCTGCCCTTCGACGCCGTGGTCGACGCCTCCGGCGCGCCCGCCCTGCCGGCAAAGGCACTCGACCTCGTCGAACCCGGCAAGCGTGTTGTGTACGTGGGCCTGGCCGGAAGCCCCAGCCTCATCGACACCCGCGTGCTGACGCTCAAGGACGTCACCGCGGTCGGTATTCTCAGTGCCTCACCCGGCCTGGCCGACACGATCGGTCTCTATGCCAGCGGGGCAGTCGACCCGCGACCGCTTATCGCGGCGACAGTTGGCCTTGACGAGGTCGCCGCAGTACTGGCCGGAGACCGGCCAGCGAGCGCAGGCCCGGGCCCCAAGATCCAGGTCGATCCCCGCATCTAGGACGCGAGGAAAGGGCATCGGGCATGGGCGAGTTTCACGGGCTGGTCGCGTCTCCGAGGCACCGCCAGGTTTGCAGGCTGCCGGGACGTTGGACCCTACTCGTGGCTCATGGGGAGGGCTACAGAGGATGGTGTCCGGGTGCGGCTTTCGATGACGCCCTACCTCCACGTGCCGTGCCCCGTCCGGAGGGGCCATCCATCAGGGCCGAATGCTCGGTAGCGGCAACGCGCTCCCGCTGGCGCCAGAAGTGTCGGGCCGCGACGGCGTCTGGGCGGGCATGAAGCCGATCAGCGGAGGGAGGCGGCTGATGGCACAGGTGATGGACCAAGCAGCGGACACTGCGCCTTCCGCCTGCCCAACCGAGGCGTTCTCATCGCCGGCGATGCCCTCATGACGGCACACCCAGCCGGACGCACAGTTGGCCCGCAGCTGCTTCCAGCGATGTTCAACCACGATGACGCAGCCGCCCTGACCTCACTGCAGGCACCCGCCGAGCTCCCCGCAGGCCAAGCCGCCGGTGCCGGCCGCCGGCCCTGAATACCATGATCACCAGCGCCGCCGCCGAGTGGCCCGTCAAAGGGTCAGGCAGGCTGTGATGTTCCTGACATCCCGGCGGTCAATGCAATCCTTTGCAGGAGAAACCGGTAGCCTCTGTCGCCACAGCAGCGTGACCGGCCCCGGAACGGTGAGTCACCGCTAAGGGGTCACTGGCGAGAGGGCTCATCGCATGGCATTGATCTCCGCGAAGGTAATTGCGCAGGTCAGCTGTAGGTCGCCCAGCGAACTGGCGGCGATGTCCTGGGAATGGGTCATGCGTGCCGATGGGCGGGTGCTCTACCGGCTCACCAAGGTTGACGGCCGGCGGGAACGGAATCCGTGGACCTTCGTGACCCAGCTGACCACGGGCCAGCTGCAATCGTTCCGGGCGGACAAGGCCAAGGCCACGGCGATGCTGAATAGCCTCGCCCGCCAGCACGGGCACAAGATCGGCTGAGCGCGATCCCACCGTGCGGGCCAGCCCCGGCAAGCTGGGCATGGGCCGGCCGGACGGCGCGTCATGCCACAACTGAGCAATCGTTGCCTGACGTGGCTCTAGACTTGGACCATTCGTTTTTTTGGACCGTTCGTGTTTATGAAGGTAGGTTTGGCGCCATGACCGCATCCCGGACTCCGACCACCGCCGAGGAGCTGCGCGGTGCCGGCCTGCGGGTGACGGCCGCCCGCGTCGCAGTGCTCGAGACAGTCCGGGACGCTGACGCCCTCGGCGACCAGGCGAACGCCTCCGGGGGGCGTGATCAGCGAGGGCCTGTCTCCGTGCA
>OFGV01000204.1_pt1 | contig 11293 bp, 10 predicted proteins | sample 1521911 | NCBI WGS metagenome assembly OFGV01 (sample SAMEA2553413, study PRJEB24118) | soil metagenome
GTCACTGGGGCGCGCCGGCGCGTGACTGGCCCCGGCGGGGGGTGTCTGGCGCGCGGCCTGGGCGCGTTTGCTGGCGGGCCTCGGGCCACACATCTCCCGGGGCGGCTTGGCCCCCGCCCTGCCGATGAGCGGGGCCGGCCGCCTCGCCCGGCGGCGCCAGGCCGCCTAGCCTGGAGCCAGGGCCGCCCTGGCCGGGGAAGGTGCGGGAAACGATGACGCTCGATGTGAGTACGGTGCGGGCCGCCTACCCCGCGCTGGCCGACGGCTACGCCTACCTGGACGGCGCGGCCGGCACGCAACTGCCCGCCGCGGTGATCGAGGCGATCGGCGCGGCCTACCGGTCGGGGCTGGGCAACGCCGGCGGTGTCTTTCCTGCCAGCAAGCGTTCGGCCGCGCTGACCGCGGAATGCCGGCAGGCTGTCGCGGATCTGGTGGGCGGCGCCGCGGAGGGCGTGATCCTTGGCCCGAACATGACGACCCTGACGTACCGGCTCGCCAGCACCCTGGCCATGGCGTGGCGCCCCGGCGACGAGGTCGTCGTCTCCCGGCTCGACCACGACGCCAACATCCGGCCCTGGGTGCAGGCCGCCCAGCGGGCGGGTGCGGTGGTCAAATGGGCAGAAGTCGAACTGCCCGCCGGTGAGCTTCCAGCCGGGCAGTACGACTCCCTGCTGTCGGAGCGGACCGTTCTGGTGGCGGTCACCGCGGCGAGCAACGTGATTGGCACCCGCCCGGATGTGGCCGAGATCACCGCCAAGGCCCACGCCGCCGGGGCCCTCACCTACGTGGACGGCGTGCATGCGACGCCGCACGGGCCAACCGGCGCCGCCGCGCTCGGTGCTGATTTCTACGCCACCAGCGCATACAAGTGGTCCGGTCCGCACATCGGGGCGGTGATTGCCGACCCGGCGCTGCTGGAGTCGCTGCACCCGGACAAGCTGGCACCCGCCCCGGGCGAGGTGCCCGAGCGCTTCGAGCAGGGCACGCCGCCGTTCGCCGACCTGGCCGGGGTGACCGCGGCGGTGGAACACCTGGCCTCGCTGGACGCGTCGGCGGCAGGAAGCCGGCGGGAGCGGCTGCTCACGTCGATGACCGCGGCGCACGAGCACGAGCAGGCGCTCTTGCGTGAGTTGCTGGACGGGCTCTCGGCCATGGAAAGGGTGACCATGTACGGCAAGGCGCCCCAGCGCACGGCGACTGTCTACTTCACGGTGGCCGGCCACTCACCGGCCCAGGTGGCGGCGCATCTCGCTGACCGCAAGATCAACGTGTGGCATGGCCACAACTACGCCTGGGAACTGGCGGCCGCGCTCGGCATCCGCGAGACCGGCAGTGCGGTCCGGGCCGGCCTGGTCCACTACAACGACCGCTCCGACACCAGCCGCCTGCTGGCCGCGGTCGCCGAACTCGCGCACTGACCCGCCCGCAGCCCGGCCGCCGCGGGCGGTCAGCCGGTGCTGCCGAAGGTGTAGCGGTAGATGCGGGTACTGCGGGTGGCGAATCCGACGCGCTCGTAGAGACGGCCGGCCGCTGCCCGGGATGGGCGGGAGGTCAGGTCAACCGTCCTGGCCCCGGCTGCCTGCGCCAGGCTGAGCGCCTCCCGGGTCAGTGCTTCCCCGATGCCCTGCCCCCTGGCCGCCTCATCGACGATCACATCCTCGATCCAGGCACGGACGCCGGTCGGGACCGGGAACATGGCCAGCGCCAGCAGCCCGACGATCTTGCCGTCCGCCCGCGCCGCGAGCAGTGTGGTGGCCTCCGACCCGACGATGCGGTGCAGGACCTTCTGATCCGGCAGTTCCGCGCTTGTGGACAGCTGGGGCACCAGGCGGCGCAGCGCCTCGGTCATCTCATGGGTCGCATCGCGGACCACTTCAACGTGGACACTCACGCGGGCACACTACCGTCTCGCTGCTGCGGACGGGCCAGGGCCCCAGTCAGCCCAGGCCGAGCGCGTGGATGGCGGCCGCGGTGGCGGCCGCGGCCACGACAACCACCAGGAAGGGTGCCCGCAAGGCCAGCGCTACCAGGGCGGCAGCCAGGCCGGCCAGCCGCGCCGGGTCGGCCGCCACCGTCTTGCCGTGGGTGAGCGTCTCCACGGCCACCAGGGCGGCCAGCAGCGCAACGGGGACCAGTTCCGCGAACCGGCGCGCACGTTCCCTCGCCAGCACCCGGTCCGGGACCGTCAGCCCCGCCAGTTTCAGGTTCAGGTACGCGTGCGGTGGCATCCCGGTCTCGGCCCGGAATGCCCGCAGCAGCGCGAACGGCCCGACCCCGGCCGCCCCCGCCAATTCGGCCAGCGCGGGCGGGGCGGCCATCCGCTCGTGCAGCAGGTCGCGTGCCGCCCTCACCGCGCGGCCGCCACCATCGCGCAGGGACCGGGTGTCCGGCGGTGCGGGCCGGGCGTGGGCGCGCAGCAGCCCGGCCAGCGCAGCGTGCAGCAGCGACGAGGCGGCTAGCTGATCACCGTGCTCGGCTGCCCGGTGCGCGGCGCGGATCAGCCGCGCACTGCGGGGGTCGGCCACGATGGTCTGCGGGAAATGGGGCGTGCCGGGCGGCGCGCCCATCTCCGCCGCGATGCCCGCCACCACACTGACGGCCGGGTAGAGGGAAGGTTCAAGGGGTCGTCGCAACAGTGCTGGTAAATGACCCTTTCCGCGCCAACCATACACGGTGAGCGGCTTCGCGCCGGGTGCTGCGTGCCGCCGGGGCAGGCTACTGGCCTGCCCTTTGGGTACTGCCGTCAGGGGCCGCAGTGGTCTCCGGGGTCAAGGGGGGGCGCTTGCGCCCATCGCCGTGGCGACGCGCCGCAGGCGCGCCCTTGAAGCCGGAGGGGCGGCCCCGTAGGCTGCGGCACCCGGCCCTGGGAACTCAGCGGCGGCGCTAGCCGCCTCCTTTGTCAGGCCGCCTGAGCGGCCAGGAACTCGTCCAGCGCCTCAGCCGGAGTCTTCCAGCCGAGCGTCTTGCGGGGGCGGCCGTTGAGCGCGGCGGCGACAGCGGCCAGGTCGTCCGGGCTGTAGCGGCTGAGGTCTGTGCCCTTGGGGAAGTACTGGCGCAGCAGCCCGTTGGTGTTCTCGTTGGTGCCGCGCTGCCAGGGGCTGTGCGGGTCGCAGAAGTAGACCTCGATGCCGGTGTCGATGCGCAGCCGGGCGTGGCCGGCCATCTCCGCGCCCTGGTCCCAGGTCAGCGACCGGCGCAGCTGCTCGGGCAGCGTCGTGATGGTGGTGGCAATCGCGTCCCGGACCGCCTCGGCGCCGTGGCCGGCGAGCGCGGGGCCGTTCTTGGCCCGGGGGCCGGCGCCGTGGCCTTCCATCGGGGGCAGGTGCAGCAGCATCGTGAACCGGGTCGTGCGCTCGACCAGGGTGCCGATCGCCGAGCTGTTCAGCCCCACGATCAGGTCTCCCTCCCAGTGCCCGGGCACCGCCCGGTCCGCGGCCTCCGCCGGCCGCTGGCTGATCATGATCTCGGGTGTCACGAACTTCTTGCCGCGGCCGCGCGTGCGCGCCCGGGGAACGCGCAGCGCCCGGCCGGTGCGCAGGCATGCCGTCAGCTCGCGCCGCAGCGCGCCGCGGCCCTGGACATACAGGGCCTGGTAGATCGCCTCGTGCGAGACCCGCATGGACTCATCATCGGGGAAGTCGGCCCGCAGCCGGTTCGCGATCTGCTCCGGGCTCCACGCCCTGGCCCAGCGCCGGTCCGCCCGGCGCCCGTGCCGGCGTCCGATCCAGCGCACATCCGGGCCTGCCACAGCCGCGCCATCCGGCCTGGTGATCGTGCCGGAGAGCCGGTCTTGCACGTACTCCCGCAGGGCCTGGTTCGCAGCAAGCTTCGCGATCTTCGGGCGGCGTGCCCGCAGGTCCGCGTGCCACTGGGCCGTCGTGGCCCGGTACTCCAGCCGACCGCCCCGGGTCGCAGCATTCCGGCGCAGCTCCCGCGAGATCGTTGACGGCGACCTGCCCGTACGCCTCGCGATCTCGCGGACGCCGCGCCCCCGGGCACGCAAGACCGCGATCTCCTCCCGCTCCGCGAACGACAGGTACCGCCCCGACAGCGGGGCCAGGCTGACCAGCCGGATCCCGCCGCTGTCGCGGAACCAGCGCGTACCAACTGCCGGGGACACGCCAGCCTCAATGCCGGCGTCCTCGCTGGACATTCCCCTGGCGATCGCTACCCAGAACCGCTGCCGGTCTTCTAGCCTGGCCACCGGCGGCCGCCCTGGCGAACGCATCGCCGGCCGCCCCGCCCGAGCAGCTGCCCATCCTCGTGGTCGCCCCATTCGCCACCTCCACATGAAGGTGTTGCGACGACTGGTTGAATCCGCCGAGCACGCGATAGGCCCAGCCTTCCGGCACGCCAGCGTGGCCGGTATGGACGACCTCGGGGTTCAGCAGCGCGACCGAGCCCTCCGGGGCCCGCAGCAGGACGCCATCGTGGCGGAACTCCTCAACCCCGTCCTCGATCAGGGCGAGCGTGTACGTCTCATGTGCGTGCCGGGCGTAGCGGTGCGTCACATACCTGGCACGGAGCAGGTCCACCCCCGGTACGGCCGCGTGCGGCCAGTACCGGGCCGACTCGCTGGGCGGTCCGGCCCGGCTACCCCGCCGGGCAGAGGCCGTGCTCGCCATGGCTGTCCCTCCGGCAAGATCGGCTGCCATGCAGACTAGCCGCGGCCCGGTAACCGCTGCCGCCGGGGAGCTCGGGACATGTGGGGGGTGCATTTGGCTGCAGGCCGGCCGGTCAGGTATGACAGCGGCATGGCAAGCAGGGCACTGGTACTTGGCGCGGGCGGGGAAGCCGGGATCGCCTGGGAAGTGGGGCTGCTCGCCGGGCTGGCGGAGCGGGGTGTCGACCTGAGGAAAGCGGACCTGGTGGTCGGCACCTCGGCCGGTGCTGGCGTCGCGGCCAGGGTGAACTCAGGTATCGGCCTGGCAGAGCTGTATGCGCACCAGCTGGCGCCGGTGAACGGGGAGATCGTGGCGCGGATGGGCCCGCGCGCCATGGCGGGATTCGTCTGGGCGATGGCGCTGGCGCGTGATCCGGTCCGGGCCCGCATCCGGCTCGGCCGGATGGCGCGGCGGGGGCGCACCGGGTCCCCGGGGCAGCGGCGCGCCGTGATCGAGGGCAGGGCCGGGAACAACGACTGGCCCAGCGGCCACCTGCTGATCACCGCCGCGGACGCCGAAACGGGTGAGTTCGCCACGTTCCACTCCCGCAGCGGGGTGGACCTGGTCGACGCGGTCGGGGCCAGTTGCGCCGTGCCCGGGGTCTGGCCCCCGGTGACCATCCACGGGCGCCGCTGGATGGACGGCGGCATGCGCTCGCCTGCCAATGCAGACCTGGCCGCCGGGTGCGAGCGCATCGTCGTGATAGCACCGATCGTCCGCGGGCTGGGGCCCATGCCGGCAGTCCCCGGTCAGGTCGCGGAACTGGCCCGCGGCGGCCGGTCGGTAGCCCTGGTGGCGCCCGACGCGGCTGCGGTTGCCGCGTTCGGGCGCAACCTGCTCGATCCCCACCGCCGGGCACCCTCGGCCCGGGCCGGATACGCCCAGGCCGCCGCGGTCCTGCCGCACGTGGCGGCGGTCTGGGGAGAACCCGGCGAGCGAGCTTAGCTGGCGTAGTCCAGCAGCGGCTGTGCCCGGCTTGGGTGGCGGAGCTTGGACAGCGACTGCTTCTCCAGCTGCCGGATCCGCTCCCGGGTCAGGCCGAGCGCGCGGCCGATCTCATCCAGGGTGTGCGGGTTGCCGTCGTACAGCCCGAACCGCATCGCCATGATGGTCGCCTCGCGCGGCGTGAGCGCATCCAGCGCGTGCCGCAACTGGTCGGCCATCAGCTGCCGGTCGACCAGTTCGGAGGCCTCCGGGGCATCGGTGTCCTCGATGAGATCGCCGATGCTGGTCTCGCCGTCCTCGCCGATGGTGGAGTCCAGGCTGATCGGCTGGCGGCTGGTCCGCAGCAGTTCCTCGATCTGGTCGGGGGTGCGGTCCAGCTCCACCGCCAGCTCTTCCGGAGTCGGTTCCCGGCCCAGCCGCTGGTGCATGTCCCGCTCGACCCGGCTCAGCTTGCTGAGCATCTCCAGCACATGCACCGGCAGCCGGATGGTGCGGGCGGAGTCGGCGAAGCCGCGCTGGATGGCCTGCCGGATCCACCACATCGCGTAGGTGGAGAACTTGTACCCCTTGGTGTAGTCGAACTTCTCCACCGCCCGGATCAGGCCCAGGTTGCCTTCCTGCACCACGTCGAGCAGGGAAAGGCCGCGGTCGCTGTACTTCTTGGCCACCGACACCACCAGCCGCAGGTTGGCCTCCAGCATGTGGGCCTTGGCGCGGCGGCCGTCTTCGGCGACCAGTCCCAGGTCCCGGCGGTAATCGGCGGGCAGGTCCGGTTCTGTGCCGAGCTTGTGCTCGGCGAACAGGCCGGCCTCGATCCGCTTGGCGAGGTTCACCTCCTGCTCGGCCGTGAGCAGGCTGGTGCGGCCGATGGACTTGAGGTAGGTGTGGACGGAGTCGCCCATGGTCGAGGTCTGATCGTCCAGGTCAACTTCCACGCCAACTACCGGGAGGGCCTCGCTCAGGGCGACAGCCTCCGCCTCGGCAGCATCCAGGCTGTCGAGTCCGGTGACCTCGGTGACCTCATCGGGGGTGGACTCGGCGGTCTGCGCAGTCTGCATATCTTCCTTGCCCGTTCGTGCCCCGGTTCCGGCGGGGGTCTGTGCTGGCTCGTTCCCCAGGTGAATCCCGTCCTCGGCCAGCTCCTGCAGGATCTGCCTGCCCTGCGCCGGGGACAGGCCGGCCGTGGTGAAAGCCACCCGAAGCTCAGGTAGGGACAGATGCCCCCGCTTGCGGCCGAGCAGGATCAGCTCGTCCAGGCCGGCCGGAGCTGGGGCAGTGGTACGTCGCGCTGGCTTTGCGGTCGCGGTCCTCGGCACGAGGCACCTCCCTCCCTGGGCGCGCGCCAACGGGCGCGCATCGCTTGCGGCGATTGCCGCGCCTGGCGGGCATCGCGTCGGCGGCGATCTCCTGGATCGCTTGATACTGTGAGGCGCGGGCACTATTAACTAACGCTGAACGTGCGTGATTGTTCCCGCGTCGGTGGCCCATGCCCAGGCTTGATCCTCGTTTCGCCCGGCCCGGCACGGTTCGCTCATTGCGCCGGCCCCTGGCTGAGCCGGCGCAGCGCGCCGAGGTCCGGCTTCCCCGAGGCCAGCAGTGGCACCTCCGCCACCAGCACCAGTGCCCGGGGAGCGGCGAAATTGGGCATCCGCCGGGTCACCGCGGCCCGCAGCGCCCCCAGGTCCGGCGGGGCGGCGGGGTCAGCCGGCACCACGATGGCGGTCACCCGTTCCCCCCACTCCTCGTCCGGCTCGCCGATGACCACGGCTTCCCGGACCGCCGGGCAGGTTTCCAGCGCCGCCGCGACTTCGGCGGGGGCCACCTTCTCCCCCCCAGTGTTGATCATCTCATCCGCGCGGCCGTGCACGGTCAGCCGGCCAGCGTCATCCAGCGAGCCGAGATCGGAGGTGACGAACCAGCCCCCGGCCATGGCCCGCCCGGTGAGGCCGGGCCGGCCCCGGTAGCCGCTGAACAGCGTCGGGCCGGCGATCTCGATGCGGCCGCCGGTGCCGGTGCGCACCGACACGCCGGCCAGCGGGACGCCGTCATAGACGCAGCCACCGCAGGTCTCCGACATGCCGTAGGTCGTGACCACCTGGGCACCCGCCGCCCGCGCCGACGCCAGCAGCCAGGCCGGGATGGCCGCCCCGCCCAGCAGGATGGTGCGCAGCGCCGCCACATCGGCCCCGGCGGCCAGCAGCCGGCGCAACTGGGTCGGCACCAGCGAGACATGCGCGCAGCCGAGCGCGGCCAGGCCGGCCTCCGCCGGGTGCAGCCGTTCGGTCAGCACCGGAGTGGTCCCGGCGACCAGGGAGCGGACCAGCACGCCCAGACCGGCGACATGGCTGACCGGCAGCGGGCACAGCCAGCGCTCACCTGCCCGGGCGCCGATCCTGTCCAGGCTCGCCCGGGCCGAGTGCAGCAGGGCATCCGCGGGCAGTTGCACCCCTTTGGGTTCCCCGGTCGAGCCGGAGGTGGCGATCACGACCGCCACGTCGGCTGGCACCTTCCCGTCACCGCCGGCCGGCCCGGGCGGTGGGCCATGGCCAGCGCTATGCCACCGTTCGGTCCCTGCTGGGGTTTCCACGGCGGCGGGCGTGAAAGCTTCGAGTAGTGCGCCGAGGTGAGCGGCCGGGAGCCTGGGGTCCAGCGGCAGGATCGCCGGGCCGCTGCCGTCCAGCGCCGCGGCCAGCGCGTCCAGCAGCCGCCCGGCCGCGGTGGCGGGGGGGAGCAGGAGTGCGTGCAGGGGCCGGTCGCTCACCGTCGTAAGGTTAACGGGCGCAACAGGCATGGACTGGGAGGGTCTGACGTGATCGAGTGGCAGCGGTCCGGGGAGTACACCGACATCGTGTACGAGACGGCTGAGGGGATCGCGAAGATAACCATCAACCGGCCCGAGGTGCGCAACGCGTTCCGGCCGACCACGCTCTTCGAGCTCTCGGACGCGTTCGGCATCGCACGCGATGATCCGGGCATCGGGGTGATCATCTTGACCGGGGCGGGCACGCAGGCGTTCTGCTCCGGTGGGGATCAGAAGATCCGCGGCGATGACGGGTACATCGACCCCCACGGCGTCGGCCGGCTCAACGTGCTCGACCTGCAGGTGCAGATCCGGCGGACCCCCAAGCCGGTAATCGCCATGGTGGCTGGCTACGCGGTGGGCGGCGGCCAGGTGCTGCACGTGTGCTGTGACCTGACCATCGCCGCCGACAACGCGATCTTCGGCCAGACCGGCCCCAAGGTCGGGTCGTTCGACGGCGGGTACGGCTCCTGGCTGCCCGCCGGGACGGTGGGGCTGAAGAAGGCCAGGGAGATCTGGTACCTGTGCCGGCAGTACACCGCGCAGCAGGCGCTGGAGATGGGCCTGGTCAACACCGTGGTGCCGCTGGACAAGCTGGAGGAGGAAACCGTCGCCTGGGCGCGTGAGCTGCTGGAGCGCTCGCCGCTCGCGCTGCGCATGCTCAAGGGTGCGCTGAACGCGGTCACCGACGGCGCGGCCGGGATGCAGCAGTTCGCCGGGGACGCGACGCTGCTGTTCTACATGAGCGAGGAGGCCCAGGAGGGGCGGGACGCCTTCAAGGAGAAGCGCCACCCCGACTTCGCCAGGTTCCCCCGCCGCCCGTGACCGGGGGGCCGCCCGGGAGCCTGATCGCGGAGCTGCTGCCCGGGCTCCGGGCGTTCGCGATCCCGATGAAGACCCGCTTCCGTGGCATCACGGTGCGGGAGGGCGCGCTGATCGAAGGACCGGCCGGCTGGGGCGAGTTCTCGCCGTTCGCCGAGTACGGCCCGCGCGAGTGCGCCCGCTGGCTCGGCTGCGCGCTGGAGGCAGCCACGGTGGGCTGGCCGGCGCCGGCGCGCAGCCAGATCCCGGTGAATGTGACGGTGCCGGCGGTCGGGCCCGAGCAGGCGCACGCGCTGGTGGCAGCGTCCGGCTGCGGCACCGCCAAGGTGAAGGTCGCCGAGCGTGGCCAGCCGGCCGGTGCGGACGCGGCCAGGGTGGAGGCGGTGCGTGACGCCATCGGGCCTGGCGGGCGGATCCGGGTGGACGCCAACGGTGCCTGGGACGTGGATCAGGCCGAGCGCGCCCTGCGTGAGCTGAGCAGGTTCGGCCTGGAATACGCCGAGCAGCCGTGCGCGACCCTGGAGGAACTGGCGCAACTGCGGCGGCGGGTGGACGTGCCGGTGGCGGCGGACGAGTCGATCCGGCGGGCTGAGGATCCGCTGGCGGTACGGGCAGCCGGAGCGGCCGACATCGTCGTGCTCAAGGCTCAGCCACTGGGCGGGGTGCGGGCGGCACTGGCCGTCGCGGCGGCCTGCGGGCTGCCGGTGGTGGTCTCCAGCGCGGTCGAGACCTCGGGGGGGCTGGCCGCCGGGGGGGCGCGCGCCGCGGCGCTGCCCAGCCTGCCCTACGCCTGCGGGCTGGCCACGATGAGCCTGCTGACCGGGGACGTGACCGCCGGGCCGCTGGTGGAGTCCGGCGGCGTCCTGCCGGTCCGCCGGCCCGCCATCGATGCGCAGCGGCTGGCGTCATACGAGATCGATCCCGCCCCGTGGCGCGCCCGGGTGATGGCGGCTGCCCAGTACCTGGACCCGGCGTGAACCCCGCCACCGCGTTTGCCAGCACGGTCGTGGATGAACTGGTCAGGTGCGGGCTGGCCGAAGCGGTGATCGCGCCCGGGTCGCGCAGCGCGCCGCTGGCGATGGCGCTGTGGCAGCGCGCCGCCGGCGGGCCGGCGCTGCGGCTGCATGTGCGGATCGACGAGCGGTCCGCGGGGTTCCTCGCGCTCGGCCTGGCCAAGGCGAGCCAGCGCCCGGTGGCTGTCGTCTGCACGTCGGGCACCGCAGCGGCGCACCTGCACGCGGCGGTGATCGAGGCGGACGAGGCCGGCGTGCCGCTGCTGGTACTGACTGCCGACCGGCCGCCCGAACTGCGCGGGACCGGCGCGAACCAGACGATCGACCAGCTCAAGCTGTACGGGGGAGCGGTGCGCTGGTTCTGCGAGATCGGCGTGCCGGAGGCGCGCCCGGGGATGAACGCCTACTGGCGGTCCCTGGCCTGCCGGGCCTGGGCAGCCGCCTCGGGAGCGCTGGGCACCCAGCCCGGCCCTGTCCACCTCAACCTGTCACTGCGCGAGCCCCTGGTGCCGGACGCCGCGGACGCAGGGACCGCCGTGGCGGGCTGGCCAGAGGCGCTGACCGGCCGGCCAGGCGGGGGACCGTGGACGGTGACCGGTGGCCAGCTTGGTGCTAGTGATACAGGCGATGCTGCTGGTGTCACCGCACCGGGACCACGACCCGGCGGGCCCCTGGCCGCAATGTCATGGTGGGCGCCAGCACGACAATCCAATGTCACGGTGGGCGCCGCCATGACCATCCCGGCGCTGGAGCTGCCGTGGACCGAGCGGGGGGTGGTCATCTGCGGAGATGGGTGCGGCGATCCGGCGGCGCTGGCGCGGCTGGCGCAGGAGGCCGGCTGGCCGCTGCTGGCCGAGCCGTCGTCCGGTGCCAGGACCGGGCCGGCCGCACTGTCCGCCTATCCGTACCTGCTGGAGTCGCCGGAGTTCCTGGCGGCGCACCGGCCTGACGTGATCGTGTCAGCCGGCCGTCCCGGGCTGTCCCGTGGCCAGATCGCCTACCTGAAGGCGCCGTCGCCCTCTGGTGCTGCTCCCCGTCATGTGGTGATC
>OFGV01000207.1_pt1 | contig 11206 bp, 13 predicted proteins | sample 1521911 | NCBI WGS metagenome assembly OFGV01 (sample SAMEA2553413, study PRJEB24118) | soil metagenome
GCTCGCCGGATACGTTGGCCAGTGGCCCGCCACCATCTGGCACAGCTTCTTCATGAAGAACTTCGACATGCTGCCGGTCCAGCAGTGGCCGACGCTTCCCGCGAATTTCGGCAGCGCGTGGAACCTGGTCGACCCGAACCTCAAGCCGAAGTCAAAGCCCCGTCCGACCCCGTCCTTCCGGCACCCGTGCCAGGGGAATGGATGGAAGTGCCGGCCGTCTCCCCCGGCCCCGACGCCCTCCCAGCAGGGTTGCCCGCCTCCCCCGCAGCCGTGCTCCACGGCCTCGGCCACTCCCACGGTCACGGCTACCCCGACGGTAACGGCGGCCGGGTTCCGCGCCGCCGCCGTGGGCGGCCTGGTCGTGGGCGGCCTGGCCGCGGGTGGTCTGGCCACCGGCGGCCTGGCGGCCGGCTGGCTCCCGTCCAGGCGCCGCAGGACCGGCAGGCAGGCGGGTGACCGGGACAGCTAGAGCCCAGGCCCGGCCTGATGATGGAGCGTGAGACGACGGGGGCTGAGACAGGACTGCCCGGACCCGAAGCGGAGCCGGCGCCCGCCAGTGCAGGCATGGCCTCCTGGCGGGCACGGCTGGCAGTGGCCAGCGGCTCGGTCACGGCGCTGGTGATCGCCAGCCTGGCCGGCAGCGTGCTCGGGTTTCTCAACAAGGCAGCCTGCCGCGGCGGCGACTGGAACATCTACCTCAAGCAGTTCCAGGCGCACTGTTACACCGATATCTACCCGCTGTACTTCGGGGAGGGCCTGGCGGCGGGCAAGGTCCCCTACACCGGCCACCCGGTCGAGTACCCGGTGCTCATCGGCGGGGTGATGCAGGCAGTGGCCTGGCTGGTGCGGCCCATCAGTGACCCCTACGTCCGCGGCCGGGAGTTCTTCGACGTCACCGTCGTGCTGCTGGCCCTGTGCGCGATCGCGGGCACCCTGGCCACCGCCTACCTGGCCGGCCGGTCGCGGCGCTGGACCGGGCTGCTGGTCGCGCTGGCCCCTGGCCTGATCCTGGCCTCGTTCATCAACTGGGATCTCATCGCGATGGCGCTGGTCGCGCTGGGCATGGCGGCCTGGGCGGCACGCCGGCTGATCCTGGCCGGGATGCTGCTGGGCCTGGCGGTGGCCACCAAGTTCTACCCGATCGTCTTCTTCGGCCCGCTGCTGCTGCTGTGCCTGCGGGCCGGCCGGCTGCGGGCCTTCGCCGTCACAGGGATCTCAGCCGCCGTGACGTGGCTGGCGGTCAACCTCCCGATCGTCCTCATCGCCCCCCGGGGCTGGAGCCGCTTCTACCGGATGAGCGACACCAGGCCCGCGGACTGGGGGTCCATCTGGTACTTCTTCCAGACCGAGCACTGGCCGCTCGTGGGCAGCCTCCGGCAGAGTTCGCTGAACGCGTTCTCACTGGCCGTGTTCGCGGCCTGCTGCGTGGTCCTCGCGGTGATCATCCTCGCGGCACCCCGCCGGCCCCGGCTGCCGCAGGTCTTCTTCCTGGTGCTCGCGCTGTTCCTGCTCGCCAACAAGGTGTGGTCGCCGCAGTACGTGATCTGGCTGGTGCCGCTCGCCGTGCTGGCCAGGCCCAGGCTGTGGCCGTACGCGCTCTGGCAGCTGGCGGAGATCGGGTACTTCTTCGCTATCTGGGCCTACCTGGTCACCCTGCTCGCGCCCAGCCCGCTGCCGCCCACCGCCGGCGGTATCGGCAACGGCCTGTATTTCGCCGCGCTGCTCGCACGGTTCGCCACGGTCAGCTTGCTGTGCGTGCTGGTGATCAGGGACATCCTGCGTCCCGATGCCGACGTGGTGCGGGCTGACGGCGAGGACGACCCGGCCGGCGGAGTCCTCGCGGATGCGCCCGACCGGTTCGTGCTCCGGCTGCGGTCGCGGCCTGCCGTCCAGGACCTGGCCGATACCGGCTAACTCCGGCGGGTGGACGAGCGTTCCGTCAGGCGGAGTCGAGGTGAGTGCGGAGCCAGCGGATGTCGGCCGCGGGGTCGGGGGTCTCGCTGATCACCGGGGCGCCCGCCGCCCGCACCACGTCCAGCAGGAGCGCCGGGTCGATGGTGCCCGACTCGATGGGGGCGTGACGGTCGCGGCCGGAGCCGAACTCGTCGCGCGAGTTGTTGCAGTGCACCAGGTCGATCCGGCCGGTGATCGCCTTCACCCGGTCCACGATGCCGGCCAGGTCGTCTCCGCCTGCGTGCGTGTGACAGGTGTCCAGGCAGAACCCGATCTCGCCGGTACCATTCTCAGCACCGGCGGCAGCGATGTCACCGATGGCATCCCACAGCCGGGCCACCGCGTCCACGCCCCGGGCCATGGCGTGGCCACCGCCGGCCGTGTTCTCGATCAGCAGCGGGACCGGCCGCCCGATCCGCTCGACCGCCTTACGCCAGTTGTCGTAACCGGCCTCGTCGGCCACTCCCTGGGTGACGTGACCGCCGTGCACGATGAGGCCTTTGGCCCCGACCGCCGCGGCAGCCGCCAGTTGCTGGGTCAGGAGTTTGCGGCTGGGGATCCTGATCCGGTTGTTCGCGCTCGCCACGTTGATGCCGTAGGGGGCGTGGATGTACACGTCCACCCCGGCGGCAGCGAACGCGTCGCGCAATGCCGCCGCGTCACCGCCGGGGAAGGCGGGCGCGTCCCAGCCCTGCGGGTCGCCGAGGAAGAACTGGACGACGTCAGCGCCGGTGGCTTGCGCCATAGCCAATGGGTCGCCCTCACGGTCGTGGGCACCGATGCGGACCATGGTCCGAGCCTAGCGAGGGTCACGGACAGGCGGGGACGTGCTTGCCGGTGCCGCGGTCAGGCCAGGCCTGCCGGTCCGGTAGCAGGCGGGCGGGCCCCGATCCGGGATCAGGGGAAGAAGGCGCCGTGACCAAGGCCCAGGGCGAGCCCGACGAAGGCGGCCACCAGGCCGGTGACGATGACCATCCGCTCCGCCCGCGTCGCGGAGATCATCTGGGCGTAGAGGCCGACCAGCAGCGCGGCGAGCCCGACCGCGGACGCCACGACATGCTGGCTGACCACGAATCCGAAGGCGAAGGCCACGAACCCGGCGACGAGGGTGAACATCGCGAGGCTGTTCTCCAGCGGGTGCCGGCCGCCGTCGGTGTTCAGCGTGACATGCGGTAGATGCACATGAGGCCGTGCCCTGGTGGCCTGCGACATGGACCGCCACCCCTTCATGTAATCCTGGTATGTCAACCAGGAGTGTTCCCGCGCCCAGCGTGCCGGAATCTGCCGGAATCCAGAGTGGGCGGAAGTCACGTCCCGAGGTGCCAGAGGTCCTGTCCCGGCCCTAACCCCCATGCGGGCCGCCGGGCCGCCGGGCCGCAAACCCCTGCCTGTCCTGTCGGATGACCCTGGTAAGCTGGCTCGGCTGCAACAGACCCGGGAACCACATGCCGGGCCGCTAGAACGCAGCCCCTCCTGTCACGGAAAGACCGTGGCCGCACCAGTCCAGAGGAGGCAGGTTCAGTCCATGCGCCATTACGAAATGATGATCATCCTCGACCCAGGGCTCGAGGAGAGCACCGTCCAGCCCTCACTTGACCAGTTCCTCACCGTCGTCAAGGACGGGGGCGGGTCCGTGGACAAGGTCGATGTCTGGGGCCGCAGGCGCCTCGCCTATGAGATCGACAAGAAGTCCGAGGGCATCTACGCCGTCATTGACATGCTTGCCGAGCCGGACACGGTGCGGGAACTTGACCGCCAGCTCAGCCTCAACGAGGCCGTCCTGCGCACGAAGGTCCTGCGTCCGGAACAGCACTGAGCCGCGGTATGGCCGCGTGCGCGTGACCCGATACAACCCCTGAAGGACCGGGAGTACCCGATGGCAGCAGGCGACACCACGATCACGATCATTGGCAACCTGACCCGTGATCCTGAGCTCCGCTACACCCCGACCGGCCAGGCGGTGGCGAGTTTCGCGGTCGCCTCCACCCCCCGGTTCCTGGACAAGAACACCAACGAGTGGAAAGACGGCGACAGCCTCTTCCTGAACTGCAGCGTCTGGCGCCAGGCCGCGGAGAACGTGGCGGAGAGCCTGCAGCGTGGCATGCGGGTTATCGTTTCCGGCCGGCTGCGGCAGCGATCATACGAGACCAAGGAAGGCGAGAAGCGGACGGTCGTTGAGGTCGAGGTGGACGAGGTCGGCCCGTCGCTGCGCTACGCCTCGGCCAAAGTCACCAAGTCGAACCGGGCCAGCGGCGGCTTCGGCGGCAGCGGCGGATCCGGCGGGTATGGTGGGGGCTCGGGCGGGCGCGCGGCGGAGGACCCGTGGGCCGCGGACCCCGCCGGGGGATTCGGGGGGGATGGCCCGTCCGACGAACCTCCGTTCTGACACCCCTGACCAGACACCATCCCCGCAGCATGCGGGGCTCTCCCAAGGAGCACCACGATGGCGAAAGCACCCATCCGCAAGCCAAGAAAGAAAGTCTGCCTGTTCTGCCAGGAAAAGATCGCCTACGTCGACTACAAGGACACCGGGCTGCTCCGGAAGTTCATCTCCGACCGCGGCAAGATCCGGGCCAGGCGCGTGACCGGCAACTGCACGCAGCATCAGCGCGACGTCGCTACGGCCATCAAGAATGCCCGCGAGATGGCGATGCTGCCGTACACCAGCACCCCACGTTAGGCGCAGGGAGAGGACTGACCCGATGAGTCGCACGCCGATGAAGCTCATCCTCACCCAGGAAGTCACCGGCCTGGGCGCCCCAGGCGACGTGGTGGAGGTAGCGGGTGGATATGGCCGCAACTACCTGGTGCCGCGAGGGCTCGCCATGCGCTGGACCCGGGGGGCGGAGAAGCAGATCGACCTGATCAAGCGGGCCCGCTCCGCCCGTGACATCCGGAGCCTGGACGACGCCAGGCAGGCGGTCGGCCGGCTGTCGGAACTGACTGTCCGGCTGCACACCAGGGCTGGCGGCACGGGGCGGCTGTTCGGTTCTGTTGGGCCGGCGGACATCGCGGACGCGGTCCGCGCCGCGGGTGGGCCGGACCTGGACAAGCGCCGGATCGAGGTACGCAACCCGATCAAGACCATCGGCGCGCACCAGGTCACTGTCCGGCTGCATCCCGAGGTGAGCGCGACACTCGACATCGAGATCGTCGGCGCCTGAGCCGGGCCGCCGGCCCCTGAGCCGGGCCGCCGGCCCCTGAGCCACCTGGACGGGGCTGGCCTCACGGTTGACGGGGGCCGCGGCCCAGGCGGCCGGATCGTGCAGGATCCGCCGGTCAGTCCCCGTTCGCGGTGTAGTCCCGCAAGCGCCCGGCAATCGCCGGGTCGAGTTCGGCGATCATGGCCCAGATACGGGCCAGCCGGACGGCCAGATCGTCCAGTTCCGCGCCGGCGGGCGCGCCTGCGCTCAAGGCGGCCGCGACCTCGTCGATGGCCTTCCCGATCAGGGCAAGACGGTCTTCCGGCATCGAACACATGATCGAGAGAATAGGGCAGCCACGGCCCGGGCACGCCGGTTTCGCCTGCCGCGAAACGGCCCCTGTGCCCGGGTGGGTCCACAGATGCCGGATGATGCCGTCAACCCGGCATATCCACGTTCGGTGGATCATTTCGCTGTGGACAACCTTCTCGCGGGTGTGGATGGCCGGCCGCGAAGAAGTATTTTCGGCACACAGGCCGTGGACGACGTCTGCCCAGGTAGCGGGGGTCGCGGCTGCGGAACGTTCAGCCTCGTCCCCAGCGGTATCCCCAGCCTGCACACAGGGCCGGCGGCGTGTCTGCACAGGGTTTCCACAGGCCTGTGCACACCACGATTGGACGTCGCGAGCGGGCCGCACAAGACTGTCGGAGCCATCCACTACAACAGAGTTGGCCGCAGGCGTGCGACGAGGGCGGGAGCCCGCCCGCAGGGGGAGGTGGTGCCCGGTGAGTGTCACCGAAATCGCCCCCCGGGGCGGGGAGTTCGAGCGGACACCGCCACACGACATCGCGGCTGAGCAGTGTGTCCTCGGCGGGATGCTGATGTCCAAGGACGCCATTTCCGACGTGATGGAAGTGATCCGCCCGCAGGACCATTACCGCCCCGCCCACCAGCTGGTGCATGAGGCCATCCTCGAGCTGTATGGCCGTGGGGAGCCCGCCGACCCGGTGACAGTCGGCGATCTGCTGGGCAAGCGCGGGGAACTGGCGCGGGTCGGCGGCGGAGCGTACCTGCACACGCTCATCGCGTCAGTGCCGACCGCGGCGAATGCCGGGTACTACGCCAGGATCGTCAGGGAGCGGGCGATCCTGCGCCGCCTGGTCGAGGTCGGCACCCGGATCGTGCAGCTCGGGTACGCGGGTGACGGGGACGCCGACGAACTGGTGGACCGGGCACAGGCCGAGATCTACGCAGTCACCGACCGCCGGGTCACCGAGGACTACCTGCCGCTGTCGGAAATCATGCCCGGCGCGCTCGACGAGATCGAGGCGATCGGCTCACGCGGCGGTGTGATGACCGGCGTGCCGACCGGGTTCGCCGATCTCGACGCCCTGACCAACGGCCTGCACGCGGGCCAGATGGTGGTCATCGCGGCCCGGCCGGCGATCGGGAAGGCGCTCGCGGTGGACACCCCGCTCCCGACGCCGGGTGGCTGGACCACCATGGCTGACGTGGCGGTCGGGGATCAGCTGATCGGCGCGGACGGGCGCCCGGTCACCGTCGTCGCGGCCACCGAGGTGATGAACGGGCGCCCCTGCTATGAGGTCGAGTTCTCCGACGGGGAAGTCATCATCGCGGACGGCCAGCATCAGTGGGTCACCTGGGACCGGCGGACGCAGGAGGCCTACAACTGTCATCGTCTGCCGGGTTCGGCCGGCTACCCCGCGGACTGGGCGACCTGGACGCCAGCCCGGGCCGCCAGCTTCAACTGCAGTTCCGGTGGCCGGAATCAGATACGCCGCCACCTGCGGGCCCGTGGCCTGTCGGCCGCCCAGGCCGGGGTGGCTTTCGGCCGCATCACCCAGACCATTCATCAGCAGCGGGATCGTCCTGGCAGCGTGGGCCAGGACGTGCGCGTCAGGCCCCGCACCACTGAGGAGATCGCGTCCACCCTCCGGGTGAGGGGCCAGCAGAACCATGCGATCCCGGCGGCGGAGCCGCTCGACCTGCCCGACGCGGACTTGCCGATCGACCCATACGTTCTCGGCTACCTGCTCGGCGCTGGTCACTCCACCGGGAGCAGGCGGGTTGCCTGCCACCCGCTGGATCTGGCGTGGCTCATCGAGGAGTTCCGCGCTGCTGGCTACGATGCGCGCGCCACTTCCAGCAGCCGTGGTCATTTCTACGTCAGTGGAATCCACCGGCAATGGCGCTCGGCGGGGCTGGTGGGAGCCAGGCATGTTCCGGCCGGATACCTGCGGGCCTCCTTCCTCCAGCGCCTCGCGCTGGTGCAAGGCCTGATCGATTCGGGTGGCTACGTGGATTCCCATGGGGCCTACCGGTTCGCCGCCGCCGGCAAGCGGCTGGCCGATGACTTCGCCGAGCTCGCGGTCAGCCTCGGCTGCGTGCCGCGGGTCCACCGCCGTGATCAGGGCTGCGCCGGCCGTGCTGGTCAGGAATCATGGGAAGCTGTCCTGCCCGCAGCGCTGCCACTCGCGCGGCTGCCCCGCAAGGCCCTTCGTGCACGGCGTGAATGGCCACGGGAGCAAGCTGGCCGCTACATCGTGGACGTGCGCCAGGTGCGGTCGGTGCCGGTCCGGTGTGTGCAGGTCGGCAGCGCAGATCACCTGTATCTTGCGGGCCGGGGCATGGTCCCCACGCACAACTCGACCCTGGCCCTCGATCTTGCCCGGGCGGCGGCGGTGAAGCACCGGCAGGCGACGGTGATGTTCAGCCTGGAGATGAGCCGCAACGAGATCACCATGCGGCTGCTCTCGGCCGAGGCGCGGGTGCCGCTGCACGCGATGCGGACCGGCCAGATGGGCGAGGAGGACTGGACCAGGCTGGCCCGGCGGATGAGCGAGGTGGTCGACGCGCCGCTGTTCATCGACGACTCGCCGAACATGTCGATGATGGAGATCCGGGCAAAGTGCCGCCGCCTCAAGCAGCGGCACGACCTGCGGATGGTGATCATCGACTACCTGCAGCTGATGAGCTCACCGCGGCGGGTGGAAAACCGGCAGCAGGAAGTGTCGGAGATGTCCCGGTCCCTCAAGCTGCTCGCCAAGGAGATCGACGTACCCGTGGTCGCCATCTCCCAGCTCAACCGCGGCCCCGAGCAGCGTAACGACAAACGCCCATTGCTCTCAGATCTACGCGAATCGGGCAGCATCGAGCAGGACTCGGACGTGGTGATCTTGCTGCACCGGGAGGACGCCTACGAGCGCGAGTCACCCCGGGCGGGCGAGGCGGACCTGATTGTCGCCAAGCACCGGAACGGGCCGACCACCACAGTGACAGTGGCCTTCCAGGGCCACTACAGCCGGTTCGTGGACATGGCACCGGGCTGACCGGCCCTGTTGTAGGGTCTCACACCTCGTGACGTGATCTCACGGGCGATGTCGTACGGATGTCGCATACGACATTTTCGTGAGACACGCCGAACCGCTTCCCGGCCTGGCGTCTTGGCTGGTGCGCAACGCAGTCCCCACCTCCGCTGCGGAGCCAGCCGCCCAGCTGCCGGGCGACGCCGAGTGCGCGCGGCGGCTGCGCCACGGTCGGCCCCGGCGCGAGTCCTCGTCGCGCCGGATTACAACTGGAGCTGCGGGCGCTGGTCTGAGCTTGCGCGCAGGATGTCCTCGATCCAGCTTTCCGGCCACCCTGTCTCGGCTGACAGGCTGGTGCCGCTGGCGCCTGCCTGTCTGGCTGCCTGGCACAGGAGCCGCGGTGCCTCGGCGGCTCCCAGGTCGCCGGGCTCGTTGGTCCGCCATCCGCGGGTCCCCATGTAGCGGTAGGCGTGCTGGTACGTGCTGTCGGTCATGATGCCGAGCGTTCTTGACCGTCTGAGCAGAGCGCCGATGGATGTCCCCCACCGGCGCTTGAGCGCGACAAGCTGATTCCATGCGGCCGTGCCGGGGAGCTCTGGCCTGATGTCGCCGGCGGGCATCAGGAATGCCGCGGCGAACTGGTTGGCCTGGTCTTCTGCTGGCTTGGTGCCCGCCTGGTCGGGGGAGTGCATGACGAGGTGGCCGAGCTCGTGCGCGCCGCTGAAGCGCTCTCGGTCGCGCTTTGCCTTGTCATCGCCGAGTATCACGACGGGGCGGCCGGTGAACGGGACGCTGAAGGCGTCCACGGTCTGCGGGCCCGTGTGGTAGCGCGCGCAGACAATTCCGTGGCGCTCCAGCAAGCCCACAAGGTCCGGGACCGGGCCGGGCTGGACTCCCCAGGTGGCGCGCACCATCGCCGCGCGTTCCTCGACTGTCCGGTAGTCGTCGTCTGGCCCTGCCCGGCGGCGGGGCACGTCGGCTGCCGGGAGCCGTACCGCGCCACTGAGGTGATCAGCCAGGTCGTGTACCAGGTGCGCGAGCGCGAGCGCGCGGCGGCGGTCGGTCACGGTCGTCGAGCGCAGTGAGCGGAAGAAGCCGCGGTCCCCCTCATCGTTCCCGGGAGCCGGGTCAAGACTGGAGGGAGCCGCGCTGACCGTGAAGAACCCGATCGGGAAGCCCAGGTCAGACGCGAGCCGGGCAAGGGTCGTTCCCGCAGGTCGGGCCTCGCCTTTCTCGAACTGGCTGACAGCGGCCGGCGTCAGCGATACCCGTCCCGCCAGAGCGGTCTGTGTCAGTCCCGCGGCTTCCCTGGCAAGCCGCAGCCGCCGCGCAGAGAACAGCGCTGCCGCAGCCTGGCGCTCCGCTTCCGAACTATCACGCAAAGGGCTTGTATCACTCATTAGCACTGAAATTAAGCATACGGCCGGTTTTCCGCAACGACTTCCCCCTCCCGACATCACACTGTAGCCAACCCGCAACAGCCAGAGCTTGGCGGCGCGCGGCCGGCACCGCACGGGAGGTACCCTCATGATCGTTCTCGTCTTTCCTTGAAGCAGGGGAGACGATACGTGCTATGGTTTTAAGTAGCAGGGGATTTCCATGTGACAAATGTTAGCACTGGGAGGCTTCGTGGAAGCTGCCGGAACGTCCGGGCAGGCCCGGCTCGTCACCGTCACCGTCACCGTTGACGGGGAGCAGGTCACCTCCCCGCGGGAGACAACCGCGGGCGGCCTGCTCCGGGCCGCGGGGCTGGACCCCTCGACCCGGGAGCTCGTCCGGAGCGAGGGCAGGACGCAGAACACCTACGCAGAAACAGGCCAGGGGATCGAACGGCACGAGGGCGAGACAGTCATCACCGTGAGCACCGGCCCGACCCCGGTCAGCTGATGGGCACGGCAGAACTGGCACGGCAGCTGCGCATCCTGGGCCACGACGTGACGGTCGTGGCCCAGGATGGCCAGGAGTACGCGGTATTCCCCCTCGAAGTCCCGGTCGGCGCGCACGCGGGGAGGACGGTGCGGATAGCGCTGCCAGGCACCGACTTCCCCGTCAACCCACCCGGCGGCCCGCACGTCAGCCCGGCCATAACCCATCCCGGCGGCAACAACCACGCAAGCCCCCTCGGGGACCAGTGGCGTTACTGGAGCAGGCCGTATCCCGGATGGACGGCCACCGGCAGGACGGCCGGCGACTACATGGCGCACGTCCGGAAGCTGTTCTCCCAGATCACCGCGTAACTCCCCGCCGGGCACACGGCCCGGCGGGCCGCTCCCGCTTCAGCCACGCGCCGCGTGAGACAAGGACAAGGCATGAGCACGCAGCCAGCACGCCAGGAGCGCTGGTCAGTGGCGATGACGACAGCAACCGGGCAGGCGCTGCACGACGCGCTGACCCGGGACGACGGCCAGGAAGAGGTCCTTTTCGCCACCTACCAGCCCAGCACCGGCCGCACCCGGTCCACGGCGCTCCTGACCGGCCTGGTGGCACCCGAGCCTGGCGACCGGCTGCTGCACGGCAACGCGTCATTCACCAGCGGGTCCTTCCTGCGAGCCGCCCGCCATGCCGCTGAAAGCGGCCTCGGGCTCGCGCTCGTCCACTCCCACCCGCGCGGGGCCGGCTGGCAGGGCGAGCCCCGCAGACCGCCAAGCAGGCCCGACCTGCCTCGATCCACCCGATACAAGACCATTCACGGAACCGCCAAGAAGGCCTGGGAACTCCCGCCAACTACGCCTGGGAATACGTCAGTACCCGCTGCTTACCCGTCCTCCAGCCGCCAGCTATAGC
>OFGV01000208.1_pt1 | contig 11126 bp, 10 predicted proteins | sample 1521911 | NCBI WGS metagenome assembly OFGV01 (sample SAMEA2553413, study PRJEB24118) | soil metagenome
CTCGGGCCTGGGGACTCGATCGCGTTCGACTCCTCAGTCCCCCACCAGTACTGGAACGCGACCGACCAGGATGTGCACGCCATCTGGGTGGTCGTGCACGCCCACCCGGGCCGCGCCTGAGGGTCTGGTGAGGGACGTCCGGGCCCTCCTTCGTCACCCAGCAAGCCGCGATCGCCGACGACGCTGACTGCCCCCGGACCCGGCCTGGGCACCCGGACCCGGCGCAGGTCTACCGTGTCCCTGGCTCGCGGTGAGGTGGCCGCAGTGGCAGTTGCGGCGCCAGCCGGCCGTGCGCATCCGTTCCAGCGCCGCGTCGAACTCGGCGCGGGTCAGCGCGATCGGGTCCTCGGGGTGGGGGTCGTCGGAAACGGGCAGGCCCAGCCCGTGGGCGAGCCTGCGGATCGTGAGGTAGCCGACCCGCAGGAGCGGCCGCGCCTCGGCCGAGGCGTCTCCCGGCGGTTGACGGCCGCGTAGAGCACCGGCAGGTAAGCGATGAGCAGCGCCACCAGGGCGAGACCCCTGGCTTGGGCCCCGCTGCTCCACGGAGCGTCGCCACCATCAGGGCCGGGCTGGCTCCCCGGGCTCCGGCCCGCCTGCCGGCTCCCCCTCCCCCGAGGCCCCCTCCCCCGAGGCCCGCTTCCCCAAGGCCGACTTGCCCGGCGCGCCGGCTGCGGCGAGTAGTTCTTCCAGCCGGGGGCCGGTGAGCCGCCGGAACGAGCGGTGCGCCCGGCCACGGGCGAGAACGGCCACCTCCAGCTGGCCGGCGCTGATCTCGACCGACCGCTCCCCGTTGGCCTGTCCCGCCAGGGCGGAGATGGCCGCGCCGAGCGCTGCCGCCAGGGGCATGCCCTCCCGGTAGCGGTCCTTGAGCACGCCAGCCACCTGGTCGGCCTGGCCGCCCATGGCGACGAAACCGTGCTCATCCGCGACTGAGCCGTCGAACGTGATCCGGTAGATCTGGTCGGCGTCGGGGGTCTCCCCCACCTCGGCGACCACAATCTCGACCTCGAACGGCTTGTTGCTCTCGGTGAAGATCGTCCCCAGGATCTGCGCATACCAGTTGGCCAGCCCGCGCGCGGTGACGTCGCCCCGGTCGTACTGGTAGCCGGTCATGTCGGCGAACCTGACCCCGGCTTTGCGCAGGTTCTCGTATTCGTTGTACCGGCCGACCGCCGCGAATGCGATCCGGTCATAGATCTCGCTGGTCTTGTACAGGGCCCGGGAGGGGTTGGGGGCAACGAACAGGATGCCCTCGTCGTACTGGAGGACGACGCTGTTACGCCCGCGGGCGATGCCCTTGCGCGCGTAGTCCGCCTTGTCCTTCATCGCCTGCTCGGGCGAGACATAGAACGGCATGGTCACCGCTGGCGTTCCCCTACTCGTCTGGTCGGCTGCTGATGGCGTCTTCATCTCCGCGTACCCGCCCGGCGGGGCGGCGGGCGGGTACCGGGCGCTGATCGTTCTGCTATCGGCCGTGCTTGTGGCTGGGCGCTTATGTGGCTGGGCGCAGCGGCGCGGTCGGGCCGGCCGGCGAGCGCATCCGTTCGTCCACGACCGCCTGCGCGTACGTGCCCACCTCCTCGTCGGTCAGGCGGCTGAATCCGTCCGCAGTAACGGTGGCCACCACCGGGTAGATGCGCCGGGTCAGGTCGGGGCCTCCGGTGGCCGAGTCGTCGTCGGCGGCGTCGTAGAGCGCCTGCATGCACACGGTGATCGCGTCCTCGGCTGGCATGTCGTCGGTGTGCAGCTTCTTCAGCGAGCCGCGGGCGAAGACCGAGCCGGAGCCGATGGCGTGGAACCTGAGCTCCTCATACCGCCCGCCAGCCACGTCGTAGCTGAAGATCCGGCCCCGCTGTGCCTCATCGTCATAGCCGGCGAAGAGCGGGACCACGACCAGGCCCTGCATCGCGCCGCCCAGATTCCCGCGGACGAAAGCGGCTAGCCGGTTGGCCTTGCCCTCCAGGGACAGGGTCCTGCCTTCCAGCTTCTCGTAGTGCTCAAGCTCCAGCTGGAACAGCCGTACCAGCTCAAGCCCTATGCCGGCGACACCGGCGATGCCGACACAGGAATAGTCATCGCTGCGGAAGACCTTCTCGATGTCCCGCTTCGCGATCATGTTGCCCGCGGTGGAGCGCCTGTCACCCGCCATGATGACGCCCCCGGCGAAGTCGGCGGCGACGATCGTGGTGCCGTGCGGCAGGACGAGGCCCTGCCCGGACGCGTCCAGGCCGCCCGCGGACAGCCTGGCAGGGCTGGCACCGGGCAGCAGTTCGGGAGCGCAAGCGGTGAGGAAGTCAGCGAAGGACGAGCTGCCAGTCCTCATGCACGCCGCCGTGAACCGTTCGCCGAAGTAGTCAAAGCCCACGGAGATCCTTCCGGTTGGTGAGCGTTGGTACCCTGCCCCGACCCTACTGCCGCTACCGCCCCGGCTCACCTCGGAAATGTCAGCCCAGCGCGAACCCGCCCGCATTCTGGCCCCGGATCACCGTGCGGGCGCAGATCACTCCCCGCCCTTCTGGACGTAGGAGCGGACGAACTCCTCCGCGTTCTCCTCCAGCACTTCGTCGATCTCGTCGAGGATCGCGTCGACGTCATCGGCCAGCTTCTCCTGGCGCTCCTTGACCTCCTCGCTCGCCTGCGCGCCGCTCTCCTCGGTCTCCTCGTCGCGCCTGGTGGTCTGCCGCTGGCCGCCGGTGTCCTTTGTCGCCATGCCGAAACCTCCGTGGTCTTGCTTCAGCAGCGTCCTAGCCCGCTTCAACCGTATCCTCGCCTGCTGACAGGCCGCCCAACCCTGGAACCGGACACGAGTATCGAGATGGTTTCTTCCTGCCCGGCAGGCGCGCATGCCACAGCGAACGCGGCAAACCCAGCAGGGAGCAGCCGGCCAGGATCAGCCCCGCCCGGTGAGCGCGGCCACCAGCTCGCCCGCGGTCCGGCACCGATCGAGCAGGTCACCCACATGGACGCGGGTTCCCCGCAGCGGCTCCAGTGTCGGCACCCGCTGCAGCGAGTCGTGGCCCGGTATGTCGAAGATAACCGAGTCCCACGAGGCGGCGGCTACCGCATCGGGGTATTTCTGCAGGCAGCGACCGCGGAAATAGGCCCTGGTGTCCTCTGGGGGCAGCTCCACCGCCCGGGCGACCTCCGCCTCGGACACCAGCCTGAGCATCCGGCCCCGGGCCACCAGCCGGTTATAGAGGCCCCGTTCCGGGCGCACGTCCGAATACTGGAGGTCGACCAGCTGCAGCCGTGGATGGTTCCAGTTCAGCCCATCCCTGGTCCGGTATCCCTCCAGCAGTTCCAGCTTCGCGACCCAGTCGAGTTCCCGGGAGGTCTGCATCGGATCCTCGGCCAGCCGGGTCAGGATTGACTCCCAGCGGTCCAGGACGTCCGCTGTCATCTCATCAACGTCGGCACCGAACCTGTCCTCGGTGTACTTGCGTGCCCGCTCCAGGTACTCCATCTGCAGCTGGATCCCGGTCATCCGCCTGCCGTCCCGCAGGGCCACCAGGTGGCGGCAGGACGGATCATGCGAGATAGCACGCAGTTCGGCGACCGGCGCCTCCAGGGCGAGGTCGCCGTCCAGGAATTTGTCCTCGATCATCGCCAGCACCAGGGCCGTGGTGCCCAGCTTCAGGTAGGTGCTGACCTCGCTCATGTTGGCGTCGCCGATGATCACGTGCAGGCGGCGGTATTTCTCCGGGTCGGCGTGCGGCTCGTCCCGGGTGTTGATGATCGGCCGCTTGAGCGTGGTCTCCAGGCCCACCTCGACCTCGAAGAAGTCGGCCCGCTGGCTGATCTGGAAACCCTCGTTGCGGCCGTCCGCACCCCGGCCGACCCGCCCGGCACCGCACACGACCTGCCTGGACACAAAGAACGGCGTCAGGTGCCTGACGATGTCGGCAAAGGGCGTGGACCGGTGCATGAGGTAGTTCTCATGGCAGCCGTAGGAAGCACCCTTGTTGTCGGTGTTGTTCTTGTACAGCTGGATCGGGGAGGTGCCGGGCACGGTGGCCGCCTTGGCCGCCGCCTCGGCCATCACCCGCTCGCCCGCCTTGTCCCAGATCACCGCTGCCCGCGGGTTGGTGCACTCGGGCGCGGAGTACTCCGGGTGCGCGTGGTCAACGTACAGCCGGGCGCCGTTGGTCAGGATGACGTTGGCGAGCCCCAGGTCCTCGTCGGTCAGCTGGGTCGAATCGGCAGCTTCCCGGGTCAGGTCGAACCCCCGGGCGTCGCGCAGGGGGTTCTCCTCCTCGAAGTCCCATCGCGCCCGCCGCGCCCGGGCCGAGGTGGCCGCCTGGTAGGCGTTGACCACCTGCGAGGAGGTCACCATGGCGTTCGCGCCCGGCTGGCCAGGCACCGAGATGCCGTACTCGGTCTCTGTCCCCATCACCCGGCGAACGCTCATGCTGGCAAGCCTAACCGGGCTTTCCTACCGCGTTCTCCACGCCAGCGCCACCAGCGTTCCCCCGGGTCGCAGAAACGGGCCACGCTAGAGGTACTGACCTGTGTTGGCCACCGTGTCGATCGACCGCCCGGCCTCGGTCCCGTGCTTGCCGGAGACCAGGGTCCGGATGTAGACGATCCGCTCGCCCTTCTTACCGGAGATCCGCGCCCAGTCATCGGGGTTGGTGGTGTTGGGCAGGTCCTCGTTCTCACTGAACTCGTCGACACAGGCGGTGAGCAGGTGGGCGATCCGCAGTCCTTTCTGCCTCGTTTCCAGGAACTCCTTGATCGCCATCTTCTTCGCCCGGTCCACGATGTTCTGGATCATGGCACCGGAGTTGAAGTCCTTGAAGTACAGCACTTCCTTGTCGCCGTTGGCGTAGGTCACCTCAAGGAAGCGGTTCTCCTCGGTCTCGCTGTACATCCGCTCGACCACCCGCTGGATCATCGCCTCCACCGTCGCCCCGGACGAGTCACCGTGCTCGGCCAGGTCGTCGGGGTGCAGCGGCAGGCCGGTCAGGATGTACTTGGAGAAGATGTCCCTGGCCGCCTCGGCGTCCGGCCGCTCGATCTTGATCTTCACGTCGAGCCGGCCGGGCCGCAGGATCGCCGGGTCGATCATGTCCTCCCGGTTGGAGGCCCCGATCACGATCACGTTCTCCAGGCCCTCGACCCCGTCGATCTCGCTCAGCAGCTGGGGCACGATCGTGTTCTCCACGTCGCTGGAGACCCCGGAGCCACGGGTCCGGAAGATGGAGTCCATCTCGTCGAAGAAGACAATGACGGGCATGCCCTCGCTGGCCTTCTCGCGGGCCCGCTGGAAGACCAGCCGGATGTGCCGCTCGGTCTCGCCGACATACTTGTTGAGCAGCTCGGGGCCCTTGATGTTGAGGAAGAAGCTCTTGCCCTCGCGGGCCTCCCCGAGCTCGGCCGTCCGCGCGGCGACCTTCTTGGCCAGTGAGTTCGCGACCGCCTTGGCGATGAGCGTCTTGCCGCAGCCGGGCGGGCCGTACAGCAGGACGCCCTTGGGCGGGCGCAGCTGGTGCTCCTTGAACAGGTCCGCGTGCAGGTACGGCAGTTCGATGGCGTCGCGGATCTGCTCGATCTGGGTGGCGAGGCCACCGATCTCGGCGTAGGTGATGTCGGGAACTTCCTCCAGGATCAGCTCCTCGACCTCTGCCTTCGGGATGCGCTCGTACACGTAGCCGGACCGCGGTTCGAGCAGCAGCGAGTCGCCACCCCGCAAGGTGATGTTGCGCAGCGGCTCGGCCAGCCGGGCGACCCGCTCCTCGTCCGCGTGCGAGATGACCAGCGCCCGGTCGCCGCCCTCAAGGATCTCCTTGAGCATGACGACCTCGCCGATCGTCTCGTAGCTCTGGGCGATGACGACGTTGAGCGCCTCGTTCAGCACGACTTCCTGGCCGGGGCGCAGGGAGTCGAGCTCGACCGCCGGGCTCACACTCACCCGCATCTTGCGGCCGCCGGTGAACACGTCCGCCGTGCCGTCCTCGCACGCGCCGAGGAAGACGCCGAAGCCGGAGGGCGGCTTGGCGAGCCGGTCCACTTCCTCCTTCAGCGCCACGATCTGGTCGCGGGCCTCCCGCAGGGTGTCAGCGAGGCGCTCGTTCTGCCCGGTGATGGCGGCGAGCTTGGCCTCGGTCTCCCGCAGCCGCTCCTCCACCAGCCGGGCCTGCCTCGGCGAATCGGCCAGTCTCCGCCGCAGAACCGCGACTTCCTCTTCAAGGAAGGAGATCTGCGTGGTGAGGCCTTTGACCTGGTCGTCATGCCGCGCGGAAAGCGAGCCGTCATCACGAGTGGCCACGCCCCCACCTCCTCTCGAAAGCAGGTCTCACCTAGACCCTACCTATCCGCGGCGCTCTCGTAACCTGGCCGCGCACCCCTGTCTGCGCATTCCCCCTGCGGGTAATCACCCGCTTGCTGACTGTCACCGGCTCCCGGTGGCCACCGCCGCCCGGCTATGGCCACAACTGCCCAGGTCACAGCCATGATCATCACCCGGCCTCGTCTTCCCTGGCGCCCTTGGCCGGCCTGCGCCGCCGGGGTGGGGGAATTGTCCCTTCGGCGAGCCGGCGTGCCGTGACCAGGAAGCCCGTGTGGCCGACCATGCGATGCTCGGGACGGACCGCGAGCCCGTCCACATGCCAGCCGCGGGTCAACGACTCCCAGGCGGCCGGCTCGTCGAAGCTGCCCTGCTCCCGGATCGCCTCCACGATCCGCGACAGTTGCGTCACGGTGGCGACATAGCAGCAGAGCAGGCCCCCTTCGATCAGTGCGCCCGCGGCCTGGCCCACGTGCTCCCACGGCGCCACCAGGTCCAGCACCACCCGGTCGAACAGGTGATCGCCGCCGCGGCCGGCCTGTTCCCCATCCGTAACGATGGCTCCGGGGCCGCTCCCGGCCGCCCCGGCCGGCTCCTCCTCCGCCAGGGCCAGCAGATCGGCCTGGCCCAGGCCAGCCAGGTCCCCCACCCTCAGCCGCCAGGCCGGATGCGGGCCACCGAAGAACCGCTCGACGTTCCCGCGTGCGACGGCGGCGAAGTCAGCCCGTCGTTCGACCGAGACGAGGAGTCCCTCCTCACCGACCGCCCGCAGCAGCCAGCACGACAGCGCCCCCGAACCCGCGCCCGCCTCCAGCACGCGGGCACCGGGGAAGACGTCGGCCATCGCGACGATCTGCGCGGCGTCCTTCGGGTAGATGACCGCCGCTCCCCTGGTCATGGAGAGCGTGAAGTCTGCCAGCAGTGGCCGCAGCGCCACGTAGGGGGTGCCGCCGGATGACCGCACCACGCTGCCCTCGGGGCTGCCGATGAGATCGTCGTGGGCCAGCGAGCCCCGGTGGGTGTGGAAGGACCTGCCCGGCTGCAGGATGACCAGGTGCTGACGCCCCTTGGGGTCGGTGAGCTGGACCTGATCACCTGGGGCGAACGGTCCGCGCCGCTGTCGGATCACGCCCGACAGGGTAGCGGGGACGCCGTCACGTGCGGGCGAAGGCGTGATCGAGATCGGCAGTGGCGAGTACCCCGTACACCTGGCCGGATGGCTCGACCACCAGATACTCGGTCGCGGGGGTGCGCCTCACCGCGTCGATCAGGGCCATCCCCGCCAGGTCGACCGGCAGCACCAGCCCCGGGTCGATGGTGCGCGCCAGCGATCCCGCGTCGATCCAGGGCCTGCGCTGGGGCGGGATCTCCATGACTGCGCTCTCGTTGACGATGGCGATCGGCTTGTCCTCGTGATCGACCACGACCAGGGCACGCGCCTGGACGGCGTCGGCCCGCCGGATCGCCTCGGCCAGCGGCAGGTTCGCCGGGATCGGGATGGCACGCCTGGCCAGCGATCGCGCCTGCAGCCCGGGCAGCCGTTCCCGGGCGCGGGTGGCACGCAGCGCCTGCCCGGCGCCGGTCCACATGAACGCCGCGATGACAGCCAGCCAGACCGCGTCAAAGATCTGGCTCGGCCCACCGGTCCGGTAGAAGATCGCCAGCGGGAGCACCAGCACCAGGATCGCCAGTCCCCGGCCCGCCCAGGCGGCCGCAACCGTCGCCGATCCCGGCCGGCCGGTGACCTTCCACACGCCAGCCCTGAGCATCCGGCCGCCGTCCAGCGGCAGGCCCGGCAGCAGATTGAAGGCCCCGACCAGCAGGTTGGCCACGACAAGCTGGCCAAGGAGCACACCGGTGATGCCACCAGGGCTGGCCGCACGCATCAGCAGGTAGCCCGCTCCGGCGAGGACGAGGGACATCGCCGGGCCAGCCGCCGAAACGAGAAATTCCCGCCCCGGCGTCGGGGGCTCACGCTCGATCTCGGAGAACCCGCCCAGCGGGTACAGCAGGATCCTCCGGACCGGCAGGCCGAATGCCCTGGCCACCACGGAATGGCTGAGCTCGTGGATGAGCACCGACGCATACAGCAGCACCACGAAGGCGGCGGCCACCGGGTAGCGCAGCGAGCCAGGAACGGACTGGGCCGGGCCGCGGGCGTACAGGAACACAAAGACGCCGGCGATCAGGAACCAGTAGGGCGAGATGAACACCGGGATCCCGAACGGCCGTGCGATCCTCACCCCGGGGCTGGGCTCCTGCGGTGCCGGCTTACCCGGTGTGTTACCTGCCACACGCCCGATGCTACGTCCTGGGGCGTGCGGTCAGTACTCCGGTGAATCGCGTGTTGCCAGCATGCCCGGCGGGCAGGACAGGAACGGGCAGGACAGCAATTCGCCGGCCAACTGTCGGGGGTGTCCCCTAACCTCCCACACATGGGCGATGACACCACGGCAGTCGCCGGCTCCTCCCAGGCATCCGCCACGCTCAGCGCACCTGGTACCGCGCCCGCGCGGTCGCTGTCCCCCTCCCGCGCTGGTGACTTCCTCACCTGTCCCCTGCTCTACCGTTTCCGGGTCATCGACCGGCTGCCCGAGCCGCCGAGCCCGGCCGCGGTCCGGGGCACACTCGTCCATGCGGTCCTGGAGCACCTGTTCGATCAGCCGGCGCCAGCCCGGACGCCGCAGGCTGCACGCTCGCTGGTGGAGCCGGAATGGGCACGGCTCACCAGCGATGAACCGGAACTCGCCGCCCTGTTCGAGGCCGACGCGGAGTGCGCGGCCTGGCTGGAGCAGGCGGCCACCATGCTTGACAGGTACTTCACGCTGGAGGACCCGCGACGGATCGAGCCCGCGCACCGCGAGCTGTGCGTGGAGGCGGAGCTGGCGTCCGGGCTGCGCCTGCGCGGCTACATCGACCGGCTGGACGTGGCGCCGGGCGGCCAGATCCGGATCGTGGACTACAAGACAGGCACGGCCCCGCCGGAGGAGTTTGAGGCACGGGCGCTGTTCCAGATGAAGTTCTACGCGCTCGCACTCTGGCGTGCGCAGGGCCAGGTGCCAGCGCTGCTGCAGTTGATGTACCTGGGTAACGGCGAGATCGTGCGGTATGAGCCCGACGAATCCGACCTGCTCGCCACCGAGCGCAAGGTGGAGGCGCTGTGGCGGGCGATCGAACGCGCCCACCAGGCCCGCGACTGGCGGCCCCCGCCCGGGCGGGTCTGGGGGGGGGGGGCACAACAGGGGGTCTGCCCGGCCCTCGGGGGGACTCCCCCCCCCCTGCCGCCCGGGCCCCCCGGGCCGCCCCACCGGGAGACGGGACGTTTGACTTCACGAGATTTGGGGCAAGATACTTACCGGGTGGACTTTTAGCGGGGCGGGGTCCTGGGCACACTCGCCCGGCACGGGCCGCGGCACGGTCATGAGATCCGGCGGACGGCCGAGGTGACCAACGTCGGTGAGTGGGGCGGCGTCAGCGTGGGTGCCCTGTACCGGGAACTGCGCACCATGGAGGCCGAGGGGCTGGTCGAGACGGTCCGTACCGAGAAGGTAGGGCGCCGTCCGGCCCGCACCGTCTACGCGATCACCAGCGAGGGCCGGCTGGAACTGGCCATGCTGCGTGAGCGGGCTGTGTGCAGCATCCACTGGGGACCCGACCCGCTCGGCGTGGCGTTGACCTTCGGGAGTGCCGGCGCGGACCGGGAGGAACTCGCCAGCTGGCTGCGCGGACGGCGCGAGCTGTACGCGATCGCTGGCAGCCAGCTCGGGGCCGAGCGCCAGCGCCTGGTGGCCAAGGGGTACCTGGGCCCGGTGGAGGCGGCCACGATGTACCGGGCGCAGCTCCACGCGGAAACTGAGGTGCGCTGGCACGACGAGTTTGCCAAGATCCTGGCCGAGCTGGGGCCCGGGGAACTCGCTCCGAAATCAGCGGGGAGCCAGCACGCAGCCAGCACGGTCCAGCCAGCCCGACAACTCGCGATAGTACTTGAATATGGCAGACTTGCGATAGTACGTCATAGCTAGGCCTGCGCCACCCCCGCGGGCGGCCAGGACGGAGGGCGGAGAGACGGCGGGGCCACACAGCAGCCGGCACAGCCCACCCGGCACAGCCCAGCCGGGCAACCCACCCGGGACAGCTCCCGAGACGGTTCACCCGAGACGGTTCACCTGAGACAAGGAACTGGGGATCAGGATGGCGATCATTGAGGCACACGGGCTGACCCGCACGTTCACCAGCCGCAAGCGGACGGTGGAAGCGGTTCGCGGGGTGGACCTGAATGTGGCCGATGGCGAGATCGTCGGCTTCCTCGGTCCCAACGGGGCTGGCAAGACCACGACGCTGCGGATGCTCACCACCCTGCTGCGGCCCACCGCTGGCAGCGCGAGCGCGACCTGCCGCGCTACCTGCCGGTGCCGCTGGCAGAGGACGTCAGCCGTGATGTGCTGGAGCGCATCCAGGAGAACGCCATAGATCTCCCCGGCGTGATCACCGAGGTCCGTCCCCTGCGCGACTATCCCTACGGGGATCTGGCGGCGCATCTGCTCGGTTATCTCGGGGAAGTGACCGAACGCGATCTGCAGAGCGGCGACTACGAGCAGGCTGCCACCGAATTCAACCTGGTGCTCGGCGCCGAGATCACCGGGCTGGCCATCGCCCTCGAGCTGGCGACCGGGGCGTCGTTTGCGTGGTGGGGACTCCCGGCCGGGGCTCTCGTCTGGCTCATCCTCTGGAAGGGCAAGTTCGGGCTGATCGAGTACGGAGTGTCGACGCTCGGGCTGGTGACTCTGGCCTTCGTGGCGTGGGCGGGTCGACTCCACACGGCAGGGGGGGAGCTGCTCGC
>OFGV01000209.1_pt1 | contig 11088 bp, 7 predicted proteins | sample 1521911 | NCBI WGS metagenome assembly OFGV01 (sample SAMEA2553413, study PRJEB24118) | soil metagenome
GGCTATGGCGGATCTGTCCGGGCATCTGGCGCTGCCCGGTAAACCGGCGGTCAGGACTGTGCGTCCACGGCCGGCCTCGGCTTCATCATCTGACGACCTCATCGTGCTTGCCTGGCCGAACACGCCACAGCCAGGCCATTGCCGCCCCCGACATACAGATCTTCAGCGTGCCGTCAGCGCATGCGGACACGATCTGGTGCCCGCTTACGGCCGAATGCGTAGATCACTTCGGCGTCGCGGACGCGGTACTCGTCGTCTCGCAGCAGACGGGCCAGGGCGGCGGTGTACGCGCTGCGGAACTGGCTGATTTGGCTGGGGGTAAGGCCGCTGACAGTGTCGTGGTGCGGGCCGCGGATGTGGGCCTGCCATGCCTGCTCAAGATCTGCCGGAGAGAAGCGAACCGACTCGGCAACCACGCCGCTGGGCGTGAACCCGGCCTCGCGGAGGAGCCGGCGGCAGCGGATCTCGTCTCCTAGAGCAGTCGCGGGGTCGGCGAGAGACAGGCCGAAGGCTGCGGCGTGTTCACGGAACAGGCGTGCGGCGACGGGGAATCCCTCCCGCATCGTGGAGAACCCGACCCGCCCATCGGCGGTCAGCAGCCGGCGCCACTCGCGAAGGGCGGCGTGCACGGGCATGTAAAGCAGCCCGGCGGAGCAGATGACCATGTCGAACGAGGCGTCCGGGAACCGATTCAGGCAGGTGGCATCGCCCTGGATGAGTTCTATGTTGGAGACGTGCCGGCTGGCGATGGCCTGGCGGGCCTTTTCGAGCATGCCGGCTGAAATGTCCACAGCGACGACCCGCCCTGATGTCCCGATCGCCTCAGATGCCGCCAGTGCCGCGAAACCCGTGCCGGCCGCCGCATCCAGCACCCGCGCCCCCGGCCCTGGCGGGGCCAGTTGCACCAGACGACAGGCGTACTGAACGTGCCACTCACTGCGCACATAGCTGTCCGCCCGCCGGTCAAAGACCGCTTCGAGCGCGTCACGGGACCGGCTCATATACTGGGCCTCCTTCCCATCGGGCGTCCCTGGGATCCGCGACCTGAGAAGCGGCCGCCACGACGCGGGCCCATCTGCGGGAGCTAGGGTCCGCGCCTGCGGCGCGGTTCGGCGGGGGCGCATCCACTCGGCCAGCCTGGCTGCATCGGTCCACTCGTCAAAGATGACGTCCGGCGGTGCTGGCAGGCGCTGGCGCACCACGGCAACCTGTGCCGCGGGATCGGTCACCAGGAGCCGTCCCGGTGTTCCAGCCGCTGGGCCGCTCCGGGGCGGCCAGTCGCGCGTTCTGTACTGTTCCTGATAGGTGCTTACCCCAGGGAGTGCACGGATGAAGGCTCTGGTCAAGGTGCGAGCCGAGCCTGGGCTGAGGGTTGAGGACGTGCCGGTACCTGCGTGCGGCAGGGACGATGTGCTCATCCGTGTGCTCAGAACCGGCGTCTGCGGTACCGACCTGCATATCTACCAGTGGGATGGCTGGGCGCAGGCGAACGTGCCGGTGCCGCTCGTCATCGGTCACGAGTTCGTCGGCGAGGTCGTGGAGATCGGATCGGACGTGCACGACCTGCGCCAGGGCGATCTGGTGAGCGGTGAGGGCCATCTCGTATGCGGCCGCTGCCGCAACTGCATGGCCGGGCGGCGGGTCCAATGCGCACACACGAAGGGGGTCGGGGTCAACCACGCTGGGTCATTCGCTGAGTTCATCGCGCTGCCCGCGACGAACGTGTGGCGGCATCCGCCGGACATAGATCTCGATGTCGCGGCCGTCTTCGACCCCTTCGGGAACGCCGTGCACACGGCCCTGACTTTCCCGGTCCTCGGTGAGGACGTTCTCATCACAGGTGCTGGCCCGATCGGCCTCATGGCGGCGATCGTGGCCAGGCACGCGGGGGCGCGGTATGTGGTCATCACCGACGTGTCGCAGTACCGGCTCGATCTCGCCAGGAAGATCGGCGTCACCCTCGCCGTGGATATCACCAGCACAACGCTGGCGGACGCGATGGACGAACTCGGCATGCGGGAGGGGTTCGATGTCGGGTTTGAGATGTCAGGTAAGCCGGCGGCGCTGCGGGACATGCTGGCGTGCATGACCCACGGCGGCAAGGTCGCGATTCTGGGGCTCCCGACGGAGGAATTCGGGATCGACTGGGCTCATCTGGTGACCAACATGATCACGGTCAAGGGGATCTATGGGCGCCAGATGTTTGAGACCTGGTATGAGATGTCGGTGCTGATCCAGTCGGGCCTCAACATCTCCCCGGTCATCACGCACAGGTTCGACGCCGCTGATTTCGGGCAGGCCTTCGCCACCGTGCGTGGCGCGGAGTGCGGCAAGGTGGTCCTCACCTGGGCCGACAGGTAAGAAGACAGCCGACAGGTAAGAAGACAATCGTGAGGGGATCCGGCAGGTGTTTGCGAGCGTCAGGCAGGAGATACGTGCCGAGCTTGACAAGATCCACTCAGACGGCCTGTTCAAGGCCGAGCGGATCATCATCAGCCCGCAGGGGCCGAGTATCCGGGTGGGTGACGGTACGCAGGTCATCAACCTCTGCGCGAACAACTATCTGGGCCTGGCCGACGACCCGCGCATCGTTGCGGCCGCCAGGGAGGCTCTGGACCACTGGGGATACGGCCTGGCCAGTGTCCGGTTCATATGCGGTACCCAGGACGTGCACAAGCAACTAGAGCAGCGCATCTCAAGCTTCCTCGGCACCGAGGACACGATCTTGTACTCCTCGTGCTTCGATGCCAACGGTGGGCTGTTCGAGACGCTCCTCGGCGAGCAGGACGCCGTCATCAGCGACGAACTGAACCACGCGTCCATCATCGATGGCATCAGGCTGAGCAAGGCCCGGCGGCTGCGGTACCGCAACCGCGACATGGCCGACCTCGAAGCCCAGCTCAAGGCCTGCGCGGACGCCAGGCGCCGGCTCATCGCCACCGACGGCGTGTTCTCCATGGACGGCTATGTGGCACCGCTCGACGAGATCTGCGACCTGGCCGAACGCTACGAGGCGATGGTCATGGTCGACGACTCGCACGCGGTGGGGTTCGTCGGCGCCCGCGGCCGCGGAACGCCCGAACTGCACGGTGTCACCGACCGCGTCGACCTGGTGACCGGAACGCTTGGAAAGGCACTGGGCGGCGCAAGCGGCGGATATACCAGCGGCCGCAAGGAGATCATCGACCTGCTGCGCCAGCGCTCACGGCCGTACCTCTTCTCGAATTCAGTAGCGCCCGCCGTAGTGGGTGCCTCGCTCAAAGTCCTCGATCTGCTCGAAGGCGGCGATGACCTGCGGGCCCGCCTGCGCGAGAACACCGCCTGGTTCCGCGGGCAGATGACCGGCCTGGGCTTTGACGTCCTGCCAGGGGATCACCCGATCGTTCCGGTGATGATCGGGGACGCGGCGCGTGCGACCCGGCTGGCCGACCTGCTCCTGGCGAAGGGCATCTACGTGATCGGCTTCAGCTACCCGGTGGTCCCGGTCGGCAAGGCCCGGATCAGGACGCAGGTGTCCGCCGCGCACACCGGCGAGGACCTCCAGGCAGCGGTGGCGGCGTTCGCCGCGGCTCGCGACGAGATGGGCTGATCCTGCAGTTCAGGGTTCACGTCGAACCTGACCGCTGCGTCCGCCGCGGGGCGGGAATGGTTCAGCCCGGGACCATTTTACTTTCACATGAACCGATCTACAGTTGGCGCGTGGACACCGAGAAGTCCCTCTCGGGTGGGTCCGCGCCACCGGTCGTGGTGCGGACCGAGGGATCTGACCGGAGGCTAGGCGGACATCCGGTCATCCCGCGATGAGGTGCGCAGGGACCAGAGAGCGCCTGTCGGTTGGGTCCGGCTCCGCAGGGGTGTGCCCGGCCTCTTGAGCGGCCGACCACCCTGTCGCGGGCGTCGGGCTATGGGCTCAGTTCGGCGTAGCCTGCTGTGCCACCGGCTGCGGCTGGGGGTACTGGCGCGGAGCCCGGCGCTGACCGCGCCGCCGCCAGGCCAGGGCTCCGCCGGCCATGGCCCCGACGGCCAGGGCGGTCGTATGCCCTACCGCGGGGACCTGGAGCTGGCCGAGCCCGGCGAAGATGTGCCCGGCGAAGACCAGCACCGCCAGGTCAGCCAGCGCGGCCCCGCGTGCCAGCCATGGCCCGCACAAGACGGCCACCGCGATGGCGGCTGCCACCACATAAGACGGGCCGACGTCCAGCAAATGCCTGTCGGCGGCCGGCAGCGCGCCAATATGCACGCGGAAGGCGACGATGCCCTCGCTGACCACCGTTCCGGCCACCTGCGCGGCAGCGCAAACCACCGCCGTGCGCCGGTTGCCCAGAACGTGGTTCGCCCCGAACAACGCCAGCGCGATCAAAGCAGGCCAGGCCGCCAGCGACTCAACCGGCAAGAACGCGGACACCACCAGGCACAGCACCGGATCGTGCTCCAGGTTGTCCACGCTGGTGCTCGCCCAGCCCACCAGCACCGCCTGGTCGTGCGAGGAGAGGGCGGCGTTGCCCAATCCCACGGCAATCACGCAGGCCAGGTAAACCCAGGCGACCGCGTAACGGCTGAGCAGCGTCCTGGGGGTAAGCCGCCACATGAAGCACAGATTAGCCAGCTGAGGCAGCCTGTCATAGCCGTGGCGTCATCGCCGAACTAGCCGTTCTGCCGGTGTTGCTGCTGGTCACTGCGGCTGATCGAGGGTCGGGGCTCCGCTCACGGAAGTACCTCCCCGCCGTGTTCGCGCCAACAGTGGCAGGAACAGAACGCCTGGGCATCACCGGAGGAGGATGGCTGGTGGTTAATCCAGCGGTGCCCCGACGTGCTCACGGACCTCCTGCACGGCCCAGTTGTTGCCATCGGGATCGCTGAAGAAGACGAACTTGCCGCCATCTCGGGGGTCCAGCGTCTGGACCTCCGAGACCTCCACCCCGCGCCCGGCCAGCTGGGCCCGGGCTGCGTCGATGTCGGCGACGACCAGCTGCAGACTCGCCCCCGACCCCAGATCAGCGCCCGGCGTCACCAGGACCGGCCCTATCACGACCGAGCACGCCGACCCCGGCGGTGTCATGTGCACCACCCGCATGGCCGGCGTGGGCTGGGTGTCGGCGTCGAGGTGGAATCCCAGCTTGCCGACGTAGAAGTCCTTCGCCCGGTCGACGTCGGTGACCGGAACCACCACAACTTCCAGCTTCCAATCCATGATCCTTGTCCTCCCAGTACAGCGCCCGACGGCGCGCTCAGCCAAAGGACACTGCTGCGGCGCCCATTTCGGCATCCACCGGCAAGCTCACGCCGGTCTTCCCCCCGGGAGGCCGCTTGTCATGGGCCGCAGGTCTCGACAATGCCAGACTTTAGGCCCTAGGCGGTGACGGGTGGGTAGTGATGGTATGTAAGTGCAGGGAGGGACCCAGGAGGACGCGGGGATGTGGGCCAGTAGCCCACACACCACGCAATCTGGATCCGCGAGAAGCCGGATGGGGTCCCCCCTGCGAATGCCTGCCAGGCGCTCCGTGCCGCCTGGGGCTCAGCGGCCGTGATGGGACTCGTACCGGAAGCCTTGCGTGCCCACGAAGACACGGGTTCCGCTCTGGAGCGGGACCGGGACATTGGGCTGCAGTGCCTGGTCTGAACGCTTACCCGGCGGCCGGATGCGGGTACCGTTCACCGAGCCGAGGTCCATGAGGAAGACCCGCCAGCCATCCAGGTGAACCCTGGCATGGACTCGTGACACCGCTTCATCATTGATGCATAGCGGGTGGGCCTCGCCCGCTACTACGGATGGATCCAGCGTCGGCTCCCGGCCGACGACGCAGTCGGCGTTCAACTCCACGGCCGAGTCATCGTCGAGAACCAGCGCGCCGAGCGGTGGCCGCGGGCCGGGCTGCGGGACCATGCCCCGGCGATTCCTGGAGACTCCGCAGACCGCGCAGGAACGCGCGTTCGGGTCGCCAAAGTGGCCGTTCTTGCAGTACACGCCAAGCACGATGGGCGCGCCGGCGGCGGCGGCGCCCGTGCCGTCCCCAGGCCCGCCCGCAAACGGGAGCGGTGGCATCTCGGCTGGGCCGGTTGCTTCGCGGGCAGGCACTGCGGCGCCGGGCGGCTGTGCTACCGGGGCAGCTCCGAGGTCGGGAACCTGGGCAGCTCCGAGGTCGGGAACCTGGGCAGCTCCGAGGTCGGGAACCTGGGTGGCTTCGAAGTCGGGAACCTGGAATGTCTCTGTCGCGGGATGGACTGGGCCGGCTTGCGGCAGTGCGGCAGGCTCCATGGCGGCGGGCTGCACCGTGCCGTGTTCTGCCGTGCCGTGTTCTGCCGTGCCGGGTTCTGCCGTCTCGGGCCCGGTCGCGGCGGTCGGCACTACCGCATCTGGCTGGATCGCGGGTGGCTCGGCAGGGTAGGGCCACTCCCTGGCCCCGGCAGCTTCTTCCGCCGCTGGGCCGGGGGCAGCGACGTCGTCCGCCAGCAGCACCGGGGCCTCGGGGGCCGCGCTGCCCTGCGGCGGCGCTGCGACTGGCGCGGCCGCAAGGCCAGTGTGGTACGACAGGCCGTCCGCCCGGATGGTGCCACGTTCAAGGCGCGAGAAGCGGTCCGTGCGGTTGCCAACTCCGTGGCCGGTACCCAGCCCGCCGCGGACCGCGTGGACGGGGATTCCCACCACACACCGCAGCACCGTAGCGGGCTGACCGGCCGCCAGTCGGTCCGTCCCGTGCGCGGTGGTGACCTCTGCCCAGGCAGTCCCGCTCACGGTGACCGCGAGCCCGGCGCCTACCGGACCGACCGCGATGACCGCTGGTCCCGGTTGCCCCTCGTGGCCACCTCCCCAGGTCTCATCGCTCGCGCCCAGATCCTCGACGGCGTCGGCAAAACGCCGGCCGTCACCACCGCCCTCGCTGATCTTGGCCAGCACATCCAGGAGCTTCTCAACCAGGCCCCGCTCATCGATGGCGCTGAGCAGGATCAGGTCCCCCTGTCGCGCGAGCACCCCGTCACCGGGTACTGACCAGAGCCCTTGCCGGCCAACGCTCTCGTTCACCCAGCCTCCCCCACGGAATGGCCAATCTCACGTGTGCATGCCGCATAGGTCGCGGACCCGGGCGCACGCAGCAGCCCGGAACTGAAAGAAGGATCCCTGTCAAAGATGAGAGACACGACAGGACCTCCTCTGGGGTCAGGACGGACCATGAGGATTGGCGAATACCCCAATGTAGCTGGCACACCGTGATCTTGGGCTCGTCGCCGGCAGCGGAATTCCGTGCCGGTGAGGATTACCCCAGCGAGTGAGCACCTGCCGCTGCGGTGGGCAGAGAGTGCGCAAGGTGATCCGGGCTCATGGAGGATCTGGATGTCGACAGGGACAAGCCGCGTGGCGGCCGCTATCTTGACAGACCCGCGCCCTGGCCGGATGAACCACCGAGCGGCGCTGGCACGGCGCGCTCATGGCGTGACGATCGCGAAGTTGGGGTCGGGTGCGTCCAGCGCGGTGAGCAGGCGTCTGAGTGCGGATGTGTCGCCCTCGATCTGGACTCCGGCAGCGGCAAGTTGCCCGGGGGCCGTCTCGCCGGCGGCGAGGCTGGCGAGCGCCGCGGCCGGGAGGTGGACGATGGCGTCAGCGGGCGTGGCCTGGGGGGCGGTGGAGTAGCTGAGGGCGCCGTTGCGGAGCATGACCCGGTAGCTGGTTGCGGTGCCGGTGAGGTCCCAGTCGATGGTCACCCGCTCGTTCCAGCTGCGCGGGCCGTCGACCCGGATTGCCAGGGCGTCGAAGAACTGCCCGGGCGTGAGCTGGGCGAGAAGGTCGGGAGACGCGGTGGCGGCCGGTGTGCCGAAGCCGCCGTGGCGCAGTTCGTACGCACCGGAGAGGTAGGCGCACCGCCATGTTCCGTTCTCCGCGCCGTAGCCGAGCTGCTCGTAGGTGTCGGCCAGCAGTTCGCGCGCCGCTTCATGGTCTGGCTGGGCGAACACCACGTGGTTGAGGACCTCGGCCACCCACCGCAAGTCCCCGGCCTCATACGATGACCGTGCCTTGGCGACCACGGTGTCCGCGCCGCCCATGAAGTCGACGTACCGGCGGGCAGCCTCGGCTGGCGGGTGGGGCCACAGGTGCGCGGGGTTGCCGTCGTACCAGCCCATATAGCGCTGGTAGATCGCCTTGACGTTGTGGCTCACCGAGCCGTAGTAGCCGCGCGCGTGCCAGGCGTTCTCAAGCGCCGGTGGCAGCACCATCACCTCGGCGATCTCCGGGCCGGTCAGGCCCTTGTTGAGCATGCGCAGGGTCTGGTCGTGCAGGTACGCGTAGAGGTCGCGCTGCAGTCCCAGGAACTCCACGGCGCGCTCACGTCCCCAGGTGGGCCAGTGGTGCGAGGCGAACACGACCTCCAGGTCTGCGCCGAACAGATCGATCGCCTCGTTCAGGTAGCCCGCCCAGGCGTGCGGGTCGCGGACCAGGGCGCCGCGGATCGTCAGGATGTTGTGCAGCACGTGCGTGGCGTTCTCGGCAATGCACAGCGCGTGCAGGTCAGGAAAATACAGGTGCATCTCGGCGGGCGCCTCGCTGCCGGGGGCCATCTGGAAGATCATCCGGACGCCGTCGACCACCTCCTCCTGGCCGGTGGTGGTGATCTCGACGTTCGGGGGAACAAGACCCACGGCGCCGGTCGAGGTGGTCTGGCCCAGCCCGGCGCCGACCTGCCCGAGCGTGCCCCGTGCCAGGGCTGCGCCGTACATGTAACCGGCCCGGCGGGCCATCGCCGTCCCGGCGTAGACGTTCTCGCTGATCGCGTGCCGCGTGAAACCTTCCGGCGCGAGAACGGGCACGCTACTGGCAGCAACGTCCGCCGGCGAAAGGACCCCCCGGACACAGCCGAAATGGTCAGCGTGGCTGTGCGTGTATACCACCCCGGTTACGGGACGGTCGCCGCGGTGCTGGCGGAAGAGGGCAAGAGCAGCCGCAGCTGTCTCAGCCGAGATGAGCGGGTCGATGACGATGACGCCGCGTTCCCCCTCAACGAAGGTGACATTCGACAGGTCCAGGCCGCGGACCTGGCAGATCCCAGGCACCACCTCGAACAGCCCCTGAATCGCGGTGAGACCGGACTGGCGCCAAAGGCTCGGGTTGACAGTTGGCGGTGCCTCCCCGGTGAGGAACGCGTACGAGTCGCTGTCCCAGACCACACGGCCATCAGCTGCGTGCACCACCCCAGGGTCGAGAGCGCCAAGGAAACCGCGGCGGGCATCCTCGAAGTCCTGCTCGTCGTGCCACGGCAGCGACTTCATCAGCTGTTCGTGCTGCGCGGTGACCGACTCGCTAGCAGGCTTCTGGGTGGTGTCCATCAGCGTTCCTCCTCAACGCGGCCCGGAGCGTCACCGTGTGGATGATTGGCGTGGGTGCGACCGTTGCGGACCGGTGCTCCCTCACTCCTATCCGAGATAGCCGCCGCGGTCTTCGCCTAAATCGGGTGATGTGACCCGGGACGGCGGCAGGGGGCACGCTGAACAGCCATTCGCAGCCGGGACCCCATCCGGCTTCTCGCGGATCCAGCTTGCGTGGTGTGCGGGCTGCTGGCCCACATCCCCGCGTCCTCCGGGGTCCCTGCCTGCGCTTACATGCCATCACTACCCACCCGTCAGCGCCCAGGGCCCAAAGTCGGGCATTGCCGAGACCGGCGGCCCATTGACAGGCGCCTCACGAGCGGCTTGCCGTAGTGCTGGCCGGTGCCGGGCTGGATCTCGTGGCGGCCTGAGCTCATAGGCTCGGGATGCAGGGGCAGGAGGGAGCGTCTGGTGGGCGAGGGCCGGCTGCGGGGGCTTTGGGCTCCCCAGGCGCGGGCGCTGACCGTGGGTCTGGTCCTGACCGTTACCTTCGTCGCGTCGGAGGCGCTGGCGGTAGTGACGGTGATGCCGGTTGCCGCCCGTGATCTTGGTGGGCTGCGCCTGTACGGCTGGGTGTTCAGCGCGTTCATGCTGGGCAGCGTGGTCGGCATTGTGGTGGCTGGCCGGGAGGCCGACCGGCGGGGGCCCGCGATCCCGTTCATGGCCGGGCTGGCGCTGTTCGGATCCGGGCTGGCGGTCGCGGGCCTGGCGCCCTCGATGGGGGTACTGGTCGCGGGCCGGGTGCTGCAGGGGGTGGGCGCTGGTGCGATCCCGTCGGTGGCCTACGCTGCGATCGGCCGCAGCCTGCCTGGCCCGCTGCGGGCCCGGATGATGGCGGTGCTGTCCACCGCGTGGGTGGCGCCGGGGCTGGCAGGGCCGGCGCTGGCCGCTGAGGTGGCGCATCTGTTCGGGTGGCGGTGGGTGTTCCTGGGCCTGCTGCCGGTGGTGGGGGTGGCCGGGTCGATTGCGGTGCCCGCCCTCATCCGCCTCGGCCGGCCCCGCACCGCCCGGGCGCCTGAGCACCGGCTGACCGACGCTGTCCGGGCGGCAGCAGGCGCCACCATGGTCCTGGCTGGGCTCACGCTCGCGGCCGGAGCCGGGGCCGGGGCCGGCGCTGGGCTGATCGTGGCGGGTGGGATCATCGGGTTGCCCGCCCTGCGCCGGCTGGTGCCAGCCGGCACCTTGACTGCGCGGCCTGGGCTGCCAGCGGTGATTCTCAGCCGCGGGCTGCTGACGTTCGCGTTCTTCGGCGCTGACGCTTACGTGACCCTGGCGATCACGGCGGTCCGTCACCGCAGCCCGCTGGTGGCTGGTGTCGCCGTCACCGGCGCCACGCTGGCCTGGACCGCTGGCGCCTGGGCGCAAGCCCGGCTCGGTGATGCCTGGGAAGGACGCCGCCTTGTCCGCGCCGGGCTGGTGATCGTCCTGGCCGGCATTGCCGGGATGGCCGGGGCGCTGCAGCCGGGCGTGCCGGTGGCAGTGGGCCTGGCGGCCTGGACCGTTGCGGGTCTGGGCATGGGGCTGGCGTATGCGCCGACCTCGCTGATGATGCTGCGGGAGGCACCGCCTGGGCGGGAAGGATGGGCATCGGCGTCACTGAACCTGGCCGATGTGCTCGGCACCGCGATCGGCATCGGCGTGGGCGGCGCGGCAGTGGCGGCCCGGCGCGGGGGCTACCCCCCACCTGGGCGTCCCCCCCCCATTCGCGCCCGCCCCGGACGAGACGTTCAGTGG
>OFGV01000211.1_pt1 | contig 11031 bp, 11 predicted proteins | sample 1521911 | NCBI WGS metagenome assembly OFGV01 (sample SAMEA2553413, study PRJEB24118) | soil metagenome
CGGCCCCCCACCACCAGCCCGCCCACCAGAGCCAGCCTCCCAGGCCGCAGGTTGTGTCCTTCAAGACCAAGCATCGCCGTCCCCGTCGATGGCAAGTGCGGCACTGCGGATCGCCGCCTTCCACACGTCGATCCGCTCCCCGGCGAACAGGGCCGCGGCCCGGCGCCCGTCAGACCCGGAGGTGATGACGAGAACGTCCCGCTCGCCCAGAACCCCGAGCTCACGGCGCGCGATGTCCAGCCCCCAGATCTCGGTGACAGGCAGTTGCAGCGCCGCGCCGTGCGCCACGTCCGGCCGCCAGGTGAACTCGGTTCCTGTCAGCAGCGCCCAGCCGGACTTCCAGACTGCCGGGCCGGTCCGCGGCACCCAGTGGTGCCACAACTGGCCTGCGGCCACCGCATCGGGATCAAGCCGCTCGACGCTCGCGGGCGGGATTTCGGCGACCGCCTGGCCGAGCCGCTGGAACCTCTCCCTCAGGCCAGCTTCCAGCAGGCCCGGCTGGGAGGTATAGAGAGTGGCCAGCGAACCGTCCGCCAGCGCGAGGGACACGATCTCACGATCGGATCCCCCGACGCTCTTGTGCACACCGCGCCCGATGCCAGCGATCGCACTCACCGGCGTCTCGAAGAGAACCTCGCGCGGCGATGGCCGGACCAGCAGGAGCCGCCGCTCGGTCAGGATGAGCCTGCCAGGCCGCCAGATACGGAAGATGCCGCGCGTGTGCTGGTGAGAGCCATACAGCTCGAGTACCGCGTGCTCACCCGGCTGCAGGCCAAGCTCCCGCCGCTGGGTCTCGCGGATCGCGTATGCGCGCGAATCGGCGTCCCAGCCCTCCATCATGCCGTATTCCAGCATCGTCTCTATCGCGGCGATCGCCCCCTGGAGGCTGATCCCGATGAGCGGAATCCCGGCCACCCCGATGACGAGGTCGAGCTTGAGCACGATCCCCTTGTCGAGGACACGCTCAAGCAGATCCCCCAGGGTCGCCTGCGACCCACGCTCCGGCTCCATGAGCGTCGGCTCACCTCACCGCACCGCGATGGGCCCCGGTACCTCCGGGGAGAGAGCGGGTGCCCGGTAACTGCGCCAGCCGCACGCCGGGCAGCCGGTGTCGAGCAGCTCGGCCCGGCCGGCGAACCGCTCGCCGCAGCCAGGGCAGCGCTCCGCGCCGAGTGCGATCTCGCGCCAGGCGGGTGTCTCCAGGTTGGTCCCGGAGGGAAATTCAAGGCCGTATCTGGCAGCGGTCTCGAACGAGGCGAGTGCCGCCCGCACCTTGATGCCAAGGAGCTCGACCCCGGCCAGCGAGACCATGATGTCAGCATTGATCACCAGCCCCTTGTCGAGCACGGCGTCGATGACATCTGCCAGGGCGTCAGGACGGTCCCTGGTCGGCTCAAGCGCCACAACGCTTCCCCTCTCTCGGTGGAGCGGAGCAGGTCGTCACCCGGTGGTGACGGCGCATCCGGGGCTCCACTCCCGCCGGCCGGTCAGACTGCTGGCGGCTTGGATACCGCGGCAGCGGGCTCCTGGGCGAGGTACTCCGGGCTCCACTCCGTCTCGTCCCTCCTGCGCAGCCCGGTGCGCCGCCAGTTGAGCAGTTCGCCCTGGTTGTTAAGACGGACCTCGTACGCGCCGATGACGTCCTGGGCCTCGGGAATCCGCTGGAGTTCCACCATCTCGACCATCAGCCGCCATCCCGTGCCGTCCTTGTCCGCTCCCGATACGACCAGCGGCTCCAGGTTGGTGGCCGCTGAGAGCTGCGCCTTGGCGCGTTCGGTGACTTCCGTCAGCTGCATCGACTGCTCCTCCCTTGCTTATCCGCCGGCTTCTTGCCGCTCGGCGATCACATTCAGGCGTGCCAGCAGTTCCGCCTCTGCCTCGTCGTATGCGGCCTCATCGATCAGGCCCGCATCGAGGCGGCGCTGCAGGTCCAGCATTTCCCGGCGGATGGCATCCGGATCGCATCGCTCACGGTCGGCCGCTTCCTGGACCTCCCGGAAGACGAAGTTGAGCCCCCGCACCGGCAACGTCACCGGGGCGAGCAGGATGTTTGCCAGAAGTCCCATCGCTCGGTCCCCTTACCTCGTACCTTTCCCCGTGCGTCCCCGTGTTCACAGCGCGTTGAGACCGACGAAGTTGTAGGGCGGCAGGGGCCCGGCCAGCATGAAGCCAAGCCGCCCGCCGCTGCCGTGATCCAGGTCCTGCACCGCCGCCTCAAACGCCTCCGTCCTGCGGCGTTCCACCAGGAAGGCCGCATTGAGCACCATGAGCTCGGAGATCGGGTCACTGCGGTGGACGTCGGCCGCCTGTGGCGCCAGCGCTCTGACAAGCTCGTCCGCGTCCCGCCCGCGTTTTGCCTCCAGCATCTTGGCAGCCCGTTCGCCCAGGTCCAGGCGCGCCTCATAGGTCGCGGCCGCGGGCCGCCTGGACAGCCGGTCACGCAGGGCACGCAGGTCGCGGTCCTGGGCGACGATCTCGCGCATGACGCGCTGCAGGTCCGTCCAGGACACCTTCAGGCCGAGTTCCACCCGGCCCGCGACCCGGTCAAGCAGGCGGCCCAGCCCGTCGCAGCGCGGCTCCAGGAAGTCCTCCACCAGCCACCGCGCGCTCGGCAGCACGGTCCCCAGCCGGGTGGGCAGGATGTCAGTCGTCCGCATCACGCCGTCGATGACTGCCTGGTGGCCGCGGACGTTCCTGCGGCTGACCTCATACCTGGGCTGGGGATCATCGCTCACCACAGCGGCCAGGCCGCGATGAGCGATGGTGTAGACGACGCCGTCGCCGCTGATCGGCGGCACATCGAGGACGAGGTCTCCGACATCGCGGATGACCCCGTACAGGTAGATGCGCGCTTGATCCTCAGCCATCGCCGCCCGCTGCGGGGGAAAGCCCGTCCCCGGTCCGCTCGATCATCATCATCAGGGTCGGGGCACCGTCGGCCGCGTCCGCCTGGGCCCGGCTGCGGCAGTAGGCGAGGAGGTCGGCCCGCGCGGCGCCCAGCGCGGCAAAGCGTTCCGCCGCGCTAGGGTCGCCGAGGTTGTTGTCTGGATGCAGCTGGCGGGCGAGCCGCCGGTAACTCGTGAGCACCGCGTCCTCAGAAATCTCGCCCGGCAGGCCGAGCAGCGCACGGCCGGCCGCCAGGCGCTGCGCGTCGAACCGGGTGACGCTGACCGTGGCGAAGCTATACGGGGGAAGCGGGCCGATCCGGCGGATCGTGAGCGCACCGGCCAGCGCGTCATCCAGCCGTTCGATGGCAGCGTCGAACGCCGCCAGTGCGCCGCGTTCCATCAGGAACGCGACATTGAAAACCAGCTCGTCCGCCAGCACCGCGTTCGGCTGGATGCCCTTCGCCAGCGCGCCGACCTCGGCCAGGAGCTTGGCCTGATAGAGCGTGCGGCGCTGATCGAGGGCGCGCTTGACGAGCTGGCCGACCGCCACCTGGCTGGCCAGCCGGTCCTGCGGGGACGCCTGCTGCGCCGCCGCCTTTGCCGACACGACCTCGGGCTGGCGCGAGATCTCGGCGAGCGCCTGCTTCAGGTCCCAGGTCGCCGCGGCCTCCACCTCGACCAGACCGGAAAACTGCGCCAGCGACTCCTGGACCTGGCCACCCCAGTGGGTCAGGAACGACCTGACCTCGTCCTCGGAGGCGAGCACCGTGCCGAAGCGGGCGGGCAGGACATCGCCGCGCGCCATGGCGTCCTCGATCACCCGCTGGTGGATGGTCAGCCGGCGCAGCAGCTCCGGCTGCGAAAGCCCCCGCACAGGTGGCCCGTCATGGCGGCCGATGATGGCCGCCGCCTTCCCCACGGCAATCGTTTTGACCGGAGCGCGGCCGTCGGGCAGGCCCTGCGCACGAAGCGGGGCACTCAGCACCCCGGCCCCGGCGACGCCATATACATAGGTCCGCATCTCAGTCATGACCGATCCCCCTCCGGCGTGCCGCCAGTGCCGCCGACATGTCCGCCCGCGTGACCTTGAGCCGCACCAGGTCCTTATCGGTGGTCTTGCCCTGCGAGATGAACCTCCGGGCAGCGTTCATGGTGGCTTCGCGGCACAGCCCCGCCAGATCGGCGCCCACCAGCCCCTCGGTGTCCGCCGCCAGCGAGTCCAGGTCGACGTCGCCGGCCAGCGGCCGGTTCCGGGTGTGCACACCGAGGATGGCCCGGCGGGTGGCCTCGTCCGGGGCTGCCACCTCGATCTGGATGTCAAAACGCCCGGGCCGCAGCAGAGCCGGGTCGATGATGTCCGCCCGGTTGGTGGCCGCCAGGATGATCACCCCGCGCAGTTCCTCGATCCCGTCAAGCTCGGTGAGGAACTGGCTGACGACCCGTTCGCTCACGTGACTCTCACCGCCGCCGCTGCCCCGCCGCGGCGCGAGGGCGTCGATCTCGTCCAGGAACACGATGCAGGGCGCCGCCTGCCGTGCCTTCTTGAAGACCTCGCGGACGCCCTTCTCGGACTCGCCCACCCACTTGGACAGCAGTTCCGGGCCCTTGACCGAGATGAAGTTCACCCCGCTCTCTTTCGCGGCCGCCTTCGCCAGGAGCGTCTTGCCGGTACCGGGCGGGCCGGTGAGCAGGATGCCCTTGGCCGGCTGGGCACCGGCATGGGCAAGCACGGATGCGTAGGCCAGCGGCCATTCCACCGCTTCGCGCAGCGCCGTCTTGGCCGACTCCATCCCGCCGACCTCGTCCCAGGTCACATCGGCCACCTCGGTGAACACCTCGCGCATCGCCGAGGGCTCCACCTCCCGGAGCGCGTCCAGGAAGTCGGCCATGGTCACCTCGAGTTCCATCAGCTGCTCGTAGGGGATCTCCGCCGACGCCAGGTCGATGCTGGGCATGAGCCGCCGGAGCGCCGCCATGGCCGCTTCGCGGGCCAGTGACTCGAGGTCGGCCCCGACGAAGCCATGGGTGACACCGGCCAGATGGTCGAGATCAACATCGGTGGCCATCGGCATGCCGCGGGTGTGGATCTCGATGACCTCCCGCCGGCCGTTGCGGTCCGGGATGCCGATCTCGATCTCCCGGTCGAACCGGCCAGGCCTGCGCAGCGCCGGATCGAGATTCTGCTGGATGTTCGTCGCCCCGATCACGATCACCTGGCCGCGCGTCTTCAGCCCGTCCATGAGCGCGAGCAGCTGGGCGACCACCCGCTTCTCGACCTCGCCCTGGACTTCTGTCCGCTTGGGCGCGATGGCATCGATCTCGTCCAGGAAGACGATGCTGGGGGCGCTCGACTGAGCCTCTTCGAAGATCCGGCGGAGGTTGGCCTCACTCTCCCCGTAGAACTTGTGGATGATCTCCGGGCCGTTGACGTGGATGAAGTGCGCCGCGGTCTCGTGTGCGACCGCCCTGGCGAGCAGCGTCTTGCCGGTACCGGGCGGGCCGTAGAGCAGGACCCCCCTGGGCGGGTCGATGCCCAGCCGCTCGAACACCTCCGGGAAGCGCAGCGGCAGCTCGATCATCTCGCGTACCCGCGCCACCGTATGGCCCAGGCCACCGACATCCTCGTAGGACACTGTCTGCGTGGCCTGCCCGCTGCCGCGGCGGCTTGCCGCCTTGACCGGGGTCAGCGTCTTGATCTGGACACGCGTTCCAGGCTGGATCATCACGAAACCGTCGGGGGTGGTGCTGCTGACGGTGAAGTTCTGCGGCCGGGCACCGAAGAGGTTGACGCTGACCCGGTCCTCGGCCTGCACGACGAGCCCGTCGATGAGCTGGCCGACGTAGGAGGCGTCCCGTGCCTGCGGCGCGCGCAGTGAGCCGCTGGGCGTCAGCGTCACCGTCTGCGCGCCCTGCGCCTGGGTCAGTTCCACGCTCACGCGGTCGTCAAGGCCCACGCCCGCGTTGTCACGCGCGACGCCGTCGATCTGGATCTGCCGCTTGCCGCGCTCGGCGAGGTGGGCGGGCATGATCTTCAGAGCGGCCGAGCGCTGCCGTCCGCTGACGAGTACGACATCACCCACGCTGGCGCCGAGGCGCTCCATGTCCGCGGGATCCAGCCGGGCCATCCCACGGCCTGCGTCCCTGGGGACCGCCCGTGCGACTCGCAAGGTCAGGCTTTTCTCGGGGTTGTTCTTCGGGGTTGTCATGCTGTCGGTACAAACTCCTCGAAAGCTGATCATGTCCGGATTCCGGACGCGACGGCCTTCGATCGGGCGCGGGATCGCGCTCAGTTTCCACCCGGGGGGTTTGCTGGCCGCACGGGAAGGCGTGGCCAGACGGACGCGCGGATGTGACGCGGGTCAGGGCGGCGAGTTGCCGGAGGCAACCATCACACACGCCGGGTGCTTATAAGAGACCAACCATACCCAAGAACCGTGGTTTGTCCACCCGAAAACGCTATCTAATTCTATGGTCTAGGTCACAGAACGTGGGTTTCATGTCACAAATCAGGTCATAAAGTGCATTCCGCCGCTGCCGGGGCGGCCATCTGCACCGTGACCAGCACACCAGGGAGCATCTTCTGTCCTCGCCGTGCCAGCCATCACCAGGTACCCGGGCTGGCGCCCTCACTAGCATCGTGCTGTGGAGTTGCTGCGAACCTCCCGGCTGGTGCTGCGGACCTGGGACGAGGCCGATCTGGCAGCCTACTTCGACATCTACTCCCGGTGGGAAGTCGCGCGCTGGCTCGGCAGCCAGCCCAGGCGGGCGCTGGCCGACCTGGATGCGGCACGCGCGGGCCTTGCCCGCCAGTACCGATGGAGATCCCCGGCATCTTGATTTCACGGCCCCGGGACACCAGAACCGGGACGAAACAGACATGATCATGGGCCGCAGACGTGAAACGTGATGGGAGAGCCGGCCACAGACGAGCCCGCGGGGCGGTGGGCGGGCCGGATCAGGGTGCCGGAGCCATACAGACGGCACCGGCTGGTAACCTCCCGTCCTTGTGGGCACTCCGGGGACCGTTGCGCAGGATGAGGAGAGCCACCCTGACGCCCGCGTTCAGAATGATGTGCTTTGGCCCTTGCGGGGCTGGCAGAAGGAAGCGTACGAGGAGTACTTCCGCCTGCCGCGGCGGGATTTCCTGCTGGTCGCGACGCCCGGAGCGGGGAAGACCGCCTACGCGCTGACCGTCGCCGCGCGGCTGCTCGCCAGCCGCGCGATCGCCGCGGTCACCGTGGTCACGCCGACCGAGCACCTCAAGCACCAGTGGGCTCAGGCGGCGCACGCCATGGGAATCAGCCTGGACCCGGCCTACCGCAACGGCCAGGGCCGGGCCTCGGCCGACTACACCGGAGTGGCGGTGACCTACGCGCAGGTGGCCGCGCACCCGGCGCTGCACCGGCAGCGCACCGAATACCGGCGCACACTGGTGATCTTCGATGAGATCCATCACGCGGGCGACGCGCTGTCCTGGGGTGAGGCCATCCGGGAAGCCTTCGAGCCGGCCCGGCGGCGGCTCTGCCTGACCGGGACTCCCTTCCGCAGCGACACCAACCCCATCCCGTTCGTGACCTACACCGAGCACGCCGACGGCAGCAGGCGCAGCGCCTCGGACTACGTCTACGGGTACGGCCCCGCGCTGACCGACGGCGTCGTCCGCCCGGTGATCTTCCTGGCCTACTCCGGCGAGATGCGCTGGCGGACCCGGGCCGGTGACGAGATCGCCGCTGCCCTGGGCACCCCGATGACCGCCGACCAGCTCGCGCAGGCCTGGCGGACCGCGCTTGACCCGGCCGGGGAATGGATCGCCCGGGTGCTGGAGGCCGCGGACCGGCGGCTGGCCGAGGTGCGCCGCGGCATGCCCGACGCGGCCGGCCTGGTGATCGCCAGCGACCACGAGGACGCGCGGGCATACGCCGCGCTGCTCCGCCGCCTGACCGGGCAGCGCCCGGTGATCGTGCTCTCCGATGACCGCACCGCCAGCCGGAAGATCGCCGCCTTCGCGGCGTCGGCGGACCGGTGGATGATCGCCGTCCGCATGGTCTCCGAAGGCGTGGACATCCCGCGGCTGGCCGTGGGCGTGTACGCCACCAGCGTCGGGACAGCGCTGTTCTTCGCGCAGGCAGTGGGCAGGTTCGTCCGTGTACGCCAGCGCGGCGAGACCGCGTCGGTGTTCCTGCCGTCCATCCCCACCCTGCTCGGTTACGCGGCAGAATTGGAGACTGAACGAGATCACGTCCTGGCCCGCACCCCCGATGATGCCGAGGAGGCGGAACTCGCTCGCGCCCAGCGCGAGCGCAGCACCGCCGACCAGCTCGACGGGCAGCCGTTCCAGGCGCTGGCGGCGTCGGCGCACTTCGACCGGGTGCTCTACGACGGCGGGGAGTTCGGCACCTCGGCGGAAGAGGAAGACTTCCTGGGCCTGCCCGGGCTGCTCGAACCGGAACAGGTCGCGCGGCTGCTGCGTGAGCGCCGGCGGGGACCGCGCGCCGCGGGGGGGGCAACCCGGGCGGCCGCGCCGCCCCCACCCCCGCACCGCGCGCCGCCCCCCCCACCCAGGCCCCCCCGGGGGCCCCAAGCCAGGCGCCCACCGGGGCCCCCCGCCAGGCGCCGGCCGGGGCCACCCGCCAGGCGCCAGCCGGGGCCACCCGCCAGGCGCCAGCCGGGGCCACCCGCGAGGCGCTCGCCGGCCTGCGCAGGGAGCTGAACCTGCTGGTCAGCGCCCGGCACCACCGGACCGGCCAGCCGCACGGGGCGATTCACGCGGACCTGCGCCGGGCCTGTGGCGGGCCACCGCTGCCCGAGGCCACCGGGGCGCAGATCCGGGCGCGGATCGAGATGCTCCGCCGCTGGGCGTCGGCAGGCCGCTGACCACGCCGTGATCACCACTGGCCAGCCGTGATCACGGACGGTTCTGGGTGCTATCGGGCGCACATAAGTATCCGTGATCATGGTGTTCGCGGCGCGATGCCGTCGAGCACGGCCTGCGCGAGCCGCCCGGCCAGACCGGGCGGCATGGCCTGCGGAGTGCCGGGCGGGCTGAACACCAGCCGGGGCAGGACCTCGCCATGGATCACGCCAATGATCAGCGTGGACGCGGCGCCGACGTCGGCTGTCTCACCGATGCGGCCGAGCCGCTGCTCGGCGAGCAGGTAAGCGGTGAGCATGTCCGGAAGCCCGCGGGGGCCCGGGGCCTCCGCCCCGGCCGCCGCATGGTCCGCAGGCTCGATGCCGAAAGCCGCGCCGCCGCCCACCATGCCGTGGAAGCGGGTCAGGACCTTCGGTTGTGCCAGGAGCCCGGCGAAGGCGGGCGTGACCCGCCCGAGAACCTCCAGGCCGCGCTCGATGAACGAGCTGAGGTTCTCCGCCACGGTGCCGGTCCCGGCTGGCGGGAGCATCTGCGGCATGCTGCCCATGACCGAGGCGACATGCGCGAGGAGGGCGTGGGCGAGCAGGTCCTCTTTGTCCTCGAAGTAGTTGTAGAGCACGCCGTCGGCGACCTGGGCTTCGCGGGCGATGTCACGGACGGCAAGTCCTGCGCTGCCCCGCTCGTCGATCAGCCGTGCCGCGGTGGCGATCAGGTGTTCGCGCAGGTTCGGGCCGTCGCTGTTGCGCAGCACGGCAGGCTTCCTAGGTGACATCCCGCTTGAGTGTAATGAGGGCGGCGGCGGCGAACACGGCCGCGTACCCGAGCAGCACCAGCCCGCCGCCCCACTGGGGGAGCAGCCGGACGCCCGGGGTCAGGTCCGCCTGGCTGAGGGCTTCGCTGGCCGAATAGGGGAGCCAGCGCGCGAGCCCGGCCCCGGCAAGCTGCCCGGCGATCCCTTCGATCAGGGCGATCCACGCCAGCGCGGCGGCGATCGCGCCGGCCAGGTTGCGGATGAGCGCGCCGACACCGACGCCGATGGCGGCCAGCGCGATGCTGGCGGCCATGCCCCCGGCCAGGGTCCGCCACGTGCTGGCCGGCGGAAGGTGGACGGAGGCGCCCTTGGCCGCCCACCAGGCGGCGGTGGCCGCGATGGCCGCCAGGCACGACACCAGGCCGGCGGCCGCCCCGACGAGCCCGTATACGGCCAGCTTGGCGGTGACGACCCGGCTGCGGGCCGGGAAGCTCAGGTAGGTGTCGGTGACTGTGCCGTGGCGGTATTCGCCCGCGACAGCGGTGATGCCGAAGATGAGGGTGACGATCGCGGCCAGGCCGACGTGCGCGAACGCCGCCCGCTGGGTGGCCGGGTCGTGCACGTTACCCCCGGACACGACCAGCCCGCTGACGCCGGCCACGACGATCAGCGGGCCAGCGGCCAGCAGCAGCCACGGAGCGCGGATGGTGGTGAGCTTGCGGAACTCAGCGCGGATGACGGGTAGCACCGGTGGTCTCCTTAGCCTTGCGACGTGGTCATGGTGAGGAACGCCGACTCCAGCGCATCGCTCGTTCCGCCAAGCTCATGCAGCGTCCCCTCGAAGCGGAGTTCTCCCTCGTTGACGATCACCACCTGATCGGCCGTCTGGGCGATCTCACTGAGCACATGGCTGGCGACCACGACCGTCCTGCCCTCGGCGGCCAGGCCGCGCAGCAGTCCCCGCAGCCAGGCGATGCCAGCCGGGTCGAGGCCGTTGGCCGGCTCGTCGAGCAGGAGTACCTGCGGGTCGCCGAGGAGGGCCGCGGCCAGGCCGAGACGCTGCCGCATGCCCAGGGAGAACCCGCGGACCCGCCGGTTCGCTGCCGCGGCCAGGTCCACCCGGCCGAGAACCTCTTCCACCCGGCTGCCGGGGATGCCGTCGGCGGCGGCCAGCACCCGCAGGTGGTCACGGGCCCGGCGCCCTGGGTGGAAGCCCGTGGCTTCCAGCAGCGCGCCGACCGTGCGGCGCGGCCGGGCGAGGCGCCCATAGGGCAGGCCCCCGATCAGCGCCTCGCCCGCGCTGGGCCGGACCAGGCCGAGCAGCATCCGCAGGGTGGTGGTCTTGCCGGACCCGCTGCGCATCCTGTGCCACCTGACCAGCGGAAACCAGCAACCATGCCGCAGCGGCAGCCCTTAGCTGCCAGCAACGCCGTTCTGTTCCTGCCGTCGGCAGGGAACCTGGCCACATCAAGCAATGCCGGTGTCATCACGCAGCGCGGCAAGGAGACGATGGGCAGCGA
>OFGV01000213.1_pt1 | contig 10988 bp, 12 predicted proteins | sample 1521911 | NCBI WGS metagenome assembly OFGV01 (sample SAMEA2553413, study PRJEB24118) | soil metagenome
CAGCCTCCGGATCGTCATATCCCGCACGCAGCATTCAGAACTCATCGTTCCTGATTCCTGGATTGTGCTGGAACGCTGGGTGGGCCAGTACAACAAGGAACCGGTTATCCGCGCCGTGATCGATGAGGTCTTCGGTGAATCCACCGGGACCAACCGCCTGCGGAGCGCACTCCTGCTGCATCTGCGGCACTGGCAACGCCGCAACCGGATCCCGGCGGATGTGCATGCACATCTCATCAAAATGATGAAAGTTGGATGATCACATGTGGCTGATGAAGGGACAACTCAGCACCATCGGGCCTAACGGGGTGATCATCGGCGAAGGCCCTGGCTTCCTCACCGCTCCCGCGCGTGAGCCTGCCTACGATTTCGAGGTTACCGTGTACTGCTCATGGCAGCCTGTCCGGCGGCGCTGGTCGTCCCACTGGCCGCCCGACAGGGAAGAACTCGCTCAAGTCTATGAGATCATCAGGGGGACGGTCCGGCTGAGTAGCAGGGATTTCTCCATCTTCGAACCAGCCAAGGCCGAACGGGCCATCAATACACGCTTGGCCGAAGAACTCGGCAACGCCGAGCGCTCCGGGCGGCCGATCAGCCCAGGCTGGACCGCCCGGGCCGAGTTGGGGCTGCCCGATGAGGTGCTAGCCCTCATGCGCAAGACCCTGGACGAGGAATACGGCATCCGCGCGAAGGCGAAATCGACCACGTTGCTGATGAGCAAGACCGGCGAGTTGCGTGAGGGCTGGGACCAGTTCCTCAACGACGCCGCCGGGAGCCGGAACGCCCAGCACGCGGTCCGGCTCGCCGAAAACCCCAGCAACGTCGCTCAGGTCCTGGAAGAAGTCCTCAAGGATCGCCGCAAGGGGGCCGAAGATCTGCTGACCCTGATCAACAAGATCGTCGAGGCTCAGCGGTCTGCCGACATTCTGGACCTCGTGGTCAAGAGCGAGACAGTGCTGCGCGAAACTCTGAAGATGATGGGCATTCCGCTGCCGGAGACCGAAGAGGGCACCCTGCTGGAGCCACTAGAGGGCGAGATCTGACAGCGGCGCAGCGCTGGCCGCCAAACCCTGGGCCGCGAGCCGCACAACAGCGCGTCGGGTCAGGCGGCATTGAGCAGGACCATGGCGACTTCGCATGTCACGCCTGCGGCCAGCATCCACATTGCCCATCTCACCAGGCTGTACTTGCGGTCCACGATAAGGCTGACCTGGAGCAGTTGCTCGGCGACAAGCTCGAACTCTCGCGCAGCGGATTGCCTGATCCTAGCCGCCACTGCCGCCACTTCGGCCGCTGAACGGGAGCCTGCAACGTCGGCATAGTAGCTGAAGTACCGGTCCCGGTCTCCACCCGATCCGCCCAGGGCCCTGCGGCGCCGTGGGTACACGGCAGCAAGGAGGGCTGCACTGCCGACGCTGATGGCGGCGGCGCCAGCCCACCATAGGAGTGCCTTACCGAGTGGCAGCCGGAATGGCGACCAGCCCTTGGTCACAATGGTGCCCGCCACCGCGCCCAGCGCCACGCCCACCCCCGCCAGCAGGATTGACGCCTTTGTGTCCACGCGATTTAGTTCCTCTCGCGCCTGCGAAAGCAGTTTCGCAGCGTAGCGATGGGCGCGTTCATCCTCACTCTGCATGCCGGGACATGCTCTGCGCAGCGCCGTCCGGCGATGGCGGTGCCTTAGCCATGCCGACATCAGGACTGTCAGCCAAACCAAGGAGTAGCGGTGGCGCCTGCGAAGCGGGCGCGCTGGAGGCAGCGGCTCATTCAATAGGTCCCCGCACATTCTCTCCTGTCCGATCCATACGCAGCACGGGGTCTGCCACGCATGACTTACTGGATGTCACTAGTGCTGACAAGGCGCTACCATCCCATGTTCTACCGGATGTCCGCTCCTGCCGATGCTGCGATGCCACGGGCTTCGATCATTCGGCTGCGTGCCCAGCGGCGGGAGGTCTTGCCGAACATGGCTGCGAGCTTGCGCTCAGACAAGGGCCTGCCCGCGTCGATGCTGGCCTGGTAGGCAGTGACCGCCACGACGTTGATGTCATCGTGGATGTCCGCTACGGCAGCGGGTCCATTCACCGTGGGTCAGTTGGTTGTCTCCTGGCCTGCGGACTGGTCGGCATGGGTCATGTAGGCCGGACCTGGCCCACTTGTCCAGTCCGCATTTGCGGCAGGACTCACGCAGCGGTCGTCCAGGCCATCGGCCATGGCGCGATCTCTCGATGCACCGTGGCATCCGACCGCGTCAGCGTCGGGCGCCGGCACAAGTCGCAGACCAGCGAGCAGGTGGTCCGTCGGCTCGGCTGTCTGGTCCACCACTGGATCGCGGGCCGCGGCGCCGACGGCGGCGGTCCGGATGAGCCAGAGCAGGAGTTCGTAGCTGCCGACCAGGCTGGCTGCGGGCCAGGCTGCGACGGCGGCGCCGACCGGTCCGTGGGGCCAGCCGTGGGCCACGTTCGCGGCCAGGGTGGCCACGATGCCCAGCGCGAGAAGCCAGCGGGCCAGGGCTGGTACGGGCAGCCGGTGGCGGGCCGCGTACAGGACCACCATCGAGGAGGAGTACACCAGCCCGTCGATGGTGGCCGGTTCGAGCCGGGCTGTGATCCCGCTCCTCCCGTGGGCGCGGCCCACCTCCAGGGCGTGCTGGTAGGCGACGTAGGCGGCGATTCCTGCCACGCCGAGGACGGCGAGGGCGGTGGTGACGCGGATCGCCCGGTCGGCGGCGCTCACCGCGGCGCCTGGTCCCAGCCGGGCCTGCGGCCGGTCACGATCCACGCTCCGCCCAGCCCGAACGGCCAGACCTGGAACCCGAGCGCATCGAGCACCTGGGCGAGCGCGCCGTTCATGACCTCGTGCGCGCCCTGGTATTCCCGCCACCGCGCCCAGTCGAGGGAGAGCAGGTCGTGGGTGGTCCAGGACGCCACGACCCCGCCCCGGCCGTCCGGGTCGTGGCTGCGGGCGACAGGCAGCAGGCACACCCCGCCCAGCCGGTACAGCGGATGGTGCTGAGCGCAGTGATGCAGGGTGAACCCGGCCTCAGTCAGCGACCGGGCCACGCCCCGCGCAAGCGTGTAGAGGGGATCGTCGGCGGGCAGTGGGCGGCCGTAGCCATCGGCGAGCCTCCCGGCCGCATTCGCGAGTTCCTCGTTCTCGGCGAGCGTCCGTAGCGGGCCCAGGTCTGGCGGTTCATCACCTTGGTAGTCGTCGGCGTAACCCTGCCTGATCTGGCGCACACGGTCCTTTGACATGCAGCTTCCTCCTTGATCAACTGGGAGGAATTTGGGAGATCACATCTGGTGTGACCCTGCCCAAACGGCTCCCAATTGGGTTGAAGAGGAGCTTCTGACCAGGCCGTTCATCGTTTCGGCCGGTGAGCTGGAGGAGCAGACCCCTTTCGCATCGAGGGGGTCAGGGGTTCAAATCCCCTCAGCTCCACCCATAACCGCAGGTCAGAGCCATGATCTTCGGCTCTGGTGATCATGGCGAAGATCGTTTCACCGCCGCTCGGCTGTCGCCCTGAGCACCAGGGTCCGGCAAACGCCGTCCTCGACCGACATGCGATGGCATCTGCTTCCAATGGTCATGGTCACCCAATGAACACTGGCCATCACTGCCTCGCAGAACTCCCTCAGACCGAGCGGTACGACGAGAAGACCGTCAGACTGGCTGCAGCCTGACCCCGGCCACTGGCTGCCCGCTCGGTGATGGCGGCCACCCCCCCCTGCGGTGATCACCGGGGCTCGCCGATCCATGCCGATCCCAGCAGCCGCCACGACATGCCCAGACCGCTGTAGGTTCTGATGGCTGCCGTGTTCCAGGTGTGCACCATGAGGGAAGCCCGGCCATAGACCGCAAGAAGGTCTTCGAGGACAAAGTGGCACACATCCCGCCCGCGACCCTCACCGCGCGCCGACTCGCTCACGGCGACGCCCGCGAGAAACCCGACCGTGGGCGTGCTCCAGGCGTCTGCTGCCGTCGCCACGAGCGGCTCGCTGCCATCACGGATCCCAGCCCAGCGATGGACACCTGGGACGGCGGGGCGGGCATAGGAATCGGGAAACGCCTCGCCGAGCAGGTCCGCCACCTCGGACCACTCTTCAGCGCACAGCCAACGGACGCGATGCGAACGCGCGTTGGAGGGCATGATGGCCGTATCCATCCAGCCGAACTGCTTTCGTGGCGCGAGGCCGGGCACGGCTGCAGTGACCATTGTGACCAGATCAGCATCTCCTACCAGGATGTAGCTGCCCGCGACCATCGGAATGACCCCTCGAATCAGCTCGATGGCAGCATCATGCGGGCCTCGGATGACAAGGCGGTCCTGCCCGGACAGCGCGGGGCAGGATACCGCGACTGCCCCGCCCTGCACCCAGATCCGCCCGCCCGCCGAAAGCCCTTGACCGGCCCACATACAGTGCGGATCGTTGTAGCAGGCCTCAGCCAGGTCGGCGAGCGACGCCAGCTCCTCCATGGGTACTCCCTGCCGACAGCTGCTGCGAGGCTCCGGCCGTGGGCCTGAGATGGCGGGTTCGCTCACTGCTGGGACAGGCCGGTCTCTCTCAGAGTAATCGCGTACCACCTTCGCCAGGGGCAGCGCGAAATAGTGCCGCAACTGTCCGTTGACCCCTGCCGACAGCAGGTCTATTCTCCCGGTTAGCGGTATGAGACAGGCCGGTCTACCTCTATGGCCGTCGCACTCATGTGCAGCTACCCGGCGGAGCGTTCGGCAGGGGCGCATTTGGTGCAGCGCAGTGCCGTGCCCGCAGACAATCTAGGGAGAAGATGCGCTATGACGGACTACGACCCGAGGACCGCCACCGGGATCCCCACCGAGCCGGTCGGCTCATTGCCGCGGCCCAGCCGGCTCCAGCAGGCATATGCGCAGTACGACGCCGGAGACATCACCCACGACCAGCTGGAGGCCGAGCAGGACAAGGCAGTCAAGGACTCGATCGAGCGGGCCGAGGCTACCGGGGCACCGATCATCTCCGATGGTGAGCAGCGGTGGTCGAGTTTCGCGACCTACGCCATCACCGACACGCTGGCCGGCACCGGGCTGGCCGACCACCTGGCCGGGCAGGGAGGCCAGTACTTCGCGATCTTCGCCGATGGTCACACCCGGCAGTTGCCCCGGCTGACTGGCGGGCCGTTCCGGTACAAGACTTACGCCGCCGACACACTGAAGAAGTCCATCCCGATGGCAACAAAGCCCATGAAGCAGGCCGTGATCGCCCCATCCATGCTGGCCCTGCTGTACCCGCTGGACGAGGAGGTGCCAGGCTACCCTCGGGACCGTTTTGAAGAAGATCTGGTCAGCGAGTGCGAGAAGGACGTCCGGCAAACCTTCGCGGCCGGGGCCGCGAGGGTCTCCATCGACTTCACAGAGGGGCGGCTGTCCACCAGGAAAGACCCCCGCAACCCATGGACAGGCCGGAGCATGCTGCCGCATTTTATCGAGCTCAACAACCGCGTCCTGGGCCGTTTCAGCGCTGACGAGCGCTCCCGGATCGGCATCCATACCTGCCCGGGCGGCGACCGCGACTCGGTGCACAGCGCCGACGTTGACTACCATGACCTGCTGCCCAGTATGTTCCAGATGAACGCCGGGTACTTCCTGATCCAGCTCGCAAGCGAACGGGACCGGGACCGCGTCTACGGACTCATCGGGCAGTACCTCCGCGAGGACGCCAACGGCGTGCCCCAGACGGCCTACATAGGCGTGATCAACCCGCTGAATCCCCGGGTCGAGAGTCCCGAGGAGGTCCGCGACGCCCTGGTCCGGGCGGCGAACTTTATCCCGAAGGAGCGCCTCGGGTCGACCGACGACTGCGGTTTCTCACCATTCAGCATCGACGAGAAACCCAACCACGGCTCGCCGGACTTCGCACGCGACGTCGCATTCCAGAAGATCACAAACCGGGTGCAGGGAACCAAGCTTGCTGCCGAGAAGCTTGGCATCAGCTGACTGGCCCTCGTAGCGGCCACGGCGGCCATGGCAGCGCTCCCATGGCGCGGCCGCCGTGGCGAGGGCTGCTGGCACCTTCAGGCACCGTGCTCCTTGAGCAGCAGCTCACCAATCTCGCGGGCGCGGGCAGCCGCCGCGGTATCGCCCTCGTGAGCGGCCATGATGGAACCCTTCATCAGGATGTGCCACTGCCGTGCGAACGAATCGGTGTCGCAGACACCAGCGTCAGCGGCGAGCCTCTCGATATAGCCCCTGATATTCGCCAGGTGCCCGACCGCAGCCTGATGGACTGGATGATCCCTGTCGTTGACCTCGATCATTGTGATCAGGAATGAGCAGCCCTCGAAGTCCGGCTGATTGAACCATTCGGAGAACACATCGAATATTGCAAGCAGCTGCTCCCGCGGGCTCTCACCGCGATGCCGACTCTCGGCCTCCAGCCACTCATGGGTCCACAATTGCTCGCGGCGTCGCAAGAAATCGATGATCAGGTCATCCTTGGATGGGAAATTCCGGTAGAGCGTCATCTTCGCAGTACCGGCCCGGGCGATCACCGCGTCGACCCCGACCGCCCGGACGCCCTCCCGGCTGAACAGATCATACGCAGCGCGGCTTACCCGCTCACGCCCAGTGCCCTGAGCGTCCAGCGAGCGGTTCGCTGGTCTTCGCCGGTCAGTCATTGTCACAAGCCATCGCTTTCGCAAACACTTTCACGCAGTATACCGTGCCGACAATCCGGCGCCGTTTGTCATCGGGGATCGATATCCTGCTTCAAGGGCATCGCGCGGGGCCTATCGGGGTGATGTCCACGTCGCGGAGATGACAGGAAGTACGCTCATCGTAGCCTTCGCCATGGGCGCCGTGGCGTCACATACTTCATCGTCAGCCGGACCGGCCAGACGGTCTACGCTATCCGGACGGCGGCCAAGACCAAGCCGGTTTCAGGCGATGACCCCGATCGGCACGGCGAGATTCTGGTAAGTCAGCTACAGGTGGCCGCCGGGATCCAGGACATGGCGACCTGTGCCCGCAATCGCCGACTCACCCAGCAGCATCGACGGCACGCTTATGAACGGCCCACACCACCGTTCGCATCGAGGGGGTCAGGGGTTCCTACACCATCCAGGGCTGGACCACGCAGCCTTCGGCCGGGCGAGGATTCGGCACCTCCGTCACCGTAACGGTGATCCCCTGGGTCAGGTCTTCCCGCCTGCCGGCTCTGGACGCCGCTCAGGCAAGCCCCAGCACATCCAGGTGATCACCGGGGTGGATCCTTGGGTTAACGGCGGCATCTGGTCAAGGCGCTGCGACATCTCGCGGACCCGCCGCTGGACCCGCTCCACGGCCCTGCTGGCCCGCTGATAAGACTGCCGGGCCGCGTACCGCTGCTGCCGTGCCTGGGCATGCTCGGCGCGGGCCAGGTCGAGAGCGCGTTCTGCGTGTGCCACCCGGTCATCGGCGGCATCGAAGGCGGTCTCGGCCCGCGTCAGCTTGGTCTGGGCATCGGCCAGCGCCGCCTGCGCCGTCGCCAGCTTGCGGCGTAGCGCGGCTAGCTGCCGGATGGTCTCCCGGCGGGCACGTGCCCAGTCCACCACGAAACGATCATGTCACGTGCACCCGCAGTCCGATCCGATGACCCTGCCACAAATCGAACACACGCTCTATGGCCGTGAGCGTGGGGCGCGGGCGCGCCGGCGGGTTGCCCATTGAGCGGCGGCAGTGGCGGAGCCCAGCCGCCGTTCCCAGAGTATTTGCCTGGTCAGCGCTGTATTCCGGCGTTTGCGCGCGCGTCCCGTCTCGGCTGGCGTAGGTTCGCCGGGACAGGCGTTCCCCGCGCCACCTGATGTCAGCTGGCGTCAGCTCGCCGGGTGAACGCGAGCCTCGCGGTCAGGAGTGTGATGCCCGCAGCAGCCCGTCACGCCAAGCCTACAGCACCCGCCACCAGGCGCGGGGCACCGTTCGTGGCCGCAGCAACGCTCGCAGGCGTGGCTGCGGTTTTTGTGTCCCTGCACGGCGGGTCCGCGGCAGCCAGGCCCCCTCGTAACGCGATTGCGATGACGAGTGCAGGGTCTGGCTTCACCGGTGACCCGGTGACGGTGACCACCGCCGTTGTCCGCGACATCGCCGCCGCCAAGACCGACCAGGCCCAGCAGGCCGCCCGGCGCAGGCGCCTCGCGCATCAGCGCGCCGTCCGGCAGCGGGCTCAGCGGGCTCAGCGGGCTCAGCGGGCTCAGCGGGCTCAGCGGGCAGCGGCGCAGCCAGCACCGAGCCCGCCACCCAGCAGCGGCGGGGACGCCGCCCACTCACCGCTGGGGATCTGCATCCGCAACGCCGAGGAAGGCGGCAGCTACGCCTGGGGGCCCGGCAACGGCGGCGGGGCCTACCAGTTCGCGCTGAGCACCTGGGAGAAGTATGGCGGCGCGGCCAGTGAGTTCGGCGTCGCCGGCCCCGCCTACCAGGATCAGATATTCGACAACGCCATCGCCGCCGGTGGCGCATCGAACTGGACGAATTACGACGGGTGCTGATCAGCAGGAGCGTCGTTCGCGGGACAGCTGAATTACCATGCCGCCTGTGGAAGCTGGCTATGGGGGCTACCCGCCGAGGTCCAAGGGGCGGCTTCCGCTCGTCCGCGACGTCTTCGACCCAGCCCGCATGGCCCCGGCACACCGGCAGGTCTTCGAGCAGGTTCGGGAGAACGCGAAGCTCCCCTTCGCTGGCATAACGACAGATGGACGGCTGCGCACCAGCCTGTTCGGCATCGCCGATGAGGGCCTGGACATCGGGCCGGTGCTCCGGGCGGCCGATGACCTGCTCGATCTCCTGAGCGCAGACCAGCGCCAGGCGGTGATGCACCCGATCGGTGCGCAGGAGTGGCGGCTGTGGACGAATGCATACCCGGTATGGGAGCCGCACGGGCTCCTGCTCGAGGACGTCCCGCAGCAGTGCCGCGACGCAGTGCTTGCCCTGGTCACCGCATGCCTGAGCGTGCGCGGGGCGCGCGAGGTGCGGGACTGCATGCGGCTCAACGCGGTCCTTGGTGAGGTTGTGCAGGATTACCGCGAGACGCTGACGGAGTGGATGTACCGCTTCTCGCTGTTCGGGATGCCGGACTCCGGCCAGCCCTGGGGCTGGCAACTGATTGGGCATCATCTTGACCTGCATTGCTTCGTTCTCGGCCGGCAGATGGTGCTGACGCCCGCCTTCCTGGGTGCTGAACCGAGAATTGCCGATCGTGGCCCGTATGCCGGGATACGGCTTTTCGATGCCGAGATGGAGCGCGGGCTGACGCTCGTGCGGTCCCTGGATGACCTGCAACAGGGGGCCATCTTGTGTCCGTCGATGTTGTCGCGCGACTTGCCGCCGGAACTGAGGCACCGGACCGAGGGCCGGATGCGCTCGGTCCGCGGCGGTGACAACCTCGTGCTGCCCTACGAGGGGGTGTGCGCGGCAGACATGTCGGCCGGCCAGCGCGCCCTGCTGACCGCTGTGATCGAGGCCTACATCGGGCGGCTGCCCAGCGCACAGGCGGCGTTCCGGGCGGCACAGATCGAGCGTCACTACGGCGAAACGTATTTCGCGTGGGTTGGGACCGTGGCGGACAACGCGCCCTTCTACTACAAGATCCACAGCCCGGTCGTTCTTATCGAGTTCGACTGCCACGCCGGTGTGTTCCTGGCTAACGACGAGCCTGAGCAGTTCCACGTGCATACCGTGGTGCGCACGCCGAACGGCAATGACTATGGCCGCGACCTGCTACGCCAGCACCACGCCCGCGATCATGCGAACCGGCGCGGGCGGTAGCCAGCTGGCCGGGGCTGAGGTCCACGCCGGCCGGGCGCGCCCCGTGCCTGGCCGGCCAGGCTGAGAAATACGCGGTGCCATCACCTGCGCCCACGGTTCCCTGTTGGCAGCCGCGTCCTGCTTGGCGGAAGGTCCGGTATCAGGCATCCTGCGCACCGGCCCCGCCATGGATGAGAGCAGCGGCTGTACGGTCATGACCGTTTTGCCGGGCGAAAATCCGAGCGCGGTCAGGCCGTGGGAACCGCGGGCGTTCGGGTCGGTGGGGGCGGCGAGCAACTGGCGGACGATGCCGAGATGGTCGTGCTGGGCGGCGAACATCAGGGGGTGCTCCGCTGATTGTCGGTGGCGTTGGGGTCTGCGTTGTTCGCAAGCAGGAGCCTGGCGATGTCGGCATGGCCGGCATTGGCTGCACACGTCAGCGCGGTATAGCCGTCGTCGTCTTTCGCGTCGAGGGCATGCCCTGTTCGATCAGGCTGGCGACGGCTCGCTGATCCCCCTGATACGCCGCGGCCATGAGCGGGGTCGCGCCGCCCGGAAGGCTTCCGTCGCTGGGCTGCCCGCCGCCACTGCCGGTGTTCCGCCTATGATCCCCCGCCAGTGCTGAAGTACAGGCTCACCGCGCCATCCGCGAAAACGGCCAGGGTCGCTGTCCCGGACTCGTAGGTGGTGTCCGTGATGACGCCGAAGACCTGGGATGATCCCGGTTCAGCGGGCAGCCCGGTCGAGGAGGGCGGGATAGAAAGCGCCTGCGAGCGCAGCCCCTGGTATACCTCCGTGCCCGGCCGGTCTCCTTGACCCCTGCCCTGCCGCTAGCCATGACCTCACGCTAGCGGGTACAACGTGGTCAATTTGGGTGGGCGGCAGCCCAAGCTGACCACGACCCATCCACGCCTGGCTGGCCGTGGTCGATTCGGGTCGCCATAACAACCCAAGCTGACCACACCACCCCCAGGCGATGCGGTCCATGCCCACGACGTGGTCGATTCGGGTCGCGAGAGCAACCCAAACTCACCACGGCCGCGCGGGCGGAGGTTACGGGCGGGCGGAGGTTACGCGCTGGCGGAGGTTACGCGCGGGCGGGGGGCTGCGCGGGCGGAGGTTGCGGGCAGGCGGAGGTTACGGGCGGGCGGAGGTTACGGGCTGCGGGGTGTCCGGCAATGGGCACACGTCCGTGACGCTGGCTGGCCGCCGGGGAGCGGGAAAACCAGTGGCC
>OFGV01000214.1_pt1 | contig 10950 bp, 9 predicted proteins | sample 1521911 | NCBI WGS metagenome assembly OFGV01 (sample SAMEA2553413, study PRJEB24118) | soil metagenome
TTGCAGGAACACCAGGCCCCGGGCGACGAAACCGGACCCCGGCGGGCCGTCAGCCGGGGCCCACGGGACCGCCCGCCAGGACGTGGCCGGGTTCTGCGGGGCGGGCCTGCGCCGCCGGGCGCGCAAGATCCGCCGCACGGTCGCCTCGCTGACCTGGTGTCCGAGCCGGGACAGCTCGCCGTGTACCCGGCGGTAGCCCCAGGCCGGTTCTCCTGGGCCAGCTGCAGTACAAGGTCGCGGATTTCCTGGCTGGTCCGTGGGCGGCCTGGCCGGTTCGGATACGTCCACTTGCGTGTGATCAGGCGGCGGTGCCAGGCCAGCAGCGTGCCCGGCATGACGATCCGATGGGCGCGCAGCACGGCTGGCAGCAGCCGGGCGAGCGCCGCCAGGACTGCCCGGTCGGCCCAGTCCGGCTTCGGCCGGGCGACCTGACGCCGCAGCACCGTGACCTCATGACGGAGAACCATGATCTCCGCATCCTTGGACGCCTGCCCGCGGCCGAGCAGCACGAGCCAGCCGAATACCGGATTGCGATCACGTAGAGCAGACGAAGAGCCATGAACCCCGATCCTGGCGCAAGCCGCACTTCTGGCCAAACCGCAGGTCACAGCGACTGCGTCGAGTTCTGATGCGGTACAGGGCATCCGCGCCAGCTCCTTGATCTTGGCCATCAGCTGGATGACTACCGGGCCGCGGTCGCGTTCGCCCGCGGCCGGTCCGGCATCGATCCCGACCGCATCGCGCTATGGGGAACCTCCCTCAGTGGAGGCCACGTCATTGTGGTGGCGGCAGGCGATCCGCGGATCGCAGCCGTGGTTTCCCAGGTGCCCTTCCCCGGTGTCGAATTCGGCCGCGCCAGCGAACGCTCCGCCAGGGCCACCCTGCAGCTGCTGGCGGCAGCAGCCAGCGACACCGTCCGCGGGTGGCTGCGCCGCTCCCCGCGCCTGGTCCCTGTCTTCGGCGACCCTGGGGAGATCGCAGTCTTCGCCAACCCGCACGACAAGGCGATCATCGACAAGCTGGCCGCGCAGGCACCTGAATGGCGCAACGCCGTGGCCGCGCGCATGCTGTTTCCGCTGATGCGCTACCAGCCCCGAACCGCCGCCTCCCTCGTGGCCATGCCGCTGCTGGTCTGCATCGCGGACAAGGAGACCGCGGCCTCCCCCGCCCTCACCGCCGACCTGGTATCCCGGGCGCCGAAGGCCGCGGTGCAGCGTTACCCGATCGGCCACTTCGACGCCTACTCCGGCGAGTGGCTCGACAAGATCGTAAGCGACCAGGTCTCCTTCCTGCACGCCCACCTGGCTGCCAGGACCACGCCCTTGCCAGGCATAGCCACACAGCAGGCCGCAGTGGGTTCGAGGGAACCCCGCAGGGGTTCGAGGGGAACCCCGCAGGCCGGTGACTCAGAGGTCAGCGGTGAGTGTGGCACAGGCGGGCCAGGCCGTGTGGATGGCGAAGCTGTCCGTGGGAGATGGGCAAGGCTGGTGTCCGTGGAGTCGCAAACGCGGCGCCCCGCAACGTCCCGGCTCTGGTACCTCTGATTTGCTGGCTGCTGGGCTTATTGAAAGGAGTGAGTCAGGTCGCGAGAGTGACGAGGTGGCAAGACGGCCAGCGCCGTGCGGGTACTCCCGCGCGGCGGCGTCCCGGACCTATTCGCGCGATAGGAGGGGAGGCTTTGGGGCGACGGCGCTCCGGCATCGGCAACACACGCAGTGGGGAACCCCTCGCGAGCGCGGGTTGGCGAGCCGCAGTCGGCGTCGGTGCGGTCCTCGGCAGCGAGTTTCTGCTGCGCGATGTCCTGCTGCCGTCTCAACCGAGTGATGCCGAGATCAGGTGCGTGATCGCCGGTGAGTGGCTCACGCTCGGCGGTCTCCTCTGCTGGTGGGTACCGCACGTCGAGCGAGCGCCGCTAACGAGCATCGGGGCTGGGCCATTTCGCTGGCGGCATGTCTGGGAGGGCGTCGGAGCCTTCGCGCTGGCCGTTGGCGCATCGGCCGCGAGCGGGAAGGCTCTGACGGCCGTCGGCCTGCCAACGGCCCGCACGCTGCAACCCGTGCTCAGACGTTACCGCGGCTCCACCCGCGCGGCCCTCTTCATCACCGGGACCGTGCTCGAGGAGATCGTATACCGCGGGTATGTCATGGATCGGCTGATCCAGCTGACCGGCCGGCCCTGGATCGCCGGTCTCATCGACTGGCTCGCCTTCAGCGGCGCGCACTTGAAGTTCTTCGGGCCCGGCCCAACCCTCGATGTCGGGCCGCTCTCTGCCACCCTCATCTCCCTCTACGCCAGGGAGCGCACCCTCTGGCCGGTCGTGGTGCTTCACGGTCTCAATGACGCACTCGCGTTCATCGTCGCTCCGTTGCTGCCCACTCCCGAGGTGCCCGGGGACCACGTCTGACCCCGGCTCGGTTACTCGATCCTGCCGGTTATCAGCGGGGGATCTGCCCATCCTGTCGGCTGGGATCATCGGCAGATGATCTTCCCGGTCGTCTGCCAGCTCACGCGGTGTCTGCTCAGCGCCCTGATGCTGCTGACCCGGCGTGAGACCTCGCGAGAAGCCGAGCTGCTGGTCCTGCGGCACGAGAACGCGGTACTGCGCCGTCAGCTCGGCCGGGTCCGCTACCAGCCGGCGGACCGGCTCTGGCTTGCTGCGCTGTCCCGGCTGATCTCCCGCCGCCGATGGCCGGACGTGTTCTCTATGACCCCGGCGACGCTACTGGCCTGGCACCGCCGCCTCGTAGCCCGCCGCTGGGACTACACCGGCCGGCGGCGCCCCGGACGCCCGGACACTGCCGCGGCGATCCGCGCGCTGGTGATCCGCATGGCGACCGACAACCCGGCGTGGGGACATCGGCGTATCCAGGGCGAACTGGTCCGGCTCGGCCACCACATCGCGGCCTCCACGGTCTGGCAGATCCTCCACGGCACCGGGATCGGACCCGCGCCCCGCCGCACCGGCCCGACGTGGAAGCAGTTCCTGGCCGCGCAAGCCCAGGGCATCCTGGCCGCCGACTTCGTGCACGTCGACACCATCTGGCTGCGCCGCGTCTACGCCCTGATCATCATCGAGCACGGCACCCGCCGCGCCCACTTGGCCGGCATCACTGCTCATCCTGACGGCGCCTGGACCGTCCAGGCCGCCCGCAACTTCCTGATGGACGCCAGGCACTGCGCCGGTACTGCCCGGTTCCTGATCCGCGACCGCGCCGGGCAGTTCACGGGCGCCTTCGACGCCGTGTTCACCGCCGCAGGTATCCAGATCCTCCTCAGCCCGCCGCAGGCCCCGAAAGCAAATGCGATCTGCGAGCGGATGATCGGCACCCTGCGCCGCGAGGTACTGGACCGGCTGCTGATCCTCGACGAGCAGCACCTGCGCCAGGTCCTGGCCGAATACCTGCACCACTACAACACCGTCCGCCCACACCGCACGCTCAGCCAGCTCGCGCCTGCGCAGGCGGGTATCCGGCCACCGCCGATCAACCTCGCCGATCACCGGATCCGCCGGAAACCCGTTCTCGGCGGCCTGACCAGCGAGTATCAGGCCGTCGCCTGACTACCGCGCCATCACCAGGACCCGCTGGTCACTGCGCGAATCGCATATTCGAGCCCCACAGGACCCGCTCGGATCACCCACCCGGCCCGGACCAGCCACCTACCCAGGGCCTGTTCGCCGTCGCAGGTGACATGCCAACCGCAAAGCTGCAGGACCGCCAGTACCTCTGCCTGCAGGCCCTAACCCGGATGGCGCTGGACCGGGGTTACCTTGACGCACCCGCAGCTCTGGAGTCGATAGCCCTCTCAACACAGTGACACGTGCTGCTTAAGGGCACTTGAAGTGGACGTCGCAGCTCGCAACACTCACCCGTGTTGACGGCACGTTTATCTGGACACCAGATCATGATCAACGGCAATGCCCTTTCTCCACCGCTTTCCCTGGTGGCCGCGATGCCGGCCGGCGCGAAACCGCGGCCCGCGGAGGGCCCCAGGGGAGCGAGCACGAACGACTGCCGCTGGCCATCACAGAGGGTAACCGGACTTCTCGGGTCGCTGCGGAACCGTCCGCTGCCGAACGATTACGAGCAGATGACCGCAGCGCGGACCATGTGCGTAACGGCGCGCAGATGGCCCGGTTATGGCGTCGGCTTTGCCAGTGTCTTTTGATCGATGCGGGCACTTCTTAGGATGAGGTCCAGGCCGGCAAATTGATCTGGGTGTTTGCATACCGGCGCACGCAGCGCTACGAGCGCGACATGCGTCGTGTTCAGGCCGGAGCTACTCGTAGCGCAAAGCGCGCCCGGGATCGATGCGCACGGCCCGGCGCAGGGTGGGGCGGACGACGAGCAGCGTGACCACGATGACCGCGACGAGCGCGACGGGCACGCTCAGCACGGGGAACACTTTCACGACCGTCAGGCCGAAGTCGTGCTCGACGAACGCCACCAGGCCCAGGAAGAGGGCATACCCGAGAATTGATCCCAGGGCCCACCCTGCCGTCGCCATCACCACCGCCTCCGCGTTGAACACGCGGCGGATCTGCCGCGCGCCGGCGCCGAGGCAGCGCAGGATCCCCACCTCCCGGGTGCGTTCGATGAGGGCCAGGGTCAGCGTGCCCACCAGCCCGATCAGCGCGATGCCGACGACGAGCAGGCCGAGCACCTCGAGCAGGGTGACGATGGAGTTGTTGGCACTCTCGTTCTTCGCCGTCGCGACATGGCGATTCTTGACGGGCGCGGCGTGCCCCGCCGAGTTCGTCAGGCGCGGGAACTGCGCCAGGGGGAGGAAGACGCTGGCGCCGTTGTTCAAGATCACGCGGTCGATGCCGACGACCGTCACCGGGGCCGGGCCGACCGGGGTGAGCACGACCAGCCGCTGCCCGACGCGTGCGCCGGTCGCGCTGGCCACCGCAGGCCCGAGCACGACCACGGCAGGCGACGTCGCGGTGTCGGCCGCGATGAACCACCGGCCGGAGCTCAGCTGGTAGCGGTACAGCGTGCTCGGCCCGAACCCGTAGGCGATGTACTGCTGCCCGTGCAGTCCGACGTTGTTCTCGATCAGCGGCTCGACCTGCGTCACTCCCGGCGTGGCGGCGGCGACGCTGATGGCTCGTCCGCCGAACGACGGAGCGCCGTTGCCGGCGTCGACCTCGATCTGGAATTGCTGGGCGGCATGGACCGCGGCGGTTGCCGCCGCCACCGTCTTGCCCACGGCGAAGAGCGCGATCGCCAGCGCCACGGCGACGGTCACCTGGGCGATCGTGGCCGCCGTCCGGCGCTTGCGGCGCAGTGTGTTGCGCACCCCCATGCGCGCCGGACCGGAGAGCAGCCGGGCGCCGGCCAGCATCCGGTCCAGCCGTCCCGTTCCGTAGTCAAGCGATGTCCGGTTGTCGAGCACGTCGGCCACCGGGCGGCGCACGGCCCGGCGCAGCGCCGGAACGCAGGTCAGCATCGCCAGGACAGGCCCGGCCAGCAGGCCGGCCACCACCACCGGCGCGGAGACCGCGAACCCAGCCTGCACGCTGAAGAGCTGTGCCGCCAGATAGTGGGTCAGCAGGTAGGCCACGACCACGCCGAGCGCCGTTCCCACGAGGGAGCCGGCCGCGCCGAGGGCCCCCGCCGTGCGCAGGATGACGCTCGCGATCTGGCGCCGCCGCCCGCCGAGGGCTCTCAGGATGGCGATCTCGTTGCCCTGCTCGACCACCAGCGTGTTCATGGTGTTGGCGATGAGGAACAGGGCGCACAGGACCGCCATCACGGTGATCACCAGGAAGAGCGCGATGATCTGGCCGAAAATGGACTGGCCCGGCCACGAACCCGTGGCGCGCGTGGTGGGCAGCCCCACGAACGGCGACGCCCCCGTCTGCGCGGTCAGATAGCGCCGGACGGCCGCGATGATCGCCGTCTGCGCGGCCGGACTGTTGTCGTGGAGCCGGAAGGCCAGGTAGTTGTACCCGGACACGCCGGCCAGGGCGCGAACCGTCGGCACGGTGCCGTAGAAGACGGCGCTGTTCGAGCCGTTGGCGGTCGGCGACGTGGCCAGGCTGCGACCGGTCCCGCTCACCCGGACCGGTGTCATCTGGTCGGCCGCGGTCAGTATCGCGGCGTTCCCCCCAGTCGAGACACCGAACCCGGCGGCGCTCGCGTTCCCCTCATCGGCCAGGATCTCGGCCCCCGCCGGGAGCCGCCCGCCCGTGACATCCACCACGTCAACGGCCTGGTGGCCGACGTTCACTCCCCACACGACCGCGTTCTGGCGGCTCCCGTTGACGGCGGTCGCCACCACGGTGGAGTACTGGACGGCCGGCTCGAAGGCGGCCACGTTCGGCAGGTGCCCGAGCGCGGTGAGCTGCCGGGAGCTCAGGTCGAGATCACGAGTCGCCACCGCCACGTCGTAGAGGCGGGCCTGCCGTATCTCGCTCTGCATGCTGGCGTTGAGCAGGCCCGGCACCGCGACGATGGCGAAGCTGGCGATCGCGAGGGCGAGAGTGCCCACGATGAGCAGGTTCTTGCCCCAGTGGCGCCGCAGGTCGCCCCGTACCTTGCGGGATAGCGCGCTCATGGCCTCCCGCCTCCCGCCGGTGTTTCCGGCGACGCGATCCGCGGCCCCACGCCGCTCGTGTCCGACACGATGCGGCCGTCGCGGACGGTGACCACACGCGATGCCAGCGCGGCGAGACCCGGGTCGTGGGTCACGAAGATCACGGTCGTCCCGGCCGCGTTGAGCTCCGCGAGCAGCCGGAACATTTCCCTGGCCGTCTCGCTGTCCAGGTTCCCTGTCGGCTCGTCGCCGATGAGGATCCGCGGCTGGCCTGCCATGGCTCTGGCCAGGGCGACCCGCTGCTGTTCTCCTCCGGACAGCTCGACGGGGAGGCGGCTGCCGCCGCTGGCCAGTCCGACGGAGGTGAGCAGGGCGCGGGCGTGCGCCTCCCGCTTTCTGCGCGAGCCCTGCCTCGCCAGCTCCATCGGGAGCATCGTGTTGTCCAGCGCGGACAAGGTGGGCATGAGCTGGAAGAACTGGAACACCAGGCCGATGTTCGCCCGCCGCCAGATGGCCAGGTCCTCTTCCTTCAGGAGATCGAGCCGGGTGCCGTTCACCGTCACCGTCCCGGCCGACGGGCGGTCGATGCCCGCGATGAGGTTGACGATGGTCGTCTTGCCGCTGCCGGACGGGCCGGTGATCGCGACCATTTCGCCCGCCTGGATCTCGAGATCGATGCCGCGCAAGGCGCGGAACGGCCCCCGCCCCGAGTGGTACGTCTTCTCGACCCCGGCGAGGACGACGAGAGAGGTCTCCGTCTCTGCGGGTCCCATCACACGCGCCCCCTGCTGAGCAGGCTCTCCGGGCCCGCGGGCGGGCGCACCTCGTCAATCAGCCGGCCGTCACGCAGGCACAGGATGCGGTCGGCCCAGGCCGCGTGACGGAAGTTGTGGGTCACCAGGACGACGGCAGAGCCGTTGTCGGTCTGCGCGCGGAGCAGCTGCATCACCGACTCCGCGCTGAGGGAATCGAGCGCGCCGGTGGGCTCGTCGGCCAGCAGCAGCGACCGGCCTCCGATCACCGCGCGGGCGACGGCCACCCGCTGCTGCTGCCCGCCCGACAGCTGCGCGGGCAGCCGGCCGGCGACGTCGCCGAGGCCGAGCGTGGACAGCAGCGCCCGTGCGGCCGCCATGGCCTGGCGCGGTCGCACGCCGTCGAGTTCGAGCGGCAGCGACACGTTCTCGGCGGCGGTCAGTGCCGCCAGGAGGTTGATGTCCTGGAACACGAACCCCACCCGGCGGCGCAGGACCAGCGACAGTTCGGTTGCCCGGGGCGTGCCCAGCTCGCTGCCGCACAGCACGACGCGGCCTGAGGTGGGGCGGGTGAGGCCGCCGGCCAGCTGCAGCAGGGTCGACTTGCCCGATCCGCTGGGGCCCATGACCGCCAGCATCTCGCCGGCCTCCACGGTCAGGGACACCTCGTCGAGCGCCACCACCTGGCGCGGCGGTGACCCGTACCGGCGCCCGACCCGCTCCAGGGACAAGACGCGCATCATGGCGTGCGCTCCACGTCGCGGGCCGGATCGGCGACCTCGGGGGCGGGCAGGGGCTGCGGGCGCACCCTGGCCAGCCGCGCCTCGCACAGCTCAAGCCATCGTGCCTCCGCCTCGGCCTGGAAGATGAGGGCGTCGAGCATCATGAGCCAGGCCAGGTCGCCGTCACGCTCGGCGGTGGCCTTGAGCCTGGTGAATTCCTGCAGGGACGCCATCGTGGCCACCAGCTGGCGCTGCACCACGTCCCGTACCTGCTCCGGGCCGGCGCGCATGGCGAACACCAGCTTGATGGCCAGCTCCTGACGTGGCACGACCTCACGGACGACCGGCGTGCCGAACCACCGCCTCAGCTCCTGCCGTCCGGCGTCGCTGATGCGGTACGTCTTCTGGCCGTCGTCGTCCTCGGCGGCCAGGACCAGCCCGTCACGTTGCAGACGGCTCAAGGTCGAGTACACCTGGCCGACGTTCAGCGGCCACACGTTGCCGGTCGCTGCCTCGAACTCGCTCTTGAGCGCGTAGCCGTGCCTCGGTCCGGCGTCGAGGATGGCAAGCAGGCTGTATCGGATGGACATTCTGGCGCTGTTCTCCCGTGGACTCGGACTGCGTACCGGGTATTGCATACCACATATTCAATACGTAGTATGTATGCGGGAATGCCTGGACGTCAATCCTGATTCCGGCGCCCGCCCCTCGACGACTGTTAGCTCTCCGACACCCTGACGTTGCCGCCGGCTGAGTTGACGGTGATGACGTCGCGTGCGGCGGGGTCACCTGCCGGCGTGCTGACGCCGCCGCCCGCGGCGTTCACCCGGAAGTCGTAGCTGCCATGCGGCAGCACGATCGAGACCGCCCCGCTGGCAGAGTTGACGAGAACATCGCGCGGTGCCCTGGTGAACGTCAGCGCGACATTCCCGCCATACGAGTTCGCGGTCACGTCTGAGGCGGTGATACCGGACGCGTTGACGGCACCGCTGCCCGAATCGAGGTTCGCTGTCCCGGCGAGCCCGTTGGCCGTGATGTTGCTGCCGGAGGTGGTGAGCGTGACGTTACCGGTGAGCCCGCGGGGTACGGTGAGGGCGCCGCCACCGGTGGACACGTTCACTGAGGTCGCCGACGGCGGCACCGTCAGCGTCGCGGTCATCCCGCACTCCCCGGCCGGGATCGCGCACGGGTAGGACACCTTGCCGTCGTTGACCGTCAGGTGCGGGCGGACAATGCTGTAGCTCACCGTGCCCGCCAGCCGGGCCGCGTCACCCGGCACGATCGTCACGTTACTGCCGGGGAAGTCCGCGGTCAGCTTCCCGCCGGAGACTGTCAGCGGGATGCTGAACGAGTAGTGGCCGGTATCGACCGACGCGATGAGGCTGAACACGCCCCAGCCGATCGCCGCAACCACGACCGGCACGCCGATCGCAAGTGCCACCCGGCGCGCAGGTGTCATGTGCACAAGGGTCACCCCGTTTCCAGTATCGGAGCACGGCGAGGACGCGGCGGTGATCTCTGTCTCCTGGCGCCAGGCCGGGCTTGGTGAAGATGAGGATGGCGTGCAGGCTGTAGCGGATGGACATTCTGGCGCTGTTCTCCCGCGGACTCGGACTGCGTACCGGGTACTGCATACCATGTATTCAATACTTAGTATGTATGCCTGGAAGGCGGGTACGTCAATCCCGGTTCCGGCGGCCCCGCCCCTCGACGACGCAGGCCCGGGCATCACGCCGGCACCGCCACGTTGACCGGCGACGGCGTCTGCCGGGCTAGGAGTTTCCCGCGTCGGCGCTGCTCCGAGCCCGGTAAAAGGGCGATCGTCTGTGCTGGCCCCGGCGGTGTGAACACGCAGAATCCCCAGCATGGAGCGCCGCCGCGACCGAGCTGCAGCCCGCCGACGCCGTGCCTAACGGCGGATCAGGAGCGGCGTAGCTCCGTACGCAGTCGCATTCCGTGACCGGGTTGCCCGTCCCCGGGCAGCTCCTCATGGCCACCGCGGGCCAGATCCGGACAGCCGCCAAACACGACCGCGCAAGATCGAGTAGCCGGAGAAGAGTGGATGCTCGCGGAGCCTTGCCGAAGCGTCCTCACAGAGTCCAGCCGCTGGATCTCGGAGGAGGACGGGGACGCTGTTGCCGGCCCATTCGGCGACCTGGGCGGGGGCGACGCCGGTGTTGAGCCAGGTGGACAGGCGGGCATGGCGGAGGTCGTAGGGGCGTTCGGCAAGTGGTGATGCTGCCTCAGCCGGAGTGAGCGCGGCCTGGCGGGCTTTCTCCCAGGTGCGGCCGTACACAGTGTCGGAGAGGAGGCCGCCGGCTTCGCCGCGGAACAGGCGGCCGTCTGGTGCGGTGCCGTATTCGGCGATGTGCTTGCGCAGTAGCCGGGCGAGTGCCGGGGAAACCGGGACCGGGCGGACCTCCTGGGCGGCCCGGTGCTTGAGCTGGCGGCGCTCGCGGCGGGCGCCGGGGTGGGTCCCCGAGCCGCAAAGGTAGAGCCCGGGGATGGGAGTGCGGTACCGCGCCCAGCCAAGCAGCGGGCGCATGGTGAAGAGTTGGTCGAGCGACAGCTCGCCGTGGAAGATGTGGCCGCCGGTCAGGCCGTAAGTCTCTTCCAAATCCAGCGGCGTGATGACCTGGCGGTGGAGGATGAGACTTGAAATATCCGGCGCGTGCTTTGCCAGAGTTTGTACGACCGCATCCCCGAGCGCGTCGCGCTGCGAGTTCCAGTCGCCGCTTTTCAGCTTGTAAGGCGCGAACTGTACGTAAACCGACATCACATGTTTGCCGGCCGGCGCAAGCGACGAGTCCGCGACCGAGGGAATGGCGACTTCAAGGATCGGGTGGCGCGATAGCGCGCCGTACTTGGCGTCGTCGAAGGCGCGCTCCAGGTATTCGAGCGTGGGACCGATGTGGAGGCGTCCTGACAAGGCCGCA
>OFGV01000215.1_pt1 | contig 10943 bp, 9 predicted proteins | sample 1521911 | NCBI WGS metagenome assembly OFGV01 (sample SAMEA2553413, study PRJEB24118) | soil metagenome
ACCCACGATGGCGCGCTGCGGATGCCCAACATCCCCGCCGAGTTCCACAGCCGGGAGGCGATCCGCGCCGGGCGCGAGCGGCTACAGGCTCAATGGGACTACTTCGTGCAAACCACGCACCCGGGCACGATCCAGCTTGACGGCGACACCGCGACCGGCCGTGCTTACATCCAAGAGCTCGCACGCACTCGCGACGGCTGGTCGGGGCTGAACTACGCCATCTACCACGACCGCTACCAGCGCACCGGCGACGGCTGGAAGTTCACCGAGCGCTTCTACGAGGTCAGGTACCACGACACCACTCCGCTGGCGGGCTCGGCGCCCCGCGCAGCGGGGGCGCCCGCTGACCCGCCGGCCGGGAACACGTCTCGGCCGGTGTGACAGCGGACCCGCAGGCCGGTGTCATGGCGCAGCGGCAGGCGGCGGCGGCAATGTCCCGCTGCGCCACAACCAGGAACCAAGCAGCGGCAGGTTCAGCGCACCACAACCAGAACAGGAGAATCTGCGATGATCAGGATCGGTATCATCCTCGGCAGCACCCGCCCCAGCCGCAATGGCGAACAGGTCGCCAAGTGGGTCTATGACGTGGCATCGCGTCGCAGCGACGCCGAGGTCGAGCTGATAGACCTGCGTGACTACCCGCTGCCGCACCTGGATGAGCCGCTGTCGCCCTTCCTGGGCCAGTACCAGAACGAGCACACCGGGCAGTGGGCGGACAAGATCGCCTCGTTCGACGGGTTCCTCATGGTCACCCCCGAGTACAACCACTCCACCTCCGGGGTGCTCAAGAACGCCATCGACTACCTGTACGCCGAGTGGAACAACAAGGCGGCCGGGTTCGTCTCCTACGGCCTTGAGAGCGGCGTCCGGGCAGCCGAGCACCTGCGGCTGGTCTGCGGGGCACTGCAGATGGCTGCCGTAAGCCAGCAGGTCATGCTGTCGCTGCGGACCGAGTTCGAGAACTTCACCATCTTCAAGCCGGGCGACCACGACGTCGCCACGCTGGACACACTGCTGGACCAGGTCGTCGCCTGGAGCACCGCGCTCGCGCCGCTGCGCACCGCTTCCCGCGCCGCCGCATGAACGGCTGCAAGACCATCCCCGGCACCGCAAAGCCGCTGTGCGACCGGCCCCGGCCCGCATCCCAGGTCGACGACGCGCACCGGGCCAGCGCCACGGCGGCGCACCCCCTCAACGATTGGGGCAGGCAAGGCAGCAACGCGCCGAGCGAGTTGAAGCTCCTCGCCCAGCCGCTGCAACTCCGGATCGGCCGCGTTACGTGACCGTCCGGAATCTCCGGCCGTGGCCGCAGGTGGGCTAGCCACCAGCGCACGCCGTGCTTAGCCGCCGAACGGTTCCTGCCGGGCATGGGCTGCATGCCGTTGCTGAATATGCACGCTTATCCGGGCGCCTGTTCCGCGAGGGCCTCGAGGACCGGCAGCGCCTGGCGGAGCGCGGCGACGTCCCTGCGGTCCAGCAGCGTGATGCCGGCTGCCAGCCGGCTGGTACTGTCACGGCGCACCGCGTCGAGCAGTGCCTGGCCGGCCTGGCTGAGAGCGACGAGACAGATCCGGTGGTCGGCCGGGTGCGCTCTGCGCTCTGCCCACCCGAGCCTGACCAGGACCTCAACAGCGCGCGACATGGTCGGGACTGCGATGCCTGCGCGCGCCGCCAGGTCCCCGACCGGCAGCGGGCCGGACGTGGACAGGACCGCGAGCACCGTTAGCCTGCTGGTCGCGCCGCCGTCCACCACCGGTTGGCACCCGGGCTTTCGCGCGCCGCATCTGCCTGGTCATTGCCACTTTGAGCCCGGGCCGTGGCCCGGCCGTTGGCCTGCGGCGATGGCTGCGTGGCGCCGGGCGCGGCGACCGCCGCCATGGCTCCGGGGGCTGCTGGAACGTGCTCGTCGTGGACGTACCTGCCGCCCCGCAGTAGTGAGGCTACGGCCGCGATCAGGCATGCGGCGATGGCGAAGTCGAAGGCGATCGACAGGCCCTGGGAGAACGCTGGTGAGATCAGGGACGGGAAGAAGCCGCGGCCAGTGAGGTAGGCGGCATGGCTGGGGGGCAGGTGGGCGATGACTGGGCCGAGCAGGGTGCGCACCGGGTTGTAGCCGAGCAGCGAGGCGAACAGCACCGCCACCGGTGGCAGGGCTGCGAGCTTCGCCGCCGCGGCTGCGGGGACGCCTTGGGCGGCCAGGCCGTGGGTGAGGGTGGATGGCAGCGAGGAGGCCAGCCCAAAGATGATCAGGGTGAAGAAGATGCCGATGGACAGCACCATCGCCGAGTTCTGGAAGGTCGCGCTCATGCCCGATCCGACGCCGCGGCGCTCCGCGGGCAGGCTGTTCATGATTGCGGCCCGGTTCGGCGAGGCGAACAAGCCCATTCCGGCCCCGTTGAGCAGCAGGATCAGCGCGAACTGCCAGTACACGAAGTCAACGGGCAGGCGCTCCAGCAGCAGGAACGAGCCCGCCGCTACCACCATGCCGCCGGTAGTGAATGGTCGTGCCCCGAAGTGGTCGGACAGCCACCCGGACAGCGGCCCGGCGATGAGGAACCCGGCGGTGAGCGGCAGCATGGCGATCCCCGCCCACAACGGCGTCACGCTGAAGGCGTAGCCATGCCTGGGCAGGTAGATGCCCTGCAGCCAGATGATCAGGATGAACATCAGCCCGCCCCTGCCCAGGCTGGACAGCAGGCTGGCCAGGTTCCCGGCGGTGAACGCCCGGATCCTGAACAGGCCAAGCCGGAACATCGGGTGGGCGGCCCTGGTCTCCACGAAGCAGAAGAGCACCAGCATGGCCGCGCCACCGGCGATGGTGCCGATCACGAACGGGCTGGTCCAGCCCATGGTGTGCCCGCCGTAGGGCTGGATGCCGTAGGTGATCCCGACCAGCAGCGCGATCAGCCCGATGCCGAATGTGAGGTTGCCCCACCAGTCCAGCCTGGATGGCCGGCGCACCCCCAGTTCGCGCAGCTTCCAGTACGCCCAGAACGTGCCGAATGCCCCGAACGGGACCGACACCAGGAACACCAGGTGCCACTCCACCGGGCCGAGCAGCCCGCCGAGAACCAGCCCGATGAACGAGCCTGCGATACCGGCCACCTGGTTCAGGCCCAGGGCCAGCCCGCGCTGATCGGAGGGGAAGGCGTCGGTGAGCAGTGCGCTGGAATTGGCCATCAGCATCGCCCCGCCCACGCCCTGCAGGATCCGCATCACGATCAGCCACAGCGCAGCGGCCGTCCCGTGCATCCAGGTCAGCGACAGCATGACCGAGAACACGGAGAACACCGCGAAGCCCAGGTTGTACATCCGCACCCGGCCGTACATGTCACCAAGGCGGCCGAAGCTCACCACAAGCACCGCGGTGACCACGATGTACCCCATGATCAGCCACAGAAGCAGGCTCGTGTTCCCCGGCTGCAGCGGATTGACACCGATCCCGCGGAAGATGTCCGGCAGCGCGATCAGCAGGATTGACGCGTTGACCGTCGCCATCAGCACGCCGAGCGTGGTATTCGACAACGCGATCCACTTGTAGTGGCGCCCGGGCCCGCCTCGGGCCGCGGGCCCGTCCAGCCGTGGCCCGCCGCCGGGCTGTGCGGCACGGCCGGGTTCACGGGCAGGAGGCGGAAATGAGGCAGCCGGCATCGGAATCCCTCCCAGCCCGGGACCCGTTCCCGGGCGCGCGGACCGCGCCGTGCGCCGGGCCGGCTTCCAGGCGCTGGAGTAGTTGCTTAATACAAACTAACATGATGAGGGGAGCAGTGCGCAATCCTGATGTGGGCGGGCGCGGCCTTCCGGCACCGCCGCCGCGCCGGAGTGGCGACCATCGTGGCGGTGGCGGGCGGGCTGGACGTCGGCTCCGCGGAAACGCTGAGCAGGTGGGTTCGCCAGGCCAAGGCGGATGCGGGTTCACGGCTGGGCGTGGGCAACGGCCTGTCCGGACAGGTCGCGACCCTGATTACAGGGCCTTGGCCTCAGCCCTGCGCTGCTCATTCAGGGAGAAAATACGTTTTCAAGTATTGCCTCGCATCCAATGTCAGCCGTAAGTTTAAATGGTCGTTCAATGGCGAGCGTGAGGGCGATGAAAAGGGGTTCTGCGATGGGGCGATCTGCGCACTCGGGCCTGACCAGGCGACTGCGGGAGGCACATGCCGCCTCCGAGGAATCCGCAGCGACCGGGATACCGATTGATGAGGTAGCAGAGCTACGGGCGGATCGCCGCGATCGCCAGCGCCGCACCGCTCGTGAGGCGGTCGAGACCTACAACGATGCCGCCCAACGAGTGCTCGAGCGCGGAGCACCAGAGGACCACGCGGCCAAGTGGGTGGCCATGGAAAACGTCAAGCGCGTGGGCAGGCGCGAGTTCCTCACGGGCGCCGCCAGGGCGGGGGCCGGCATCGCCGCCTCAGCGCTGGTGGCAGGTACCGCCCTCAGGCCGCAGCGAGCGGCCGCCGGCACGAAGCAGCCGACCATAGCCATCGTGGGCGCTGGTCTCGCGGGGCTCCGGTGCGCACACATGCTCTACTCGCAGAAGGGCTGGACCTCGACCATCTACGAGGCCACCTCTGACATCGGTGGGCGCTGCGAGACCCAGCGCAACTACTGGAAGAACAGCCTGATCGCGGAGATGCACGGGGAGTTCATCTCCTCCGAGCATTCCTCCATGCTGGGGCTGGCGAGCCTGTTCAACCTCTCGCTTGACAACACCCGGGCATACGCGTCCGGCACGGCCGATACCTACTGGGTCAACGGTGCCCGCTATACGCAGGCCCAGCTTGATGCGGACTGGCAGTCGTGGGCGTGGAACCTGTTCCAGTCAGCGATCAAGCAGGCGCCCTGGCCGCAGAGCTACAACAGCTACAACGCGACCGGGTATGCCTGGGATCACCTGAGCGTCCCTGAGTGGATCAACCAGTACATGCCGGGTGGAACGGCGGGGAACTTCGGGGCGGTCTGCCTGCAGAACGTGATCGTCGAGGACGGAGGGGACCCGTCAGACCAGTCCGCTCTGAACCTGACGATGACCCTCGGGTACTACGGCAGCAAGGGTCCCTGGGTTCAGGGCCAGTACCCCCCCTTCCCCTACCTCGCGGGCACCGACGAGCTGTATCACATCACCGGGGGCAACGACCAGATCGTCAAGGGCCTGGTTAGCCAGCTGCCCCCGGGGACCATCAAGACGGGGCAGGGCCTCGTGGCCCTGGTGGCCAACAGCAACGGGAGCTACACCCTCACCTTCCAAAGCGGCTCCACGACCCAGCAAGTGACGGTCGACAGCGTGGTCCTCGCCCTTCCGTTCAAGACGCTGCGGAACGTGGACCTTTCGAAGGCCGGGTTCTCGCCCCTGAAGATGACGGCGATCAACACCCTGGGCATGGGAACCGACGCCAAGATCATCATGCAGTTCAACGGTGAGCCGTGGATCACCGACGGTTACACGGGGACCACCTACCAGGACCTCGGCTTCATCAGTTCGGGCTGGCAGATGGTGCAAAGTGCAGCGGTCGGCGGCTATACCGGCCCGACCGGGCTCTGGACCGCCTACCCCGGCGGAAACTACACGCCGAGCATCATCAGCAAATACAACCTCACGAACAGTTCGGGGACTCCGCCCCCGAAGATGGTGAACGACACCCTTGGGTATCTGGAACCGGTCTTTCCAGGCGTAACCGCGGCGTACAGCGGGCTGGCGTGGTACGACTTCGGCCTTCTCGACCCATACCTGCAGGGAGCATATTCGTACTGGCGCGTCGGCCAGTACACGGGCTTCTCGGGCTACGAGGGAGTTCAGGAGGGATGCGTCCACTTCGCCGGAGAGCACACCACCCAGGACTTCCAGGGCTACATGGAGGGCGCGACGCTGAGTGGCGAGCGGTGCGCAAAGGAGATAGGGACCGGGGCATGTTGAGCCCTTGAGCGGCACACCGCCGCGCTGCGGCACACGCGCCAGGCGGGCACCTCGGAGCGGTTCTGGATCAACCTGAAGTCCCGCTACGACCCCGAGGCAGAAGGACCGGCTCGGCGATGTGCTCGACGGCATCCGCCCGCTCACCGCTGCCAGCTGATGAGGTAGCCCGGGGAGAGCTCTGTCCGCTCGGCATGGCGCCCGCCAAGATCAACCTGAGTGGCGAACGGCGCCTGCGAGAGCCGGTCCCGGGCTTGCTGGTGCTGGTCTGTGCCCGCGTTCTGGCTCCAGTCGCCTGCTGACTCTGCTAGGCGGTTACTGGTACCAGCGGCAGGAAGCGATCTCCTCACGAGCGCCGGTCAGCCTGCTGCACGCCTTCGAGGTTTCCGAGCAGAACGCCCGCGCGGTGCTCAGCCGGCTGGGCAGGCGCGGGCTGCAGTGATCGCCGGACCCAGCTGCTCACAGCCACCATCATCACCGGCCCCGTCCGGGGCAACACCGGCGGCGACCCCGTGCACGCCTGGGACCTCGACGTCCTGCGCGCCCGCTACGACGCATTCATCGCCGAGTTCGCCCCCATCCGGGCCGAAGCGGCAGCGCAGGAACTGGACGCCGCCCGGGCCTTGCTGGCACGCACCGCGATCATCGACCTCTGAGTTCCTTCCCCGCTCTCGATCCTGCGCGGTGACGGTCCCAGCCCACGGGCGGCCGCTGTAAGCCCGGACTCTGCGCGCAGACTACTCAGGTATGGACCCCACCACGGGCAGCGCCCTCGCGGCACGATCGGCCGCGCCGAACGGCGGCAATGCGTGCCCTGGCTTCGGAAAGCGACGGTCGATTGCAGCATGCTGCGTGACTGACATGGCCCTCTCTGGATTGAGACGCTGATGGCTGATACTGGCGGCGATCGGTGCGGGGCTGCCGGTCACCGTTCCGTGGACTTGTCCAGGACCGGCTTCACGTCGAGTACCGGCGTATGGTCCAGTGCCTCCAGGGGGCGGACCAGTATCCGCGTTCCGTCTGTCGCGACGATCTGGACCCGGTGCAGCCCGATGGGGTTGGGGCGGTCCGGGGACCGGGTGCTGAAGACTCCCAGCGGCGGTCGTGCGGGATCGTCGCGCGGCCTGGTGACCAGCACGTCACGGGCGGCCCGGTCAAGCCATGTGAGCACGATGATCTCGGTTCCGGCCGCAAGGTCGCGTATTCCTTCGGCGTACTCGGGGCCGAAGACCAGCCAGGCGTCCGGTGCGCCCTCGTCCCCCTGCCGCGGTGCCTGTGCCCGGTCGGTCAGCGGCGACTCGACCCATCCGACCGGCACCACCTGATAGCCCTTCATGTCACCATCACCTCCTGCCGCATGCGCCCGGCTTGACGAGCGCTGCAGTGGGCTGCTTGGGAATTTCAGTGGAGGTCCTGCCGCCTGAGCTTGGTTATGACGCTGCTGACCGGGACCGCTGGCAGTTCAAGCAGCATGAGGATCTCCATCCATTGTGGAGTCCAGAAGGCTACCGGGCCGCAGGGAGCCCGCAGCAATCCGCCCGACTTGCCGGGCCCGCGGACTGCCGTGGCCCGGCTGATGCCGCCATAGCCCACCTTCCACCCGCGGCCAGGAAGGCGGGCCCATCGCTGTGCTCGCCGACGGCCATTCCGCTCGCCCCGCGGTGCGCGGCACGAGCGGGGCGGTGCGGGCTGGCGGGGCATCGGGTCAGCCGGAGGGGTGGACCGATGCCGGGGGGCAGGTCACCAGGGAGCGCAGTTGTCGATCGGGAAGACAGGTACGGGGTCGCCGGCGGTTAACGGCCGGCGACCCCGTACCTTTGGTCACCAAGTGTCAGGGGGCACTTGAGAACGAGTAGATGTCTGAGTTGCCGAACGTTGACGTAGCCCCGCAAGAGGTGGGCGGATTCAGCGTGATCCCCTGCTGCAGGTTCTCGCGGTAGGTGTCGACCGCAGGGCAGTCCTGGGCATTGCGGGTGTCGTTCCACACCGCGGCGCCGAAGGTGTTGGTGGCGACCGCGTACACGTAGTCACCCAAGAACTCGGCGATCTGCGAGTTGGCGCTGGAGCCGCGGGCGTCACCGGTGGCGCCGCGGTTGAGGGTCGACCAGGACCCCGTCACACCGGAGGAGTTCACTGTTCCCTGCATGACCACGCCCACGAGGTCTCGTGGGTTGCTCGTGTTGGCCTGGTATGGCGTGGTGAAGGCGTTGTACACGACGTAGACGGTGCTGCCGTCGGGCGAGATGGCGGGCGCCGTGTAGAAGCCGCGGTCCCCGTGGGTCTCGATCTGCTGGGGAGCTGTCCAGCTGACGCCGTGATCGCTCGACTCGGTGAAGTAGACATGGGGTTTCTCGTTGGCGGTCGCCCGGCTGCTGACGAAGCTCATCACCATGTGGTTGGTCGCGCCGTTGCCCGTGGGCGCGCCGTTGGCGATGTCGACGCTGGGGGCTGGGGCCAGGTCGCTGCGGGCTCCGGCGATCCCGTCGATCTCGGGACGGCCCTGGACGGGGTCGAAGATCCCCGGCTGATGGACCGGGCCGACCACCGGCGCCGGGGGTGACCAGGTCGCGCCACCATTGTGGGAGACCGACATCAGCTCGAAGGACTGTCCACCCGCCGACGGCACCGATCCGATGCCAAAGACGTACGCGTTGCCCAGGCTGTCGGTGCGGATGGTGCAGCCGTCAGGGGGCTGGCGCTGGCCGTTGTTGGCGGCCGCCGAGATCTGGTGCTGCGTCCATGTGGCGCCGCCGTCGTGGGAGACGGCCACCTGGAGCGCGGCCGGGGCGGCGTAGGGACTGACCTCCTGGCCCTGGAACATCGCCCAGCAGATGTACACGTTGCCGAAGAAGGGACTGGACGCGGCGTTGTCGGCCCAGATCTGCGACTTGTCGGAGAAGGTGGTGTTCGACTGCCTGGAGACCACGACGGGCTTCAGCCATGAACTCTTGTTGCCGATGCTGGTCGGGGTGGGGTTGTCCATGCGGGAGACGGCGATGGCCTCGAATCCCTTGAAGGCGCCGGCCGCGGGGAAATTCGAAGCCAGGTTGGAGTAGTAGAGCCGGTCGCCGTTGCTCCAGCTGAAGCCGTTGGGCCCGGGAGCAGGGCCGAACGCGACACCCGGATCTCCGTCTGACACCAGGCCACTCTCCTCGTACCAGGGCAGTGTGCCGATCGGGCCTTCGTTCTGCGCGCATTCTGACACCGGGGTGCTGAAGTCAGCCGTGCAGCCGCGCGCGGTGTAGCCCGTGTACATCGGCTGGGTCCACGACTTGCCTGAATCGAAGGAGAAGTACACGCCCGAGACGCCGACGCCCGGGGTGAAGGGACAGGGGTTGGAAGGGAACTGGCTGCTGCACGCCTGCTCGTCGATCTCGTCGTTCGAGCCTGCCACCACGATGCCGTTGTTGTTGGCGTCGACAGCCATGGCCGGCTCGTTCTGCTTGTTCTGCGAGAACGGAAACGTCGGACCGCTGGTGATGTTCACCGAACTGTCCGCAGTGGCCTGGGCCGCCAGCGGGCCGCTGACCATCACCAAGGCAGCCGCTGATCCCAGCACGAGCAGCACATTGAAAGGCTTTCTCATGACGCTCTCCCTTCCACCCGTCCTTCGGGACCAGGCATATCCGGGTTCATGCAGGCGGAAGTCTAACAGCCCCACGGTTTGGAAGTTGTCACTGCGCGGCGGCTGGGAACCAACTGGGAATCACCAGCGCTCGTAATGGCTCTTAACGGCTCCATCCCGCTCACCTGCACACGGTGTCACCTGCGAAATCATGATGGTGACCTCGTGGTGAACATACGGATGCATGGCCGGAGGGCAAGGGGGCCGCCGGTTCATCCGGCATGCTGAAGGAGTTGCCTCCGGCCGCGCCGACTGTGGGCGGCCATCAGGATCTGGCTCTGGCCCACTTTGCGTGACGGGGTCAGTCGGCGAACAGGATGCGCTTGCGCAGGAGGTCGGGGTTCGCCCGCCCGTACATCTGCCTCTTGATCATCTTTAAAGTTACGGTTGACGTGCCCTTCGACGGTGCCGGAACTGTGGGAAAGGGTCAGCCCGGCGGTAACGGCGGCCCAGTCCCTGCGCATGCCGGCGGCGAAGCCGCGTAGCTCGCGGACGGGGAACGCAATTAGCCACAAGCATCCGGTGAGCCATCGTCCGTCCCACTTCGTGGTCCAGGCCACTGCGAGGCGTTCGAGCTTGCCGTCGCTGGTGACCTGGACGGCGTCACCCTCGATTACGACATCCAGCCCGCGGTCCCAGTGGTTGCAGCCGGTTGTCAGGGTCACGTGCGGGTTGCCACGCAGATTGATGGCCTTCTGCTCGCCTGGGCCGGTGGAGAAGTGGATGGCCCCATCGAGCCACACGGCAACCCATCCCGGCGATGCCTCAGGAGGGCGGAATACATCCGGGTGACGCCGCGTGCTGTCATGGCGCCCTCGGAAGGGATGTCGGATGCGAGCACATCGGGGCGGTTGGCGTAGCCGGCGTCCGGCAGGACGCCGGAGGGCATGGCCCGCTCCGATGGCGACCCTGGCTCCGGCAGCGCTGGCGCCGGGCCGCCGCCGGGGCTTGCCGCGCCAACCTGGTCAGAAGCCTCTGCGGCACCCGAAGTGGACTTCGTCCTCGATGCCCCCAAAAGCGGCAGCGACAATACGCGCATGCCGCGTCGTCCGCCACACCTTGCCGTCCTCCAGCCGCCAGGTGTGGCGGACATGAAACCGGCTCGTTGACGTGAATTTCGACCTTGTCCAGGCTTGGGCCGTGGCAACGTGGGGTGAGTTCCCGCAGAGCCACCCTGGCCTTGCCGAAGCGGGCCGGGCACTGCTGTACCAGTTCGGGTTTGGGCTGGCGTTCCTGGCAATGGTGCGCCGCGACGGCGGGCCGCGGGTCCACCCGATGTGCCCGCTGATCCATGGTGGCGCATGTACGCGTTTATCGTGCCCGCGCCCGAGCAGGGGCTCGCTGGACGTCGATAGCGCTGGACTGTGCGGATCCGGCTGGCCTAGCCGCGTTCTGGGCTCAGCTGCC